>Ga0315312_1001919_pt1 | contig 15215 bp, 18 predicted proteins | sample TDP7_MG_FD_203629 | JGI IMG/M metagenome (GOLD analysis project Ga0315312, IMG submission 203629) | Freshwater sediment microbial communities from Lake Towuti, South Sulawesi, Indonesia - TDP7 | ecosystem: Environmental > Aquatic > Freshwater > Lake > Sediment | place: Indonesia: South Sulawesi... | reverse complement strand
GGGCCTGACCTCCGTGTAGGGAAGGGTTCGGCGTGCTTGGATTCTGGGCATGTGCTTGTGAAGAGGACTTGCCTCCAATGTTCGATGCAGAACAAGGCCCCTGGATGAGGGTCGTTCACGGTTCGGACAGTCATAGAAATTCCAAACTGGCAGCTATTCCCGCTGCGACGAATCCTGCAATCTCAAGAGGAATCATATTCGTAAGTAACCTAGTTTGAAGTCCCACCTCCGATTTCTGGAGTAGCTCATCAAACTCTTTTTCATACTCCTCCGTTATCGCAATTCCTTTGAAACGCATATGTTTGACAGCTTTTCGAAAACTGGAGTAATGTAGCCATGAACAAACAGCTAATGCGAAGAATACGGTTGCGAGTCCTACCCAAAGAAGCAGCTTGAAACCCAATCGTACAAACCTTCATCCAGTTCAAGTGAAAAAGTGGACTTATTTCAATCTTACCAAGTCTGGGAACTATACATAGCAATGGCATTTTGTCATGGCAACCGAAAGTTTACAGCTTGCGCTACCAACCGCAGACTTCCCAGAACCCCTCTGACACAGCCTTCTTTAGGGAGAAGAGTTTACCTCCATCAGCCATCTGTCGAGTTTCTCTGGGTTTGAGATGTAGTTCGGGTCCGGTATGATGGAGTGGACCAGCCTTTCAGCCCGCTCTATACACTTCTGGCATTCATTCGTCAAGAACCGTCTCTTGGCTGGACCGTAGACGCATACCTCACAATCCTTGCCTAGCCTTCTCAGAAGATCGTCTAGAACATAGACCCTGACTTCGCCTAAGCCGAGCATAAGCATCAACTATACAGCGACTGCCTTGAATGAGACAGATCGCTGAAAGTGTCAGATCGGCCTAGAGGAAAAACTAACTATGGGCTTCTACGGCAGGCTTGATGGTGCGTCGTTATGAGCATATGGGGAAAACGTTCGATCTGCCTTGAATACGGCTGGCCGCTCTAAACCTGTACCTAAAAAAGCGTTGGGAATGGTATCCCTCCGCTGATGAGAGGATAACGAAGGATATCGGAGCTCTCGAAACTCGACTCGAAACCGTTTTGGAGCTCCTTGTAAAACGCAAATCTTAAATTTAGGCATCTATTTGATAACAAACTGAAATACAACAGTAGGTTCCCCCAGCGTTATGGGTGAAAGTTGGGGGGCCTGCTTAAAATACAGTTCTCTGGTTTTGATCCGTTCGCTTGTAGGTGCTTGCTCTCTTAGATGTATCATAAGCGGTATCGCAAGAACTTGATAGATGCCTCATACTCTGCATATAACTGGCTAGTAGAATTAATTCAATAACCTGCTCCATCTAGATACGTGTAGTTTTTCGTTTCCACTCGATTTCTTTTGCCACATCGTCGAGTGGATAGAAATAATCGCAAATCTTCAGTAGCTCATCTCCAATAGCATTTCTGAACTGCGCTATCTCCATGTGAATCGTAGCTTCTGTTTTTTTGATTCTCTCGATAGCACCTGCCAAATCTGAATCTCCGCTGACGATGATGGCTACGTCGTAGAACCGGCGAAGACCGTAATATATCAAGTCTGTGGCAAGTGCCACATCTACTCCCTTTTCTTTCTTCTCAGTTCCGTAGTATCGAACTTTCTTGGTAGTGACATCGATTCCCGCGTAGCGTAATTTGTCGTGGAATGCGGTTTGGCCAGCATAGTTGGGGCTTTGGGGATCTTCTGACCCGTAGTAATAGGCACGCACGAGGTTCCGATTCGGCTTCGCGGCTGCCAGCACATCCCGCACCTTTATGGGAGACACACCGAACTCGGTCTGATTAGTCAGACGCCCGTACTCCCAGCTTGCGTGCAGAAGATTTGACCCATCTATGAATATCATCAACTTATCCATTAATTCACCTCCGCGAGGTTACCATGTTGTAAAGGCGAATCCGTAACGCGAATCCGTTCGAGCAGCCTCTTTCCTCTAAGATATCGTTCAAGTTCGTCGTTGCTCGAGAGAGCCTTCAGAAGCGTACTGAGTTCACCAAGCCGAGCTATTCCCACCTTCTGTCTTAGCCTCTCCCGCGAGGCAGGTGCCCCACGATGAATTTGCAGAAGGCTCTGAATCACTCTCAGGAACTCGTGGTCAAATCCAGTTTCCTGCACATCAAGAGTCTTCTTGAATTCCGCTGGAATGCTCCTCCTCAGCTTCTGAAACATGTCCTCATTCTTCATCTCCGCTATAAGGCGTCGCGTATATTCAATGAACTTTGGCGAATATCTTGACCTATAAGCGCTGATGGCATCACTGTCACGCTTCAGGGCGATTTCTTCAAGCCTTTCGGTCGCGGCGTAGAGATCCGAATACAGCTCGTCAAAATCTACGCTGATGCATCGAGGGTCGTATTTTTCTCTCAGCTTGCGTACATGTTCTAAGACTTGTTCATAAGTAGAATCCCTGAGAATCCCTGCAAGACTGTCAAGATCTTGTTTTTCGGCCCTTGCATGAGAAACAAAATCTGGGTCGAAAATCGGAAGAGCCGCCTTCAATTTGCCGTAGCTAACATCTTTTGCTGCCTTGAGGTAGTCTTGGCCCGTCGCCCAAGCGCTTCTTGCCGTCTCGGCATTCTTCAGAAGTACGGGAACGCACCTGACTGAGCGGCTCTGAAGGTACCGCATGATTTCTCCTACAGTATCCTCTTTGTCTTCTGCAAAGCTCCTGTACTGCAGGATCGAGTCGCCAAGCTCCCATAGGTATTGCGTGTTGTACTTTTCGTAAGCGGTGCCTATCTTCTCGTCTTTCTGTATCTTCTGGACCAACTCGGCGATGTATTTGAGAATCTGCTCCTTGGACTGGCCGGCGCGCATTTATGACTCCTCGAAAAACTCGAACTTGGTTTTCAGGTAAGTATCCATGACATTCATGTCAGGATTGCTGCTGCCCGCCAACTTGCAGATTTCCCAGATGTAGAGTTCAGAGATGTATGAGAGAAGCTCCTTGTTCGCTGGGTCTTCAGGATTGTCTCGCTTCCTGTAGCGCTCGTGGCCGCTGTTGATTATAACTGTTGAGTTGACAGGGTCGAATGACGAAAGCTCATCGGAGAATTCATCATCTTGGAGACTGACGTTGAATCCTCTTGGTTTTCTCCTTCGGACCTTCCTCGCCGTCTCTGCAGCAGCGTCCCCTGATGCGGCCTTCCCTTCAACCGGCTGGGACTTGTTGAGACCTTTAGCCTCCTCTTTGTATCCCTCTTTGCCTTCAGTTCCGACCGCCCCGGGCTGTCCGGGTCCGCCTTCAATTTTGGCGGTGTGGTTTCCCCCCGCTCCTCCCAACTGATCTTGGGGCTGGTGGATTCCGGGCTCTTGACCCAGCACAACGTTCGGCTGAGGTACGACTTCCAGCGGCCTACCCGCGATGACAGTTTCTCCCGTCTGGGATAGGATGGCATGCGTTGCATCTGCGCCTGCAGAAGTGCTGATCTTGAGAGTTTCAGGCTTCTCACCTATGGAGAGTTCGCCCAGTTCTCTTGCAAACTTGAAGTCGAAGATCTTCTTCTGTCTCAGGAAGGACTGCAGCTTGTTCACCAGCTGGTTAATTTCCTGACTCCTCCTAATGTCGATAAGCCCGCGATGGTGTTTCTTAATTTCATTCCGCAGAAAATCTTCCACGCCTTCCAGCTGCTGGTAGAGAAAGTCTCTGGCTGGCCCCGGCTTCAAAGCCAATCGCAACTCGTTGATCTCGCTGAAGTCCGCCCTAACGAAACCGGTTAGATAGGAACTGTTCCACACATCGGTCTCAGCAAACTCGCCTATCTCCGCAATGGGCGCATCACCCACAGGCCTATCTTTGTACATGAGGAAGGGAAGCGAGTCCCGCTCCCTCTTCGCACGGTTCGCGAGGTAGAGCTCGAATACGACTGCTCCTTTCTTTTGGCCGTTATCGCAATACTCGACCGGAGGAAGGTTGAGCTTTGTGAGATCTGTGTAGTCCCTTGGCTTGCACTCGTAGAACTCGTTCTTCGGGATTCTTTTCCCAAGCTCTAGGCCCTCTCCTTCCCAGACATGAATCTCCATCTCGCCTTTCCGGATCAGCTCACCGAAGTGCCGCTCTATTCTCCTGACCAACTTCTCCCGGTGGATTTTCTCGAACTCGCCCGCCTTCCAGTCTTGGTAGAACGCAACCGCGCCGTGATGAAAATCACCCCAGCTCCAAGCGAAGAATTCCTCGTCCTTCTCAATTGAAGCGGCTATCTCGACCCTATCGGCCTTGAACTCGAGCCTCACAGTCTTACCCGGCTTTCCCATGAAGCTTTCTCCGGATGGGATCTCAAGCCTTCTGGTGATGAAGAGCAGCCTGTTGCAGTATGACCTGAACCCCTGCAGACCTCTTGCGAACTTGCCTGTCAGATCAGGATCGTATTTCTTCAGGGAATCGAAAGGCCTCTCGCAGATATGTCTCGGATTTGTGAAACCGAGCCCATTATCCACTATGATGACCTGCTTTGCAGTTCGGTCGATGAAAATCCTGATCTTGCCCTTCACTTTGATTCCGCTTTTGTTCGCCTCAATGATCGAATCCACACTGTTCTCGACGGGTTCGGTAAGCATAAGCGAGCTCCCGCCAAGCGCCTCGAAGCCAGCGCCGGTACTCGCCAGAGCTGCCAAGACTTGGTAGTCTTCAGTAATTTTGGGTTTAATGTATTCCATTTCTCTATTCTCAGTCATGAAATATCGCCTCATTCTGATTCATGTACTCACGTATCGCTGACTCGATCTCTATGCTCATCTTTCTAGTTGTTCCATGTTTCTCGACCACGAAGGAGAGAAAGTCTTTCCACAGCTTCTTCTCTACTACTATTGTTGTCTTCTGTTTCGCTGTGTCGATATCTAGACGTTTATCCATGTACTCCTTTTCGATAGTATTGCCAAGGAATTGCAAACCGGCTACGCCCGCGGGCTCATCTTTTGTAACATTGCCACTTGTGACCTCAGCCTCGGTAGCCTTCGATATTGCCTTGATCATGAGTCTGACAGCGACAGAGCTTATTCCGAAAATGTCGGCCAGATCCTGCTGTCCGATCCATGTCCCACATCTTTCGCACGCGACATACAAGCTGCCAGCCACTGCGACTTCGGGCTTGCGACCCAAACACAGGCGAGGAACCTCCATGATCCGCAGCGCCTCGGCTTTTACCTCATCAGGCAGATTGTATTCGCTCTTCAAGCTGAACCACCATCTTTCAAGAAGCTGCTGGGGTCGGAGATGACCGGCGGGGTAGAGCTGTGCATCGGTGAACAGCCTGCACAACATAAGAAGTTCACGCCCAACGATACGAAACGAATTTTCCCAACATGCATGAACGAAATTCCCAGGAGAAACGGGCCTCTTACCGGAACCTTCCCACCTCAGATACATGTAGGCCGCTGTCAAGATTAACTTATCAAGCCGCCGCCCATGCGCAATACCTTTAGACCTTAACTTGTCGAAACGCGTTAGAATGAATTCGATATCATGATCTGTTAGACCGAGCGGTCTGGAAACCGACTTCAAAATTTCTCTTGGGCTTCTTCCATCTATTCGCCGTTCGTCCATCCAAGAAACAGGTCCGCTTCTCCGCGACGGAAGACCCAGTTTCTTCCGCCAATCCATAGCGGTCAAAAAGCTGATGCCCAGCTTCTCGGCAATTTCATCGTAAGTAGCACCTTGATTGTAGAGCTCACGGAATTTCTCCCTCAGCAATGGCAGTTTTGCCAGCATCATCTCACGACCTGCTGCACCCTTTCAACAGTAACCAAGAAGTCATCGCGTCTGAAGCTGGCCCTAATCGAGAAAGGCTTCTCTTTCCTAACATGGGTTACGTAGCTGTTCCAGTCAAGTGCATGACTGGGTAGAGATTTTTCATTGATATAAAGGAAGATCCCATAACCTGACGCATGGTCCGCGCGCTGAAGCACTGACAATGCTTCCAGTGCTCGATCAGTAGTTTCTTGGCCGGAAATTTCGGTAGGTCTTGCTCCTGACAGTGCCGTTCCGATTCTAAAGAACAAATCGCTTGGCATCTGCGGAGCGAATTGGAAATCATAAAACTGTTGGGACAGTCTCTGAAGCTTTTCCATATTGAGGCCGATTCCCTCATAGGTGTTCAGAAAGCGGACTCTGGCGGTAGCATGGTGAAGCAGCGTTCGATCCTTGACTTCCTTAGGACTAGGCAACGGAGGATCAAGGCTTTGAAGTTCCCGGCCGTGGAGAGACCAGACCTCTTCCCAAGCTTCTCGAGCAATCTTCTCAAGACCCCTAAACTTGCCGACGGAAAAATCGTAGTTGGCCTCAGCCAGCCCAAGCAACAAAGGGATCAGGAAGCTTCTATCATAGGTCAGCAATTGGGCGAGCAGAAGATATCTCGGAGGGACAACATTCCCTTTGTCCCAAAGTGCAATGAACGTCCTACCGGCCCCGAACGTCAGCCTCCAAAGCTCGCGCTCTCTCCATTCCAAAAGGTCCAGCTCTCTTGCAAAACTGAAGTGCGGCTCTGCCGACCTCCACTTGGACTTCAAGAATCCTCTCTTACGCTTCCCCTGTGAACTAATCGTTCTGAATTTCCTGAGAAAAATTTCACAGAGGGTTTGCAGATTCTCCGCCTGTACCTCCGATGCGGTTTTGACAGCCCAGTATAACCTCTGAAGATTTCCTGCGTCGCCAACAATATATCGCATCCAATGCACTTTTCTCGGCTCGGTCAAAGTTTCAAGGCCTCAACCACTTGATCGCGAATACCCAGTATGACATCACTTGAAATAACCTGCAGCTTCTTCGTGACCGCTTCCCTAAGCGCACGATCCATTAATTCCATAACTTCTTTCGGTCTTACGGCCTCGGTCTTGTTCTGCTCTTTGAACAGTATTACGGAAGAAACTATCTGCTTCACCGCCTCTGTCGTGAACGGGTAAGTACTCTCATTCACGTTCTCGGAGAATCGGACGTCTCCAAGAGCCTTCCTGAAATCGAACTTCGAGTCCCGCCTGTAGCGGATCAGTTGTTCGATGAAACGCTCGAGTTCGTCCTCCGTGTATTCTCGGAAGGACACATAATTTGTAATTCCGATTCTTCTCTTTACAGGTTCGATATCAATCGGCTCGGGCATCTCAGCCAGCGCACGAGATGTCAATGCGAATATGACGCCGACCTTGCTTGACTCATCGACAAGAGACCGCATTGCCTCGCTGAAACTTGTCTTAGCATCTCCCCCTATGTGGGCCGTGTTTTCGAATTCGTCCACCAGAATCAACATTGCCCTTCTGTTCATTTGTTCGTACAAGATGGCGAGCGCGTTAAGGATGGAAACGGCATCCTCATCCCCAAGCTCTGCCCTTACGGCCTCCAGTTCTTCTGCTTCCGAAGCCTTGAGCTTCTCTCCCATTAGCCATTTCCAAAGAACGAAGTGTTTCTTCGCTGATAGCGCATTGTTTATCACGTATCTTACATCTTCGGTCAGCCCGAGCTCCAATCCCCTGCGATGTTCCTTTAGGCCAGAGGTTAGCAACTTCATTACAGTGCCTCTGCCAATAACAGAGAGGATGGCACGGTAGAAGTCTACAAAACGAGTTCGCCTGTGGCAGCTGGGCGTCTCCACATAGAACGCATCAACTCTCGAACCTATCTTGTGCCTGAGATGCAGAAGGAAGTGGGTCTTCCCGACCCCAAACAGCCCGAACACAACATAGCGCGGCACTCTTCCACTATCCATCGTCGCAACTAGATCATCGAAGAACCTCTGAAATTCAGCTTCTCTGGCGAAGAAAACCTCGTACTCTTCCTTCGGATTGATTATGAAATTGTCAACTTTCAATCCATACACTGTTTTTCACGTCCAACGGTCTATGGTTAACGGTTTACTGCTGGCGGCATATAAACCTTTCCAGCACCGCACTGAAAAGCGATAGCCTAATATTTCTCAGCGCCAACACTGAGTATAGACGAAAACCATGAGCGAGGACAAGAAGACAGCAATCCTCCAAGAGTTCGAGAGTGTCTATCCGATCGACCTATCCATAGTTGAAATATCTCGGAGAGTCGGGCTGACCCATTACACTGCATCAATGTATCTCAAAATTCTCGAAGCGGAAAAAAAGATTGAGCTGACGAGAATGGTTGGCAAGGCCAAGTTCTATCGTCTGAACAAGGAGAATCCAAGGAAGGGAGTGGGTTGACAAAAGGCGCGAATTACTATTCGATTGAGCTCTTTGCGGGAGCGGGAGGACTAGCGCTAGGACTGGAGACGGCAGGTTTCACAACTCGCGCCCTCGTGGAGATCGACCACCACTCGTGCGAGACGCTGAGGGCCAACCGCAAGAAGTATTTCCCCAGAGCGAAGATTTTTGAGCGAGACATAATCGAACTGGATCCCACCGAGGTTCTTGAGAAACTCCGCCTGAAGAAGAAAGATGTCACGCTCATCGCCGGCGGGCCGCCCTGTCAGGGATTCTCGATCGCTAAAACTTCCAAAGGGGGGAGGCAGATCGAGGATCCGAGGAACAGCATGTTCCTTCATTTCGCGAAGTTTCTGAGAGAGATCGAGCCGACCGTCTTCCTAATGGAGAACGTTCCCGGTCTTACCAATATGGAAAAGGGAAAGGTTCTCGATTACATTCTCAAACACTTTGGGGATCTGGGCTATGAGGTTAATCACGATGTTCTGAACTCGGCAGACTATGGGGTTCCGCAGCTGAGGCGGCGCCTCTTTATACTTGGCTTCAAGGGAGATCGCGTGCTTCAGTTCCCGGCACCGACGCATTCCCCACATGCGAATAATCTTCTTGGTTTGCCGAAATACAGAACCATCAGGGACGCGTTCTCGGAGCTCACCCCAGACATGCCGAATCAGGAAATGCCTCGTCACACCGCGAAGAAGGTAAAGCGACTTGCAGGTATCAAGCCCGGCGGGCAGTGGCAGGGCTGGCACTTCAGGGACACCATGGACAGGCCGTCAAGGACCATCACAGGTCACTGCCGAGACGACTGGGTGCATCCGGTCGAGCACAGGGCCGGCACGGTCCGGGAAATGGCTGCCCTTCAGACCTACCCGAACGACTACGTTTTCAAGGGACCCATAATGGCTCTCAACTACGTCAAGTTCAATTTTCAATACAGGCAGGTCGGCAACTCCGTACCCGTCCTTCTCGCCAAGGCTATAGGAAAATCAATAATTAAACAGTTGCAGAGGGTCGAGAAGAATGAACGAGAGCAAAAACGAGCAGATAGGATCGAGATTACTCCAATGGTTCGAAGAGAACAAGCGATCCTTCCCGTGGCGTGAGCACTTCAACCACCCAGATCCTTTTCTAGTGCTCTTTGCAGAAGTCATGCTCCAGAGAACGAGAGCCGACCAAGTTGCCCGCATTTACCAAGAGTTCGTTAGCAGGTATCCCAATTTTCAAACTCTGAGACAGGCTCCGAGAAGGGAAGTAAAGAAACTCCTCCAGCCGCTCGGCTTGAACTGGCGCATCGAAAGAATACTTGAGCTAATAGACTTTCTTGAAAGAAAACTTGACGGAAGGATACCGGAAGACTATGATGCGCTTAAGGAGCTTCCCGGCGTTGGTCCCTATGTCGCGAGCGCGATCATGTGCTACGCGTTCAACAGGCCAATCGTGGCCATCGATGTGAACGTTGTCAGAATACTCTCACGAATTTTCGGACTGCATTACACAAAACACTCGAAGGGAAGCAAGAAGCTAACAGAAATTGCTAGCAGCCTTATACCTGAAGGCAAGGCCAGAGATCTCAGTCTCTCCCTCGTCGATTTCGGGGCGCTGGTCTGCACCGCCTCGAAACCACGCTGCCACGAATGCCCCATTAAATCCCATTGCACCTATTATACTAGTTCAGGATGACATTCCATGCAAGTAAGAAGAAACGAGGCGCTTGAGTACCTCAGACGCGTTATGCCGGGCCATAAAGCGCTCGGTCTTCTCGCCCAGAAAGATTTTGAGAGCTGGGTCAGAAGCGCGGGAGAGCAGGTTCGAAACAAGTATTTTTCGGGGTGCTGGGTTGTCTCACCTAAACAGAACTTCTTCTCAAGACGCACGTGTTTCTTCGTCCATCCCACACTTGAACCTACAAATTCCTTAAACGATGTTATTTCCGGTCTTGTGAGCAATCGCGGGTTTCAGAGCATGTGCAGTTCTCTTTCCGCGGCCGGTTTGGCGGTGATCTACTTTATCGGGCATTCCTCCTCAGACGAGTCGCGGATGGCCGATATCGGGTGGAAGGGGTACCGATACAGGAACGAGCAGCTTGAGGAATTCGACGTTAGGAGGTTCTTCATGAACTGGGGAGGACGAGGACGCGCTTCTAGGGGGAGACCGTGGGAGGGCGCGGCGAACAGGCGAATGTCCGAACTCGACACCGACTCCCTGACCTCAATTCTTCTTCCCCAGCTATTCTACAACGACCTTTTGAAGACTACATACCGTATCTCCACGCAAGACCCGTACGATGTTGACGGCTTTATCATTTCGTTTGACGGCAAGGTGTTCCCTATAGAGATCAAGGAGAAATTTCCATTCGATAGCACGATGGGACCCACATTGGGGGTCGACGCCGGCCGCGTGCTGATGATGCTCAGGATAGCGCTGCCTATGGATGGCAATGCATTCTACGTGGTGAGGCAGGTCGACGAGTCAGAGAGACGCGAACTCGTGGGCTGGAAAATCACGACATTGGATCAAATCGTAATGAAGTGCAGCTGGAACCTTCAAGCAGGAGGCCCAGGCATGGCCAGCAGCGCCGCCGGCGCGGGAACAGTGACCTCCACCATACTCCTACCCTACAATGCGTTCGACAACATGTTGCCAAGTACCTTCTCCGAGGAGAGTCTAAGGCCACTCTGGAAGCTCGGCGACAGCGTGAAAAGGCAGGCGCAGCATTTTCTTACAGACTTGGAGCGAATGTTCATAGGGTAGAGGCAACGAGGTCTTGTCGTAAGATGGGCCAAGATACATTTGGAGACAGAGTAAGGATTGCGGACATCAAGTCAGGAATGAGGGGCTTGACCGTTGTCGGAACAATACTCTCGATTTCCGAGATCCGCAACGTCATGACAAGGTTCGGGCCGGCGACCGTGGCAACAGCCAGTCTGCAGGATGAGAGTGGCGAGATTCGACTAAATCTCTGGCGCGATCAAATAAGAAACGTCAGAGTTGGCGACGTTGTGAAGCTTGAAAACGCGTTCGTGAACGTCTTCAACTATCAAAACGAACTGAACTTGGGAAAAGATGGGCGAATCACCGTCTTGTTACGGTAGCCTGCCGTTTCGAGGGCTTGCTATCAAAGTACCAATTGTCCGAGCTTGATTGGGACAAAGAGCTGACGGTCGGCGCTAGGATGCCTCGACCACTCCTTCGTCCCTATTGCAGCCTTGGATGAATTCACGGCGGTCGAGAGGAAATCCGTCCTCAGGGCCTGTCTCACTCGGTCGCTTCCAGCACAGCCGGTTTATGGTATATTGCAATAAATTCCTTGACAGAAACGACTTGACCTTGATGAGGATCCTTTGGAAATGCATGAAAGATTTCAGGGATATCCACAGGAGTGAAATCATCATGAATCTGTTTTCCTTCCACCTTTCCCTTGCAAAGGCTGAAACGTTGATTGAGCTGCGTGTTATTTCGACCGCTTGTTTCGATCTTGAAATCTGCACCGGCATTGGCATTGAACGACACTTTCTTTTCAGCTATATTGGCAAAGCCCGCGCAAGCATGTCTAATTTTCAGAGAGCAAGCGCAGCACGAAAGTGGATTTGCACCTCTAGGCTTTCCCGTTGAGTCGAATTTTGTGCACCAAAGTGCGTCGTCACAGAGCGGAGAGTGAACCTTTCTGGATTGAGCGGCCAGCCATAAAAGCCTCTCAACTTTGCCTAGGTTTCGAGAGCATCTAAAGACGTTCAAAAGAATCTCTTTTTCTAATGGATAGATCTGCAGTGGCCACTCCATGAATGTTTTGATCCAAGTGTCGGTTGGAAATGCAGAAGAGTTACCAAAACACTGTTGAGCATAAAGGTTCAGAACCTTCGGTGATTGACGGGATCCTTCTAGCGCATGATAAATCAGACCGAAGTGTACTGGCGTCATCTTTTGGGGGAGCAGTCTTCCGTCCTTAAGATCCTTTAGCATCAGGATGAAGAGAATCGTTCTTGGGGGGCCCTTGTCGAATGCGTTGAAGCACTGGACCAGCGGTTCACGAGACTGTGGTTTAAGGGAATGTATCCAATCCAGAAGATTTACAGTATCGAGCTGCTTGCCAGAGGGTCTTTTGAATCGAGAAAAAGACAGCCCACGATCGATGTTTATGACGTCACTGAACTTTGCACAAAAGTCGTCTACGGCATCGCATAACGCCCTAAACTGAGGGAATAACTTTTGGGGCGTTTTTGAAGACGTTAACTCGCAGTACGTTGGAAGGAGATAGAAGTTTGCCTTCGGCGCCTCGATGAGGGTCTTTATTCTTACCCCAAACTTAGAAAGAAAATAGTGAGTCTGAATCAGCTCGCTTTTCCTACCAGCGGGTGGATTAAACGTGGAAACCATCCGTACGAGTCCGAAAACCTCATCGTAGAATCGGCCGAAAGGAAGGGAATTTCCGAGAGACTCGGGAACCACTCTGTTCCATAGCTCGACTAGAAAACGGTTTAGCCCGTCGAGCGGAGCTTGGAAAGCCGTCGATATATCGCTGAAATTCACCGGATTGGATATGCCAAGCCTTTCGCGAACTTCAAGCTCCACGGACTTGCGCAGGGAAAGGTTCTCCTGTTTACCGAGATCTTTGTTGCAGATAATTGAGATTTCAAGTGCAGAATCTATTGGTCGAATTCTGTCTATAAATCCATAAGCCCTATCTTCAAAATCCGGCAGTATCTCTGAGGGAAAATTGTCCGGAAGAACATGAAAGTAACAGGTAGGAAAAAGTGGAAGATCTGGATCGTAAAGGTGAATTAGAGGGAGCCACCTCTCGGGAAAGTTATAGATAGAGAGGGTATGGCGACAAGAGAGAGGTTCGAAGGGCATTCCAATCAACACCTAATGTATAAATGTTGATAGCTTAGAAGACTGGAAACCAGTCGAATAAGACGTGTTTTCGGTTGCAAAACAACTGAAATTATGGGATAGACTGATCGAGAAAAGATTCTTGAAAGAACACGAAGGCGTCATTGATTCCAGTCAAACTCTCCTTATGGCCTTTCAAATGGAGTGCCCTGTTTCATCAGCCCCTTGTGTTCTATGGCCTCGACATTCAAGTCGAACGCCTCATCACAGTCCAAGAGCTTTTTTCTCTTCTTCAGGGAGATAGCATAGGATTGCGAATTCTTTTCTGACAGCTCTCCTTACGAATCCGCTCGGATCTTCTCCTCTAGCCCTGCATATTTTCTCGAGCAGCTCTTTGTCTCGCTTCGTCATCCTTATCGAAAGAGTCTCTGAAAACTCGTGATTGTTAGACGCAGTCATCCAAAGTCACGCAAGGTTTCACATACACTTAATACTCTTCTCAACTCGCTTTTGAATTAAACGCTGTAGACGCATAGCGTTTGCGTGATGCCAGCGACTCGATCCCGGGCCCAGCGTATAGGATACCTTTGATAATGCTCTGCTTGACCGCGAAAAGCCCGATCTAGTTCCATTTCGGCTAAGTCGTGATAATACGCTTTGACAAACATGCCTAGGCTAGTCCTAGTGCTCTCTTCGTTTCCTCTCCGAGCAGATCCAGCTCAGCTAAACGTTCCCTCAGCAACCTGCGGACAACTCCACTCAAAGAAGGCTCCCCTAGATCACGTCTCAACCTTCTAAGAATCTCAATCAAATCCAGATCTAGGCTCAGGCAGACCGTTTTATAAGAACTCTTCAAAGACTCCTCCGATGCCTTAGGTCTTCCAGGCTTCCTCGCCCTAGCATCCTTCATCATCGAATAGGTCGACTCTCATCTCAGAGAAATCTAGAGCATCGAGAACCCTCTTACTCTCCAAATGGACGAAGAGGCCTCCGATCTTCTGCCAAACGTAAGCTATCAACAGTCTACGGAGACAAGGCCTAGAGCATTCATAACATTGAGTAGAATAAAAGACCATAATGATCAAGACTCAAACTGGATTCAGAAAAATCAATTCTGGGAAATTAGCCTTATACACAAAATCGTGAGTCCCTATTCCCGGAAATCGTCTCTAGGATAAAACGTTTTTACACGGAAAAATGGTTCTAGTGAGAAATTCTAGCGCTTGGATCTAATAAATCAGATCTACTAGATGGGCCGAGACGACTGTTTCTAACATGATTTCAGCTGTGTTTTTGCGACATGGGTTTTTCCATGGAAAAATGATTTCGCGCCCAAATTCTTCCGCGTAAAAGCAAACTGATGCTCTCTAAACATTTTTTCTCCTCTCTCACGCTTATCCTTGAAACTGTTTTAGGTTCAACTAGGCTGGAGCATGGTCAATGTTAGAAAGAGAATACTGAAGCGTTCCTACAAGAAGAAGCAGTATCGATATGAGCGTTACTATCTGGAGGTCCCGTCTAGATTCAACGATCTCATAGCGGAGCTTTACGGGAGAGAGTTGAAGGTGACGATGGAGAAGACAGAGAACGAATTATGGATTAGGCTGAAAGCTGGGTCTACTGGCAGGTGAAGGCGGCTAATGAATATAGTTTGCCTAGACCTGCGGAGAGATCGTCTAGATGTGAGAATGGTTTCTGGAAGCGACGGTAATTCATCCGGTCTTTCTGAAACGAGCGATGAAGTAGCCTGCGTCATGTTTGTGCGGGTGGAACCTTTGTGTCAGCTCGGCTGAAGGATATAGCTTGAGGCCTTGTTCGCCGAAGAAGAGTTCTTGTCGCTCAAGTGTTAGTCCATAATTTTCAATGGCGAACTGTGCAACTGCTTCACATTCTTCGAATGTGGTTGTGCAAACGCTGTAGACAACTATGCCCCCCACTTTGACTATTTTGGACGCGACTTTCAAAAACTGTTTTTGATATTTCGAAAGAGCTTGGATCTCAGCTGTCGATGTGTATTCGTAGAGTTTCGGCATAATGCCGAGTGCGCTGCAGGGGGGATCGACGATGCATCTGTTAGCTTTGACTTCTGGGAAATCGATGTCGAAGTATCTTGCGTCGTGGGCAATTAAAGTTGCGTTGCTGCATCCGAGTCTCTTCATGGTTTCTCTTGCGGTTGAGATCTTTTGCTTGTTTCTGTCAACTCCGATGA
>Ga0315312_1001918_pt1 | contig 15219 bp, 10 predicted proteins | sample TDP7_MG_FD_203629 | JGI IMG/M metagenome (GOLD analysis project Ga0315312, IMG submission 203629) | Freshwater sediment microbial communities from Lake Towuti, South Sulawesi, Indonesia - TDP7 | ecosystem: Environmental > Aquatic > Freshwater > Lake > Sediment | place: Indonesia: South Sulawesi... | reverse complement strand
GTTTTATTTTCGGACGACGGATGTGACGGGGGTGGTGACGTTGCCGGAGGGCGTGGAGATGGTGATGCCTGGGGACAATGTGTCGTTGATGGTGGAGCTCATCACGCCGATTGCGATGGAGAAGGAGTTGCGGTTTGCGATTCGTGAGGGTGGTCGGACCGTTGGTGCAGGCGTCATCAGCGATGTCGGAGAGTAAGTTCGAGGCTGAAAGATGAGAAATATTTTGACATTGGCGTGCACGGAGTGTAAGCGGAGGAACTACTCCACTACAAAGAATAAACGGAACACCCCGGATAAACTGGAGTTAAAAAAATATTGCCGATTCTGTCGGAAACATACGGTTCATAAGGAGACGAAATAATTATGGAAGGTGGAGAGTGGAAAGTGGAGTGTTGAGGGTGGAGAGTAGAAGGTAGTTTTATAACTTCATCCACATTCCACTTACTACTCTCTACTTTCCAAAAAGTACAGGCCAGTAGCTCTAACGGATAGAGCACCGGACTCCAAATCCGGGTGATGGGGGTTCGAATCCCTCCTGGCCTGCCATGCACCACGTGAGGTGCGTGGCAAGCCATGAACCTAGTATGGTTCATGGCTGCCATTCCGAATGGTGGAAAGATGGCATTTTCAATTCAATCGAAGTTTGAAGATGCGAAACAATTTCTAAGGGAAGTCAGAACCGAATTAAAGAAGGTAACCTGGCCCTCACGGAAGGATGCTCTCTCTGGCACGGCAGTGGTTTTGGTGGCAGTCTTCATTATCGCGCTCTTTTTGGGGATTGTCGACTCCGGCCTGTCAGGTCTCATCAAAGAGTTGCTGAAAAGGGCCACCAGTTAATTTCATTAGTACATTTGCAATTTGCATTTTACAATTTGTAATTTGCAATGATTGGTCACGGTAGGATCGATGGGACATCAATGGTATGTGGTCCACACCTATTCAGGTTTTGAAAACAGGGCCAAACAAAACTTAGAGGAACGAATCAAAAACCTGGGCAAGGGAGAATTTTTCTCTTCCATCTTGGTGCCTACAGAGACTGTGGTCGAGTTGGTCAAGGGGAAGAGGAAGACCTCTCAGCGAAAGATCTTCCCAGGATACCTATTGGTAAAAATGGAGTTAAACGAAGAGACATGGCATATCGTAAAGGACACACCGAAGGTCACGGGTTTTGCTGGCGACGGGACAAAGCCGATTCCCATCTCGGAAAAAGAGGTGGAGGAGATCTTGTCTCAGATGAAGGAAGGTGTGTCGAAGGTGAAGGCCAAGGTCTCTTTCAATATTGGAGATAGCGTTCGGGTGATCGATGGTCCCTTTGTCAACTTCATCGGGACGATCGAAGAGGTCAAACCTGAAAAGAGGAAACTGAAGGTCTTGGTCTCCATCTTTGGAAGAGCAACACCGGTGGAATTGGATTTCATCCAAGTAGAGAAGAATTAGCAATCTCCGTTCGAGGAGTGAGCAATGGCGAAGAAAGTGGTGGTGATGGTGAAGCTTCAGATTCAGGCAGGGCAGGCCAACCCTTCCCCTCCGGTCGGACCAGCGCTGGGGCAGCACGGGGTCAATATCATGGAATTTTGCAAGGCCTTTAATGCCCGTACCCAAGGACAGGAAGGGATGATCATCCCTGTGGTGATCACCATTTATTCAGATCGATCCTTCGGCTTTGTGACCAAGTCACCACCCGCTTCGATCCTCTTAAAGAAGGCGGCGAAGATTGTGAAAGGTTCAGGAGAACCGAATCGAACAAAAGTGGGCAAGGTCACCAAAGAGCAGATCCGAGAGATTGCGCAGATCAAGTTCAAAGATCTCAACGCAGCGGGCATGGAAGGTGCGATCCGTACGATTGAGGGGACAGCTCGAAGCATGGGTCTGGAGATTGTATAAGAGAGAGCGATGGCAAATAGAGGAAAGAAATATTTAGAGGCAGGAAGCAAGGTCGATCGGAATAAACGTTACGATTTTGAGGAAGGGGTGAAACTCCTTCTGGAGACGGCATACGCCAAATTTGATGAGGGTGTCGACCTCGCGGTCCGTCTCGGTGTGGATCCGAAGAAGGCTGACCAGATGGTGCGAGGCACTGTCGTCCTTCCCCATGGTACTGGTAAGAAGGTGAGGGTGCTGGTCTTCGCCAAGGGGCAGAAAGAGAAAGAGGCATTGGATGCGGGTGCGGATATTGTGGGAGGGGAGGATCTCGTTGAGAAGATCTCAAAGGGATGGTTGGAGTTTGACAAAGCGATCGCCACACCCGACATGATGGGTTTGGTCAGTAAACTGGGAAAGATTCTGGGACCTCGAGGCTTGATGCCCAACCCAAAGATGGGAACCGTCACCTTCGACTTGGAGAGGGCTATCAAAGAGATCAAAGCAGGTAAGGTGGAGTTTAAAGTCGAGAAGGCAGGGGTGGTTCATGTGCCCGTGGGGAAGGTCTCTTTTGGATTCGATCGATTATTGGAGAATATCAAGTCCATTTTGGACGTGATCATCCGTGCAAAGCCACCGACCAGTAAGGGGATCTATCTCCGGAGCGTCGGCTTGTCAACCACGATGGGGCCTGGGATCAAGATCGATCCTCTCGCAGTACGAAATATCCTGAAATAGCGTGAGGAATCACTGGCATGGGTGAGGAGGTAGACGTCATTGAATCGAAGAGAGAAAGAGCAGATCGTATCAGATTTTTCTAAGAAGATCGAAGGATATAAGGCCATCGTCCTGACCCGCTATCGGGGTCTCAACGTGGAACAGATGAATCTTTTGAGAAAGCGTTTGAGAGACGAGAAGGTTTCCTACCAGGTGGTGAAGAACACGTTGATGAAGCTGGCTTCCAAGGGAACGGATTTGGAAAAGCTGAACGATTATTTTGAGGGACCGACAGCGATTGCGATCTCCTACGGAGATCCGGTTCTCCTTGCAAAGGTTTTGTCAGAATTCATAAAAACCCAACCCTCCCTTGAGATCAAGGCCGGTCTGATCGAAGGGAAGGTGGCACCTCCTGAGGAAGTAAAGGCCTTGGCCACGATGCCCTCTCGGGACGTGTTTCTTGCACAAATGTTGGGAGGGATTCAAATATCAGGGGGGCAGGTCGCAGGAGCCATTCTTAGTATTCTTCAACAGATGCTAGGCGTCCTGCAGGCTCGGGCAGACCAACTGGCTGAATTGGAAAGTGGAAAGTAAAAAGTAAATAATTGATTTTGAAAACCACTTTTGACCTTTTACATTCTACCATCGAATTTAGAGATAGGAGGATGTTTCAAATGGCAGATATCCAAAGAATTGCCGAAGAGATCAGTAATCTCACCTTGTTGGAGGCACGTGATCTTGTGAAGATCCTTGAGGAGAGGTTTGGGATCAAGGCTACGGCACCGATGGCTGGGGCTGCGATGCCAGCACCAGGGGTGAGTGCTGGAGCGGAAGCCGCTCCGGCTGAAGAGAAGGCGGAGTTCGATGTGATCCTGACAGGTTTTGGCGATAAGAAGATCCAGGTGATCAAGGTTGTCAGAGAATTGACGGGATTGGGTCTGAAAGAGGCCAAAGACCTTGTGGAAGGTGTCCCCAAGCCTGTGAAAGAAGCGATTTTAAAAGAAGAGGCGTCGACGATAAAGAAGAAGATCGAAGAGGCTGGCGGGGCAGTCGAGATAAAGTAGCCCAGAATTAGAGGTATTGAGGGACATTGTTGTCTCTTCCCAGAAGGACAGAAGAAATCATGAGGGTGGGTCCGAACGGGGGAGACTTTTTATTTGAGCGAAAGGAGTGTCTATGGCCACCATCATCCCCATCCACCGTAGATGTCGTAAGAACTTCTCGAAGATCAAAGAGGTGTTGGAGATCTCCAACTTAATCGAAGTTCAAAAGAGGTCTTACGCAAAATTTCTGCAGGCCGATGTGGATTCGGATAAGAGGGAACCCATTGGGCTTCAGGCAGTCTTCAAGACGGTTTTCCCAATCAAAGATTTTTACGAAACCGCCTCTCTCGAATTCGTCGGCTACCGCCTGACCGAACCTAAATATGACGTGGAAGAATGTCTATTGAGGGGGATGACGTATGCCGCCCCAATTAAAGTGACCGTTCGCTTGGTCGTTTGGGATGTGAACGAGGAGACGCGAGCCAAGAGCATTAAGGCGGTGAAAGAGCAGGAGGTCTATTTTGGTGAAATTCCTGTGATGACAGAGAATGGGACATTTATTATCAACGGGACAGAGCGGGTGATCGTCAGCCAACTCCATCGCTCCCCTGGCGTCTTTTTCGATCAGGATCAGGTCAAGCCCCATGGTGGGGGAAAGATCTTCTACTATGCCCGTATCATCCCCTATCGCGGATCCTGGATCGATTTTGAATTCGATCAGAAGGATCTCCTCTATGTTCGGATCGACCGACGTCGGAAAATCCCTGTCACCGTCCTCCTTCGTGCTCTTAAATATACCGGGCAAGAACTTCTGGACCACTTCTACTATAAGGAGAAGATCCTCCTGCGGAAAGGGAAGTTCCTCAAGGAGATTTCGAAAGAGGTGTTGGTGGGACAGAAGGCGACCGCCGATATCATCGATCCGGAGACCCATAAAGTGATCCTGAAGAAACACCGTCGGATCACAGAGGATTCATTCGAAAGATTGGAGATGACCAAGATCAATACGATACCGGTTGAGCCGGAGGACCTGATCGGACGGTATCTGGCGAAGGATGTGGTGGACCCTGAAACTGGGGAGGTGATCGCTGAGTGTAACGAAGAGGTGACCGAGAAACTGCTCAACGAGATCAGAGAGAGGAAGGTCGAAACCTTTGAGATTCTCTTTATTGACAATATCAACGTCAGCTCTTCGTTGAGGGACACATTGGTGATCGATAAGATCGAGCTGAGCCACGAGGAAAGGAAACGGCTGCCTCTTCTCGAACCGGGGAAATCGATACGAGAGAAGGAATCGGAGAAGGCCCTGATCGACATTTACAAAAGGCTTCGTCCCGGAGACCCACCCACCATTGAGACGGCGATCGGCCTCTTCCACAACCTCTTTTTCAATCCGGAGCGCTATGACCTCTCCAAAGTGGGTCGGATGAAGTTGAATCATAAACTCGGTCTAAAGGGAAAGCCTCTCAAGGTGTTGGTCTTCACGGAGAGATGGAAGAAAGAGGCATTGGAGGCCGGAGCCACCTATGCGGGAGGTAAAGAGTTGGTCGATCGGGTCTTGGAAGGATGGCTCGATTTTGACGAAGCCATCGCCACGCTAGAGATGGCGGATGAGATTCAACGTCTGGCGAAGATCCTTCACCCCATTGGGATGATGCCCTCCTTAAAGGATGGGACCATCACCGATGATGTTCAAGGGAAGGTTCGGAAGATTCTGGAGGATGAGAAGACGACGCTTCGGAGGCGGGATGTCCTTGAGGTCGTCAGGTACTTGATCAAATTGAAAGATGGTCAAGGCTCGGTCGACGACATCGACCACTTGGGAAACCGTCGTGTCAGGACCGTTGGAGAGTTACTCGAGAATCAATATCACATTGGACTGGTGAGGATCGAAAGGGCGATCAAAGAGCGGATGAGTCTCCAGGATGTCGAGACCTTGATGCCCCATGACCTCATCAATTCAAAACCCCTCTCTGCTGTGATTAAGGAGTTTTTTGGTTCCAGTCAGCTCTCCCAATTTATGGATCAGACGAACCCGCTGTCTGAGATCACCCATAAGCGCCGACTCTCGGCTTTGGGCCCAGGAGGGCTCACGCGGGAGAGGGCTGGATTTGAGGTGAGGGATGTCCACCCGACTCATTACGGTCGGATCTGTCCCATCGAGACTCCGGAAGGACCAAACATCGGTCTGATCACTTCCCTCAGCACCTATGCTCGTGTCAATGATTATGGATTTATTGAGACCCCTTACCGGGAAGTGGTCAATGGGAAAGTGACAAATACCATTCGATATCTCTTTGCCCTTGACGAGGAGGAAGAGATCGATGGACAGAAGCCTGCGATCGCCCAGGCGAATGCGCCTCTCGATCGGGAGGGAAGGTTCACCATCCCTCTCGTCTCCGCCCGAAGGGGAGGCGAATTCGTCATGGTGAAGCCTGAGGAGATCCGGTATATGGATGTCTCACCGAAACAATTGGTCAGTGTTGCCACTTCCCTCATCCCCTTTCTGGAGAACGATGATGCCAACCGAGCCCTCATGGGATCGAATATGCAGCGGCAGGCCGTTCCCCTTTTACGGGCGGATGCGCCGTTGATCGGCACCGGAATGGAAGCGATCGTGGCAAGGGATTCCGGCGTGACGGTAGTCGCCAAAAGAGATGGCGTGGTTGAGGATGTGGATGCCTCTCGGATAGTCATCCGTGCGGATGAGGATGGCCAGAAAGAGGACGACCCTGGCGTCGACATTTATACCTTGATCAAATACAAAAGGTCCAATCAGAATACCTGTATCAATCAAAGACCCATCGTGCGGGTTGGGGAACAGGTCAGGAAAGGCGAGGTCATTGCGGATGGCCCAGCCACGGATATGGGCGAACTGGCATTGGGGAGGAATGTCCTCGTGGCCTTCATGCCCTGGGGAGGATATAACTTTGAGGACTCGATCCTGATCAGCGAGAGGTTATTGAAGGAGGATACTTATACCTCCATCCATATTGAAGAATTGGAGTGCATGGCTCGGGACACGAAGTTGGGCAAGGAAGAGATCACCTGTGACATTCCCAATGTGGGAGAGGAGGCATTAAAAGATCTGGACGAGAGTGGCATCATCCGCATTGGAGCCGAGGTGAATCCCGGAGACATTCTCGTTGGCAAAGTGACCCCCAAGGGAGAAACTCAACTCTCTCCTGAGGAGAAACTTCTCCGGGCGATCTTTGGGGAAAAGGCAGGGGATGTTCGGGATACGTCCCTGAGAGTTCCCCATGGAATCGAAGGGATTGTGATTGATGCGAAAGTTTTCTCTCGAAAGGGGCAGGAGAAGGATGAGAGGACCAAAGCGATCGAGGAACAGGAGAAGGCGAGATTATTGAAGAACCAGGCGGATGAGATTCGAATCATACAGAACAGCACCCGGAGGAAGATCGGGAAGTATCTGATCGGTAAACGAGCTGCCCACCGGATCGCTGATGAGAAGAAGAACCGCGTCTATCTGGAAGCCAAAGAACGGATTAAGGAAGAACATCTCTTTGCCATTCCGTTCGATCGGCTGGTGGAGATCGATGTCTTAGAGGGAAAGCGGGTGATTCCTGAAGTGCATCGATTCCTCAACCAAGCGGAGCTCCAGATTAATGTGGTAAAGGGAGTCTTCGCAGACAAATTGGGCAAGTTGAAGAGAGGGGATGAACTGGCCCCTGGGGTGATCAAGACCGTCAAGGTCTACATCGCCATGAAACGGAAACTCTCTGTCGGGGATAAGGTGTCTGGACGCCATGGAAACAAAGGGATCATCTCCCGGATTCTTCCTGAAGAGGATATGCCTTACCTGGAGGATGGCACGCCGGTCGATATCATCCTCAACCCATTGGGAGTGCCTTCCCGAATGAACGTAGGTCAGATCCTGGAGACCCACCTGGGATGGGCTGCGAAGGGACTGGGTTGGAAGATCGAGGAGTTTTTACAGAGACACTTCAACCCCAAATTGCTTCGGAGAAAGATCAAAGAAATCTATTCGTCAAAAGAGATAAACGAGTTTCTGGATCAGGCAACGGATGAAGAGGTCATGGAGCTGGCTCGTAAATTGGGGAAGGGGATCTTCGTCTCTGTGCCGGTGTTTGATGGAGCCTCGGAGGAGGAGATCAAAAACCATTTGGAAAAAGCTGGACTCCCAATCTCCGGTCAGACCATGCTCTATGACGGAAAGACCGGGGAGCCCTTCCACCAGACGGTGACCGTAGGCTATATGTACCTTCTCAAGTTGCACCATCTGGTGGATGACAAGATTCACGCCCGATCCATTGGACCCTACTCTCTGGTCACTCAACAACCTTTGGGGGGCAAAGCCCAGTTCGGAGGACAGCGATTGGGCGAGATGGAAGTATGGGCCTTAGAAGCCTATGGCGCGGCCCATTCCCTTCAGGAATTCCTGACAGTGAAATCGGACGATGTGGCCGGAAGGACCCGAGTCTACGAAGCGATCGTCAAAGGGGAGCATGCGTTGGAGCCCGGACTTCCGGAGTCCTTCAACGTCCTGGTCAAAGAGTTACAGAGTCTCTGTTTGGATACCGAATTGATCGAAGAGAAGAGGGAAGAAATCTAATAGAACCATGAACTATGAACTGTGAAGCATAAGCTGTTTATCGTTCATTGTTTATCGTCCATCGTTTGAAGAAGGAGGGAGACCTTGGAAGACTATTTATCATTTTATGAAAAGGGGAAGAGCCCGATAAATTTTAATGCCATTCGGATCTCCATTGCCTCTCCAGAGAAGATTGAATCGTGGTCCCATGGAGAGGTGAAGAAGCCGGAGACCATCAACTACCGTACTTTTAAACCTGAGAAGGACGGCCTCTTCTGTGCCAAGATCTTCGGCCCCACAAAGGACTATGAGTGTAATTGCGGTAAATATAAACGGATGAAGCATCGGGGAATTGTGTGTGAGAAGTGCGGGGTTGAGGTCATCCAGTCCAAGGTCCGCAGGGAGAGGATGGGCCATATCCGCTTGGCCACGCCCGTGGCCCATATCTGGTTCCTTAAGAGCATCCCAAGCAAGATCGGTATCCTTGCGGATATGACGTTGAGGGAGCTGGAGCGAATCCTCTATTTTGAAGCCTACCTCGTGCTCGATGGAAAGCGAACACCCGTAAAGAAGGGAGAGATCCTTTCAGAAGATCGCTATCGGGAAGCCAGAGAGAAATACGGCGATGAATTTGTGGTCGGCCAAGGAGCCGATGCGATTCGGGAACTGGTAAGAAACACCAATGTGAAAGAGCTTTCACAGAAGCTTCGGGCAGAGATGAAGGAGACCACTTCGGAGGCCAAGAAACGCCGTCTGGCGAAACGCTTAAAGATTATTGAATCCTTCTTGGAGTCGGGGAACAAACCGGAGTGGATGATCCTGGAAGTGATCCCGGTCATCCCGCCCGATCTTCGGCCTCTTGTCCCCTTAGATGGAGGCCGATTTGCAACCTCGGATCTCAACGACCTTTACCGGAGGGTGATCAACCGGAACAACCGGCTCAAACGACTGCTTGAACTGAATGCACCCGAGATCATCATCCGGAATGAGAGGCGGATGCTTCAGGAGGCTGTGGATGCCCTCTTCGATAACGGGAAGAGGGGAAGGACGATCTTAGGAGCCAACAAGAAGCCCCTCAAGTCTTTGAGCGACATGCTTCGGGGAAAGCAGGGTCGTTTCAGGCAGAACCTTTTGGGGAAACGGGTGGACTATTCTGGACGTTCTGTCATCGTCGTTGGTCCCGAGCTAAAATTACATCAGTGCGGTCTACCAAAAAAGATGGCTTTGGAACTGTTCAAGCCTTTCATCTATCACCGTTTGGAGGACAAGGGACTCGTCACCACGATCAAGAGCGCCAAGAAGATGCTGGAGAAGGAGAGACCTGAGGTTTGGGACGTCCTGGATGAGGTGATCCGTGAACATCCGGTTCTCCTCAACCGTGCGCCAACGCTGCACCGTTTAGGCATCCAGGCCTTCGAGCCCGTCTTAATTGAGGGAAAGGCCATCCAACTTCACCCGCTGGTCTGTGCCGCCTTCAATGCCGACTTTGATGGAGACCAGATGGCCGTCCATGTCCCTCTCTCGGTCGAGGCCCAGTCAGAGGCGAGAATTCTGATGATGTCCACCAACAACATCCTCTCTCCAGCAAATGGGAAACCGATCATTGTACCCACCCAAGACATTGTCCTTGGGATCTATTACATGACCAGGGAGAGGCCCTATGTGAAGGGAGAGGGGAAGGCCTTTTCAAATCCGGAAGAGGTTCGGGTTGCCTACGACGCCCATGAAGTTGACCTCCATGCCCGGATAAAGGTCCGTATTGACGGAGAATTGGTAGACACGACCGTAGGCCGGGTTCTCCTTAAAGAGATCCTTCCAGAGGAGGTTCCCTTCAAATTGATCAACAAGGTGATGAAGAAGAATGAACTGGCCAATCTCATCGACTACTGCTACCGATTTGGAGGGGAGAAGAAGACCGTCCTCCTTTCCGATCGGTTGAAGGATTTGGGATATCGTTACGCCACGCTGGCCGGACTCTCCATCAGCATCGACGATATGCTGGTTCCTTCCAATAAAGCGAGCCTCCTTAAAGAAGCGCAAGAGGAGATTGAGAGGATTCAGGAACAATATACAGAAGGGCTGATCACGGATGGGGAGCGTTACAACAAGGTGATCGACATCTGGGCCGAGGTCACAGAGAACATTGCCGGTGTGATGCTGAAGGAGCTCGGGAGTGAGGCCGCGGAGGGTCCTGCTGGAGAAAAGATGGCTATCGAGAGTTTCAATCCCATCTATATGATGGCCGATTCCGGAGCCCGAGGGAGTGCCCAGCAGGTAAGGCAATTGGCGGGGATGCGAGGGTTGATGGCCAAACCCTCTGGCGAGATCATTGAAACCCCGATCACTGCCAACTTTCGAGAAGGGCTCACGGTTTTACAGTACTTCATCTCCACCCACGGCGCTCGAAAGGGATTGGCCGATACCGCATTAAAAACGGCCAACGCAGGGTACCTCACTCGACGATTGGTCGATGTCGCTCAGGATGTCGTGATCACGGAGCATGATTGCGGTGCCATGGATGGGATCGACGTCACCTCTCTGGTCGAGGGAGGCGAGATCATCGAATCGATGAGGGAAAGAATTCTGGGACGAGTGGCGCTGGAGGATATAAAGGACCCCTTTACCGAGGAGGTGATTGTTAGAGGGAATGAGGAGATCGATGAGTCCTTGGCAGAGCGAATCGAGGATGCTGGGATCGAGAAGGTGAAGATTCGATCGGTCCTCACCTGCAGATCGAAGCGGGGTGTCTGCGCGCTCTGTTATGGGAGGGACTTGGCCCGAGGAAGGCTTGTCAACGTGGGAGAGGCGATTGGGATCATCGCTGCCCAGTCGATCGGCGAACCAGGAACGCAATTGACGATGAGAACCTTCCATATCGGTGGAACGGCCAGCCGACGGGCTGAACAGACGACGTTGGAATGTCGCATCGACGGAAAGGTGAAGTTCATCAACCTCAAGACGGTCAGAAACCGTGAGGGAAACCTGATCGTCATGAATCGAAATGGAGAGATCGCCATCCTCGACGAAAGTGGAAGAGAGCGGCGGCGCTATTCCGTCATTTATGGAGCCAAACTGAAGGTCAAGGATAGACAGAAGGTGAAGGAAGGAGAACTGTTGGCTGAATGGGATCCCTATTCCATTCCTGTTTTGACTGAGGTTTCTGGTCGGGTGAAATTTGGGGATATCATTGAAGGTGCGACGATGCAGGAACAGGTGGATGAGTTTACAGGACTTTCGAGAAAGGTCATCACCGAGTCAAAAGACCCAGACCTTCGGCCAAGGATTTCAATCAAGGATGAGAAAGGGAAGACGATGAACCTTCCTGGCTTGACCTCACAGGCCCGGTATCTCCTGCCGGTAGGAGCAAACATCTTTGTCTCGGAAGGGGATATGGTCGAAGCAGGGGATATCATCGTCAAGATCCCGCGGGAGACAACGAAGACGAAGGATATTACCGGGGGTCTTCCTCGAGTGGCTGAACTCTTCGAGGCCAGAAAACCGAAGGAGTACGCACTCATTAGCGACATCGATGGTATGGTTGAATTTGGAAAGGACCTCAAGGGGAAGAGGAAGGTGATCATCCGGCCGGATGTGGGAGAGGCAAAGGAGTACATCATCCCAAGGGGAAAACATGTGAGCGTCCACGAGGGCGATTATGTCAGAGCAGGAGAGGCGTTGATGGACGGTCCCTCCAATCCCCATGATATTTTAAGGGTCTTGGGAGACAAGGCGCTGGCCCGATATTTGGTCGATGAGATCCAAGAAGTTTACAAACTTCAAGGGGTGAAGATCAACGATAAACATATCGAGGTGATTGTCCGTCAGATGCTCAAGAGGGTGAGGATTAAGGAGGTTGGGGACACCCACTTTTTGGTAGACGACCAGGTGGAAAAATATGTGTTCGAAGAGGAGAATGAGCGGGTGTTGAGGGAGGGAGGAAAACCGGCGGTTGCCGAGCCTCTCTTCTTAGGGATAACGAAGGCCTCTCTCATCACCGACAGCTTTATCTCCGCTGCCTCCTTCCAGGAGACGACGAAGGTGCTCACCCAAGCGGCTGTGGCAGGAAAGGTGGACTATCTCAAAGGGTTGAAGGAGAATGTGATCATGGGACGCCTGATTCCAGCCGGAACCGGTCTCCCAAGATATAAAGGATATGAGCTTTGGATTGAAGGATATACGGGAGAGGAAGCTGTTTCCGGAGGGGAGGCACCTGCGGCAGAAGTCTCTGCCTGAGAGTAGATGGTGGAAAGTGGATAGGAGTAATAAATAAAGAAGTCTACTCTCTACTTTCCACCTTCAACAATCGAGACCTATTTGATTCTTTCCAACCGCTTCTTGGCCATTTCTGCTTGTTCAGAATTGGGATAACGTTCGATCACGCGTTTGAGCAGGCTCCTCGCATTCGTCTTATCGCCCAATTCCAAGAAGGCGAGGGCTTGCTTGAATAGAGCCGCAGGTATTTTGTCCCCTTCCGGATACTTGGCGATCGCCTTCTCATATTCCAAGATGGCCTTCTCAAAATCCTTTTTCAGATAGTAGGTCTCGCCGATCCAAAACTGGGCATTGTCAGAGAGGTCGCTATTGGGATACTGTTTGAGGAACGCCTCAAATTTCCTCCTGGCTCCATCTAAGTTTCCCCTCCGAAAAGTTTCGTAAGCATCTTTATATAAATTCCCTGCCTTCATAGGGGCCTCTCTCATCTCTATGGAGGCTTCCTTTGCTGAAGTTGACTTTTTCGCCCCTATCTGTTTTGAGACGATTTGATCAATTTTCACCTCCAGACTCTTAATATTTTCTTCCAATAATCTGGTTCGATCAATCTTTCCTTCAAGACTCTTGATATTTTCCTCCAAGGATTTGATTCGATCTTCTTGAGATTTGTTCCCTCCCTCAAAAGCCCTTCCCTTCTCTTCCAGAAGCCTGATTCGTAAGGCCATATCCTCTTTCACACGGTCAATTTCCTTCGAAGGCCTTTTAAGAAACTCTTTGTATTCCTCGAGTCCCGTGGAGATGTTTCGAATTTCAGACTGAAGGGTTTCGAATCGAAGTATGAGATCCGCCTGGATTTTGCTCGACTCAGTAACCAAATCAGCCTTTATGGCAGTATTCTCTTTTTGCAGGTTAACGCTCTCTTTGTTAAGGGCTTCTAAGCCCTTTTGAATCTGCTCTCTTTCTTTTTGGAGGGTATTTATTTCTGAATGGAATTTGTAAATCTCACTCCGAAGAATTTCAACCTCCTCTGTGGTGGCGCACCCTGAAAGGAGTAAACCAATCAGAAGGATCAGCCATCCTTTATTCCAATCCATTTTTCGCAAGTTTTCCTCTGATCATGAACTATCCCCAGGAAGCTACAAGGCCCCTAAGGAGTCTTTATCTTCCTACTTGGATAAAATGATGAAGTGGGCCCTCCGGTTTTTAGCCCAGGCCTCCTCATTATGGCCAGGATCCAGAGGCCTTTCTTCCCCGTAACTGATTGTGGAAATCCGATCGGGTGAAATCCTCAGAGAGAGGAGATACTTTTTTGTACTATTGGCTCGCCTCTCTCCGAGGGCGAGATTGTATTCATTCGTTCCTCTTTCATCACAATGACCCTCAATCTGAATCTTAACATTGGGATAATTCATCAAGAGCACTGTGTTTTCCTTCAATATCTCCACATCCCCCGAGCGAATGTCATACTTATCAAAATCGAAGTGAATATCTTTGAGCAGATGGCTTTCGAAAACCTCTCCTTCAATACCAGGAAACTTCTTTGCCACAAGACTTTTTTCAAATTTGTTTTCCTTTTCGGCCAAAGCCCTTTTGGCCTCTTCTTCTCTGGCTCTTGCTATAGCCTCCTTCTCAGCTCGTTCAGCTTCAAGTCTGGCAGCTCGCTCTATTTCTGCTGCCTCTTCTGCCCTCTTGACGGATGGTTCATCTTTAATTACTGTTTTTTTCGGACATCCTGTGATGAAGAGCCCGGTACAGAGGATGAGGATCATGATACCGAAACTTTTTCTAACCATCATATACCTCCCTTCGATCATTGATTTAGATATTCATCTCTTATTCATTTTATCTCTTCCAGTTTTTTCTTTGCTGTTGCTCCTTGGTCAGATTGAGGATATTTTTCGATAACCCTTCTGAGCAAATTTCTGGCATTTTTCTTATCCCCGAGTTCTAAGAAAGCGAGGGCCTGTTTGAAAAGAGCTGCAGGGGTTTTATCCCCTTCTGGATATTTAACAATGGCCTTTTCATACTCCAAGATCGCCTTCTCAAAATCCTTTTTCAGATAGTAGGTCTCTCCGATCCAGAACTGGGCATTGTCAGAGAGTTCAGTATTGGGATGCTGTCTTAGAAACGCTTCGAATTTTCTGCGCGCTCCCTCTAAATCTCCTTTCTGAAATGTCTCGTAGGCATCCTTATACAGATCTCCCGCAGCTGTCGATGGTCCCTTCACTTCTGGGACCAACTTTTCTAACTCCACCAGTTTTGAAGCAACCTGGCCGATCTTTTCATCCAGCGCCTTGAGGCGATCCTCCGCCCCCTTAATCCTTTCCTCCCATGTCCTGACTCGGTCCTCCTGGGCTTTGTATTTTTCCTCTAAGGTTTTCCCCTTTTCTTCCAGGATTCTTGTCCTCAAAGCAATATCCTCCTTCACCCGGTCAATCTCCTTTGCAGGCCCCTTAACATACTCTTTGTATTCCTCGAGGCCTGTGGAAAGGATTCGAATTTCAGATTGAAGGGTTTCGAGTCGGAGGAGGAAGTCTGCCTGAAGCCCTTTGGTCTCTTTGGTGAGGTCTGTCTTCAGGAGGTTATCCTCTTTTTGGAGGGTTGAGATATTCGTCTTGGTTTCTTTTTGAAAGGCGGTGAGTTCATTTCTGAGGCCCTCCTTCTCTTTTTGAATCGTGTTCAATTGGGATTGAAGGGTTTCGAGTCGGAGGAGGAAGTCTGCCTGAAGCCCTTTGGTCTCTTTGGTGAGGTCTGTCTTCAGGAGGTTATCCTCTTTTTGGAGGGTTGAGATATTCGTCTTGGTTTCTTTTTGAA
>Ga0315312_1001917_pt1 | contig 15221 bp, 13 predicted proteins | sample TDP7_MG_FD_203629 | JGI IMG/M metagenome (GOLD analysis project Ga0315312, IMG submission 203629) | Freshwater sediment microbial communities from Lake Towuti, South Sulawesi, Indonesia - TDP7 | ecosystem: Environmental > Aquatic > Freshwater > Lake > Sediment | place: Indonesia: South Sulawesi... | reverse complement strand
TAAGGCTGACGCCCACGTTTCATGCATATGTTATTTTGGTGGTGATCCGTCGTCTCAGATGCCCCACGCTTTGAAAACAAGCGAAATGGCGTTAAAGAGGGCTAAGGGTGAGGGTCGCATCCTAAGAGTCTGCTGGGAAACCAACGGGCGCTGGAAAAGAGAGTTTGCATTAAGGGCGGCTGAGCTTTCCTTTGCCAGTGGTGGCGTGGTCAAATTTGACTTGAAAACTTGGAATGAAAACTTGAGCAAGGCTCTATGCGGTATTTCTAATAGGTCCACCCTTGAGAGCTTCAAAATGATTGGTGAAAAATTCTTTAAGGAGCGCCTTGACCTACCGATTTTGACTGCCAGTACCCTCCTAATTTCGGGGTACGTGGATGCGGAGGAGGTTCGCAACCTAGCGAAGTTCATTTCGGAAATAGACCCCAGGATTCCGTATACTCTATTGGCTTTCTATCCATGCTATGTGATAACTGATCTGCCCACCACCAGCCGAGACCTAGCCTATAAATGCCGCAACATTGCCAAGAAATATCTTGAAAACGTCAGGATAGGGAATATACACTTACTTTCCTACGATTTTTGAAAGATCAAGGAGTGCAAAGAACATCCATACACAGAGGATTTTTGATAAAAACCATAATGGATTGTGCGGATCGTTTGTGGTTTGTCCACTGAGGTAAAGATGCATTTGTGCGAAGAAGCCTGTATGATTGAGCATGAGCATGACCGCAATAAAACTGGAGAAGCACAAAAGGAAGAGAAAAATCTTATTTTTGTCGTTAGTTAGGAAGTGGAATCGTAGGTTGAGGAAGCGAAGTAAGAGAATTCCACCGAGGACGAGAGGTAGAGCGAGTATGATTCCACCGAACGGCGGAGGGGCGGGACCTTCGAAACGTGGAGCGAGTACGAGGGCGTTGCAAAAGAAAATTGCATAGACAAACTCATAGACTGCATTAGACAGGAAAAGTAATGAGGAAGAAATTGAGAAGTTTTTGACTGGTTTGTGAGGTTTGATGATGAGAAATGTAATCAGGTAGAAGATGGTAATATTCAGAAGGGAAATTGTATGGACCTTCAAGGGGAATGGGAGTAGAAATGTGTAGCTGTAAAAACCATTTTTTAACAAATCATTTATCCCAATGACAGACCATACCACAGCGGGAAAAAGCAATATCACATTAACTATTTTACTTAGTTCCACCGACTGCTGACCCCCGCAGAGCTATTAGGTCGGTTGTGTTATCGAAGCGGCGCTTTAAGCTTCAATTTCGGGCTCCATGAACTACATCTTATAAAGACGGCTACAGAGCTCTCCCTTCTCCATCAGCTGTTGATGCTGAATTCCGTTTATCCTTTCAATTTCTCTGTTATTTCTTCAAGCTTCTTGGCGGCTTGTTCCAGAACCTCTGTAGCTTTCGCAGCAGCGTCTTCGGAGTACTTTTCACGTAAGCTGTCCAAAAGGGTCCAACTGGACATCACCAGCTTTTTTCCAGCCTCAATAAGTTCACGCGCGTTTTTGGGATAGTGTTTGAACCAATGAGGCCCAAGGAAGGGAGGCGCGAAAAATCTGATTCTTCTAAATTCCTGTTTCCTCTTAACAAGTTCTTCAAGAAATGCTTTGCCTTGATCAGTGAGAGTATAGCGTTTGATTCCAGGTTCTTGTTCTGAGACCTCTCTGGAATACCCCTTGTCCTGCAGCCATGCCAAGAGGGGGTAGATGGACCCTGGGCTTGGTTTCCAACGTCCATTGGTTTGTTTCTCGATTTCGTTCATGATTTCTGAACCTGACATGGGTTTCTCACTAAGCAGTCTCAGTACGTAGTATCTTAGGAAACCTTTTGGAACAGCAGCCATATGCCTCATCCAATGACTGAAGGGAGGATGTGGAGGGGGAGAGGGATGCGGATCACACATACCAATTTACTCACTATTGATATCTATTTTGATATCAATATCGATGCTTATAAATCTTCCGCGCGTGGATTTGGTTTCCGTCAATTTTACATATATAGCCGAAGCTGGCTTATATCAGCTGGCAGGCTTCATTAACAGAAAAAGGGATTTTGCTGTGAATCTCACCAGAGAGTGTAGAATAGGGAACATCCACTTACTAAGTTGATTTTCAAGTTTCCTTAAATTCGGTTTCCAAGGGAAGTTTTCTCGCCATCATGTAGGCGGCTTCTCCGTCTGCGTAGTAGCCGTGCATTGTCTGCATAATCCTGAAGCCCATTTTTTTATAGAGGTTCACCGCTGCAGTGTTGCTCATTCGAACCTCTAGGAAGCACTCCTTCGCTTTATATAGGCGCATGGCCCGCATGGCCCGCCTCATTAGGGCGTGTGCGACGCCTTGACGTCGGTACTCTGGCAGAACTGCGATGGAGATGACGTGGCCCTTCTTGGCGATGCCCAGTAGGCGAAAAATGGGCATGCCTGTTTCGATTCGGCACATGACGTATCCTATGATTTTCCCGTTTTCCTCTGCCACAATGAAGGTCTGAGGGAAGCGTTCATAGAGGTCCATGAAGAAGAAGTTGGAGTAGTTTTCGGGGAGGCACCTCCGGTTTATGTTAATTACCTGCTCCAAATCCGTGGGCTTAAAGGCTCTTAGTGTGAAGGTTGTTTGCACGGTTGGCCGCCACTGGGAAATTAGTTCGCGCATGCAATTATAAATACTTTAAGCCTTGAACGGTAACATCGTTTGAAAACTCGGTTCATTTGCTTAGTGATCATTCTGGCATTTTTACGATGGGCAAAGTGGCGTTTCCGTGGGGCATCACCCAAACCTTTGCGTTCTTTCCGGCAATGTCAAAAGCATCCCTTAAAGCGTCGTTAACCGCCCTGGCGGACCTTAAGTCAAATGTGTTCACCGTGTAGTAGTCCGGCATAACCGACACAAGGATTATGTGGGCCTTCTGCAGGGCCCTTTTCAAATAGTAGGCTTTATGCCCGCCGAGAATGAAGCGCTTCTTTAGTTCCTTCTCCATATTTTTTATATCCTTGAACTTAGTCATCCAATCGTAGAAAACCTCGTGACCGTGGCCCTCAGGGCACTCCGCTACCAGAACTATCACCCCGCCCCTTTTTACGACGTTGAGTGCGTGATGAATTCCCACATAGGCATGATAGAAATCGATGTCGCTCGGATGCCCGCCAGAACTCACCAACAAAATTTCCGCTTTACGCTCAACAGGCACCTTATACATCTCGTCTACGAGTTTTACGCCCTCATAGAAAGCCTGCTCTAGGTCTCCCGCAAAAGCCTTCACTATCTCTAGTTTGCTGTTATTGACGATGTTTAGGATAAAGTCGACCTTAGCCAGTTTCCCCGCCTCAATCATGTCCTCATGCACTGGATTACCCTCCAAAACACCTGTTTCGCTTTTAGGGTGCAAAAGCATTGCGTGGTTCTTTTGGATAGTTTGGGCACTTGACACACCGGGTAAAACGCTTTTTCTGCCTCCGCCATACCCCGCGTAGTAATGTAATCCTATGTCTCCAGTGAGGATTTTCACGTCGGATTCGGCAAAAACTTTGTTCACGTAAATCTTTGTTCCGAAGGATGTCTTGCCAAGATACACTTGGTCGTCGGAATTAGGGTCATGATTTATTGCTTTAACCTTCTTCAGAACGCCCTCCCCTACCAGCCTTTCCATTTCAGCGGGTTTCACTGCACGATGGGTGCCGCGTCCAAAGATGACCGTGATATCATCATCCTTCACCCCTGCCGAATTCAGTTCATACAAAATAGGTGGAACTAACAGATAACTTGGAGTCGAGCGGGTTGCGTCGTCAACCACTATGGCAACTCTACTGCCTGGCTTTGCCATTTCTGTTAATCGTTCGGTTCCAATGGGCTCTTTCATGGCTCTTTCAATTTCAGCCTGTGGGTCCACTGATCCAGGCATTTCCTTTGGCTCTATTTTGCCCAAAAAGTTTCTAGTGGGAATTCTTGCGCAGACTTCGCTTTTTCCATAGGGAAGCCAAACCTCAACCATAAAGGTCCATCCAAGTGATTAAACACTTTCTTGATCTTCATTTAAATTTAGCGGAAGGCTTCAAAATGACTTCAAAATCCTTATATTCTCCAGAGAAGGGCTAGAACACGTGGTGAACATGACCAAAATCGGTTTCATTGGCGCAGGGAGGGTCGGTTCCACAGCTGCTTACGCCACGTTGCACATGGTAGATTGCGACGAAATTGCCATTGTTGACATAATGGAGGACCTAGCTTTAGGAGAGGCCATGGACATTGAAACATCCACTGTTGTTTTAGGCAAAGAAGTTCTTATGCGTGGAGGAAGCGACTACTCTCTCCTGAAGGATTCTGATGTGATAGTTGTATCCGCGGGTTTAGCGAGGAAACCGGGAATGACGAGGCTTGACCTAATAGAGGCAAACGTAGGCATAATAACTGATGTAACTAAACGGATGATGCAGGTTGCCCCAGGCGCCATTGTGATAATGGTTACAAATCCTGTGGACATAACAACATACGCCGCCTACAAAGTGTCTGGAAAATCTCGGAAAGAGGTTCTTGGAATGGGCTCCCTCCATGATACGGTTCGCCTAGTTGACGAGATAAAGAAATTGGGCGGAAAAAACATAAAGGCGATAATGATGGGAGAACATGGAGATAGCATGTTTCCACTGAAAAGCCATGCAAAGTTTGAGGGAATCCATGAAATAGACTGGGCCAGAATCATTAAAAGCGTTAGAGAAAAGGGCATGGATATTATAAAGCGGAAAGGCGCAACAACCTACACTCCAGCAGCATGCGCGACAAGATTAGTGAGAGCAATTATAAACGATGAGCGAGCAGAGATGCCTGTTAGTGTGGTGCTGGAAGGCGAATACGGTTTGCGGGACCTAGCCCTAGGCGTGCCAGCCATAATCGGCAGAGAGGGTTTAATCAGGATAGTTGAGTATGACCTAACCGACGAGGAAAAAACAAGCCTTAGAAAATCTGCAAACATTATTACAAACATAGCAAAGGATGCAGGATTAATCAGGAATTAGTTAAAATCTTTTATAAAGTCCAATGAAAAATGTATGCGAGGTAATGAGCATGAAAAAGAAAGTTTTAATGATAATTGCCCCGATGAACTTCAGAGATGAGGAATTTCGAGAGCCCAAGGCCATTTTAGAGAAGGAAGGAGCCAAAATTGTTGTGGCTAGCACGGAGGCTGGAAGGGCTAAAGGAATGTTTGGCATGCAAGTGGTTCCCGACACCACTGTAGATAAGGTTGACCCCGCGAAATTCGACGCCGTGGTTGTTGTTGGTGGAGGCGGCTCCCGAACCTATCTCTGGGACAACTTGCACGTTCAAAAGATAGTTCAGGCTCTACATCGAAAGGGAGGCATAGTTGCAGCCATTTGCATATCGCCAGCAGTCTTTGCTAGAGCGGGGCTTCTCAGAGGAAGGAAGGCAACCGTGTTTCCGTCGGCTGACGCCATAAACGAATTAAAGAAGGCTGGAGCCATAGTCTCAGACGCCCCAGTTATGGTTGACGGTAAAATAATAACAGGAAAAGGACCAGAAGCAGCTAAAGAGTTTGGTCAGAAAATCGTAGAAAGCTTATCGAAATAATCATCGAAGAAACGTAGGAAAAGTCCGTTAACTACATATAACGCTCTAATACATCCCCCGCGAACGCTCTTTCTATGTTTTTGCCCTGAATCCTGAAGCATAATTGATCAATACGCGCTTAAAGAGGAAGCTCCAACCAGACACCATCGTCTTTGAAGCCGTGCTTTCGATAAAACTTAGCGGCTTCCTTGTATATTGTGTCTACATGTATTTCTATGATGCCTTTCTCCTTAGCATTTTTTATTGCTTTGTCCAAAAGTTGGGAACCTATCCCTTTGCCACGACGTTCTTCGTCTACCAAAAGAAAGTTGATGTGAGAGTTATATCCGCCATTCAGAATGTCCAGATAGAATATTTGATGTAAAACTCCGACCACTTGGTCACCTAACTCAGCCACCAGAATCTGATGGTTCTCGTCACGTAAAGCCTTCATAATCGTATCAGCCCTTTCACGTTGCCAACGTATCCACTTATAGATTATGTTCTCAATAGCCACGACATCTCTCTTTTTTGCGGAACGAATACACAACCAAATAAACGATCTTCCTGATCCATCGAATGTGGGCTGGGATAGAGCTTTTCATCCCATAATGGCAATACCCCCTGTCTCTCTGTGTCTGCGCGTTCAGAAGAAATTAGTGCATTTTACAGTTATAAGAGGGACAAACCATACAAGTATTCTTGAGGGAGTCTGATTGACGCTAGGAAAGGAAAAAGAGGAAATGAAGGCTGAGTTATGCCGAATTCTGGTCAAGATTGGCGCCTTAAAATTTGGAACTTTTAAGCTCACTAGCGGAAGGACGAGTCCATACTACATCGACCTTAGAATTGTCCCAAGCTTTCCAGACGCCTTCCAAAGGATATGCGGCCTCTACCTAAACGTCATAAAAAGGGACTTCAAAGTCAACGAGTTTGAAAGAATCGCCGGAATCCCTACGGCTGGAATACCCTTCGCCTCTGTCATCGCATACCACCTAGGAAAACCCTTCTTTTATGTTCGAACCCATGTGCGGCTGCGCGGACGGGAGCGCCGAATCGAGGGCATGGTGATGCCTGGCGACCATGTATTGTTAGTTGATGACTTGATAACGACTGGGCGCTCCTTGAGAAGGTCTGCCGCGGCAGTTAGGGCTGAGGGCGGTGTGGTGACCGATGCCGTTGTGTTGTTGGATCGGGAGGAAGGCGGGAGGGAAAGGTTAGCCAAAGACGACGTCGCTTTGCACTATTTGTTGAGGGTGAGCGAGGCTGCTGATAGGCTTTACGAGATGGGCGTAATCACAGAAGATCAATTAAAAACAATTCTGAGACAAGTGAAAAAATAGATCAAAGTTATTCATAGTATATCAGTTCTTCGTCTTCGAGCCTTTGGTGGATTTTGCTTACGGCTTCGTAGACATCTTCTTCCTTTCTAGCTCCTGTGCATACCATCTTGCCTGAGGCGAATAGGAGGATCACCACTTTTGGTTCGTCCATTCTGTGGATGAGACCCGGGAATTGTTCTGGTTCGTACATGGTTCTTTCGAGGGCGTAGGCTGTTTTTTCTAGGTCGATCATTCCTCCCAGGTTTGCTGAAGCGACAATGTTCTGGATTTTCATGGTGGGTTTGCCGGTGATGATGATGCCGACTTTCCTCAGTTCCCTTGTAACCTTCATCACCGCCCTTCTGGCCTCCTTTTCTGATTTTGCTCCTGTGCATACCATCTTGCCTGAAGCGAAGATTAGGGTGGCGGTTTTGGGTCTTTTTAGTCTGAATACTAGTCCTGGGAATTGTTCTGGTCGGTATTCGACGCCTGGATACTCTTTGACTACGGCATTTAGGTCAATTTTATGCTTTAGGGTTGCAGAGGCAACAACGTTTTCAATGTTGACTGACGCCTTTACCTTTGTCATTTAAATCCTCCTTTTTCTCGGATTTTAAACTCTCCCACACGGGCGTAATAACATAGTCTATCATTATAATGGCAATGAACAACAGGACGATTAACATCATTCCCGCGTCACTCTGCATAAACAGAGAAATGCGGCCCATCCACGGTATTCGACCCCCAACCTTTCCGACTATCTTTGTTCCCGGAAGATCACAAGAAGTGTACGGATTGTTATCCCAATTATCCGGACTTGGATTGTTGTCTCCCTTTGTTTGAAAATACCACATGTCCGTTGCGTTATCGTATTTTTTATCTATAGCTCTGTGCACAATGAGAGCGGGGGCCTTAAAGAACCAATATACGCGTCTAGTTGTTCCCCTCGGGTCGTAAAAAACAATTATGTCCCCTACTGGATTACCGCCAACGCTGCCAGACTCGATTTCACTCATGTTTTGTCCCCCTCGGACCACAATAATGTCTCCAACGTTAAGGGTGGGCACCATACTTGGCGATTCTACGGCCGCCAGCGGATAATGAGTTCTTAAGGCCGCTCTTAAGCCCAACTGAAAAACAATAACGCCGCCTATGACGATGGCAAACAGGATGGCGGTTCTCACATATTCCTTCTTAAGCCACTCCACTTTACTCACGGCTTTCCGATGCTTTCTTAAGCCTTAAGTAGACATGCTTAGTGGATTCTTGTACCTCACGCCACATTAAAAGCTTAACGCTTCAACATAAAAAGGGGGGATAATGGAAGGCCTTTTCGCGAAAAAGGTAAGTTTGCGCCGACGGCCTAGAGCTTCGGCGCCTCAAATCTTTCGCTTGGCCAATGCAACCCTGAAGGGTTTCTTGCATTTTGGGCAGTCGAAGAGGCCTATTGTCAGTTCTATTTTTTTGCCGCTTTTGTCTGGTCGGCCGGCCATCTTCCAGGTTTTTCTAGGCGAAGCTACGTCAGTTCTGCAACTTGGGCATTTAGCCATACATTTTCCTCCATGTTCCCATATATTTTATGGATAATGAATAAAAGGCTTTCCAATGTATTGCGGATAAAATTTGCGGAAAACACGTAATTTGGGCATCTTCTGAATGCAGCGGTCATGATTTAGGTTTGCAGAAAGAAAATCCTTTTAGGAACCAAGTCGCCTAAAGCCTAAGCGCACTTCAAGGGACTGAAACTAGGTAACGGCGGTCGACATGGACCCAAATTGGCATTCCATGAAAATTGAGGATCTCAACCGTAATTTGAAAACTGGCCCCGGAGGATTGAGCAGAGAGGAGGCTGAGCGTCGGCTAAAGGAATTCGGGTTTAACGAGTTAAGGGAAATAAGAAGGGTAACCGCTTTAAGGATATTTCTTGGTCAGTTTAAGGATATTTTCGTGATTATGCTTTTGGCAGCCATCTTAATTTCTGTTCTAGTTGGAGAAATGGTGGATGCATTAACTATATCTGCCATTGTCGTTCTCAACGCAGTTGTGGGCTTTGTTCAAGAATATCGATCAGAAAAAGCCATGGAAGCCATGAAAAAATTAACCGCTCCCAAGGCCAGAATAATACGGGATGGAAAGGAGACATTAATACCCGCGAGGGAAGTGGTGCCTGGAGATGCTGCCATCTTAGAGGCAGGAGACCGCATTCCAGCTGATGGACGGCTTCTAGAAGCCATAGACCTAAAGACAGATGAAGCTGTTTTAACCGGAGAATCCACCCCAGTGGAAAAGAAAGCGATTGTTGTTAAGGCAGAAACACCCGTGGGCGACAGGAAGAACATGGTTTTCATGGCTACCCACACTACTTACGGCCGCGGAAAAGCGGTGATAACTTCCACGGGCATGAGCACCGAATTCGGAAAAATCGCTGAGATGGTGCAGACCATCGAAGAGGAGGAGCCTCCCCTCAAACTCAAGTTAAGGCAGTTCGCCAAAAAATTGGGAATAATTATCGTGATTGTCTGTGCCGTAATATTTTTGCTCGAAGTGGTCAGATTCTTACTTGGAGCATCAGGAGAAGAACGTATCAGTGAAATGTTTCTGATACCAATTGCGTTGGCGGTGTCGGCGGTTCCTGAAGGTTTACCCGCCATAGTGACTGTTACCCTCGCTCTAGGCGCCCGGGAGTTAGCAAGGCGTAACGCCGTTATTAGAAGGCTTTCTTCAGCGGAGACCCTGGGGTCCACCACAATCATTTGTTCTGATAAAACGGGCACATTAACCAAGGGCGAGATGACAGTGCGGAAGATCTATGTTAACGATGAAATAATTGGAGTTACGGGAGTGGGTTACGAATCAAAAGGTGAATTCTATAGGGACAAGAACCTTGTCGACCCCAAAGAGGACGTTCACCTCAATTTGCTGCTAAGGATTGGAACCCTATGCAATAATGCCAAATATGAGGAGCCAAAAATCATTGGGGACCCCACTGAAGGAGCGTTGATTGTGGCTGCGGCTAAGGCCGGAATCTTACAGGATGCAACGGAAAGCAAATACCCACGGCTGGACGAGATTCCCTTCAGTTCTGAGAGAAAAAGAATGACCACTATCCACCGCACGCCGGAAGGGGAACTGGTCGCCTATGTTAAAGGAGCCCCTGAAACCATCTTGGAGCGGTGTACCCACGTCTTTAAAGGTGGTGAAGTAAGGAGGCTTGGGGAAAGGGAAAAGGAGGAAATCTTAGAAGTAAATGATGAATTGGCCAGCGAGGCTTTGCGCATATTGGGAACGGCTTACAGAGACTTGCCTAAGACCCTAAAGGATTTCACTGAAGAAAACGTTGAAAATCATTTGATTTTTGTGGGTTTAATGGGCATGATCGACCCGCCAAGGGAAGAGGTTAAGGAAGCCACCCGCTTGTGCGAGAAGGCTGGCATTAAGCCTGTTATGATCACTGGAGATCACAAGCTAACGGCAATTGCCATAGCCAAGGACATAGGCATACTGAAAAGCGGCTTAGTTTTGACAGGCGAAGAGCTAGAACAGATGAGCGACGAAGAGTTCGAAAAGGTAATAGAGGATGTAGGGGTCTATGCTAGGGTTTATCCGGAACAGAAAATTCGCATCGTTAAGGCGTTAAAAAAGAAGGGTCACATCGTGGCCATGACGGGCGACGGAGTGAACGACGCACCAGCTCTTAAACGGGCAGACATTGGAGTGGCGATGGGAATTTCTGGAACAGACGTAGCCCGAGAAGCATCAGACATAGTGTTAACGGATGATAACTTTGCAACCATAGTCAACGCCGTTGAAGGAGGAAGAACCATATATGACAACATACGAAAATCCTCCTTCTTCCTGTTACGTTGCAACTTCGACGAGCTGGCTTTGATTGGAACCTTCGCATTGTTGGGCTTAAAACTTCCCCTAACCGCAGGCATGATTTTGTGGATAAACCTAGTTACCGACGGAGGACCAGCACTTGCACTAACTATGGATCCTCCTGAGAAAGACGTGATGGAAAGACCTCCACGCAATCCAAACGAAGGAGTATTGCACGGAAGAATGGCTTCAATAATTGCCACTTTTGTAACACAATTCCTACTAACTGGAGGGCTGTTCTACTGGCAATACTACATGCTTCCCGGACCTTTGACAGAGCTAAAGTTGGCACAAGCAAGAACTATGGCTTTTATACGAGCAACCTTGCAGGAACTATTTGTTGTGTGGAATTGTCGGTCTGAGAAACGCAATGCATTTCGGGTCGAGTTCCTTTCCAATAAGTTCTTACTAGTTGCTGTAGTCATTTCAGGGCTTTTGACGATTCTCGTACCCTTTATCGGGTTATTTGGAACAGTTGTGTTGGACGACCCCATAGAATGGGCTATCGCCATAATTGCCTCTCTATCAGGCTTACTGATACTGCCAGAAATCTTTTACGGTAGAAAAATATGGCGTTGGACTTAACCTAAACCGAGCTCAGGTTTATTAAGAATTTTAGTACAGAATATTCAGAAGCTGTTTTGGAGGAAACTTCCACATGAACGCTGAAGAGAAGTGGCATACTCTTGAAATCACTGAAGCCTTAGACAGATTTAAAACCAGCACACAAGGGTTGACTCAAGAGGAAGCCGCAAGCAGGCTAAAGCAGTACGGATTCAACGAGTTAGCCGCTGTGGGAAAAATTTCGCCTCTGACAATTCTCTTCAGACAGTTCAAGAACATCCTTATACTAATACTTGTTGGCGCCACGATAATTTCTCTAGTCACAGGCCATGGTGTTGACGCTTTAGTCATTTTTGTCATAGTGCTCGTTTCTGCCGTGCTCGGTTTTACCCAAGAGTATCGCGCTGAAAGAGCCTTAGAAGCATTGAAAGGGATGCTCAGCCCCACCGCTGTAGTGATAAGAGGTGGAAAAGAGGTAACGATACCAGCGAGAGAAATCGTGCCTGGCGACATCCTCGTCTTGAGAGAAGGAGATAAGATATCTGCCGATGCTCGATTAATCGAGACAATAAATCTCCAGACTAACGAAGCGTCTTTGACTGGGGAATCTATGCCAACGTCTAAGGAAATAATGAGGCTTTCTGAGGATGTCCCGATTCTCGATATGAAAAACATGGTGTTTTCAGGCACTGAAGTGACTAGCGGAAAGGGAAAAGCGCTCGTAGTGGCTACAGGCATGAACACTGAGTTCGGTAAGATTGCAAAACAAGTGACTGTTGTTGTGAAAGAGGAAACTCCGTTAGAAAAAAGAACCAAAGAGTTAGGCAAGTGGTTGGGCATAGCGGCTTTATCTGTTAGTGTTTCTGTAATGATCCTCGGAATCTTTAGAGGTATGCCTCTTATAAGAGTAGTTTTGTTTGGCATTGCCTTAGCCGTAGCCGCTATTCCAGAAGCCTTACCAGCAGTTGTTACAGGCAGTCTTGCGATTGGCATGTACAAAATGGCTAAAAGGAACGCTCTTGTAAAGAAAATGCCCGCTGTTGAAACACTTGGCTCCACCACTGTGATTTGTTCGGATAAAACTGGCACGTTAACCAGAGGAGAAATGACAGTGCGCAAGATTTACGCCAGAGACAAAATGATAAGCGTTATGGGGGTTGGCTATGAGCCGAAGGGCGAATTCCAAGCAGAAGGAGACGGCAATATTCTCCAGAGCGAACACTTCTCTCTCCTCATGGAGGGTTCTCTTCTATGCAATGATGCTGAATTAATAGTTGAAGAAGATAAATGGCGCATTAGGGGTGATCCAACCGAGGGGGCGCTTGTTGTAGTTGCTGCGAAAGCTGGCTTTCAACAGAACCAAGTAAAAATGCAATACCCACGTGTAGGCGAATTGCCCTTTAGCTCTGAAAGAAAACGAATGACCACGGTTCACCTAACACCTCAGGGCGATCAAATTGTTTACATGAAAGGTGCGCCTGAAACAATTTTAGAACAATGTACCAATGTACATGAATTAGACAAAGTAGAAAGACTAACTGAAAAGAGAAAAAGGGAGATTTTGAGAATAAATGAAGAAATGGCTAGAGAAGCTCTAAGAGTTCTAGGCGTAGCTTACAAGAAAATACCTGCCAGCACCACGAATTTTGACGAGGAAGTTTTGGAGAAGGACTTAATTTTCCTAGGTTTGATGGGAATGATGGACCCGCCCAGAGAAGAAGCAAAAAAGGCTGTGGAAGCGTGTAAACAAATCAAAATAAAACCCATCATGATAACAGGCGATCATAAGCTCACTGCAATGGCGATAGCTGGGGAGATGGGCATCTATCAAGAAGGCGACATTGTACTCACAGGTGAAGATTTAGAAAAAATGAGTGATGAAGAGTTCGAAGATATCGTTGAAAAAGTGACCGTGTACGCGAGGGTATCCCCAATACACAAGTTGAAAATTGTTGAAGCGTGGAAAAAGAAAGGACAGGTTGTAGCTATGACTGGAGACGGCGTAAACGATGCTCCAGCGCTTAAACATGCAGACATTGGCGTGGCAATGGGTATAACGGGAACAGAGGTGACCAAGGAGGCATCAGATTTGGTGCTTGCAGACGACAACTTCGCCACGATGGTGAACGCAATTGAACTTGGCAGATGGATCTACGATAATATAAAGAAGTATCTCACATATCTTCTTCAAGCCAACCTTGTAGAAATAGCGGTGCTTTCAATTGCGGTTCTCGCAGGATATCCTCTACCACTTCTTCCCGTACAAATCCTATACATTAACTTAGCCACCGACGGCCTTCCAGCCATAGCTTTAGGCGTAAGCCCATCAGACCCGGATGTTATGAGGAGACCTCCTCGACCCCCTAAAGAAACGGTGTTTACAAGGGAAGTGAAGTCTTTCCTTTTGCGTGCAGTGTTAATAGAAGTTCCTCTTTTGCTATGGGTTTTCTTAAGCTCTTTGCCACAAGGCGAGCAAATAGCTCAAAGTAGATTGTTCTTAGTCTTGGTTTTCTTTGAATTGATTCTAGCGCTAAACTGTCGTTCACTAAAGTATACGCTCTTCGAGGTGCGCCCCCATAAATTCCTCCTCTTGGCTGTGCTATGGGAAACTTTGCTTATACTAACCTTAATCAACATTCCAGTGGCGCGACAAGCATTCGGGATAGCTTCAATAGGTCTTTTCGAAGCGTGGCTTATCGCTGGTCTATGCCTTATAACACTACTCAGCATTGAGATCACAAAACGACTTTTACAGACAAAAAACCAAAAACCTCAGTCTAAGCAGGGTTAGGTCAGCGATCAAGAGTCCAAAAAATAGGATGGAAGCTTTAAAGCCTCCTATAACTTAACACGTGCCCACGCTCTTCAGTGTTCTTCAATTTTTCATTAATGAGCAGGTCTTGCTTATTTCGTTTGGGATTTTGAATCATACAGGACCCAAACAAGGTTGACTTGATTCCAAAATCCTTTTAGAGCGGGCTTTCTCTCTATTTGTTGGCTTCAACGCGGGCTGGCTCCAATGGAACAACCGAAAAACGCCTTTAATTTATTCGTTAAGCCTATTCGTAGGCTTATTGAGAGCAGAGGCTTTAAGGAGCCAACTGAACCCCAGGAGAAGGCCATACCCAAAATCCTTGAAGGAAAAAACGTTCTCCTAATTTCGCCAACCGCCACAGGAAAAACCGAGGCAGCCTTCCTTCCAGTTCTTAACATGCTTATTCAAGTGCCTGAAAGACCTCCGGGAATCAAAGTTCTTTATATTACTCCTCTTAGGGCTTTGAACCGTGACCTCCTCGAACGCCTAGAATGGTGGTGCAACAACCTAGACATTAAATTGGCAGTTAGGCACGGCGACACAGAAACCAAGGAACGCACAAGACAAGCCCAAAGCCCACCAGACGTATTGATCACCACCCCAGAAACCCTGCAGGCCATCCTTCCAGGCTGGTTGATGCGCCAACACCTTCAACAGGTCCGATTCGTAATAATTGATGAAGTGCATGAGATGGCTGACAGCAAAAGGGGAAGCCAACTGTCGCTGGCCCTCGAAAGGCTAAGGTGGGTCACTGGCAAGGATTTCCAATTGATCGGCTTGTCCGCCACTATTGGTAGCCCCGAGAAAGTTGCTCAATTTCTTGTGGGGAACGGGCGTGAAGTGGAAATTGTGAAGGTGCCTGTTGCAAGGCTTATGAGGCTTAAGATTCTTTTTCCCCAGCCTGCTTCTGAGGATTATGAGCTTGCCTCTGCCCTTTTCACTCACCCAGAGGTGGCCGCCCGCCTCCGAATCATTCGTGAATACATCGAAAAACAAAAGTCCGTTCTCCTTTTCACGAACACCCGAGCCATCTCAGAGGTTTTGGCCAGCCGATTCAAGGTCTGGGACATAG
>Ga0315312_1001916_pt1 | contig 15239 bp, 21 predicted proteins | sample TDP7_MG_FD_203629 | JGI IMG/M metagenome (GOLD analysis project Ga0315312, IMG submission 203629) | Freshwater sediment microbial communities from Lake Towuti, South Sulawesi, Indonesia - TDP7 | ecosystem: Environmental > Aquatic > Freshwater > Lake > Sediment | place: Indonesia: South Sulawesi... | reverse complement strand
ACATATTGATAAGGGCAGTGACCTTCGACCTTTGGAATACTTTGATCAAGGACAAGGACTACACTGAACAGAGAATCCGAATTCTGGCCGACGCTCTGGGCAAAGCGAATGCTTGCAGAAATTTCGACCAGATCAAGGAATCTTTCACAGCAGCTCAGGGGTATGTCCACAAGGTCTCGAAAGAGGAGAACTACAGGCATGTCTCAGTTCGTGAAAGGCTTCACTGGATTCTGGAGAGGTTATCAGCAAAGCTGCCCGAGGAACTGAGACAGAAAGCTATCAGGGGTTTCGAAGAGCTGGCGGCTGGAGACCCACCTATGCTTGTTGAGGGCGCGGTAGAAGTACTGGATGCTCTAAGCGCAGGGTATAGGATCGGGTTGATCTGTGACACGGGTTGGACGCCGGGCAGAGTCCTAAGAGAAATCCTTGCTAGATACAACATCCTGAGCTTGCTGGACGTTACCGTCTTCTCTGATGAAACCGGATACAATAAGCCCCATGGGACGATGTTTGAAAAGGCTCTCACAGGGCTACGTGTCAAAGCCTCAGAGGCCGTCCACGTCGGAGACATGCTGGCAACAGATATCGCAGGTGCAATGGCAATTGGCATGAAGGCCATATGGGTTAACGTGGGGCAAAAGGTCAATCCTGGACCATTGAAGCCAGAGTATGTGATTACAGCTTTGCCAGAAGTGATCGACATCCTCCGTAGGATCAGATAGCTTCCGGAAGGCAACCGCCTAGTCACTCGTGTACATCTAGAATATGTGCTCAAGGAGCATTTTAGCCCCGATGGCAATAAGGATCAATCCGCCAACGGCTTCTGCCCTCTTGCCTAGGAAATGTCCGAACTTGTTACCGACGTAGACGCCCAAAGAAGATATCAGAAACGTCACGGTTCCGATTGCCATTGCTGGACCCTCAATAGAGGCTTCAAGAAACGCAAGGCTGACCCCGACGGCCAAAGCGTCGATGCTTGTTGCAATAGATAGCATCAACAGGACATGACCGCTCGTGGGGTCGCCCTTCTTCTCGCCTGGCTTCTGGCGCGTCGATGCAAGGGTCATTTTGGCGCCGATTAGGCAAAGAAGCCCGAAGGCTATCCAGTGGTCAATGCTTGAGATGAGCCCCATCATGCTGGTTCCGCCCAGCCATCCTAACGTAGGCATGAGGGCTTGGAAGAAACCGAAGGAGGCGCCAATCTTCAATGCGTTTGTGATCCTCGGGTTTTTCATTGCCAGCCCACTGGTGATCGAAACGGATAGACAATCCATCGCCAAACCAACCCCAATGAGCAGGACCGTGGCAGCATCCATTGGGTGTCACTTCTTTCTTAAAGGCCTGTTCCAGCTAACAGAAGTCTAGGCGCATATAAGAGCTTCTACATAAGGGCATAGTGGCCAGCTAAGTGAACAGATAAGAGCATCATTGCGCACATTCTAGCTTCAGATAGGACTGAGAAGGCAAGAGGTTGCCATGACGATTCAGGACCAGCTCTTCAAGGTTACAATGAACGAACGAGAGCGGAACCTTTGCGCCTTATGCTAGGGCCATAGAAGACTCTGCGGCAAGCCTGTCTGCCCGGTGCTTGCCAAGGCGGAAGCCTTGATGAAGCTCGAGAAGCGGCTTTCCAAGGAGAAGATATTCGGTTCTTCGCCTCCCGCGGTCTTCGTGGGTTCATGGAACTATCCTAAGGTGTTAGCCAGACCTTTAGTTCCTCCCATCCCTTCTGTAGACTCTTCAGTCATGGACATGCCGGAGATGTGGCTGGACAAGACGCTTGACGAGATCCTCAGGTACAGGTTTACTCTTGTGAGAGGCAAGCATCCAATAAGCGTAGATGCGGCAAGGGCGCCGACGAGGATTCTCTCGACATTCCAGGAGGTCGTCATGTCGTCCAAGCCTACTGACACAGAGATGTGGTTCACAAGGAAACCTCAGTTGAATGTGATCTTCTCGCCTCGCGAGCCTCCTGCTGGACCTTCAGCGCCGATTAGACAGGCATTTGTGACGGAAAACCCGAAGATTCCGAAGCCAGTTGAAAGAGTAGTTTCAGATACCGATCTAAGGGCTGCTGGAGGCGTTATGATGCTCTACGATTCGGAGGTGAGCCAACGCCAGATAACGCGGATGTTGTCAATAGGGCTCCTAGGAACGAAGAGACGGAGACGCCTTGTCCCAACAGAATGGAGCATCACGGCGGTGGACGATGTATTGGCGCGGAGTATCCACAGGGAGATTCTGGACTATCCGTGGGTAAACAAGTTCATGGTCTTTGGGCACGAAGCCCACGCGAACAATGTTCAAATTCTACTTTTTCCTTCGTCTTGGATGTTCGAAGCTCAAGAGGCTTGGCTAGTTTCAGCCGATGCAGTTCCGGATGTCGACTCTGAGCTTGTCTGGGGACGCAGATCATACGCCTACGACCTCGCTGGGGCATACTATGCAGCACGGTTGCCAGTCTTGGAGTACCTCAGGCGGATAAGAAGGCAGGCCGGAGCCCTCGTGTTGATGGAGGTCTACCCAGAATGGATACCGCTGGGCGTCTGGCGGTTCAGGGAAATCAGCCGGGAAGCCCTTAGAAAGGAGCCTCTGGAATTCGACACGCTTGACGAAAGCCTCAGCGAACTCCGGAAGAAGCTTAGGCTCGCTTTGGAGAAGTGGCTGGAGAGAAGCCGAATCCTACCTTGGTACAGAACACAGAAGAGGCTGACCAGTTTCCTAGCTTGATATCTCACGGGAATGCCAAGTGAAGGATGCGGGAACCACAGATTCATTCTTATATCCGTGAAGGGACAAAATAAGCCTAGACTATAGATAGAGGAGGCTGAAGCAAATCCTCTCCCAGATACCGATAAGCTTAGGCAAAATGAAAGGTGAAGAACTGGACAAAGAGATTCTGAGAGTTGGCATAATCGCCGAGTTGGACGCTGTGAGCCTCTACGAACAGCTTGCAGCCATGACACCCGACGAGAACGTCAAGAAGGTCCTCATGGACATCGCCAAAGAAGAAAAGACCCACGTTGGAGAATTCCTAGCCTTGTTGCTGAGAAGAGACAAGGAACAGAGAAAAGAGATGGAAGAAGGCAGAGAAGAAGTCCGTGAGCTAACAGGGGAAGCATGAGTGTACGGCGACCGCTTGAATGCATTGAGGGTCCGGACGAAACATTTCCCCGCTTACTGGCTATGCTAGCAACAGGCGTTGGAAGGTGAGACGTGCGATTGTCTAGGACTATTGACCCTTCTGTAAGGCGTAGCAGGAAACAACACATTTCGCGGGAAGAGGTTGAGCACATTGCTTGGCTTGCACACCTGGAGCTCGCTGAAGAGGAGAAGGCTCTCTTTACGCAGCAGTTCAACAGGATTCTCGACTACTTTAGGAAGATAGATGAGACAGACACTGAGAATGTGCCCCCGACCTACCACGTCCTAGACCTTGTCAACGTCTTCCGCAAAGACTATGTCAAAGAGTCGCTGCCCAAAGAGGAATCACTCAAGAACGCGCCCGAGAAGGAAAAGGGCTTCTTCAAATCGCCCCGAATAGTCTAAGAGAAGACTCATAGAAAGAGGGGCTTCGCTATGTCCAGATGGTACGAGCTGAGTGCCGCCGAAGCCGTCGGCAAGATCAAGAACCAAGAGTTGAAAGCTGAGGAATACATAGCATCCTTGCTGGAGAGAATGCAGAAAGTAGACCCGAAGATAAACTGTTTCGTCACACCGATGAGACAGGAAGCCCTAGAGAAGTCACGCGAGGTTGACGCAAAGATCAGCAGAGGAGAAAAACTGGGACTGCTCGCGGGAGTAGCCGTAGCTGTAAAGGACAACATGTGCACGAAAGACATCCGAACCACATGTTCATCTCGTATGTTGAAGGAGTTCGTGCCTCCTTACGATGCAACCGTTGTCAAGAAGCTCAAGGATGAAGACGCAGTCGTCATCGGGAAGACAAACATGGACGAGTTCGCAATGGGATCAACCACCGAGACCAGCCACTTCGGACCTACACGCAATCCATGGAACCTCATGAAAGTACCGGGCGGATCTTCAGGTGGAAGCGCTGCGGCGGTCGTAGCACAGGAGGCAACCGTCGCGCTGGGTTCAGATACTGGCGGTTCGATAAGATGCCCGGCAAGCTACTGTTCAACGGTGGGACTCAAGCCTACCTACGGGCTTGTTAGCCGTTATGGGCTTATCTCCTACGCGAACAGCCTTGAGCAGATCGGTCCCTTAGCTGGGAACGTTCGTGACTGCGCCTTGCTTCTCCAAGTCATAAGCGGTCACGATGATCTGGATAGCACCTCGGCGAATCTTCCTGCGAAGGACTACGCGTCTGCGCTTAGAGACGACGTAGAAGGGATCAGAATAGGCCTTCCCCGCGAGTTCTTCGGCGAAGGAGTGCAAGAGGAAGTCTCGAAAACCGTGTGGAGAGCTGTTCACAAGTTTGAAGGCCTAGGGGCCGTTTGCGAGGAAGTCTCTCTTCCGAGCATGAGCTATGCTTTGGCAACATACTATATTATCGCAATGTCTGAGGCGAGCTCTAATCTGGCGCGTTACGATGGTCTGCGCTACGGATACCGCGGTGAACTCGACGAAGGAGACTGGCCAACCGTCTATGCAAAGAACCGACGAGTCGGTTTCGGCACCGAGGTCAGAAGGCGCATAATTCTGGGCACCTATGCGCTGTCAGCCGGATACTATGACCAGTATTATCTGAAGGCGCTTAGGGTTCGAACCGTCATCCGGAGAGACTTCGAGAAGGCGCTCAGACAATTCGATGTTCTCATCGGGCCCACAATGCCTGTTCTGCCTTTCGACATCGGCGAAAAGATTGAGGATCCATTAACATTGTACATGTGCGACATACTCACAGTCCCAGCAAACCTTGCAGGTTACCCGGCCATCTCAGTGCCCTGCGGCTTTACGGATGGACTGCCAGTTGGACTACAGATGTTAGGGAAACCCTTCGACGAAAGCACAGTCTTGAGGGCAGCATACACTCTTGAACAGAACACAGACTATCATAAGAAGAAGCCAGTCCTATAGGAGAATAACGGTTTTACCGCATTAGTTCCTTTCTGGTTCTTGTCTTGCGGTTTAACCGTATAATAAGAACTGATGGGTTACTTATAAATGTAGTGTCTTAGAAATCTATGTTTTTCTTAGCCTTTCCTATGCTTCTCAGTCGTCTTATCTGCTTGTCAAGTTCCCGTTCATGCTCGATTAACGTAGTGATAAGAAGGTCTAGAACTGCTAGTCTTGTTTGTGAATCGTCTTCGTCTTTCCAGAATGGTCTATAGATATTTCCCATCAGTCAAGACCCTCAAGATTAATTTCCATGTTTTTATAAAGTTCTAGAACCCTTCGTCCTTTTTCAGTCAGAGAATAGACGGTTCTTCTGTCTCCGTCTGAGCCTTTTTCGATTAAGCCTTGATGAATCATGTTCCTCAGAAAAGAGGTTAGGCGCACAAAAGAAAAATTTGTTAAGTATATGAATTAACGTGTTCCACAGATTTTTCTATGATGCAATAGACTACTGGATTGTCTAAGGAGTTTTTTGTAAAGTTAAAGGACCCCAACTTTCTACAAACTTGCCATTGACTATTCTAAGGATGGCAAGGATTGTTGCATCCATCTTCTTGCCAGAAGAGTCTGTCCCTGTAATCTTCGCAAGAAACCAAACCTTGTCCCCTTCAGCGATAATGTCCTCAATAGGTAATGTATAGTGTAAATCAGGATACTCCTTTAACACCATAGCATAGGCTTGCTTCAAATGTTCCCTACCTTGTACTTCTCCTTGACTGGTATGGTCAACAACATCTAATGCAAAAAACTCATCAATAAACTCATCAATCACGGCTAGGTTTATCTTATTTAACGCTTCAACCATCTTGCGAACAATTGCCTTATTCTCTTCTAATGACATAATACATTCCTTCTCCAATTAAATATATGATTCTGACTCTATTTAAAACTTTCTTATCTGCAACAAGGGAGACTTCTGAAGGGAGACAAACAACCACAAACAAGTTAGGTAGGACGCAAGGGTTAGACAATTAAAATCATATAACGCTGTTATAGCTTGTCGTCTTCTAAAAGTTAAATCTTGTATATTATCCTTGTTTATCTTGATTCGTTTTTAGTTGCGGAAAGAATGCTAAGAAAAATCCTTAAAACCTTAAATTTCGGAGCAGAGAGTTATTACTATGAAGATTTTGGCTTTAACGAAAATTAGCGGTAAGTTCCTAGTGACAATTCCGCAAGATGTCCGAGAAGTCTTGAAACTTAGCGAAGGTGACAAGATTCTCTGGGTCTTAGAAGGTGAAAAAGTCTACATTCAAAAAACTTAGGGAATATACAAAAATCCTTCTTTAATTATGTGTCCTTGAGGGTCTAACCATGTAGTTCTAATGTAACTAGTCACTATATTATTAGTAATACCATACACACTTTTTATAGTATGTCTATTAGTAGTATTAGTTATTAGATTAGTAGTAGTATTAACTAGGTTATTAATTAACTGAATTAACTGTGAGTAGTTGATTACTTGAATGTTGTGTGTGTTGACATGCTCGAAATTTTCGGGCAAGTTGGTTAGAAGTAAGTATAAGTGAAACTTGTCTGGCTTGGGATAGTTTTTAAACCTTACTAACCTTGATTTGTTGAACCATGCTTGACGGTAAGGGTAACTAGATGAACAGAACGATTCTTCTAGGTATAAGGTATAATCGCCAATTTTTAAAACTAGGTCTAGACCGTCGCCGATTTTCTGTTTCCATGCGTATGGGTTTTTAGGATTGCGGAATTTAACGTACCGATAAAGGTGATGTTGTCTTAATCCTTCTAGGTTACTCATTTCAAAATTGAAGCCTAATTTATCCCTAGAACTCAAAATCTTGCTCATTTTTCTTGTCTCATACTAAGTAATATGATAATTAAGCCTATAAATTTTATGCTAAACAATGTAACTCATTTACGTTCAAAAACATAAATTTTATATACTTGAATGTACATAAGTGTACATGGGTCAATGCTCAAATCTTGTCTCATCTTCTTAATTTAAGGTCAAGAAATGACCCGTCTTGACCAATAATTTTTTAGGCTCTCCAATTTCTTAGATTTCTAAGTTGCATAACGTTTATATCGGTTTTAAGTAATTACTTAAATGGGTTAGAATGGTTCTCTGTCAAGGTTGCGGCAAGAAATTTATTCCTAGACGAAAAGACCAGATTTATTGTTCTAACTTATGTTACAACACTTCTTACCGTAAGGTTTATGAACCGATTAAAATTTTTGGAAATGCACATATTATTGAACGTGATGATAATGGGGTTCAAATCTGTCAGTATGACAAAACGAATTCTATTTTTGTTCTGCTTTCCCCGAAATACCCTCAAAAATCTACGGGGAGACTTCGCCTTGAGATGGAATATTATCACTTAAAATTTTTGGTTGACCGATTCGCCAGTCTAGGAGATTCGATAGTTCGATTTCCTAGACACTATGGACAGAATCTCAGAGAAGTAAAAGACCGCTTGAAGCAATTGGAAGCCTATCTTCAAGACAGAAGACTCAGAACGACTTATGTTTCTCCGAGAATCAAGAAGCAAGAAAAACTTTTAGAACGATGGAAAATTCTAGAACAGAAAATCTTAAAAAAACGTATGGAACAAGAACGACAAGAAAAATCCGAATCTGAGAGCGAAGAACGGGAAGAGGAACGAGAAGCGGAAGAATGGGAACAAGACCTTGAGGAAGAGGAAGACTATGCGATAATAGATGATTTTTAAGTAATTGCTTAAATAACCTCAAATTTTAAGTAATTGCTTAAACACAACGTTTATTAGGCTCGATTTACTAAAATATACCCCGAAAAGGAAGTGGTTGAATGATTAAACCGATAAAATTAGGTAAACCGATAAAACTCAAGTATGTGCGATTTTCCCAATTAATAAGCCCATCAAAAATATGTCTAACCCATGAGTTCGGCGATATTGGATATGATGTAACCAAGCAAGAAACATCCAGAACAATATCAATATGCAATTCTAGACCTTTAAGGACAATAAAAAGAGATACCCTAGAATCTCTAAAATTGTCGATTATGCGATTTGGTTTACTGAATCCTTTAAGCATTACAGAAATAAGTAACGAAAAATTACTCGAAAAGATAAATAGATTATCAGAAATCGATAGGGAAATATACGCTATTCTAGATGGTCAAAGGCGATACTTTGCCATCAAAGAATTATTGACTAATTATAAATGGTCTTACCATCAGGAATATGATGATTATAGGAATGTTCAGTTAATGAGGGATTGGAGTAAATATAATGATAAAACAATAGATTCGATTATGAAATTTGATTTAAGACGCTACATTCTTGTGCCTTGTCTAATTTATCCTTTTGAATCTTGGGAAGAATGCATGAGATACAGTATCGAGGATAACAAGTTTAGTGTTAGACCTTCCACTGAGAATCTAGAAATTGCTGAGAGACTTCCCTCAAATTTGCCGAATATAAAATCTGAGATAGATTTGAGTTCAATAGATGAGAAGAAAAAAGAAATAGGAGAAGGAAAAATCCAATTTCAAGATAAAATAAATGAAGTGCAAAAAAGATTAGAAGTCAAGCGTGCAGAACAAGAAAAAAAAGCCAAAATTAAATTATTGGAAGAACAAACAAAAGCGAAAATCGAAGCAATCAAGAAAGGTGATTATGTAGAAACTGTAGAAGATATAAACCAAGATTTTCTTAATGAAATGTCGGGACATTAACCCCCTTAAACAAAAGTTGTTGTACATAAAACGAATAGGGAAGACTTACAATTAATTATAATGATAAAAATGCTGAAATATAAGATGTTAGGCTTACCGATTGAAGTTATGAATAAATTAAATTTTCTAAGCAGAATCTTAGACCGCAAAAAGTCTAATGTTGTTCAAGAATTTATCGATAATCTTTTTCAAGTTCTCGGTACTTATGACCCTAACTTAAAGGCGAATCTTGAATTTGAGACTCATATTGGTTCTTCGCTAGTTACCATTTACATTAAAGGGTCTGGAAGGAACAGACTTAAAACGGGAACTATGACACCGTATGAAGAATTAACAAGAGGTTTTCCAGAATGAGTAGTCAAGACCAAAAACCCCCTATCGACATAAGTGTAACGGTTGACCCTAAAAACATGGAAGCGTTACTTAAGCAAATTGAGGAAGAACGAGAGAGAAGAAAGGAAGCGGAAAAAAAACTAGAGGGAAAAACAACGGAACTAGAGGAAAAAACAACGGAACTAGAAGATTTGAAGGGCAAGGCAACGGTTATAGCGGAAAAGATGTTCCAGAGAAAAAAGGAAGCACTAGGTTGTTATGATGAATTAGTAACAACCCCAGAGCAATTAGAATTTTGGGAAAGAGGACATGGCAAACCCGTAAAATCCTCACCTAGTGGAACTGTCCCGCTAAGTGATGCTCAGAGAGGAATTAATTCACAAGGTTATGATTCTTACGAGGAATTGGTTGCAGACCTTCGTGAAAAAGCGAAGTCAACCGACCAACGAGTATCACAAGAAGCGGAAGCGGTTTTGAATGAACTGTGGAAAAAGAGTGTCGAAGGTCTGAAATCCGATGAGTTTAAAGGTGTTCCCGAATATATCGAAAAACGGTCACTAAAAGAGGTTCTTAACGAACAATTCAGACGTAAAAAGGTGAATAAATAATGTGTGGAATTATCACGAGCGGATTAGGTGGGGCACTCATTACACAAGGTTACGGCTGGTATCCCTTTAAAGTCACGATTGGCAAACGGGAAGTTGTATTCAAGGTAGATTTCAAAAAACTTGAAAAACTGAAAAAACTTCTTGAGTTATTCTTATTGCTTTTAGTAAGTTGTGCATTAGACGAAGAAATTCCAGAACTTAAGGAAATTGAGATTGTAAAAAGAGCAATCGAATTAATTGATTTAATTGAGAAGGAACGGGCAACTGTGGAAGACTTGAGGAAGCAATTAGACTTGCTTCAAGGTCAAGGTGAAAAGAATGAGTGAAGAAAATGTTAGGGTTTTGGGAACTTTCAAGCAGATTGTAAAAAATCCAGAGACGAAGGAATTCTGTGTACGGGTCAAAACGATAAAACAGAAATTTGACCCCTTAGACAGAAAATGGACCAAAATAAAACCCGTAGAAATTACTTACGAACCGCTAGAAACTTACGATAATCCTAGACTTTTGAAAGAAACTGAATTTTCTTTTATTGAACGAAGGTCTTCAGTTGATGTCGAATCAGTTTTGCCAATTTGGGGTTTATTTCTTCATAAGTTAAAGGTCAAAATTCCAGACTTATCAATTTTCAAAAATGTCTACTTGTCACAAGTTTCTGGAAGAATTTTTGAGAACGATTTAGAACTAGATTTTTCGATGGAACTCTCAATTAAAAGTCTGTTGGGTTCTGAGAGGGTTCTAGAAGTTGAGGAATTGAGCGTTAAACGAATCTCACCACAAGAAGCGGATAGGCTAATCAAGGAAGGATTAGCGTATCCGAAATTAATTGAGCAAATAGGTCAAGAATATTGGGTAAGGGTTTAAAATGAACGAAAAACGAGAAAAAATAACGATAAGCATTCCACTTGAAGGCTTGAATATCGTTAAAGAAGAAATAATAACAATTCCGTTAAGTGAACTGAAAAGGTTAAAATGTCCTAAATGCGGTCATCGATTGGTCAAGTCTGAAAATGAGTTGCTTGAATGTCCCAATTGTGGAATAATGGTCATGGCAAGACCCCCTCTTGTCTAGGGGTATGACTGTAGGCAAGAGGGTTTTACCATTTCCCCGTCTTGCCACACTTACGGGGACAAAAGCAGAGCAACCTTAACCGTGCCTTGCAGAGCGGTTAAGCGTCTCTGCTTGTCACCTCTGGAAGGGAAGGGTCACATTATCCACGAAGGGTTTGCTTCCCCTTCGACTCTTCCCTTCAATAACGAAGGTTGATTAGAATTGAGAAAAAAGTTTAATGAATTACGAATTTGTAAGTATTGCGGAAAAAAATTCCTCGCAACAACAGGGCAAAATATTTATTGTTGCATAGATTGCGCCAAAAAAGGAAATTATGAGCGAAGGAAACTGAGAAAGAAATCTGACGATAGTGGTGATGTTTTCATTCTTGACATGGAAAATTGGATTTGGAGTAAAAGACCAGTTGACGGTTTAAAAAGAAGAAATTTTGAGGAAGAAATAAATGGTTCTGACATGGCAAGAATTTAAACAATTATGCAAGGAAGAGGGTAAAAAACCCATTTTTCTAGACTACATTAAACTGAAGGAACAACTAAGAAAAAAGGTAACTTTAGAAGACTTTGCGCTTTCAAAAGACGTTCCCATCTATGACCACAACTGCGAAGATTTTAGACGACAAGTAATAGGGTCAGAGCCACATAACACTTTATTTATGGTTAATCATCACCTAAACTGTCTCTTGTGTATGACATGGTACGGAAAACACAGAGACGAAAATAAACTTGAAGGGGTCAATCTCTGGGAAGAACCTTCCAGTTAAACTGACTAATGCAATCTGCTCTAAGAATGCAATCAGACTAACTTCTTAACTGTACTGACTAATTGAATAGAGGGGAACTTTTCCACGCATAATTAGGCTTGATTTTAAAGGGTACGGGGGTTAAATTCTGGAACTTTTACGGTTTAACCGTTATGTTCCTATACGACTATGCTAGTTTTTGATGATTTCTAGTCTTCGCAAGGCTAGTTTAAAGAATCTGGTTTCTGGTGATTTGGCGCATATATAATGAGCCGTCTTGAGCATAAGTTTCTATTGGGTTCGCCTTGAAGTTGTTCAGTTTTTTCTAGGGTCTTCTAGGTTAAAAGTTGGGGTTATTTCTGTCAAAATTTTGTCAGAACTTCTAACCGATTAACCGTTCAGTTAGTCAGTTAATTCGCCTAGACCAGACTAGACCCCTATCAAAAACCTTATAGAATCTTTTTTAATTTTTAGGAAAGAATTGACACATCTATCGTTCCTAGATACGTCTATCCCTAGTTGGTTAGTCTAGTTAGTTGTTTGAGAAAAAGGCTTCCCAAAAAATTGGGGTTAGGGTCTTTTGAGTAGTTTGCCGAGTATTGACCCTAAGACGCTTTCAATCAGTTCAAGCAAGACCGTTAAGGCAAGTGTCAGAAGCAAGAAGTCTTTAGTGTCTAGTGGCATCGCTAAAGTCGAGACCAGAGACCCCAGACCAGTATTCGCTAGTATCTGCTTGAGTGTTCGGTTCATTTTCTCCGCCTTCGAGCAATTGCCATCTTCAGATTATACCAGATGTCCACTAGCATTACTGAGACCGTAACGAAGAACGCTAGTAGTTCAAGCATCTTGCTTTTCCCCTTCTTGCTCTCCTTGTTTTTCTTGCGCAAGGTATAGACCTAGCGCCTTGCCAACTGATTCAGTTAAGTCTCCTAGTTTTTGGCGAAGGTCTTCGATTTCCACTTTTTGTTTCGTTACGATTTCCGCTAGACTTGTCATGCTCTGCTCGATTCTCTCGAAATCCTTCCTTGCTTGTTGACCCCCGTTTATCGATAGGTACTTGAACGCTTCGTTATATGCGCTTCTAACGGTTGCTTCTGAGCATGTATAGTGTCCCCTTGCGCCTAGTCGTTTGTGTCCCATCATCACGTCTTTTACTTCTTGAACTATCCCCGCTCTGAGAAGCGCATCGTTATAGGAACTTCTCAGATTCTTGGTCTGCCACAGGTCCGCCTTTTCTGGACATGCCTTTTCGACAATTCCCTTGAAGGCTTCCCCTATTGTTCTGTTGTCGATTCTGTTCCCCTTGCTTGTCACGAATAACGGGTCTTTCGGTTGAACGCTTCCCCTCTGTCTCAAGTAAACCCTTAGTTCGTGAACCGCTTCTAAACTGATGCATGTCTGAGTTAGTTCATCTGTCTTGGCTCTGTACTTCTCGATATAGTAGTGTTCATCTTCCGTTAATCCTTGAAGGTCTTCGATGTTCAGTTCGCAGATATCCGCTTCGTTCAAACCGCTCTGGTATGCCAATAGCAAAATTGCTCTGTCCCTTGCGCTATCTGTGAAGTGGTAAATTGCTCGTACTTCATTATTATTAGGTGTCCATTTCTTGATTACTCGGTCAGTTGGCTTCACAAGTTGAGTTAGTTCGCCTCTGCTGAACTTCAAGTGCAACCGATTATGAGCGAAGAACGACATGACAACAGTCGTGTAGCGGTGAACCGTTCCTTGACCGAATCCTTTAGTCACTAGCGTTCTAGCGTAGTCTTTAACCTTGTCTTCAAATTGTCCCCTTTCAGTTGGGTCATTGCTCTGAAGGTTCTCGATGCGCCTTTTGATTTGTTCAGTTGGGGTCATGCTAACGAAAGCAATCCAATCATTGAATATCGGTCTGTATCCTTCCCTTGTCGTGTCTGTCCCTAGATTTTCAAGCCACTTCTGGGCGTATGGGTCTTGCTCCCAATCGAAAGTCTTTTTCTTCACGCCTTAACCCCCCTATTCTCCCATATCGTTACGATTGCTCCCAACAGAACCACGCCAACCGTGAATAGGCATGGCACTATTAGGAGATTCCAGTCGAACCCTATCATTCTTTCTCTCACGCTCCTTATTTCTTTTTCTTGCGATTAAACCGCAAGAATTCTTTAGGAACGTTTGCGGTTCGACTGTCATTCTCCTATAGGACTGCTCCAATCAGAAGCTCGGTCGCGTCTTTGTATTCTGGAACGATGGCAAATCTCTTAAATGGGAAGTGAAAAATCGATAGTAGGTTCGGGCGGGGTTCGTGTTTGAGCGAGGCCAAATCTGTCTCTCCGAAGAACTTTATCTTAAGAATCACGAGGGAAGAATGGCTTAGACAGGTCTTCAACATCAAGAAATACTATCCCGGAGTTCCCAGAAGGTGGGAGGAGGGCGGCGTGTTTCTCTTGGCTCGAAAGGCTGAGGAAGGAGATTCCTTCATGGGCTATGGGGTTCTCAACAGATTTGTCAGGAAAGACCTTCTTCCACCTGATAGAAGGCAGGAGTGCGAGAAGATGGGGTGGAAAGGCGAGCTCGTCTTCAGCGAACTCTACAGGTTTGAGCCTCCGGTTCCAATCAAGGTTACGGTTCTAGGCGGCACAAGCGTCAGGGGAAGATGCTTCCATGGCTACCCGCTAACAGACGAACAGGTCAAGTCTATACTTGACACAGCTAGGCAGAAGTCCACTCTTCTTAAGATTGACTGAGAAACCCAGAGCCCGAATATCCTTTCTGTGTCGCGAGAAGACCTCTCCCCAAAGTTCTGCGCGTTCGCGATAGGCTATCTGGCCAAGAGATAATCTTCTTTGGCGTGGACTACTGATTCATGTTTATATCTTTGGGGCAAGTTATTCTGCTATTGTGGTAAGGAACCGCAAAACATGAAGGAGGATTGTGAATGGAATATCCTACAAAAGGTCAGGGCATAAGGAAGAGATGGCTTGTTGTGATTCCGATTGCGATTCTATTGTTCGCGGTGGTTCTAGTGCTGGCAAGAGGCATAGTCATAGTTCCTGCCGGAACCAGAGGAGTCGTCCTCACTTGGGGGTCTGTCACTAGAGTCCTTGATGAGGGCTTACATTTCATAACCCCAATAGCCCAGACCGTCGTGTTGATGGATGTGACAATACAGAAAGTCGAGACATCTGAGTCGACGGCGTCCAAAGACTTACAAGAGGTCACTACGGCAATCGCTGTCAACTACCGTATAATGCCTGAGTTCGCTGGGGAGGTCTACAAGAATCTCCGTCAAGAATATGAGTTTCGCGTGATAAGTCCCAACGTTAAAGAGAGTATAAAAGCGGCTACCGCTCAATTCGAAGCCGAAGAACTGGTCACTAAGAGGGAGTTCGTCAAAACAAGGTTCATGGAGATCTTGACTGAAAGACTTGAGCAGTATCATGTCGAAGTGATGTCCGTGTCCATCGTTGATTTCCAGTTCTCGCCAGAGTTTGCCAGAGCCATCGAAGCGAAGGTTACAGCACAGCAAAGGGCGCTTGAGGCCAAGAACAAGCTAGAACAGATCAGATACGAGGCCCAGCAGCTGGTTATACAGGCGGAAGCAGAGGCCAACGCGACGTTAGCAAGGGCAGCTGCGCAAGCGCAGGCGATAAATGTGATCACACAATCTCTTACAAGCGATTATCTGCAGTACATGGCGATACAGAAATGGAATGGGATCCTACCGTACTTCCT
>Ga0315312_1001915_pt1 | contig 15245 bp, 13 predicted proteins | sample TDP7_MG_FD_203629 | JGI IMG/M metagenome (GOLD analysis project Ga0315312, IMG submission 203629) | Freshwater sediment microbial communities from Lake Towuti, South Sulawesi, Indonesia - TDP7 | ecosystem: Environmental > Aquatic > Freshwater > Lake > Sediment | place: Indonesia: South Sulawesi... | reverse complement strand
ACTTGATGGAATCGTTAAACCGGGGTTGACCCTAGTTCTTATGAGCCTACAGCCATCCCCGATACGGACAGCATTGCCTATCACTGAGGTTGATTCAATGTGAGTAGGGCTTTTACGGGTTGATTCAACGACGATTTTTCTGCCCAAAATGCTGTCTGACACATGAGCGTAGTCGCCAATCTTTGCGGCGTCCATAATTGCTGATCTTTCTATGGTTACATGTTCGCCGAGTATGCAGAAATTATCGATGTTTGAATCTGAAATCTTGGAATGGTCGCCTATTCTAGTGTGTCTACCAATCAGGGCAGCGCCCTCAATGGACAACTTGTTTTCTTTATATTTCCTAAGTATCTCTTCCCGTCTCTTAATGGATTCTTCGCTGTACCCCTGAACCCAAACATTTCTGTTTGGAAAAAGTCTTTCCTCTGAGACTCTTATGTTCAACTTTCCGTGAAGAACCTCATGCATAGCCTTCAGATATCTTTCTGGGCTTCCCACATCGTACCATACTTCCAATTCATAACCGTAAACGGCAAATCCATTATCCACTAAGTAAGGAATGAAATCATAACCGAAATCAAGCCTCTTCCTCTCCTCCATTATTTTTTTAACTTCTCCACTTTCAACTAGCTTTCTGGCTTCCGGTGACAAAAGGTATATACCTGTGCTAGCAAGATTACTCGGCGCTCTCTCTGCTGGAGGTTTTTCGATGCACCGTTTGATCCTCATATCCTTATCTAACTCAACTACACCAAACTCTTCCGTTTTTCCCACTTTTGCTAAGGCAATGGTCATTAATGCTCCCTTTTCTTCGTGTTTTTGCATAAAGTCATGTAGATTGATGTCAAAGAGGCTGTCTCCCTGTACAACAAGGACTGGATCGCGAACATCATAGTATTCCATGTTCAGCCTGTAGGAGTCGGCGCTGCCTAAGTCGTCGAGGTTCGGTTGATGTTTGATATGCACCCTCGGTTCGATTTTATATTTCGCTGAAAATCCAACTCCTTCTCCATACTGATCGAAAAGGTTTGAATAGTTTGTATGGCCGCGCTCTCCGAAAATGAAATTCCTCACACCTTGTTCAGCCAGCGTCACCATTGAAAATTCGATTAATGCCCTGTTCAAAAACCTGACACAAGGCTTCGATATGTCATGCGTCAAGGGTCTTAACCTCTTCGCCTGGCCACCGACTGGAATAAAACATCGCAGTTTTTCTACGTTCATATTATAATGTAAGATGAACCCAAAATTTATAGTTTCATTTATCCTGTTTTGCGTATCTCTGTCCTTTGAGCCTGTGGAAAAGGAGCCTCTAAAGATTGTTTATCAGAAGAGAATGCGGATAGCTTAGACTTTATAACTGGCGGTATTCTATCCTTAGATGTTGGAAAATGGGACCGAAAAGGATTATTTTTCACGTTGACATGGATCACTTCTTTACCGCCATAGAAGAAAGGGAGCATCCCGAATATAGGGGTAAGCCCGTTGTTGTGGGAGCTGATCCAAAAGGAGGTAAAGGTAGGGGTGTCGTCAGCACCTGCAACTACGAAGCCAGAAAGTTCGGAATTCGATCCGGCATGCCCATTTCAAGGGCTTGGAGACTCTGTCCAGACGCAATTTATCTGCCAGTGAATTTTAAGCTATATGGAGAAGTTTCTTCGAGGATTATGACGATCCTTAGAAAATATGCTGATAAATTTGAGCAGTGGGGTATAGACGAGGCCTTCTTGGATGTAAGCTCCAAAGGAAGTTTCGAAGAAGCTAAAAGGCTTGCGGAAAAGATCAAGATGGAAATTCGCACGAGGGAGAAATTGACTTGCTCCATAGGCATCGGACCCAACAAGCTAATGGCAAAAATAGCGAGCGACTTCAACAAGCCAAACGGCCTAACCCTAATCGAAGAAAAGGAGGCGGCTAGCTTCCTTGCCCCCTTGCCTGTGAGGAAGCTCTTGGGCGTAGGCAGAAAAACAGAGCGGAAATTGAATGAAATTGGAATCAAGACTATAGGTCAACTCGCCTCAGCAGACCCCTCGAAACTCTCCAGATTCGGGGTTTGGGGTAAACAGTTCCAACTTATGGCCCGAGGCATTGACCATAGCGAGGTTAGAGAGAGACCCGGAGTTAAGTCAATAAGCAGGGAACACACCTTCGAGGAAGACACTTCAGACTCTGACTTAATCCTAAAAACATTGGATAGGCTTGGAGAAGAGGTGCACCAAGATTTAATGAACTCCCATCTGTTCTATAAAACGGTTACAATAAAAATACGCTACGAAAACTTTGAAACCCACACCCACGGCAAAACACTACCCTTCATCACAAACAGACTAAAAGAAATCCAGAAAACATCTCGGGAACTCATAAAACCTTTCCTGCAACCAAATAGAAAAGTAAGACTTGCCGGAATAAGAGTGTCAAGCCTGTCTTCCGCTGAAAAACAAAAAACATTATGATTTTCCATCAGGACGTAAAGAAAATGCAAGTCCATGGAGACGCCTGGAAAAGGCTCGAAACAAAAGTAACATCCTGCACGAAATGTCCGAGGCTCATTAACTACATGTCAAGGGTTTCAAAAGAGAAAGTGCGTAGATACAAGGATTGGAGGTATTGGGGAAAGCCCCTTCCAGGCTTTGGAGACTACAATGCAAAACTTTTGATCATTGGTTTGGCCCCTGCCGCCCATGGAGGAAACAGGACGGGAAGAATGTTTACAGGCGACAGTTCAGGTGACTGGCTCATCAAAGCGCTTTACGACACGGGATTCTCCAATCAACCTACAAGCACCCGTAGGGATGACGGACTTAAACTTATTTCAACCTATATTACGGCTATTGTGCGTTGTGCTCCGCCGGGCAACAAACCCACTGCTCAAGAAATTGAAAACTGCTCCAAGTACTTATTGGAAGAAATAAAACTTCTCCATGAAGTTAAAGCCGTGCTTACATTGGGCAGAATAGCTTTCAACAATTACATAAAGTATGTTTACCCCAGAAACGTTAAGCCAAAACCACGATTCCAACACGGAGGGCTCTATCGACTTGAGGGCACGTCCACCCTTTTATCCTCCTATCATCCTAGCAGACAGAACACCCAAACCGGCCGACTTACGTGGGAAATGTTGCTACGCGCCTTTGAAAAAGTGAAATGCGTTTTAGAAACTTAGGGTAACTACCAGAAATGACATGGTTATCAATTACAATTGATGCCAACTGTGGCGCAGGGTTTGCTTAAACTAAAACCTACTACTGAACCTGTTTATAGCATTGTTACCTGTAAACCAATGCTATGCGGAACTTTTCTCCCTCTTTTCTCCTTGAGTAAAAGGGGCATTCGCTGGGTATGCCTGGATTTTGTACAACGCGTTTCCATCCGCTGCGTGCACACTCCCACCTACTGAGTCGTTCGTTGAATTGGAGGAAACGGCAGCCGAGGCACACTGATAGGGTCATTGTGCTAATAGAATGGTGGAAATAACATATAAAGTTTAGCAAGATTTATAAGATAGATTGTATATCATGATTTATTTGATAAACAGATATTCGCGTAAGCGGGGATTAACTTGGTAAGCGAAAATAAAGTCATCCTCATCCGAGGGGTGAACCAAACATTATACAAGAGCTTTTTAGCCAAAGCAAAGGAGCAAGGAAGAACCGTAGGCGACCTAATGAACGAAACAATGAGAATGTCAGTTCACGGCGGGGGCGGCGGCGAAGGTAAAAATCCCGGTCCGAATGCCCTTGAGTTTGGAGGCTCCATTCTCTTATCCAAGGAGGATATTTTGGGAATTCACGAGGAGATGGGACGGTTTTTCATTGAGAACAGCGGGAGCCTAACCCTAGACCAAAACGTGGACAGGGAGGCCCTTCAATGCATAGTCGGAATCCAAAACACTGGGAATCTCCGCGTTCCTAAGCAAATACATCCTCTAGTTTTAGTAAAAGCCAGAAGGGTGTATGGTACAATAGAAAAGTATTAGACGAAGCTTCCCGCTGAGGGAAGGGCTTCGCTAACGATTTTAGGGTTTAACCGAAACTCTTAGCTTTTCGAACGATATATCGCTAGGTTTGGGTTGGAAGTTTTTCTCCTGCAGCAGGCAATTCTGTTGGTAACTCTGGAAACTTTTCTTTCATTCTTTTCTCTGCGATTATTGTTGCTTCTTCTAGGATTTTTTGGGCGTCTTCGTTTGCAACCTCGAAGTTAACGTTTAACTGCGTGGTTTGGCTTGCGTCTATGATGATTCCGTTGATTAGGTTTCCAATTTGGTCGAACTCCTTTTCAGCTTGGGGCATGATGCCAACCATTCCCCTTTTGATGCCGTTTAGAACAGCCATGGCTGGGGCGAGTTCTGTAACGACGTCGCCTAGCTCGGTTACGGTCGTTAGCCTTAAGACGATTTGTTCTAGGGCAAGCCTTGTATACAGGAGGCTTTTCTCCATCTTTCGTAGTTCTGCCAGTTCGTTGGCGAAAACGTTGGCCCTGGGCATTTCGTGGTTCGTGTAGGCTTCAACAATTCTTGTGAAGATTGATTTGTCGCGTTGGCTGAAACGTTCGCTCACCTGGTCTAACCTCAGCATCTGCAGTTGAATGCGTTTAACGGCAATGTTAAGGCGTGGTTTCAACGGACTCTGGGGAAGAACCGCCTCCCTGATCTTTGAGACGAGGGGCGGCTGATCCTCTGGATCCCATTTTTCAGCGAATCCTTTTGACAAGGTGTATCTCTCCAGAGGATGGGAGCCTTTTTATGGTATTATTGCGTTTTTAACATGCTGAAAACATTTAAGTGTATATTAACATCATATCTTCAATTTCGTTTGTGCTTAAAAATTGATAGTTCTGTGTAAAGAGAGCGGTGCGCTCCTTTTTAGTAAACAAAATTAAGCGCACCTAAATACCGAGGATTACGAACTTTTCAACGAGGCGTTTCGGATACTTAGCCAGGACAGCCGCTGGGAGAGTTTAGTCGCTATTTTTATATTTTTGTTTTTTCGTCATTCTAATGTTTGTCGAGGTTGGTTGGTTATGGCTTCCATAAGAGAGGTTCCGAGTAAGGGTAGGCTCTTCGAGCGCATAGGAGCCCACACTCACATAAAGGGACTAGGCTTAGATGAGAACCTGAAGGCCGTTAAGGTAAAGGATGGCATGGTGGGTCAGGAAAGGGCTAGGGAGGCCGCGGGCCTGGTGGTACAGATGATTAAGGAGGGTAAACTAAGCGGGAAGACCATGATTTTGGCTGGTCCTCCTGGAACGGGTAAGACGGCCATCGCGGTGGCTATTTCCAAGGAGTTGGGTGCCAATGTTCCTTTTATTCAGATGAGTGGAAGCGAGGTTTACAGAAGTGAGCGCAAAAAGACTGAGATTCTTTACGAGGCTATAAGGAAGTGCATAGGCGTGGAAATCCACGAAATGCGGGAGGTCTACGAGGGCGAGGTCATAAGCATAGACGTAAGAACTGCCCCTCACCCCTATAATCCATACCAAAAGGTTCCTGAAAGCATCCGCCTAGGCCTAAAAACCACCAAAGAGGAGAAAACCATCGAAGCCGGAGCCACCATAGCCCAACAAATAATACAAGAAAACATATCTGAAGGAAACATCATCCAAATTGACAAGGAAACGGGCCGAGTGGCCAACTTAGGCATAAGCCTAGAAAGCGCCAAAGGCAAGACCTACGACGTAGACACAAGAAGAAAAATTCCGAGACCCGACGGTAAAGTCTTCAAAGAAAAGGAATTCGTATACACGCTAACGCTAGCTGACATGGACGAAGTTAACGCTCGAAGCCGCGCAGGCGGGTTCATGTCCCTATTCTTTGGAGCCGAAACTAAGGAAATTGACACCGAAATCCGCACCGCCGTAGACGAATCGGTCAAAAAACTCGTAGACGAAGGCAAAGCCTTCATTCACCCTGGCGTCCTCTTCATCGACGACTCCCACCTCCTAGACCTGGAAGCCTTCAGTTTTCTGGGCCGCGCCATAGAAAGCGAACTTGTGCCTATTATCATCTTAGCCACTAACCGAGGAATCACTACCATTCGAGGAACTGACGTCAAAAGCCTTTTGGGCTTTCCCTTAGACCTTGTAGACCGATCCGTAATCATAGGAACCGAAGAATACGACGCCGAAAGCATAAGGGAAATCCTGAGGCTCCGATCCCTAGAAGAAAAAGTCAAAATCGAGAAGCAAGCCATAGAAAAGCTCACTCAAATAGGGGCAGGAACAAGCCTAAGATACGCCGTTCAACTCCTAAGTCTAGCCGCCCAAAACGCAAGGGCCATGAAACACGAAAAAGTAAGCATAGCGGATGTGGAACGCGTAGACAAACTCTTCATGGATGTAGGCGAAGCAGCCGAACACCTAAGAAAATACGAAGAAAAACTCATACACCACTAATTTTCCTGATTTATCCTTTTTAATAGGTAAGCCACAGACAAAACTAACACCAAAATTGGCAAGAGAAAAATGTGCAAAAGCACCGAAACAATAATCAAAGGACTTAACATCCAGTAAAAAATGTAATTGCTAGACTGTGAAACAGCGTTAACAGCAAAAAATAATATTATAACCAATATCAAACCTAACCCAAAGGCTTTATGGCTTAACCATGAATTTCTATCGTCCAGCCTAACGCTCTTAGGAAAAAAGTTATGCAAGATAGGAAGCTTTCTGCTAGTAGGAATTATTGGAAATAGGTAAACTAGTAAAGGGGCCAAGGCGGCTCCAAACAATAGTCCGCTCATGAGCCTAAGCTCATTTGTACTTGTTCTAAAACCGATCAATTGGGTCGTAGCATCGACTATCATTGGCGTCGTCATTAGAAGCGTAATCCACAAGTTTGGTGGGCCTGATTCTTCCTTTCTGCGCAGGGGCAAAAGAAGATAGCCAATATAAAGACCAAAATAAGCGCCAGTGCATCTCGCGCACACAGGAAGGTGACGATTTCCAATCCAGAAAGTTCGCTCAGGAATCTGATGGCAGACTAAACGACCAATAAAATTAAAAAAGTAAACAATGGTATCCTCAAGGGGAACCATTGAAATTCCACATAACTTGGCGGGCGCAATATCGTTCTTAGAGCTTCAGGTTTTTATGCTAATTCCTTTCCGCAGTGGGGGCAGAACTTTACTTCTGGGGGGATTGATCGACCGCAGTTAGGACACATTCTAGTTACTGGCGCAGGGGCTGGCCCTATTGGCTTCTCCTTCCTAACGACAAGATAAACAATTAGCCCGATGATGCCGGCAATAAGAACAATGATGAGCCATAGTACACCACTCATTCCCCGCGACTCAGCGTCTCTGTACACCCAAACGCAGAGCAGGATCGAGATGACAAGCCATATGATGGGAATAAGGCAAAACACGCCCGCAAACCACGGAACCAACTCCCATTGTCCTATGGGTATCGATATCATTTTAAATACACCGATTTCTGTTTTGCATAACTTACTTATAAAACAATTGGTACATATTACGCGTAGGCGAAGAAAGCAGTTTTTTGACCTTTTCGACTTTGATGAGGAGAATTTTCTGTTTGGGCATGAACCCTTGGAAGGTGAGTCCGGATACTCTATATCTATAACTTATGATGCGGAAGGCAAGCCTGTAGTTCGAGTTAAGACTAGCGGAACGTTGACGCTGCAAAACTGCGCAACGATATCGAGGAGAGATATCCAGGAGCCAGAATCGAAGGACTGGAGGAGAAGCCGTTGATTAGAATCGTGGGCGAGGAGGAAACCAAGAAAGAGAAAATGGAGAAGAAAGAGGGCGAAGCAAAACGAAAGGAAAAGGAAGGCGTGTTCATAAGAGAAGTGGAATAAACGAGTTTGCACCTTTATATTTTATTATGACAGAAATGCACCACATTATTAAATAGTGTAATGATATTGTTATGTGTTGAGGATCAAGAATGAGCGGCACAGGAGAGAAAAAGAAAGCCACATTTCAGCCTCCCCCTTCGCCGATACTGCCAAGAAGACCAGAGTTTCCAGAAGAGAGATGGCCCTCCCCAACTCCACTACCCGTGTTTCTAACTGAAGACACTGGAAAACTGCTTAAGCAAATCCTTGAAAGACTAGACGCCATAGAAAAGCGCCTAGACAGAATAGAAAAACTCCTAGCGACAAAACAACCCGCCCCATAAAGCCGTTAATTAATTCACGGAGAAGGCAACGGAGAAGTCACGTTAGTCGTCTAAATCAAGAATTGTGATTTTCTGATATGCCTGCCCGTGATGGGAATAAGCTGGCGGCATTTTGAGCATTTTTTGTCATTAGTTACCTTATATTGAACTATTGTGTAGCCCAGCCTCTTAATGAGGGCTTCTCCACAGTTTGGACAATAAGTGTTCTCGTATTTGTGGCCTTGAACGTTTCCAAGGTAGGGGTAAAGAACCCCAGCCTTCTTAGCCATTTCATAGGCTCTTTCTAAGGTTTCCACTTTGGTAGGCGGGTTGCTGAACTTGTAGGCGGGATAATAGCGGGTAAAGTGTAGCGGCGTGTCGGTTCCCGCCTCTTTAAGATGCCTCTCTATCACTTCTTTTAAGCATTCTTCGTCGTCGTTAACATTCGTAACAACCAAGTTCACAACTTCCACGTGAAAGCCCATCTTCTTAGCTGCTCCAATATTTCCCCAAACTTTTTCCACGTCAGCCCCGCCACAATACCTCTGATAAGTCTCCGCGTCTCCCTTCACGTCAACCTTTAAGCCGTCCATTCCCGCCTCCTTCAACATCCTCAAAGCTTCTAGCGTCATGTAGCCGTTAGAAACATAGCAGCAGTAGAGCCCTTTTTCGTGGCCTAGCCTGAACACGGGCAAAACCCATTCTGTCAAAATTGTGGGCTCCTGAAAACTTGCACATAACCCCTCGTCTCTTGCTTTTAGAGCTGCTTCCACAATCTCTTCAGGAGCATAATAACTGGCCTTGGCAGGGTCCGGCTCTGTCTTGGAGAGATGCCAGTTCTGGCACCAGACGCAATCGAAATTGCATGACCAAGTTGAGAAAGTTAGGGCTGTGGAGCCTGGCCAATAGTGAAAGAAGGGCTTGATCTCGATGGGTCTGCTCTCTAAAGCGCTAAGGTCTCCATAAACAAGGGTGTAAAGCCTGCCCTCAATGTTCATTCTGGTCTTACAGGTGCCCCTAGATCCAGGAGCCACTGCACATCTTCTTTCACACAGACTACACCTCACTTTATCATTTGAAAGCTTCTCATAAAGCAGGGCTTCCCGAACCGTAGGGTATTGCAGCAGCTCCTTCACCATTAACCCTTCAAATTGAAGGAAGAATTCTGGAATACATTAACCTTTCCAGAACAATGAAAAGGTCTTCTGATAATTATGTAAATGATAAGTGGGCTGACTATGAATTCGACGAAGAGGTATCTGTTAGGTGCATGTTTAGAGATAGATGTCAAGCAGTTTTCTTCGAACAATAATGTCTATTATGATTGCGCTAATTAGGAATTCACCGATAAGATAGGTGCCGTTGTAAATTGCTGAGTAAAGCACGGGACTCATTCCCCACTCCTCGGCGTACATCCAAAAGAAAACGACGCCCGATATGAAATGAAATATAAACCTGCCTACTATTCCAGCGCCTACGCCAAGCAATGGGTACTTCTTAAACAGTCCAGCTAAGCCTAAAGCTCCGAAGGCCAGTGGATAGTCAAGTAATGCTTGTACTGGATTGAGTACGTAGCCTCCTAGTGCTACATGAACGAGCCCATAAATGGCGCCTGCGGTAACCCCAAAAGGTAGACCTCTTCTCAAGGCAAACCATAGCAATGGCACCATGCCTGCAATGGTTATTGAGCCTCCATACGGAAGATGATATATAGGTGGCAGCAGATCTTTGAGGATAAACGTTAGAGCAATGACATCAACGGCTTCAGTTAAAACCTTGGTTGGAATTAAACTTTTACTCACTATTTTTCCCTCCGCCAGCATTACCTGGATCAGGTTCAAAGGGTCGACGGTGATCCAACCGTCCTCTCAGCCGGGTTACCCCAGCTCCCCACTTTCTCTATTAAAACGTTCCAAGTATATAATTCTAACCCAAAATTCCGAGGAAAATGTAAGCGATTTAAGTTCCGCTTTGCATCTTGAGGACCTCTGGGTTTACCAGATTTGGGGGAACCTTACCTTCAAAGTAGGCAATTAGATTTTCCGCCACCATTTCAGCCATTCTAGACCTGGTTTCGTGGCTGGCACTTGAAATGTGGGGGGCCAACACCACGTTGTCTAATTTTAGAAGGGGGTTGTCTTTTGGTGTGGGTTCTTGTTCGAAAACGTCTAGTCCAGCTCCTGCTATGTGCTTTTCTTTTAACGCGTTGTAGAGAGCCTTTTCGTCTAGGATGCTTCCCCGAGAGTTGTTTATCAGATATGCCGTTTTCTTCATTAGGTTGAACTCTTCCTCGCCCAGCATGTGGTGGGTTTTTTCCGTTAGGGGAACATGCACGCTGACGAAATCGGATTCCCGGAGCAAAACATGGAGGTCCACGTACTCTATTCCCAACTCTTTTTCTAAGTCTGGCCTTCGCATCATATCATAGTAAAGAATCCTCATGTTGAAGCCCTTCGCCCTTTTTGTCACGGCAGACCCTATTCTTCCGAGGCCAATTATCCCCAATGTGGCTCCGTAAACGTCTTTTCCCATGAGCAGGGTGGGGTGCCAACTTACCTCCCATTGTCCAGATCGAACACACTTATCTGCCTCCACGACTTTTCGAGCCACGGCCATTAATAGGGCCCATGCAAAATCTGCAGTGGTTTCCGTTAACACTCCAGGCGTATTGGTCACATAGATTCCCCTCTTTGTTGCTTCCTTCACGTCGATGTTGTCATAGCCCACGGCGTACTGGGCCACTATCTTCAATTTTGGCGCTGCATCAAAAACTTCGCTGTCTATTTGATCGGTTAAGAGTGTGGCAAGGCCATCAACGTCCCGCACCTTCTGAAGAATGGTTTTTTTTGGTGGAGGCGCAGGATCGGGCCAGACTCCCGCATCAAAGCGTTCTTCTATCATTTTGAGTCCGCGTTCAGGAATTTTACGAGTGACGAAAACCCTTGGCTTCTGCATGTCGCGTTACCTCCATGTCTTTTAAAGCCTTAATTGCTGTCGCATTATTTTAATAATATTTACTGATTTAATCGTTAAAGTAAGAAACGATCATACCAGCATTTGAACCACGGAGACACATGTATGGTGGTTAAGATGAAAAATAAAGTGGAACTGATAAAAAATTCGAAGTCGTCTTCTGATCGAAGGGCCAGAAAGCTAGCGTTAAACGGCCTCGACACGGCCCTGAAGGCTGCAGACCCTCAAAATATCATGAGGTCTAGGATAACATTAAAAGAAAATTTACTGAAAATCAACGAAAAAACATTCAACCTGAAAAACTTCGAAAAAATCTATGTGGTGGGCGGCGGAAAGGCTAGCGGCTTGATGGCCGAAGCCCTAGAAGGAATTTTGGGAGACCATATAACAGACGGAACACTGAACGTTCCTCACGGGACCCTTGACCAATATAAAACTCAACGAATTAAGCTGTGGGGGGCAAGCCACCCGGTTCCAGACAAGGCGGGAATTGAAGGAACGAGGCGCATTTTGGACCTAGTCAGTCAAGCCGATGAAAAGGATCTTGTTATTTGCTTGGTGTCAGGAGGGGGATCGAGCTTAATGCCTTTGCCTCGCAGCGGGATTTCCATAACAGATAAGAAAAATATCACTGAATCCCTTCTGAAGTCTGGAGCCACAATCAACGAGATTAACACTGTTCGCAAGCATGTCTCGGATTTTAAGGGCGGTTGGCTGGCGAAAAGGGCGTATCCGGCCACTGTTATTAGCCTTTTGCTCTCCGATGTGGTAGGAGACCCATTGGAAGTTATAGCCTCTGGACCCACTGTTCCGGATTCAACCACGTTTCGAGACGCCGTCAATGTTCTAAAGAAGTACAAGCTATGGGATGATGCTCCAAATTCAATAAAGGAGATTTTCCTTGACGGAGAGAAAGGACTGATTCCAGAAACCCCAAAGCCTGGCGACGCCGCGTTCCAGCGGACTCACAACTTCGTCGTAGGCAACAACCGCTCAGCAAGCTTAGCCGCTTGCCGCAAGCTTAGGGACGCTGGCCTCAACACTTTATTCCTAACTTCCTACATGGAGGGCGAAGCCAGATATGTGGGTGCAATCCTCGCCGCCTTGTTTAAAGAGGTTTCAGCCTCAGGGAGCCCTGTCTCAAAACCAGCTGCCCTTGTCGTCGGCGGAGAAACCACTGTGACTGTTGTCGGTAAAGGAAAGGGCGGGAGAAATCAAGAGATCGCCCTTGGAGCCGCGTTGAAAATGGACGGGCTAGAAGGAGCTGTTGTTGCTTCGATAAATACTGATGGAATAGATGGGCCAACTGATGCTGCAGGGGCTTTGGCTGACGGAAAAACGTTACTTCGTTCTAAGGAACTTGGACTAAAAGCAGATGAGTTTCTGGCGAACAATGATTCCTACAGCTTTTTCGCGAGACTGGGCGACCTTATATTCACGGGGCCAACGGGCACAAACGTTAATGACATTTCAATTGTTGTCGTTGTCTAGTTACAGGTTTAAGATTAAAACCCTGATCAACTAATTGCGGAATTAGGCGGGTAACAGCCATTTTAATAGTTTGTTTAAAAATGTTTTATTAAGTGGTAATTTTGAATTAAGGAAGCGAAAGGTGATCTAATGACAATAGAAAGGGAGGAAATGCAGGAAATAGCCGAATCATATAAGGAGTCAATAGGCCTCAACCTAGGGTCCCACTCCGCCTTGGACGCCTGGCAGGGTCAAAGAAACTATGGCTTAAGAAGCATCATATACGTGACCCCACAAAGGGCAAGAATCTATTTTCAGAATCCCATGGTTGGAGAACCAGGCGAAAACGTAGAAGATTTGCCTAAATTGGTTAAAAGGGACATAATAGTGGTTAACGATCCAGCCGACATAAAAAAGAGGGGCAACTGGAAAAGTGTAATTTTAATCTTAGAAAAATATTCAGAGATTGTCAAGTACGTTGACGACTTGGTCGACAAGGAATGCTTACAAATCCCGAATCGAGCTTTCTCAGTTTATGTTGGAGGAGACGAACACTGCAGCACAATAGAAAAGAAGTTCGCAGTTCCGATCGTCGGTTCAAGAAAACTGCTAAAAATCGAAAACAGAGGGGAAATAGAAAGGGATTACTACTGGTTCGCTGAAAAAGCAGGAATTCCATGCCCCAAATCCTACGGGTTTGAAATTGGTAAGCGAGGTATAAAATTTAAAGAACCCATTGACGAACCAATTTTGCTGAAGGCTGAACATGCCCACAGAGCCTTTGAAAGGGAATTCATTTTCGCAGCAGATTCAAGGGACCTGGAGGAAAAAGTGGAAAGAGAAATGGAGGCGGGAAACCTCAACAAGGAATGCCTAGAAAAAGCAAGGGCGGAGCAGATTGTTTTGGGGCCCCACGCCAACTTCAACTTTTTCTTTTCACCTCTTGACGCCAAGGAAGACTGGGGAGACGTAAACGACTGGTACGCAAAAATCTACAGCGTCACTTTACAAGAGGCTAGGGTCTGTTTGGCGAATCAATTCCTTTCCATAGACGAGAGGAGAGAGACCATTCTGGATGGAGTGAAGAGGCTCCCAATTGACATTCAAGAAAAAATTAGGAAGGTTCCTTCCTTTGAGGTCACCGCCCACGTGCTAATGAGCCTGAGGGAATCCCTCTTAAAGGACATGCACCGATACGCCGACGCATTTCTTTTGGCCACTAGAGAGCACGAACCGCCCGGTATAATTGGAGCCTGGTGTTTGCAAACCTTGATCACTTGGGACAAGATTTCAAAGTACGAGCTCCAACCGAGGGTTAAGGTAGATTTTACTGGAGGCGTTGAAGCCAAGACCGCCATCGACTACGGCCTGTATGACGTTCCTAAGGGAGAGGAACCCTACATGCATATTCCTGTTACCCAAGATGTGGCGCTGAGACACGGGGGAGGAACCAATGTGCACATGGGAATTGGTTCGCAGTATGCCAATGCCAAGTATCAGAGGAGAATGAGCATGGGGGACAGAATAGCCCTAGAAATCAGAAGGGCCCAAAAAAGGCAATTACTTAAAGAAATAGTAACATAACTTTCATGGAGCATTATTAGAGGCGCTCATATGAAAAAAGAAGTCTCGACCTTCAGCCTCTTTTCTCCCACAAACTACAGATACTCCGTTAAAGCGTTGGAACCCTACTTGTCTGAGGAAGCCCTTATCTCCTACGAAGCCCGTGTGGAAGGCGCCCTTGCTAAAACCCTTGCAAAAAAGGGCGTTTGTTCCCCAAAAATCGCTGACGAAATTGTTCAGGCTGCTTCTCAAGCAACTGCAAAAGAAGTTTATGAAGAGGAAAGCAGGATTAAGCACGACATTCGGGCCCTAGTAAATGTTATACGTAAAAGGGTGAGCGACGAAGCAAAGCCCTTCGTTCACATCACCGCCACATCCAACGACATTAAAGATACCGCTAACGCCCTAAGATACAAGGACGCCGCAGAAAATGTTATTTTACCCGACATGGTGGCACTGGAGAAAACATGGATAGACCTAGCGAAAAAGGAAAGGGGTGTAATTCAAATTGGAAGAACCCATGGGCAACACGCCGAACCCATCACCTTCGGATTTGCCCTAGCACAATACGTAAACCGATGGGGAAACAGAATTCTACAGGTTAAGGAGGCATCAAGTAATCTTGTGGGTAAATTCTCTGGAGCCGTTGGCGCCTACAACGCATCTAAGCTATTTTTTGACGATCCAGAAGGATTTGAAAAAGAATTGTTAGAGGAGCTTGAGTTAAGGCCTGCAGAAATTTCTACCCAGATTGTTCCTCCTGAGCCTGTAACCGATCTAATTCATTCAGTTGTTTCAAGTTTTGGAGTCCTTGCAAATTTTGCCAGGGACATGAGAAACCTGCAGAGGTCTGAAATAGGGGAGGTTGGCGAACCCTTTGAGGAAGAACAAGTCGGTTCCTCGGCGATGCCCCAAAAAAGGAATCCCATTAATTTCGAAAATGTGGAAAGTATGTGGAAAAAATTCATGCCCCACATGGTTACCATGTACTTGGATCAGATTTCAGAGCATCAAAGGGACCTGACAAGCTCTTGTTCGCAGAGATACACGCCAGAGCTTCTGGTAGCCTTCGATTCGGCAGTGAGAAGGATGAATCAAGTTTCTCAAAAATTGCGAGTGGA
>Ga0315312_1001914_pt1 | contig 15259 bp, 18 predicted proteins | sample TDP7_MG_FD_203629 | JGI IMG/M metagenome (GOLD analysis project Ga0315312, IMG submission 203629) | Freshwater sediment microbial communities from Lake Towuti, South Sulawesi, Indonesia - TDP7 | ecosystem: Environmental > Aquatic > Freshwater > Lake > Sediment | place: Indonesia: South Sulawesi... | reverse complement strand
CTACAGGCGCTTGAATGTGTCGCCATTGGAACCATCATAGAGCTCCTGGAATCTGGAGGGTCCGCAGGCAATGCTTAGCGAAACGATGCTCTTGTATAATGGGACAGTGGTCTCGTTCTCATTAGCAACCTACGTCGTTTTCGACATTCAGAGAGGGTATATCAGCCAGTGGGGCAAGTCACTATCTCTCCTGACCGGGCTCGTGCACGTCGTCGCCTTGAGCATAACCATCATCACTACGTTTCTGGGCGTGTCAAGCGCCCTATCAGAGATGATTAGTGCGTGCATTCTGTTCATCGACTCCATAGGGCTTGGCTTCTTCGAGTACATACTACTGGGACTTCTGTTGACTGAACATGGCAGGGCTCGCATCCCAGCGGTCTATCCGCGACCAAGGGATTGAGGACGGCATGATGCAACTGATAGCCCTGATGGTCGCGAACATACTAGGGCTGCTGACAGTAGCCTGCTTGTCTAAGCTTCTCTTCGGAGATTTCTATCCCTATCCAAGGGCATCCATAATGGATGAGCACCAATGGGCCCGAACGCTTGTAAGGTTCCTTGACAAGACGAGAAGCGAGGTGATGTTCACGACCTACGCGTTTTCGTCGTTCGATTTCCACAAATCGATTGAGGAAGCACTAGCCAGAGCGATAAGAAGGAACGCCAAGGTCCGCATTATAGGGGCACAGGGACTGATGCCCGACCAGAGAAGAAAGAACTTGCAGAATCTTGGATGCGATGTCACCTTGGTCCCGAAGGCAATGTTGGACGAAAAGGATCGATTCTACAACCATCTCCTTGTTTCAGATGGTATGCACTGGCTATGGCTGAACCCGCATCCTCCTGAAGAGAAGCACGTGCATTTCGGGACTTTCGAAATGTATGACTACGATCGTGCTGTGCGCTACAGGTCAGAGCTCGTAGCATTGCTAGGCAGGCATCTGGAGCGAGCTAGTGAAGCAGAAAAATGAGCGTAAAGGCAAGCGCTACTGAACGGGACAGAGATGAGATCAATGAGGACTCGTGCAAGGCGATCCTTCCTGGTCTAGCATTCTCTGTGGAGGACACAAGGCCGGAAAGATACGCGAGCAACGTGGATTTAGAGATCCTCAAAAACTGCAACCTGGACTGCAAGTACTGCTACCTTGACACGGACGCTGCATCGTCTAGGGAGCCCTCTAAAAGGCAACTGTATCACGCCATTGATGAGATCTCCGAGGTGGGGGCCTCTAGCGTGGTGTTTACGGGCGGAGAACCCCTTCTCAGGCAGGACTTCTTTGATCTAGTGGAGTACGCGGTCCGCCAGAGAGCATTGTCCGTGGCAATCTTCACGAATGGGTTCTTCGTGACAAGAACGACTGCGGATCTGCTCAGTCGGTATGCCGTGAGAGTGTGCTTGAAAATGGATACCGTTGATCAGGACGTTCAAGACAAGCTGACGGGTGTCGCAGGTTCAGGGGCCGCTGTCCGCAAAGCAGTCATAAATCTGAAGCAATATGGGTACGGAAGCGAACTACCGCTGGCAATCCACGCGTGCATTACTAGACTGAACTACCGAGAACTGAATAAGCTCTACGATTGGGCAAAGTCAAACGGCGTTTTGCCTCATTCGAGCAGATTCATTCCTTCAGGAAGAGGCAGAGTGAACCGTGACCATCTGCTTTTGTCCACCGAAGAACTCAGAGACACATTCCTGAAAATCGGAAATGATGCGTCCATACCCTTCCCAGCTCCATTCGGTTGCGTCAAGATGTACAAGAGCTGCTTTGTGACTTCTGCTGGCGATGTTCAGCCCTGTTCCAATGTGCCCTTGTCTGCCGGAAACATACATGAGACAGGTCTAAGGGAGATCCTACAAGGGTCCACGTTCAAGCTTGCTCGCAACATAAGGCAGCATGTCAAGGGTAAGTGCAGAAACTGTGAGTACAATCAAAGGTGCTACGGTTGCCGAGGACTGACGTACTCTCTCACAGGAGATTGGCTCGGTGAGGATCCATTGTGCTGGCAGATTTGAAGCCCGTGAGGGAGAAACCCGATGTCTAGATAGCCGACAATCGTACCAGTCACATTCTCTCTGCCATGAAGCTGGTCTGGATGCTCTTTCGCGGCCCGGAACCCGTGTGAGTTCGCTTACTATATCAATCCCCTAGATCCAAGTAGCGAAACGGGATGACTCATGAGGGTCGTCTTCCTCGGAGTCGGGGACGCGTTCGACGAGAATGCTCTCAATGTCTCCATGGTTGTAGAGTCCAGAACCCGAAGAACTAGGATTCTGCTCGATTGCGGGTTCACTGTTCCTGTTCAGCTCTGGAAGTACGATTGTGATCCTAACTGTCTTGACGCAATATACATCTCGCATTTCCACGCCGATCACACTTTCGGAATTCCGCCTTTGATCACAAGAATGGGGGAAGATGGAAGAACGAAACCGTTGGCGATCATCGGTCAAGTCGGCACACGCCGCTACATCTGTGATCTGATGGAATACGGATTTCCAAGTATACTGGAGAGGCTGGGGTACGTACTGGAGTTCAAAGAAGTCAGCACGCATCTCCCGTTTGGTGAGTTCGAACTGGCTTTCGCCAACGCTCGACACTCGATATGTTGTCTTGCGGTCAGAATGCGCGAGAGAGACAGGACCATCAGCTATAGTGGCGACGGAGAACCAACACCTTCTACGGTGACGCTGTACCACGAGAGTGACCTGTTGATACACGAGGCGTACAGCGAAGAAGAACGGGTGCCTGGGCATGCGACCGTGGCCCAAGTATTTGCAGCTGCAAAGAGTGCCAGAGTACGAAAACTGGGACTCGTGCACATGAGACGTGCGTTTCGCATGGCAAGAGCCAAACCAAATGCAAAGGGCTTCGAATTGGTGATACCAAGTGTACTTGACGAGATTGCTCTCTAAGGAGATGGGCGACAGTATTGGAGGACTAGACGCGGCATATCATCGCGTCTTCGATCTTCTTTCGCATAGCTCGATAAAGCAGCTGGCATCAGTCATTCGTCCTCCAATCAGCCTTTCATCCTCACCCACCCGGCTGCGTAGCGAGATTATTCACTATGTCAGGAAGAACTATGCCAAGATCGGAACGAAATTCTATCCGGGTCTGATTAGCATCATCCTAGAGAGGGTGAGTGAAAGAGCCCTTTCCACTGATCTTGAGGAACCCAGGACAGAAGAAGAGCTAACGCCTCTAATCCGAAAAGCGATCAAACGCTCGGGCCATACTCCGTATGTGGCCCATTGGGTTCGCACGCGACACTTAGAGTTCGAGTCCCACCGGGCCCGCAATTCCGTTCCCTGCGCGTAGATCTTCTGCCGTTATTCCGTCGGTCTGAGAGAGCCTTTCAGACGCCCGGAGAGCGGGTTCTGAACCCTGTTGGGTATGGAAACCTCCCGGCTCGCTTAATTTCCTAAGCGAATCCTTATGAGCGGTCTACGAGCAACAGCACACGCCACTGCCAAGAAGACCGCAAGGCACAGCAAAGGTACCAGGAGCTACGAGATAAGGGGAAGACTCCCGCTGCAATCTTTTCCCTCATGACCCAAAGTCTCAAATCCTAATGCGGGCAGACTATGCATCCGGCTTTCCCTGACCTCACGGTCTGCCTGTTCCGACTTCACTACTTTCTGCCGCTGTCGGAGCGCCTAGCGAAGGGCGCAATGAAAGAAGTGCTCGAAAAAAGGACGAAGGAGTATGATATGCCGAAAGCGATTGAACAGATATCAGGTCTGACGGTGGGCCACGCCGCGCTGGGGCTTCGCAGCGGCGTAGTTGGAACCGTTAGGCATCAGGTCCATGATGGAGACACCATCAACGTACGGGCTGTGGGCAATCTCGGGGTTCGTTTTCTCGGCGCCGATGCCCCTGAGATAAGCTTCCAGCTTCCTGGTGAGAGCAAATTCACTGGATTGTCCGACCGCCGATGGGAGGAGTTCCTCAGCGATCCGTTTGCTGAAGACTTGCCGCCGTTTGATCCTCCTCTAACGGAGGGATTGCTCAACCATCTGAGAACCCGTGTCGGACCCGGGGCTGCAATGAATCACTATCATCTAGCCACAGCAGCCGAGGATGCCTTGGAGCAAGAGGTGCTTGCGGACCTAACGGCGCTTGGCCAATCCGAGGAGGACTTCCAATTCTATCTCGTCTTTGCCAACGAGGTTACAGACCGATACGGCCGTCTTCTCTGCTTCGTCAATCGCTATCAACCCAGCGAGCCGAGGCCTGACAGCTACAATGAGCGTTTGTTACAGGCGGCTAAGGTGAGCCCGTATTTCATCTGGCCAAATATCGATCCGTTCCTCAGGAAAAAGGCCAAGTACGTGATCCCTCCGCACACCGCCAGCGATGTCGCTAGCCGAGCGCCGAAACTAGGACCGGCTCGCGAGCGGGTCCGCGACGCCCGAAGGACAGGGACAGGTATATTTGATGCCCGGGATTTTCTGAGGCTGGAACCTTTCGAAGTCAGATTCTTGGCGCGACGACAACCACCCGACCGATGGGTCATTGACCTAAGCAAGAACGACAATACGATAATCAAGCCACAGGAATACTACACAGTACCGAATGCAGAGGATCGCTTGTTTATTCCGGACGAGTATGTGCCTCTCTTTGTCGAGAAGGGATGGCAGCGACAAGCGTAATCTTGCTGCCATTAGCGCCAAACAGGCGTGCCTGTACGTCTTCATTCTAAACTCCCTTTGTTCGGCTAGCTCAAATCGTCAGTTCAGGGCCCATAGGGAATAGTCCGCCCCTTTCATCAACCAGAGAGTATTTGACCCGGTAAGCGTTGCCGTCGCGTTGAACCTCGACCAGCCCAAGACACGGGTCCTCGAAGAAATTCATAGAGCGAAGGTTCTTCCTGAAACCCCACAAGTGGTCAGCGAGAAACCACCGTTGAACCCTTGCCCTTCGAGTGTCGTTAGCGAACGGAGAACAGGTGAACTGGTAGAATCGCGCGCCCTCCCGTGCCGGTATAAATTCGATGTAGTGCGAGATGTGAACATCACCCGCCAGAAAGACTAGCTTCCCAATCCTGTTCTCCCGTATGAACTTGACTAGGCGTCGGCGCCCCCATGCGAAACCCGGCCACTGATCAACCTGCGCAAACCTGCTCAGTCCTGGAAACGGCGCAAGAAAGGGCAGCTGAATAGCGATGTGTGACAGAGGAACCGAGGTCACCACGAACTTGAGGTCATCGCGATAGCGGTCAAGCCAATCGGTCAACAGGTCAAATTGTCGATCGCCGAGTATGTCTCTTCGATATGGGAAGAGTTGGTGCCAAGTTCTAGTCTGTCTTTGGTGTCTGGCGTCGATGACGAAGAAACGCACATCTCCCCAGCTGAACTCGTAGGTGTAAGGCAAATCCTCGGAGATTGGTTCGGGGTTGTGTGAGTTCTGATAACACTCGTAAGCGTGAAGGGCGTTGTTGAGTCTTTGCTCGCCTGACACGCCACGCAGGCCACCTATCTGCCTGCGAATCTTGAACCACGCGTTCTCAACCTCGTGGTCGTCAAAAATCATGTATGTGGGGCATGCGGCCAAAGCTTTCATGAGGGACGGATCTGCACTCCAAGATTTCTGGTAGATCTCACAGAATTCGTCGAACGTGGCTGCCTTCCATTTGGCGCCATGAACGCCTGATTGATCTGCGTAGATTTGGTCGCCAATCATCAAAAGGAAGGAAGGACGAATAGGGTAATCCTCGTCCCGACAGAGTTCATAGAGTCGTGCCATCACGTATGTCGGGCAGACTAGTGGGCGATGGCACGATCCGAACGCAAAGGAGAATTTCTCGGCGACTTCAGGGCTGGTACAAAAGTTGAAGCCTTCACTGGAATAGCCTACTGAGTCCACCGTAACGACATAGGAATAGGCCGTGCCGGGCGCAAGCCCCCTAATCGTGGAGACGCCCGTGTAATCAGAATCTTCATCCGTGGTCACTTCTTCGCCAGCGAAACGGTGGCCCGCCGGATCTCTGCATTCAACACTGAACGTTGCAGGCCATCTTGTCCTCAGCCAGACCTTGACATGGTCTTTGCCAACTGAGCCGACGATAGGCCCCAAGTGGATCGGGCTACGACGAAAGGCTTCCATCTTGTGTAGCACGATCCTACCGCTTATCAAACAACTCTAGTGCCTTGCAATAAGATGAGGCCTACATTCCTAAATTCTGTTCGTCGCTCAGACAAAATTAGGCCCGCTGCATTCTGACCTGCAAGCCTGATGGGAGTAGGGATTCTGGTGAGCCCAGCGACGCCATACAGGTCTTTGTCGCGGGTACTCACGCAACGAGCGGGAGGCCTATGCTCGCCTCTTCGTCCTATTTCCCACTCCTCCTGACGGTTAGAGTTTGACGCTCGCGCCAAGGTACTTGGTACGCACCGCTCTTGTGAGGATGCCGAGACGTTGACCAAATATGCCTGATCAATGGACATCGATCCGAAACAATCTCCTGACAACGGACTCCTCACCTTAGTTGCTTAGATTCGGAGCAGAACCCAAAGTCTGAAATCCTCATCCAAGCATACTACGTGGGCAGCTTTCTGAGATTCGCTGCTCGCGTGTACTGACTTCACCGTTTTCTGTGGAAGCGAGAGCGCCGAGGAGGGGCGCGATGACAGCAAGTACCCAAGACTAGAGAGGAGAGATTGGAATGAGGCCATTGTATCTGAAAGGTGAGGAAGGAACCAAGGATCTTGTGTGCTACATTCCGGGCGGCGTTTACTGGGGCGGACAGGGCCGAATCACAGGCCCGAACAAGGGGTGGGTTGATGAGAGAGACTTGGAGTTCTGCAAGAGAATCAACACCAAGACGGGATTCAGCGTCTACAGTAGGCCGTACGATGTCGGATGGACGCGTGACAAACAGCGTGATGTCTTCAAGCCGATCAACTGGATTCGGAGGAACATCTACGCCTTCGCCAAGTCGAAAGGATACGAACGATTGCATCTTGTGGGATTCAGCGGCGGAGGGTCCGCAGCGTCAAGCCAGCTCCTCTGGTACCCGGACAAGATGGTGCGGAGCCTAGTTATCATAAGCGGTCCGGTGGCGAATAGTCCCGTGGCGGTTCATGTGAATGCGGCCTACTCCGCGGATCAGATTGCGACAAGAACTCTGCTGGTATATGGGAAGGATGACGGATACAGATCTCATGCGGATGTCTGGATACGAAACAACCCGGCCGCTGTCTTGAGCGAGTACACGGGCGGTCACGACTTTCAGCCCCAGCTTGCGAGGGTCGTCGAGCAAGTGACCAAGTGGCACAGGGCAAGTGCGAAAGCCGTCCTGTTTCCCAGAAAACGTAGGCGAAAGCGCAAGAGATCTCAATGGTTGAAATTGGCGTAAGAAGCCTTACAGATTCGGACTCAGGCAGACAGACAATCTTTTTAGCAGCTTGAATTCAAGACTCAGATCGCCCAATTGGGGCTCCTCCTGTTGCGGAGAGTTGTCACGATTCAGGACGCGAAGCTGTTATCTCAACAACCCGCATACTACTCGACGCCACCAGGGGGGAAAGCACCCGCCGCATATGCGCTGCCCCCCGACGACTACATGACCAGAACTGCAAAGTACATTCCTGCGGAAATCGTTGCTGCGTATCTGACAATTCTTGGCGTCCTGGCCGTGTCTTCAGACGTATCTCCCTCCTTCTACTGGTCTGTCTTCGGCGTCCTACTCATTCTGACGGTACTGTATACTTGGAAGGCAGCGAGCGTAACTGGACTACCAACCCCCGATGCGCAGGTGGCGGTCTCGACAGTCGCATTTGCCATCTGGGCGTTTGCGTTGGGGAAGCCATTCACTTTCTTCGACTGGTATAACCCTCTGTATGCGTCAGTACTGCTGATACTATACACCCTCATTCCTCCGCTATTGCTGAAGTGAGTTCGCATCGAGATTTGGACCTCTGAGTGTTTGGCCAAAGAGCTCGCAGACTTGGTTCTCGCAGAAGAGCCGGACTGCGTTTCAGTGAGCCATGAACGCTCATGTTGAGGAGTAATAGGAGAGCGAGCGGAATTCCCTCGTCGGGTCGCTTGGTTCGGGCATCAGGATTTGAACCACTGACTGAACAGAGTCTATGATACGACAGTCGAAGGTTGCCTCAAGATCTTTTCAAAACGGCAGAGTTCTTCGTCCTTTTTCAAGACCTCACCAACATAATAGGCTGACTATCAAATCGTATGTAGGTGAAAGTTGTGGTTTCCCATTCGGTTCTCAAGCACGTACTTCTTGACAGACAGTGGGCAGCCGAATACCATTGCAGTTGCTTTGGCGGCGACAGCAAGCCGTTCTGGTTCTCTTCTGGGGTCGATTATCGACCGGACGCGGTCTGGGAAACAAGAGGAGGTAAGCTTTGGATAATTGAAGTGGCCGACACAGAAGATCAGCGTGCTGTGGTCGGCGAGTTCTTTTTGGCATGCATGATCAAGAACGCAGTGCACTTCACCGCGATGGTGAATGAAGGAAGAGAATGGATCAAGCCCTATCTCTTTCAAGCTTGGAGATTACTCCGCGAGCTAACAAGTGATAGGGAAAATGGATGGAACTCGCTCAGGTATAAGCCCTCACTAGTTGTCATCCCTCGTCAGTTGCGAAATGACGAGAATCAGATAAAGAAGTACCTCAACCGGGTTTGGAAGTAGTCTACGCTGGACTTTCTGACCGGACATTGGGCAACCTACGCTCGACATTCACGTTGCGCGTGAGCATCCGGAATGGCGGCGCGTCGTCGTTTGTGCGCGGCTCGGTTGGTGCGTAGGCACAGACTTGAACCGTCTTCGAGTATTCTCGTGGTCCTTGTGGTCACCAAGAAGGCAAGACTCAGAGACGAGATGCACTTAATATTCTAACTGTATACCTCCCGGCCCGCCGGCTTTTGGGTTCAACTCTGACTTTCAATGACTTGCATGCAATATCAGGATTTGTGTGACCGCCTTCCAGACCCTGTGGATTGGCAAGACCGGCGGCACTATGCGTCAGCTTGACGAACAGAGCAAGAGGATCCCTGAGACGCGAGCCGCGGCGACGAAGCCGTGATTCAGGAGCCTTGAGGGGCGCACCCCTCTCCCTATGAGGGGCCCCCGGTCGCTCAAATCTGACCGCGTCAGGGGGTACATTCGATCACAGGTGGCCATGTCTTCGAAGGCTGACGATAACTCAAATGCATCACCAGCTCAAGACAGATCTGAGAAACGCGTCAGAGGCTATGTTCGATGGAAGATTCGAACGCGCCTCAGCCTGGCGCATCAGTGTAGGCGGCTCGCCGAGCGTGAAGCTTGGGAGACCGCTGACCTACTTAGGGTCCTGATCCTCCTATCCGCGACACCCAAGTTCTTCGGCCTCCCACGAAACGAAAGGTTCCAGAAACAGGTCCAGCTACGGAGAATCACCGGAAAACGGGTGTACAGTCCTAGAGTCGGCGCCGGACACACCGTCCTCCTGTCCGTGCAACTACCGCAAGGAGCCGCTCAGCGCATCACCACATACGCACACCTGACAGGACGGTCCAGAAATGACCTCGTCATCGGACTGCTCGAGATGGGTTTGCTGATGTACCTCAAAGCCGAGAACGCATTCCTCGAGGCCATTCTCTCACTCAAGCCAAGCGCGCCTTGAAGCCAGAGAATCATGCTACGGACGATGACTTCTGGGCCGCCCCGATTCCGGAGTTGATTTGTCCTCTTAGGGTCAAGCAGTTGTCCCCCGCGCTCGCTCACAGGAAACAGACTTTCATTCCAGCAGTTTCAGGAATTCTTCTTTTGTGAGTCCGGCCTCTTCGATGATTGTGAGGAGTGTTCCTCTGCGGATTTCGTTGTGTCGTGGCACGGTCAGGGATTTCCCGCCTGGCCCCTCAACTACGATGTGGCTCCCGCGCTGACGTACCGGCTGAAAACCGACTTTGGAAAGCGCCCTGACCACTTCGCTCCAAGAGAGAATCGGAAGCTTACGTGGCGATGACAACTTCTTCCACGCGCTGGCCACTGACCTTACTGGCGTAATGCTCGAGAAGCAGCTCGATGGCTTCCTTGATGTTGGCCAGCGCCTCCTCTCTTGTTCGGCCCTGACTGATAGCCCCTGGAAGCTCCACGCATTGCACCGCATACCATCCGTCTTCATCTTCTTTCAGAACAACGTGGTAGGTCTGGACTCCCATAATGGCCTCATCCGCGTGTCTGGACCATATTCGCTGACTCTAAACTTTTCGCTACCGTCGCATCCTCCCGTTTCTCGGGAACAGGTCTGCCCGTCGTTAAGGTTGACGAGGATGTGGCAAGCAACCGTGAGCGAGAATTGCACCGCTCACAGCAGCATTTCTTTGCCAGCGGCCTTCACGCACGTTCTGAGCCTGGTTACAACTTCTTCATGGCTCAGATTCAGCTGAAAGTCGGCTCAAAGTCTGCTCGGTTGAGAGTTCTAAAGCGAGTCTGAACCTATCCCGGCCCACATTATTGAATCGCAAGTCCGGACTGTTTCTTGACTTGTCTCGGTGAGAGAGTCTGCGTTTCGCGTTTTCGTTGGTTCAGAACTTTGTCATTTTGCTCGAGCATTTGAAACCGTCAGCTTCACACTTTCTTGTAATGGCCGTCCTGAAGAACAATCGGTGTTCACAGAAGAGGTGTCGAACTGAGTATCGTATCGGAGGTAGAAGGGGTTGCAAGTGTCGAGTTCGTTGTTCGAACCTGTGGTGTACTAGTACTTGGCGAGGCCGACTAGGATGTCCTTGTAGCGGCGTACGATCTCCTCTACTAGATCTTCTTCGATCTGCTCCGAAGCCATGACTCTAGTTCCTCGCTCGAGCGTTTGAACCTATCAACCTCATTCCAGGTTCGCTTGACACATTGTCAACCGCGGGCTAGACGCATGCTTTCTCTCTCAGTTCCAAGAATCCGCGAATCTGCGGGATTGCTTCCCAGAATTCGCTTATCCTGCCTTCCTCAAATGCGCGCCTAAGTTCGTCGAGCAACGCAAATTCTATCTCCTGAAGCGCTTCACATACGACCCTCTTTTCTTCGCCTCTCAATTTCAGCCGCCACCTGGATTGCTTTCCGCGCCACTTCTCGGAGTTTCTCGGGATTTGTTCTTGCCTCTCTTATGAACCGTCTCAGATCAGACAACCTTTGAGTTCGTTGTTGTTTGGTCGTCTCTAGCATTCCGCTTCACCCAAACTCTTGACTACGACTCATGACTAGACGGTTCTTATAAGATTCGTTCACGGGCAAAGGCTCTCACATGAGGGTTGGACGGATTGCTTCTTCATAAGACCTTCAAGCGGCTGAGATTCCCGCGATCCCGCAGCTCGCCTCAAACAATCTTCGGGCTCATTTGAGCTGTATTCCTACAAGTCTAGCCCGCACCAAGTCGAAAACTGCTCCAAGACAGCTTGGTTGATAGTTCTAAACGCGAGTCCAAACCTATCCCGGCCCACATCATAGGATCCCGATTCCAGGCTTTTTCTGACTATCTAGGTCGGCGAGTCCGGGCACTTTCGCGGAAGAATGTGGTACGAGCTGTTGATGACTCAGCGTACCCTCACCCGCCCAGGGAATTGGACGTTTGCTGCGGGCTCGGTTCATCAATCCAGTTCTTTGCCGCATCTGCCGCAGTGTTCGAAGTCTTCTGGAAGGTTCTTGGCTCCGCACTTCAGGCAAATCTTGACTGGGGCACCCCAGTGAAACTCGTAGGCCTTGCCGTCTGCGGCTCGCTTCCTGAAGCGCATGTAGTCTATCGGCCTTTTCTCAAGGAAGCCTCCGAACCCCTCTAACGGCTCAGCGGTCGCGTAATGTATCGAGAGCCAATCCCTAGCGTGGCCCAGCGTGGTCCAGGCGAGATCGCCCCAGAAGTTCGCTTGAATCTTCGTGTACCTTAAGCAGTCGGGCATCTTGTTGACGAGTTTCTGGCAGACCTCGTCTACCGCCTCGTCGAGCTTCTCGAAAGGAACCACCTTATTGACTAGCCCCCACTGCTCCGCGGTCTTCGCGTCCACGAAGTCGCACACCATCGTCATCCAACGCGTCCTCTTGTCTCCCACGGTCAGCGGTAGCCACTGAGTGGCTCCACCCGCCGAGACGCTTCCAACGTTGGCTCCTGGCTGTATGAACCGAGCGTGCTCCGCCGCGATCGATAGATCGCAGGCCAGGTTGATTTCGTTGCCGCCGCCCGCGACGACGCCGTTTACCCTCGCCACTATCGGCTTTCCGCAGTTTCGCATCATGTAGAGCATCCGATCATAGAACTCCCACCACTGATAGAACCCGTGAGGCTTCTTCGTGTACTCCTTAGCATACTCGTTCGCGTCGCCGCCCGTGCAGAAAGCCTTGTCGCCGGCGCCAGTTATGACGCCCACAGCGACTGAGCCGTCCCAGAGAATATCGTGGAGGGCCTCGCAAATTTCCTGAAGCATGCTCAGATTGAACGCGTTGTGCACTCGTGGTCTATTGATCGTAATTCGCGCTACCCAATCCTTCTTCTCATAGATGATATCTTTGAAATCAAACTTCTCTGCAGGCTTGACTTCATACCTCGATAAGCCCATGGTTTCACCTCCCGAGAATCGAAGCATGACACGATACGAGCGCTAGTTATTTCATACTTTCTTCGATGAACAAGAATCCAAGCAAAATTCGTGAGTCCCAGAAGTCGTTTTGGTTGCGCTACGTGTCGCTTCTAGTCTGTCTATTCGCGACGCGGAAGTTCACTCCAGAAATGACCTCATCTTCGGATTGATGGAGGTGGGTCTGCCGACGTACCTGAAAGCTGAGAACGCATTCCTCGAGGCCATTCGCTCACTCAAGCCAAGAGCGCCTTGAAGTCAAAGAATCATAGTACGGACGATCACTTCAAGGTCGAGCTTCCAACAACCGAGCTGCGAAGGTGTTGCTGAACGATTAAATATTAGAAGACGATTAAATGCGCAGCGACCCCCTATGGCTAGGTCCGTCAGGGTGGAAGAGAGGACTTACCGGAAGCTCTCCCAGGCTGCGGGGCGCCTTCAGAGCGTTTGGGGGCGTCCGGTGTCGATCGATGAGGCGATCTGGTATCTCTTGAAGGCTCCGAGGGAAGAGAACAAGATCAGTGATCTTGGGGGAAGCTGGGAGATGTCGGAACGAGAGGCCAGAGAGATTGAGCGTCTGCTTCGAAAGGGGTGGAGTCGCTGGAAGCTTCCGCGGTCTGTCTAGACACCTCGGTCCTGGTGGATAATCTCAGAGGCCGAAGGGAAACAGTCGACTACATCAGGAAGCTGGAAGCTGCCGGTACAGGGCTATCTACGACAACGATCAACTCGTTCGAACTGTTCTATGGAGCCTATCGAAGTGTGAGACGAGAAAAGAACCTCGCGGCAACGAAGGCTCTTCTGCGACGACTTGTTGTGGCGGAACTTTCCGAAGTGGCTTCCGAAGAAGCTGGGAAGCTCCTAGCCATGTTGGAATCAAAGGGAGAAGGAATTGACTTTCGTGACATTCTCATTGCGGCAATCTCCAAGACCCAAGAGATGGCGCTTGTTACAAGAGACACCGAACACTTCTCTAGGATCCCAGGTCTAGAGGTCTTGGAGGCGCCCTAGCGATCGCGGTCACTATCGCTGCCGACATGCAGCTTTCAAGAGACTCGTATTGTCCGCGGATCATCTACCTCATTGGTTCTACGACGCTAGTCCAGTCTGCAAGAGCGCGAAGCAGGTTACGGATGAATTCGCGCGTCGTCTCGTCGATCAGTTTTCCCTCAGCATCGAACTTTTCTTGCGCACGCATGACAAGCACCTCAGGCTTGTTGAGAGGGTACATGTTGCAGTAGACGCACACCTGACGGAGATGCATTTGGGCGCGGACTGTTCCAAAGTTGCCTGTACTCGCGCCCATGATCGCCACTGGTTTCCCGTTCAGAGGCGGATCTGGGGGACGCGAAGCCCAATCGATGGCGTTCTTCAACACGCCTGGAATTGAGTAATTGTAGTCGGGAGTGGCAATAAGCAGAGCATCGGACTCAGGAATCTTGGCGCGGAATTCCTGCACTGGCACCGGGTATCCGACAGCGCGGACAGCATCATTGTAGGCGGGAATACGGGGTAGATCGAAGACCTCCAATGACATGCCATCTGGCAGGAGCTCAGCACTCGCCCTCGGAAGCCCCGTGTTGTAGGAGCCTCTGCGCAGACTGCCGGAGAAGCCCAGGACCCGTATGGGGTGGCTCACGACTATCTTCACGCTGATGAATGAGTTTCAGGATTCCCCAAAATCATGTGCCTTCGATGCCGAGGTTGCTGCAAACAAGCTTGTCGGCCCTCGGTCAATTCTTGACAAGAATTCAGGGCACATCGTTCCTACGCTTGGAGACGTGAGCCTGCGCGTGACACCATATTGATTCTAGATATTTCGGCGGGGACCCCCTATAGGGGGGGTGGGGGTCAATTCGCGCGATAACTATCCGAGCATTGGTCCAGCTCAATCGGAGCTCGCATTGAGTCGAAATCACGCCCGAATCCCGTGTGGTTGACACTTCCGAATGCGAGTGCAAACCTATGCCGGCCCATTACATGTGTCGATTTCGTGCACCCGCCACTGCCTCGTCTTGCTCGTTTGTGAGCTTGATCGTGAAGCGAAGCGGTTGACTGAGAAGAACACGAGCGAGGAGATGCTTGACCATTACGCCGAGTTCGGAATGAGGAGCCCGAGAGGGTAGAAGGGAAGAGTAGCCGATGCTGCAACCTAGCTGGATGATTTGTTGCGTCGCGACGGGTTCAGAATAGTTGACTTGTCAGAGATCTATGACTGTAAGGAAGGAGTTGACAGGGTCGCGGGCATGCTGGATCAGCTTCTGAAGTACTTTCAATTTCAGGATGACTCAGACGCGCTTTGGTTGCTGATCGTTGTAGAGGAAGCACATCTCTGGACATCGAAGGACATGCAGCCTTAACCAATCTACCGATAAGACGGCCATTCTGAGACATTGTCGTGGCTAAGAGCAAGCCTAAATTCACTCCAGCAAGAACATCAAATGCGAAGACAGCTTCAGGTGATTGTGCCTGACGATAGAAGTTGAGATTAGGGAGATCAAGGAGATGCTGCAGAAGCTGAACAGGAGGCTGGATGCACTAGTCCAAGATCACGAAACACTGGCAATGATGACGGTATCACAGGAGTCCCTCGCGGATTTCTTGACAAGCGAGCCGGACCTCTACTCGGTGAAGGACGTGAAGGTAGCCTACAGGTGAAAGGCAAGATAGTTCTGATACCCTTTCCCTTCACCA
>Ga0315312_1001913_pt1 | contig 15262 bp, 14 predicted proteins | sample TDP7_MG_FD_203629 | JGI IMG/M metagenome (GOLD analysis project Ga0315312, IMG submission 203629) | Freshwater sediment microbial communities from Lake Towuti, South Sulawesi, Indonesia - TDP7 | ecosystem: Environmental > Aquatic > Freshwater > Lake > Sediment | place: Indonesia: South Sulawesi... | reverse complement strand
GAGTATCTGCCAAAGGCCTACGTCGAACCTTCTGTTGAAGCGAAGCCTAAACCGCCATTATTGATTCAACATGATCAGATGGCTGATGCCATCTATGGCCTTGGTGAGCTAATCGGTTATAAGCCTGAGAAGAAGTGGAGGCATGAACGATACGAGTTTGATGTTGTGTGGCATAAACCGCCTAGAATTGGTCCTAAGTACGTGTTTGAAGTGCATCTGAAGGGAAGTCTAGAAGCAGCCTTGTTGAGGCTCAAGCATGCTCATGACCTATGGGAGTCCCAAATATTCTTAGTCTCAACAGAAGATCAACTTAGAGAAGCTCAAACTAAATTTTTAGGTGAACTCCACGAACTCAAGGATAAGGTAACTCTTCTAGATGCTAAGGGTGTCGAAGAGTTTTACGATTTCAAGGGAAAATATGAGTGGCTTGAGAGAAAGTTTGGGCTTAGACCCACATAGTGAACAGTCTTACGAAGATTGACAAAAGAGATGAAATAGACTAGTCGTGAATGATGTGTATATTGACATTAACGATTTCTTAACAAAAGTTCAAGGCTACCAAAAGTCAGAGTATGCACTAGAAGACTCTTACTATCAAATTCTGAGCCGACTTGACATTTGGGATAATCTAGGAGAAATTGATTACTCAAAAACGAGATATATATTGGAATTCCTAAACCGATGGAAGTGTCGCCTTAGATATGATTGCACCTCAGGCCTAGCGAAAACTCTCAGAGAATGTTCCGGTTCCCTCTCCAAGTTCAAAAGTCATCGTCTTGAAGAAGTAAGTGTGGATTCGCTCGTTGCTGATCTTGACGTCATCAAAGACGTATTCAGAACAATAGCGTCTGTGCGAGCTGGGACGAGAACTGTTGGGGCTACAGCAACATCGAAGATACTGCATCTAGTTAACCCGAGATTCTTTATGATGTCCGATGGAAACATTAGGCATGGTTATGGCTACTCCGATGATGAGGTGGGTTACGTGAAGTTCATGCGGCATATGAAAATGTTCGCTGATGCTCTTATACGTGAATATTCATTGGCGCGAAACATACCGATGAACTCTGTCTTTTCGAGCCTTGTATCCGAGTGTGGAAGTAGAGCAAGAACAATTCCCAAACTGTTGGACGAGTACAACTGGGCAAAATTCAATATCTAAAGGCGGTCGTTCTGGTTGAGCGTATGTGAAGGCTGTGGCGCTGAAGTGGGTGATGAGGAGCTGTATAGATGCGGTGAGTGTGGGAAGAGATACTGTGAGGAATGCGCTGTGGCTGATGGAGTGATCAAGAAGCTTGGTGTATACTCAGACTGCGAAGAGGTTTATGAAACTGAGGAAGACTACTGGGGCTGGAAATAGTGGACAGATTGAAACTGTTAATCTGACATGTAGTCACCCCCCTGTTTACCCCCCCTCCTAGGGGGGTCTCACGGAGGACGCTCCTCTTCCAGTTTCCTTCGATGAAGCTAGGATTCGGGATCCCTTTAACCGTCAACAGAGAAATCCTCGACATGACGAGAGCATGTGGATCGGTAAGCTTCTAGCGAGAGGAGTAGCCGGATTCTTCAATGAGGAACGTAGGTTCGGCTCTATTATGGGTGAGCTTGAGCGAGTGTATAGTGCATCCAGGACGTCAGGCGGAACCCGAGAGGCGGTGCAAAATGCCTTGGAAGAGCTCTGCACGAAAGGGATTCTTGAGCGGGAGCAGAAAGCGAATCAGTGGATGTATAAGGCGACTGAAGAATTCAACCAACGAGTAAGGAAAGCATGAGTGCTCTTCAGGTCCCTGCTGTATCTTCTACTACTACGGCTTCGAGGATTAGAGGTTTCACCGTTGAGCTGCTTGGGCTGTTGAGGAATGATGTTGTCTCCATCTTTGAGCTGGCTGAGATTACGGATAGACCGCTCAAGCGTCTCCGAGTCTACCTATGGCGGTTAAGAAAGTATGGTTTGATCGAGGGAGACGGTGTCTTCTGGACGGCAAACCATGAAGGACTCTATGTACTCTCCTTACTATCCTCCAGAAAGAAGCCGGATGAAATACTCTCCAAAGGGTTAGAGGGCCCTCCAAATATAAAATCATATTCTCCAGAATCATGTACCGCTAACTCGAAACACGGCACACTTCGACAACAGTTCGACAACATTAAGACAACAGTTTCCAAAGCAGCTCACGCTTGAGAAAGCTTTTCAACGCCTAAACCTCAACGACTGCGAAAAAGAAGTAGTAGAAGCCCAACTCGGCCACTACAACCGCACCGGCTCACCATTCATCTACATAAACTACATCGAAGACCCTACAGCTCGACTACTCAGCCGGCATACTTCAACAAGCCATCCGAAAGCTGAAGCAAGACAACATCATTTACATCTGGCAGGATCGAGCCATAATGCTCTGAAGCTCGGCCTCAAGAAAGTATTCCTCGAGAAACTCGGGACCGTGAGCTTGAAGCCTTAATCAGGAAAGTGGAGGAGACGCTTTGAAGATAGACGATACACCGCATCGATCGCATGAAGCTCCTTTGCGTTCTAAAGAGCGAACGGGTTGAGAGGGGGCTTGTCCTGCCTCTTCGCGGGGAACGTTCAGTTGATCGACTTTGCGAAGAGGATCCTTACTGAGATCGAGGCGAGGATGCAGGTCACGGCTTTAGAGTGGGAGAGCATCTTGATTGGAGAGAAAGAGGCCTCGAGGTTGTCCCAAGAGGATTTTGTCAATGCAATAGAGTCTCGGATTGAAAAGCCAGAAGAGATCGAGCGGAAGCTTAGAGGTCGGATGGAGCAGCAAACCGAACGATTCATTAGAGTAAAAAGGTAAGTCTACGTCTAGGTTCACGATGTCTTTTTGATAGCAAATGCAATTTTCGTAAAAGCGCCACGGAAACTCATTTTGTGCTCCAATGAATCGATCTTTGCTGCTGTCTGGAGAATCCCAAGTTGGTCCCAAAAAACGTCGATCATTTCATTAGGTTTGAGTTCCGGAATGAGAACGGTAGTTATGTTTGCTAAGAGGTTGCCTTGCTCTGTTCGTGAGACGTTTCCATCCAGGACGTTCACTCCCCCTTGAAGTGAATAGACATGTTCTTGAGGTCGTGTTCGCGTTTTTCCTGATCCTTCCAACTCGATCCAGTTACTAGACGCGCGTATGCCATGTTCGATTCGATTAGCTTTGCCTTTAGCTACAGAAACGAGATCGCCTTGCTGCAAGTATCCAAGGAACACTTCCACGGATAGCTCTGAACTTTGTGTCCACCTACTGAAATCTTTTCGTGCGCTTTCCAACGGATTGTGATCTTCAAACTTGATTTTGAACCTCTCAGTATCCTCTAACAGTCCAATTCGAATGTCGAAGTCATAATCAAGGATCTTCCTAGACGCGATTTCATCATGCTCTCCGTCAAATTCTACAGCGATTCGAAAGCGGGGGGAAAGAATCTTTTCGCCGATATCTTCAACAGTATTGTCAATAATTTTTCGCCGCCGTAGATGAATAGGCTTGTACTCGATCAAAAGAAGCTCATATCGAAATCCCCAAACAGCATGAGTTTGAAAACGCTCATCACCTACCAGTACTCTAGTGAGCTTCCTGGAGTCAAAGAACTCCAAGACGGGTTTGGACCTAAGCGTTTCAGTAAGATTACTGTATTCTTCCTGTGTGGACACAGAGCCAGCAATGTAGAATTCCTTACGTCTTGCTTTGATCCTTCTTCTAAAGATGTCAGGCCTTTTTGAAAATTCGAAATCTTCTATTCTTATCATGCAACACTCCCTACAAGAGATTCTTGTCTTGCCATCTCAGAATGTTCTGGATCACGAAATCGTAGCAGAACCATGCATTGCTCTCGGTATAGTTCAATGGGGCAGTTTCCGCAATATGGACATCGTCAATTTTCTCCGTTCCAATAGTAATGATCGGATATGGTGCAATCTTCAGGATTCCGCTGTGAATTGTCGGATCGATCCCGAGCTCGATATCAGTAAGATGATCGAGAATAGGAGCAAGAACTTCTCTCAGCGGTTTCTCTATAGCGCGTTCAAGTTTTTTCCGTCTATCGAGTGCACCGAGTGTCGGGTCGAAATAGCCAAGTTGTCTCCTAACAAGAACTTTGGACCAGCCGTAAGATTTCATAGAGGCAATCATGCTAGTCCTTGGATCGCTCGAAACGTTTTTTTCTGCAAGCTCCATCATTCGCCGCAACTCAGCGTTGCTGATAATTGAACTTAGAAACAATTGATCAAGTCCAAGTCCAGTAGCTGCAAGGAGGACTTCGTTAAGAAATTGAGCGGAGAAGTCAAGAAACTGCTTTAGATCAGTCTCGGAGGGTATTAAGCCTTGATGTTGAACATTGTTCCTTGCGCTGTGGACTTTCTGAATCTCTGCCTTCAGCGGCAGGGCTTTCTTATACTTCTTGGAGTAGGCAATGTCGACTTGCTTCCAAAGTTCCGGAAAACTCACATCGTACTGAATCTTCACCTTCAATTCTGTAGCAAGCGTCTTAAGAGTCGTTTCGATAGCCATATCCACGTTGTGAATTGAAACCACGCGTCTGGTCAAAGGCCCAGCAATATTTCCGAGAGCATTGATGTACAAGTGTTTTGCAAGAGCGAACTTAAAGTGCGAAACTAGACTGATCATGCTTCAAACCTAGCTACTGATAGATCTAGGAGCGAGCAGAATTTAGGATTTGTCTGGAACGTTTGGAGGACTACGGTCGAGGGCCAGTGAATATTTTCTTTGCCCCATCGACGCTTTCGCTATTTAGTAGCTGTATGACTTTGATCAGATCTTCTCGGTCTAGAACCCTGACCCTTCGCACGTCTCTCTTTACTTCGCCTGCTTCTTCGCTTACTAGTGCCAGAGGTTCAGTCATCACACCCCTTTCCTTGAAGAAGCTCGAAATATTTGCTATTTTGTCCAGTTTGTCAGCCCCTGGTGGCTTCAGCGAGCATGAAATGACATAGACCCTTCGTGTTGCGAGATCTTCCGCAAGAATGTCAGCTTCGCCTATTTCGTATTTGTCTTCTCTTAGCACACCGAGTCCAAGATCCCCTATCTCTATCTGTCTAAAGTCCAACAATGACATCAACCATGCGACAGCCCGCTCGAACAAATCATTCGCCTTAGAGGCCCCTACCTTGCCTACCGGGTTTACGAGGCAATCTTCAAGGTGTCCTAGGCTTACGAATCGTGTTGAGGTGTGGAGGAAGATATCTTTGAAGGGTCTGTATGGGAAGACCTCACGAACATTCGCAGATCGTTCTGTGACAACGCCCAAGATTCCGCTTGTTACTATTGCATGAATCAGATCGTCCTCATTTAGACTTGTGGCAAATTCATGGTACGCGTTCACATATGTGAAGTCGTTCTGTAGTTCAGTTGAAAATGATGCTAGTGCTTGGGGATATGTCTCTATTGACCTGTATGTTTGAGTTCTAGGGTCATATCTTTTTGTCCTGATAATCAAGCTGAGATTTGACGCAAGCGCTTTGTGAACTTTGAGTTGAACGCTAACTCTACCATTGCCCAAATACTTGATGTTGACTAGGCTAGCATACACTGGCAAGACGACGACGCTGTTGGACGCTCTAGAGAGACCCCTTACTCCAAGCCAGTCTGCAGCAAACTCATCCATGTCGAGACCTAGAACTAAGAACTCGTCCTTCAGATCAAGCTTGTAGAGCAAGGCGTCGGCGTTTTCAGTAGAGCCAACATAATATCCTGAGATTGGATACTCTCCATGGCGTATTGCATATCCTTCATCACTCGAAAAATCTAATTTTTGGTAACCATCTCGCATTCTAATTGAGTAGTTGCCTAGGCTCAGGCTTCCCTTAAGCATTTGATCAAGAAGATCCGGCAGCGTATTCGGCTTAATGATCTCCTGCATGAATTTGACATTGGCTAGTTTGATGATACCTAATTTTTCGAGCATATCTGCTCTTGATTTGTGCTCTTGAGCCAAAGAGTTTTCATCTCTCGATGTTGGATAAAAAGCCACCATGCAGTTGACCCACTCTGACTCCGGCCGAATTAAAAGCGCCCTTACATCGACTGATCGATAGGTGGCGCCAACTAAGTCAAAATAATCTTTGAAATTGATTTTTCTCTTCATCCTTGGCAAGAGCTACACGCATGAGTTGTTATGCATGAAGACGTATTTATCCTACTGTGGAGTTCGCAACTGACTAGATTCCCAGCACTTTTTTCTTTCGTCTAAGGCTTTAGGGAGGAAACGAGTTTCTGTCTAGGAGCCATTTGTCGAGTTTCTCAGGATTCGATATGTAGTTCGGGTCTGGTATGATTGAATGGACCAGCCTTTCAGCTCGCTCTATGCATCTGCAGCATTCGTAATTCAAGAAGCGTCTCTTAGCTGGACCGTAGACGCATACCTCACAGTCCTTGCCTAGTCGTCTCAGAAGATCGTCTAGAACGTAAACTCTGACCTAGCCTAAACCGAACATAAGCATCAAGCGTACAGCCGCCAACTTGAAGGAGACTGGTCGCTGAAAGTGTTGAGACATAAGACTGATAAGAATTATGCTTGATTACATCCTAAATGTGCTGATCTTGCATGAGAAAAGTTGGGATAATGTGACGCGATGTCTCTGTTGAAGAAACTTATTGACAGTTATATGCAGAAGGTTTCTGGAATAGAAGAGCATTGCGATAGATGTCTTAGAACGGAGAGATGGGATGGAAAGGTTGTTTTGATGGTTGTGGATGCAGCCTTCACATCAATCGGTTTGAATTACTTCACAGCAGTAGTCCCAAAGGTTGAGGAATTTAACGAGAAGTTTGTGGAAAATGGAAGGATAAAAGACCTTAAAGATCTTGCGAAGGCAGACATCAACGAGTTAAGAAATGTGTGGAGGAATAAGAGGTCATGGATGATTGCGAAGGATATAGCTTCTTATTTGTCAATGATACGCGATGATAAGTTAGCTCTTAGAACTTGGGCTAGAAATGCTAGCCTTGAGAAATGGAGAGAAGATCCGATTGGAAAGATAAAAGGAGTTGGTCTAATCACGTTCCAGTATTTGAGGATGATGGGCGGTATCGATACGGTGATGCCTGATAAGATAGTTACAAGAGTAATAAACGAGATTTTGGAGAAAGCTGGCTCTAAGCCTGTAAGCGACGATATTGAATTTGTGAAGAAGGCTGAGGAAATTGCCTTGACTTGCGGATACAGACCTGTTGAACTCTGCTGGATGACATGGCTAGTGCAACCTGAGGGAAAAACGATGAGGATGGAAAAATATTCAAACATTCTCTCAAAGATCTAATATACCATTTGAAGAACTTGGAATTGTTGAGAGAATAGGCCATTGTTCTACGCCACTGGCTCCAAGACGCACATCTCCATTCTTCCACAAGACTAACAGTTACAAGCGAAGTAACCTTCGTACAAGATTCTACTAGCTAGAAAATCCAAAAACGCTCATTGCTATGAACAAGACGAGATATTTACCGAATGAATCTATCAAGCGGAATACTCGTATCCTCTTTCTTGGTTCTTCTAGCCTTTTCGGGCGGTCTAATTCTTGGTTCCTCTTCGCCTTTTATGGCTTCTGGCTTTGCTTCCATGATTCTGGAAATCCTTCTCTCAGCTAAGGTCTTAACAAGCGACCGCAGATATTCCACAGAATCTTTTTCGATATCAAGGACTTCGGCGACGATTGCGTTTATCGCATCTACGACAGGTTGTATTGTTTCGAGATTCTCTGGACTTTCTGCGCCACTTGTCTTCCTTGTCTCTATCTCCAGCTTTTTAAATAATTCACTTAACTTTTCAACCTCTTTTCTTGCCAATTTATCGATATTCAGGATCGGAATTTTTGCGATAGAGTTTACATCTAATTCTATTACTCCCCCTCCGGTCGGTCTCCCGTAGATCTCTACAAAGAAGCGTGAGAAATCTGAGTTGAGATATGCCAACATCGCTTCAAGTTTGTTTTGAGCAATTCCGGTTTTTCGCTTTGGAGCTAATGTAATTAAACTGTCGTCGAAAGCTATATGCATCAACGACATGGCGAATCTATGATGATATTGTGCTCGTCTTAACGTGTATACTTGTGTAGGTGCGATGGCACCTAAGTCATACCATCCGTAGAAGTTCTTGTCTTTCTCTCTTGCTTTCGACGCTGTAGATTGATTCGCTGTTTTAGGTTCTTCTCCCTCTTTCACTCTAACAAGGGTAGTCGTCTCTCCCCACTTAATGAAGGACTCTACACTTTGAGGTACCTCAGTCCTAGGTTTGTGGCAAACAAATACGTAACAAGGTTTATCCGCATTAGCTAAACTTCTCCAGTCCTTCTCAGTGAAAGTGAAGAACTTACTATAGCGCGGACTAATAAGGAGCGCATGTAGAAAGTCCTTCGAGAGGCTCCACTTCCCAACGTCTTTCTTGGTCAAATAGAAGAACTTGTCAGCTCCAGTTCCGCCTCTAGCTGATACGCCGGATATGTTGCCGTACCTAGGCTTTAACGCATCGCTTATTCGGGTTACGAAAGGCGAGCTTAGCATAATTTTCTCTACTTCGTCTGTTTTGAACATTGTTTTAATCCATTTATCGTCTCGTGGAAGTTCGCTTTGTTTTACAACATTAATCAGAAATCGGCTTTTCCAGCCTTCCGGATTCTTAATCGCGTCAAGAATTTCTTCTACTTTGGCTTCCTTATCTACGTAAATGAAAGCAGTTTGGTTACGTTCCCTTCCTCTTGCATTTCTATCTTTTTCGAGCAATAATATGCATGTTCCTATCAGTGGTATTCTGAAAAGTCTTTGGTTGAAGTCAATGACGGCTTTTACTTGAAAGTGGTCTAATAGAAAGTTCGCGAAGTTGACGCCGTAGTCTGATTGAAGCCAGCTATTTGAGATTATCATTCCTAGTCTGCCGCTCTGCTTTAGAAATTCATGGGCATACATGATGAAATGAACGTATATTCCAGTTTCATTTCCGATGCCGCCTGTCAGTCCGTAGTCTTTCAGTTTGTCACCAACAACTTTGACTATGGAGTTTCGTGTCTTGACAGAGATCTCAACCCATCTCGTATAGGGAGGATTAGCGATTATGGCATCAAATTCTGGGATTAAGACTTCGCGTTTTATTTGGCCTGCTGGCGTCGTGACAGTATAAGAGGTCGTGGCCTTTTCGCTGGGCATAACTTTGAAGAAATCAGTCAAAATCGTATTCATCTCACTTGATGGGGCCGTAATGTATCGAGAAGCCAACTCCAAAGCCGTCAAATGCAATGGGAAAGGATTTATGTCGTTGGCGTAAAGCTGACTAATAATTTCTTTGTGAGCGTTTGCGGTCGGTTCCTTGTATCCCTTTAGTTCCAAAAGCTTTCCATAGGCCTTCACTAAGAATGTTCCAGATCCGCATCCTGGGTCAAAGACCTTGTCATTGGGGCATCTAATCGCCCATTTAGTTATCAGTTCCGCAACTGATGGCGGTGTGTAAAATTGCCCTAACCTATGTCTCTCTTCAGCGGGCAGAAGCTCTTCATAAATGAATCCAACAACTCCTGAACCTAAATCTTCAAGTCTGTAACGGTCCATATCCTCTATGAAAGCGTTAACTTCATCCAGTACAAATCGGTCATCAGGTATCACTATGTCATCGTATATTCCAGCGAAGAAAACCGGTTCAAAGTCTTTCGTAACCTCAACAGCCTTTTTGAAAAAGTCATAGAGAATGTTCAGATAAGTTTTAGAATCTGGAGCAGAAACCGGCCTAATTTTCCTTGCGCCAAGTTCCTTGTAATATCTTTCCAAAACTTTGTAGAAAACTATTTTATTCATGAACACGTAAGACATTTCTTTGGCTAATTGTTCGGCATCAGGCTTATAACCAACCTCTTCCGAGAATTTTTCGTAAGTCTTCCTAAACTGCGCATCAGCCTTAAGCTTTGTCTTAACAAGCGGTGCAACCATGTCAGCAAACCAGTTAACAAAAGATCGAAGCCTAACGATGAAAGCCCAATCCAATGGAGTTATAGTGACCGGAACTTTAGCATGGAGCTTAGCAACAGTGGACAACAATTCTTCTGTGAATGCTTCAGTGAGCGCTATTTCCTTAATTAGTATTCTATGTTTCTCGTAAGAAAATCCCTCTCCTCTTTCTGGAACAGTAAATAGAGCGAAGGTTCTCCCATTTGTTGTAGCAAAAAAAGGTGAACCACAACGAATTGCGTACCATAGAGCTTGGTCTATCACAACTCTGCTGGTAGGGTCGATCTTGCGTTCTTCTCTATAATATCCTTTCATCTCGAGTTTTCTTTTAGTTTCGATTATTAGTAACGGTCTCTTGTCAGCCAGAATTAGAGCCAAATCAGCCCGTCTGTCATCGACTCGATATTGAGGCTCTACACCCTCAAACCTTACACCCTCAGTAGAATAGCCTCTCTTCTCTAGAACATTCTTGAGAAGCCTATAGAGCTCACTTTCAACCTTTGCTTCACGGCTCAACCAAACAACTCCTTTTCACCTAAAGCCCGAGAGCTTTCTTCTCTTCTTCTGGCAGATAGCATAAGATTGCGAACTCTTTCCCTACAGCTCTTCTCACGAAGTCGCTTGGGTCCTCCCCTCTAGCCTTGCAGATCCTCTCCAACAGCTCTTTGTCTTGTTTAGTGATTCTAATGGAGAGGTTTTCGGAAAGTTCACTATTGCCTGATCCTGCCATGCAAAGCCACACTACGCAACATTCTGACTCGCATACACTTAATACTCTTCTAAACCTGCTTTTCAACTAAACGCCGCAGACGCATACTGTTTCAGCGAAAAGCAAAGTCAACTTCCTAAACTTTGACCTTCTATATGCACCATCTTCCAGCATGGTCGTTGAACCAGACGACGTAGTCGTAGTCCCTTAGGCCCAGCTCCTCCCTAACCCTCTCCCTCCACCATAGGCCTTAGTGATAATCCTCTCCTGCCTATCCACGCACGTAGAACCTGCCTAAGCCAAACATCAAAAACATGCCAAATAAATTTTTCAAACGGGCATGAATTTTGAGAGGACCCCGACGAGAATATCGGGGAGAAGGTCGGGAGGTGGCAATGTTCTCCCGTTCCAGAGCATAGCGCCGCTCGATCGCGTCTAACGGCTTCCCTTATCTCATCATCTGGCAGGAGTATTTTGTGAGCGGTTTACATCCATCCCTGCCTATTAGAAATGTATCTTCACACTTCACCGAGCCCACATTCGGCACAGTCAGCGGCACATGCACAGCTGCCAAGACCATATTCTCAGCAACCTTATACCTTCTATGAGGAACGACGATCGTCGTTATCGGGTCCTCCTCAATAAGCAGACCTACACCATGCGTAAAACCCCAAGAATAATATCCGCCGAACCCAACCTTCTCCATAACCTCATGTATCTTCCTCTCTATCTCCGCCAGCTCTACGCCAGGCTTCAACTCCTCCTCCGCCAGAAGCCTAGCCTTCTCCACAACCTCGAACGCCTTCCTCTTCTCGTTCGAAACTTCGCCACAGAACAAGGTCCTAGAAACATTGCTGAAATAGTTGTTATAGTCAGCCCCAATAACAATGCTGACGCAATCTCCTCTACCAACCTTCACATCGCCCCTCGGCTCAGCATGCTTCCTAGGCCTCGGACCAACATTCACGTACACTAAAGGATGCTCAGCCCCAGACCTCATCAGCCTGTAAACCGCTTCAGCGCCGATCTCCAACTCACTCTTACCGACATCAACGCTTCTCACAGCAGCATCGATCCCTTGGTCCACGATCCCAGAAGCCTTCCGGATACATTCGATCTCCTGAGCATCCTTAATCATCCTCAACCTCATAATCAACCCATGAACATCACGAACCTCAACCCTCGGATTCAAAGTCTTGAACAACTCGAAGAAGAGCACATAAGAATCCCTTTCAACGCTGTAATCAAACCCAGCAACCTTATAGCCAGCCTTCCGGATCGTTCCGCTTATCACCTTCATCAAATCCTCAGTCTTCATCCAACGCTCAATACTCTTCACCCAACATTTCGACGCGAATTCATCCGCCTCATGCTGAAAAATGAAGGCTGTAGGCTCCCCTTCAGCATGAATAAGCAGAGCAGGCCTCAACCACTTGATCCCGGTGAAGTATATGAATGATGAGAGAGTTCGAATCACAGCAACATCAATCTTGTTCTCCTTCATCAACGACTGGAAACTCCTTACGCGTTGTCTAAGCTGAGCCTCAGTGAACATACGAAGCCACTTGAACCTTTAGATAACTATCCCAAGAAAATATGAGCTTAACGTCCGCTATTTTCGAGCTGTTGATGTCTACGCCCATCCAGCTTCGTCTAATAGTTGGGTTGGGCGTTTCCTTGTTGAGGACGAACTAGCGATCGCTAAGATTCAAATTCTATCCCTAAACATGGGAACAACTTCGACGACGTTCAATAGCAGTAGCGAGTCGATGGCTAGATGAGGGATGACTGAAGATGAAGGCCAGTCATTCTCCTCTTCATGAATTTGCCAACAGAAATCATTTCCTAACCTGTAATCCTCTGGAAATAAGCCGATGAGAAAACCTTCATTTTCCTTTTAGAAACGGATTATTTCAACTCTCTTTTCTGAAGCTATGATGAGGCTCTTAGTGTGCTCTCTCAAATCAATTTTGGCAGAGAACCTTTCAAGAAAATTCTTAATCCTAGCAGGTGTAGCCGGGTGGACATGAACAATAACGACGCCGAAGAAACCACCCATCCGATGATAAAGAGATGCGAAATTCATGTCCAGCGTTAGGATAATTCTATCTTCTTCGTCCGCCCGTCCGATGACACTCCGATCCGGAACCCCTTTCAAGCCAACCTCTGACGTGCGAACAACGTCATGCCCGACGCTTCGAAGCCACTCCACAACACTTTTTGGAATGTTTTCATCAGCCAGAATCTTTACCAACAATTATGCCTCAAGAGGCACCACTGTTTCATGTTTCAAAATCTTTGAGGCATACTCAAGAGCTGCTCGTATGTCCTCCCGAGTCAGTTCAGGATACTCCTTCAAAACATCATCAACACTCATCTCAGCAGCCAAAAGCTCTAAGATTAAGTATACGGGGATACGAGTACCCTTTATAACGGGCTTACCCGACAAGACTTCAGCGTCCATAACAATGCGCTCAACACCCATTCAAATCAACCCCAACAACACTACGAGTAAACCCGGAATTATTTAAAGCTGCAGCAGCTTAGATCATGCCCGTCAAGATGAACGAGAGCCTCCTTTACTAAAACATGGGCTTCCTTGAGGTTTTTGGCGAAGAACATAAAGGTAGTTCGCTGATCATAGGCGAAACTGGTGACGCTTGAGTTAACCTTTCCTATCTCGAAGCTTTCTCTCTCTTCTCAATCTCTCTCGCAGCAACAACGCCTGACACAGAAGCTTGAATCAGCCCTCTAGTTACCCCAGCCCCATCTCCAACAGCGAAAAGATTATGGATCTTCGTCTCAAGTGCATTGCTCAACTCAAGCTTCGAAGAGTAGAACTTAACTTCAACTCCGTATAGCAATGTGTGCTTCGAATAGATCCCCGGCGACACTTGATCCATCGCTCTAAGCATCTCGCGGATGTCGGATAGGTATCTGTAGGGCAGAACAAAGCTCAAGTCCCCAGGCGTAGCAGTCTTCAAAGTCGGAGCAACCACATTTCTAGCTATCCTCTCATGCGTAGATCTCCGTCCGCCCTCAAGGTCTCCAACTCTTTGAACGATTATCCCGCCGCCAAGCAGATTCGCCAATCTAGCAATATACTTCCCGTACGCTATCGGCTCCTTGAAAGGCTCAGTGAAAGAAGTGCTAACGAGGATTGCGAAATTCGTATTTCCGCTCTTTGTTTCTGCGTAGCTTTGACCATTAACCGTTATAACGTCATTGTAAGATTCAGTTATGACCTCTCCTCTTGGACAGACGCAGAAGATCCGAACCTTGTCGTCAAAAGACTTGGAGAAGAAGACGAACTTAGGCTCATAGAGGATTTGAGTGATCTCTTCCATGACAGGCGCCGGAACTTCAACCCTAACCCCGACATCAACGGGATTATTCAAGGTCTTCAGCCCGAGTCTCTTCGCTTCCTCAGCCAACCATTCAGCTCCAACCCTTCCAGGCGCGGCGATCACGTATTTCGCACTTATCTCTCCATCGCCTACGCTCACGCCGCTCACACGGCCACCCTTGACGAGAAGGCTCTTCACTTCACTCTCCGTTCTGATCTCAACCTTCTTCTCAAGCGAACGCTTCAAACGCTTAAGAATCTCTGCGCATTCTTCGGTTCCAAGATGACGCAGCTTCTCGCGGACGAGCTTCAGTCCAGCCAGCGATGCCTTCCTCTCAATCTCCTCCACCCTGTCGATATCCGTGCCATACAACTTCTCAGGCGCACCGAACCGTAAGTAGACCTTATCCACATAATCGATAAGACCGTTCAACTCATCCCCGTCAAGATACTCATTCAGCCATCCGCCAACCTCAGAAGAAAGCGTAAGCTTCCCGTCACTGAAAGCCCCAGCCCCACCCCAGCCGCTGAGAAGCGAACAAGGAATGCAGCGCACACAGCCGATACCGCGGCTCGTCGGACACTTACGCTTATCGATATCAGGACCCTTATCCAGCATCAATATGCGCAGATCAGTCTTCTCAGACAACTCGTAAGCAGCCAAAATTCCAGCAGGTCCACAGCCCACGACGACTACATCGTAAGCCTCGGAGTTCCTCGCCTTTGGGATGATCAATCACCCTCCTATACCGTGCATCTCCTGTTTTTACATGTTTTGGTTTGAACGCTTGTGCCGCAGGAAAATCCGCGTTCTGGCTGCTGGCGAAATTCACGAAGCAAGGCTTGTTTAAGCGCGTGAAGAAGGATTGCTACTGCGTTCCAGTTGAAACCCGAGGCCTGATCGCGAAGCTTGAAGGCTAATCGAATCTCACTAGGTCCTGATGATTTTCTCTATGTCCGCTATTCGATGCTTGTTCAAGGAGACTTCTAAGCCGTAGACTGTAGGCTTAGGTATAAGCAATCCTTCTTTAATCAATTCTTTCACTGCGTCTTTAACCTCGCCTTTGCGATGGCTTGGAAAACCTTTGGGCAGATTATCCGCTGACGTATGTCTGGCGCCTATATATCCATGCCTGTAAAGTTTCTCCAAGATAGCTCTCTTGATATCTTCCAAAGGCATCGGTAGAGGTAATGTGTCCTAAGAGACATATAGCTTTTTCGACATAATAATGGGTCAAAAGAATAATTTAA
>Ga0315312_1001912_pt1 | contig 15277 bp, 11 predicted proteins | sample TDP7_MG_FD_203629 | JGI IMG/M metagenome (GOLD analysis project Ga0315312, IMG submission 203629) | Freshwater sediment microbial communities from Lake Towuti, South Sulawesi, Indonesia - TDP7 | ecosystem: Environmental > Aquatic > Freshwater > Lake > Sediment | place: Indonesia: South Sulawesi... | reverse complement strand
GATTATGTTCCTGACAAGCTTCCTCACCGTGAAGAGCAGATTCGTTGTGTTGGTGGGGTGGCTGCTCCTGTTTTGAGGGGTTCCAGATGCTCTAATATTTTTATTTATGGGAAGACGGGCACAGGGAAAACGGCTGTCATTAAATATGTGTTAACTAGGCTGTCTCTAAAGGCTTCTAAGCTTGGGGCGCCCGTCAAGGTTTGTTATGTAAATTGTCGCTTGGCTGGCACGGAGTATCGGATTCTTTCAAGCTTATGCAGATCCCTTAAGGTTAAGGTTCCCTTTACCGGCCTAGCCGTTGGGGAGGTTTTCGACAGACTTAAGAAAGGCTTAGAATCGCAAAGGCTTCTTTTTATTACCGTTCTCGATGAAATTGACGCCCTTGTGAAGGCGCGTGGCGATATTTTGCTTTACGAGTTAACAAGGATAAATGAAACCCTTCGTCATGGTAGAACGTCCATTGTGGGAATTTCAAATGATCTCCGATTTAAGGAGCTTCTTGATCCTCGAGTTTTAAGCACTCTAAGTGAAGAGGAGATGGTTTTTAGGCCGTATGACGCCTCTGAACTCCAGGATATCCTTTGGGATAGGGCCCGCTTGGCCTTCTATGACGGCGTTCTTTCTGATGGTGCTGTGAGTCTATGCGCAGCGCTGGCAGCCGCAGAGCATGGTGATGCTCGACGAGCCTTAGACCTGCTTCGGGTTGCAGGGGAGTTGGCGGAGCGCGGAGGCGCTGCTGTCATTGTGGAGGATCACGTGAGAGAAGCTGAAAAAAGGATTGAACATGATAGGATGACGGAGGCCCTAAAGAATCTTCCACCCCATTCGAAGATCGTTTTATGCAGCACTTATTTGTTGGGCAAAGCAAGGATTAACTGCACTATAACTGGGGACATCTACGAGATTTATTGTGAACTCTGCAGCCAATCGGGGCTTACGCCTTTGACTCAGAGACGAGTGAGCGGTTTGATTAACGAGTTAGACGTGATAGGGTTATTGAACACGCGGGTTGTTAGCCTGGGACGTTATGGGCGCACAAAAAAGATTCGTTTAGGCGTTGCGCGTAGCCTCATAAGAGAGGTCTTTGATGCCGACGATAGGCTGAAGGAGTTAATTCGTTATGCACCAAAATGCTTGGCGGGAAAATCGGGCTCCAAGTAGGCTGCCAACAAAAGTCTTATAAACGCTGTGAATGACGAAATAAGGGGAAATTGGCATGAAATATAGAATTGTCGGTTTATTGGCATTCTTCCTTTTGCTGTCGGTTTCAGTTACAGCGGCGCTACCTGAAGTGGAAATATACGCATGGACTAACAGAGCATCATATCAACCTGGTGATCGGGGTAAATTATACATCACCATCAAGAATGATAGGGATGATGCGATAACAATATATAACATCACTGTGATATTTCCATGGTACACTTACGTCAAGGACCATTGGGACGGAAACATCACTATCAAGGACATTGATGAAGCCATTCCAGGTGGTGGGAAAACATATAGCACAGAGGTTGAATTCTCGGTTCCCAATGATGGCAGAGCAGCGGGTGGTTCGGCCTACATAAATGTGATGACAGATGCTCGCTCGTTGCCGTATTCGGGGAGCGCAAATATACCTGTGGCTTGGCCGACGACTTCACCAGCGACCAATAATCTGATTATTATACTGATCGCCATCGTTTTAGTCTGCACTGGCGGCATCATAGCAATGGTATACTGGGCAATGAAGAGCATGGCAAGGCCCCAAATTGCGAGGCCTCCACTATAGATAGAGACTGCAATGAGTTTCCGGGATCAATTCCAGTAGTTTATAGGCTAAACGTGTACTTATGCAAAACCAACCTCGAGTCTGTTATTCTTCTTTCTGGGGATTGAGGTACGTGAAGTAGTTGGAGAGGTCTAACTTGTCTAGGGCCTTGTCCTGTATGAGTAGGGCCTCCACCTCCTCCACAAACTCCTTGGTGAAGCCTCTAGGGAGCGAAACGTTTTCGTCTATTAGGTCGATAGGAAAAGGAAGTCCTGTCACTGGGTTGTAGTTAGCTTGGAAATACGCTAATAGCGGTTTAATGTCCGCTTCCTTGCGTGTTTCGAAACAGAATGGAGGAGTTGTATCGGAGCAACGAATGTAGTAACGGGAAAGCTGGAGAACTTCCTCGGCATTGCAGTTCAGATTTCGTTCTATTGCAGCTTTAACTTCTTTCTTAGTTTCCCCATACACATGACTTATATTTCTGATTCCAATTCGCTTAAAGTAATGTCTAAATCGTGTGAAGAAAAGAAACGCGTCTATCGATCCTAATAACCATTCGTAGGCAAACCAATGGTTTTGAGGCATTAAGGAGGCCAAGATCGCTTTGTCATTTCTTCCTATACAAGAACTCTCGTTTCCGTCAGTGTAGGTTAACCAGCCGTCGAAGGCGGCGGTTCTAACGCGCTTGATTATTCCGGCAGTATTGCTAGACTTCATGAGCTTGATGGAGAGGTCTCGAACGTAATCAACAAGCTCGCCAACTCTTTCAAATTCTTTTAAACCAGTTTCTTTTCTGATTTGATATATTCCTGCCCTGAAGCCGAAAAAGCTGCCGTCGATGAGGAGGAGGTCAACACCTAGATTTTCTAAACAGTGAAGGGCTATTTCTCGCTCCAGTTTTGTATCCAAAAGAATGAGGATTTTTCTTGTGATTTCAGGGTCCCTGACCTGGTCCTGAGTTAAAGTGCCGGATCGGTATTTTTCTTCTTTAATTTCTCCATTCTCGAAAATCATGTATCCAGCACAGTAGACTCCATATCTGGCTCCGGTTCTTTCGCTTATGGCCGGCGAATAGGAGCCATCAACGCAGCCGATTCTCCAGTTTTTCCACTGGTCGCCATCAGGAACCTTTTGAAACTTTAGGTATTTCCTAAAGCGTTGAAGTTTCTCCCCCTGCTCCATAAGCTTCTTTTTGCAGGCTAGGGCCTCTCTCTTTGCGTGGCTGAAGAACTGATGCTGCAGCGGGACGGGAATCCTAGACCATTCTGGGTATTCTGTTTCTTGGCTCATGGGACCTCACTTTCTTTCTTTGTTTATAGAGAAAGTTATGAGGAGGGGTACGGGAGAAGGGTTCATGTTGCCTAGGAAGTAGAAGTGGCCTTCGGGTAAGGAAACTAGAAAGTTGGGGTCTAGGTCTAGGGCTGAGAGGAGTTGTGCGGCTTCTGCAACATCTAGGGGGTGGATTTTGCCTATAAACTGGGTGTTCAAATTTCTTCGGATGGAGGCGTTAATGCCTATTTCGCCCGCTATTCCTTGGGAAAGCAGAATAACCGATAGGTTGTAGCTTCTCCCTAGGGCACAAAGCTGGGATAGCATTTCGGTGGTGTCGTATTCTAGGCCCCGAGGCATGAAGGGACAATATTGGGGACCTTCATCTATCAGTAGCGCTAAATTCAGCTTCTCTTTCTTCTCCATAAGCTCTCTCAGGTATTTAGCGATGGCGAGGAATATGGAAAGCTTTTCATCTTTACCCGTCTGGCTTATGTCTATGACGACTACATGGGCTTCTCTGACAATTTTCAGAATGTTTTCTGGAGTTAGGTGACCCAGAATGTTTTTGAAGTCTTCGTCATGTAGCTTCCTTAGTGCTTTGCGGAATTTTCGTATGTATCTTCTTCCATAGGAGTCTATGTTCCCTGTTCTGTCCAGGTTCTCAGACCTAAGGATTCCGATGACATTTTTTTGCAGAGAGTCCTTGAGTTCGTTCGGTGAGGTTTCTCTCCATTTAGTTTCGTAGATAACATCCTCCAGGGCTTCAGTTATGGCGTTTTTATGCTTGTACTCTCCAGAATAGCCAAAGTGATCCATTTTGGAGGTTAAGTAAGAGACAACCACATCTTCATCGAGGGCTATATCCGAAAAATCTATGACCTTGTCAAAGTAGGGCACGTAATCGGAGCCTTTCCAGTCAAAGATGAGGACATCGTATCCAGCCTTTCTTAGGAGGGGGATCAGCTCATACCTAGCAAGGAAACTCTTTCCTCCGCCCGTAACCGAAAAGACTCCAATATGATACGGGATGAATTTTGGGTCTATGGGGACGCTCCAACTGGGGTGTTCCTTGTAGTAGCCTATGGTTATGCTGCTTGGTCCCAAGTATGCCATAGGGTTATCTTTTTCTTCGAAGACCCAGACGTCAGAGCAAGGCGCAATGATTCTCTTGTTCTGCATCAAACCAGTAGTTATGTCTCCTATAACGGACAACTTAAACTCGAAGAACTCCTTGGCGTGAGAGGGCTTCCTTCCCATTCTAGCATAGGCCACACCAGGCGAATAGGCACCCGTTTTTAGGTTGTCGTTTGAGCCGAGGCCGCCCCTACAAACCGCGAAAACGTCATTTCCATTCCTGTTTTTGATCAAAACTAAGTCTTCCACCTTAACGGCCTTCTCCTCTCCCTCATTTAAGACGACCCTTGCCCCAGTCTCGGAGGCGCCGCTAGCAACTATACCAATCCTTCTCATTATTTTTCTCCCTCCTCTATCCATTGCCTTACGGCCTCTTGGACGGCTTTGGTCAGGTTGCCCTTCCTCATACCAAACCTTTTGAAGACCGCTTTCCGAAACTGTGCTTCCAAATTATCTGGCAATATTATGTCCATTCTACCCATTTTGGTTCACAAATTATGTGGTTATCCCCTTATGTGCTTTTAAAATGCTTGGAGCAACGACATTTGGCATCCGCGAGAGAGGGGTGAAACTATTTGAACCATTATCTCTGGTAACGGATTAGTGGGCTTCCTTCAGTTTTTATTCCTTATGCACTAAAATTGATTGACGTGACCTGCAGGGTTTGAAGATTTACAATTGGAGCTATTCCCGGTGTGGGAGTTAGCCCCATCCTCCTCTGGTATTCGGTTTGCTCCTGCCAAGCCCCAGAATTTACCATTAGGGTGCCCCGGTAATCTTCGTATCTAAACACGTGCACGTGGCCGGCGTGAAAAATGTCTGGAACCCTTTCTATGACCATGAAATCTTGCCTTTCAGGCGCTATGGTGGTTTTTTTACCATAGATAGGAGCCAAATGTCTGCTTTGCAAAAGAAGTTTCATGGCTTTAGTCGGCGTGTTAAAGCTTACGTTTGGAACAGTGGCGATCACATCGTCTAAGCTGCGTCCATGGCATAAGAGCAACTCCACGCCGTGAAGGCGCACTACACTTGGGTTCCCTAAGGATCGTACATTCCTTGCCTCGTATAAGGGCTCTGCATAGTCTCGCGGTAGAGCGGGTTGGGGTAGGGCTTTTCTGGAAGCGTCGTGATTTCCGGGTATGATTATTAGTTCGATGTAATCCGGAATTTGTTCAATGAATTTGGATGCCTCCAGATACTGCTTGTAAACGTCCCTTACGGCGAGCTCCTCAATTTGCCCAGGATACACCCCTATTCCGTCTACAACATCGCCGGCAATAACTAAGTACTTCACGTGACTTGCCAGATTCCTCAGGTTGCTGTCTCCAAATTTTCCCTTTAGCCAAAGGATAAATTGGTCAAAGGCATCTCGCATGAAAGTCTTGCTTCCCACGTGCAAGTCGGAGATTAGCGCCGCGCAAAGCGGCATTGAAGCCTTCTCTGGGGTCTTCTTGGGTATGTCGGGCCAAATAAAATCCTCTGCGATAAGCAGGTCGTTCCTACCTTTTATGGCGCTTACACAAACAACCTGATCCAACATTAATAGCCGGGCCTTGTTCAAAACCTCCGAGGTTCCCCCTGAAGACACAAGCACCGAAGCATTGGCTTCTAAATCCTCAATTCTCAGAAGGAGCCTGTCCTTGTATTCCCGCTTTTCCGTTATCATGCCAATGATCTTAACCTTGGAGTTAATCGGAGCCTTAATCGCCTCTGATATGGACGCGGCGTCCTTGGCGTCCATTCTCCTCCTCAAAATTCTCTCTAGCCTCTTAAATCGATCTTGAAAATACTCTAAATATTCCTCGACAGACCCTGTTCCGCACACCTTATCCGTGGGATCCTGAATCACCTTTACATCAGCATCCACATCCTTTGCATAAGGGCGATAAACCCTCCTTGCCTCGACAATGGGCGATGAAGGAAGCTTTACCTTTGCCTCCTCTTCGGGAAAAACTTCTCCTACCGCTTCCTCTAAAAAATCTCGACTGATAAACAATGGTTTTTCAGGGAGGCCCTTCATCTTTTTAACAGTTTCTTCCATTAGTTCAACGGGATCCCTCGTTTGAGACATGGTCTCCAGAAAGTCAAAGGCTTCCTTGTCAAGATGGTATCCTGCCGACATGGTAAGGGCAACTGCCCTCTGAAGCCTCTCACTCACAGCCGTAGCCTCCTCCAGCCTCCCTTCGTCGGAACAGTAATATAGCCTTCTTTATCGTCTTTCTCCAATTCAATTTTTCCTTAATGCAAAGGTGTTACATAATTGTCTAGTTCAGTCTTTTGTTTTTTTATCGGTTTGATGTATGTTCTGCGTATGCGCCGAAAATTTTATTCATAGTTTTGTGTTAATAGTGAATGGGATTAAACATGGTAGTGTTGACACCTGATGAGCAAACTTTGATTAGAAATCGATTTAGGCATTTTAAAAGGGAGAATGAAGCCACGGCTTTTGAAAAAACACTCAGTTGGTATAAGCGTTGGTATCGTGAACTAGTTGGCAGAGAGATTTCAGTGGAATACCGAAATGCAGTTAGGGATTTTATTCTTAAATTGGAGTCTGAAACTGGGCCCCATCTAGGCCATGAGCGGCACCTCTGCTACCTAATAGAAAGCAATTTTGACACAGAATCCTACAAAGCCCTAATAAAAAACGCAAATTTCTTCTGCAAAACATGTGGGCGGGCGGCAGCGAAGGAGGAAAACCTCTGTGAACCAGTCCCACTTTGAAACGCTCGCCATTTAATGGTAGACTTATTATGGAGGGCCCTTTCTGGTGATGACCAAGGAACAAGTCCGTTACAAAAGGCATTATTCCAAATTTTTTTCTGTTCTCATGATCTTCCTCTGTTTTTCAATGGTGCCAACCCTTTTTTGGGCTGGAATCTCTCAATCACGTTATGCTCCAGTGGTTGAACCAAAAGCCGAATCCTTAATCCATGAAAAAGTCGCTCAATACCCTACAAGCGTGATACTTTCTCCCCTGCCTTCTGTTCCTGTGATTCAAGAGCGGGGTAAATCATTTGATATAAAGGTGAATGTAAGTGCGGACGCCTCCAATTGGAACGCTTGGATTTCAACTCAATATCATGCGGTTCCGCTAACAATTAACTCTACATTATACGATGATTCAGCGAAAATTTGGAGCTTATCCGTCGGCATCCCTTCCACAGCCGAAACTGAGCTCTATAGTTTGACTGTTCAGGCAGAGATGGGTGGAATTACAGAAAACTATACCCAGCCAAGGGCGGTTCAGGTGATCTCTCATTTTCCGACAAAATTTAATTTCGTCGTCATGAACGACGTGACGTGGGCTTCGTGGGATTCATATTCAAGCGCCTTAATAGTCCTGGGGAAGGCCATTGAAGAGGTCAACATGATACATCCCTCATTTGTACTTTTCACAGGCGACCTCGTAAATACAGGAGGGAATGTTATGGAGTATCAACAGTTTTACGAGTATCTCCAAATGTTTGAGGTGCCCACGTACGTCGCGCCTGGAAACCATGAAATGATAGGAGATTATTGGAAAGTTAACTACCAACGGTACATCGGTCCCTGCTACTACTCCTTTGATTTTGGCACCTACCACATAGTGACCATCGACTCGGGATCAGGCAATATAGATTCAACGCAACTCAACTGGGTGAGGGATGATCTGGCTTCCCACGCCAACAGCACCCAAATATTCATGCAATTTCATTATCCAATTTGGATGCTCGCGTCTTCGGCGCAAAGCACCCTGCTGAATCTTACAGATCAGTATAATGTTTCAATGATCTTCAGTGGACACATTCACCAAGACTCTGTGTTCACTATTGACAGTCATAGATTCGTTACTACAACGGCCATTGGAGGTAACATTGGACCTACGGGATACTGGGGATACAGGCTGGTGCGCGTAGATGGCGAGACAATAATTTCCTACAATTATGCAGGTACAACCGACGAATCGGAGAATAACGCGATTCCATTTAACAAACTCGATGCAACTTACTTTCCATCAAACAATGGAACATCAAACTATGTCACGGCAACAATCGATTATGCGCTGGAGGAGAACCTAACAGAAGTGATGCTAAAACTTGTTGTGCCGAGACTAAATGGAATGGGCAGCTATCAGGTTAAAAATGGGATCGTCTTGCAGATTATAAACGGCACAGACAAGAACGTTTACTATATGGAGACGAACTTAACGGCCAGAAAAACAGGTTTTGTGGCGGTATCCCTCCACCAGACCAGCGAGACCCTCGGCACAATGTTGAACCTTAACCTGGAGCCAGACACGATAACGCTTGGTAATTTGACCACCATAACAGCTGAATTGGCCGATCAAAATAACGCGCCAGTGCCAAGTCAAAACCTTTCCTTCTACATTTGCAAATTGACCCCTGTTATGGGATTAAATGTAGACGGCTTCATCATGAAAGAAGAAGGGTGGAATAAAATAGGATCTGAAATTACCAACGACCAAGGCATAGCTTCCATTACCTACAAAACGGATACTTTAGGTACATTCAAGATCGTAGCAGCATATAATGGAAGTGTGTTTTACGCAGGCTGCAGCAGCATAGCCACTTCCTTCAACGTATATCCAATCCCAGAACTCAAGGTTCTGTGGGACGAAGGCCACGGACAATATTACACCTCAGCACGCTATAGCATACTAATCTCTGACCTTTTGGGCCAAAAGGTTATGGTGGACGCAGTTTCCACAGAGTTGAACGCCTCTGTACTCTCAGGCTATTCCATCCTAGTCGTCACCAATCCAGTGGAGCCCTTAAGCCCAGATGAAATCTCAGCCGTCGCCCAGTTCGTCCAGGGAGGCGGCAGCCTGATTCTCACTGGAGACGTCCAGTATAGCGGCTATACCTTCGGGCAACCCGACTACCTAAGCGCTGTGTTAGAAGGGCTTGGGGTCGTCGACAGGGTTCGGTTTTGGGGTACCAATGACTGTGGTGACGAGATATACGATGACACTTCAAAGGTCTTAAACGCTTGGCAAGTGGTTGTGGAAGGCGAGTACTTTAATAATTGTAACGCAATTGCGTGGGGCATCCAACGAGTAGCCATCGAAAGCGCCTCCCTAAATGTGACTGACTCAAACATAATTGTGGCAACGACGCCACCCTCTTCTTACACACGGGATGTGAACAATGTACTTCGAAGATCTGGTAGGATTCCGTGGTTGGCGGCTCTAGAAGTCGGGGAAGGCAAGGTGATCGTGTGTGGCAGCAGCAAAATGTTTTCTGATCTCGATATATACGGCACTGGCCAAGACTACATAACTTATGAGTACAATGAATATCTCTTCTTCAACTTCATATGGTGGATGGCGGGCAAGTTAAAGGCATTCCTTGTTTCTTACGAAGAAGAAATCTACTGCGTCACTACTTACAGCAACTCCACCGTGGCAGAGTTCAACTTCAGCCGTCCAGACATGCTCATTAGTTTTAACGTGACCACACTAGATGGTGCCTCAGGATTTTGCGTCGTCATCGTTCCAAAGGCGCTTCTAAAGGCTGTACCCTACTGGAACTGGACAATCCTGCTAAATGGCGCTAACATAACCCAATACGCCACCATATTCGAAAACGGCGATTACACTTTCATCTTCTTTGACTTCACCCAAGGGAGCCACAGAGTCCAAGTCATCGGCACTTGGGTGGTACCGGAGTTTCCAGCGGTTATGATTCTCCCACTTCTCCTAATTGTCGCGTTAGTTTCAGTTATCCCAGCAAAAGGGTCTAGAGAGATAGGACTGAGCGCCAAATCCGCTGGGGCTCATGGAAATCGGACTTGAGGCTGAAAAATGTCCCTGTGCTATGTTAATCGTAAATAGTTTTTACTGAGTCTATGCAAATACTGAAGATAGATGATAAATTGCATTTAATTGGAATTGATCTAGCCGGGTATCCTGAGAGACCTACTGGTTGGGCCCTTTTGAAGGAAAAATGGGTTACCGTTAAGGAACTTTATAGTGACCACGAAATTCTACTTGAAACCATTAATGCTAAACCCGCGTTGGTTGCCATAGATGCGCCGCTAACGTTGCCAGAGCATGGAGCCATGAGGAAAGCGGATCAAGAAATGCGTCGACGTGGCTATCCTGTTCTACCGCCCCTTTTCCCCGCCATGAAAGAACTAACCCTGCGAGCAATCCATTTAACCGAAGAACTTAGGGTGGAAAAAATCAAAGTTATCGAGGTGCATCCAACGTCAACTAGAAAGGCGCTTCAAATGCCCCTAAAAGATTGGCATAAAATACAGAAAATCTTTGAAGAAATGGGATTAAGTAACCAATGGAAAAAACGCCTTTTATCCCCGCATGAACTAGACGCCATCACGGCTGCAATAACCGCCCACTTACATATAAAAGGAAAAACAGAGAGCATCGGTGAACCAAAAGAAGGATTCATAATTGTTCCTTTACCCATGCACTGGAAAAAAGGCATAACGGATTTTGCATATTAAGTTAACTTTACAAATGAAATTTTGAATATAAATCACATGCCTTATCTTGAACGAATAAAATATCTATCTTGAGGATTTGATATGGAGCTCCGTAAAGTTCAGAGAACAGGGGGCGGAACCTTTCTCATTTCTCTCCCAAAGGGTTGGGCTGAAAGAAACGGCCTTGACCGAGGCTCCCTAGTCTCCGTTTCTGAGAGGCTTAACGGCCGCCTCGTTGTCGACCCAAAATACGGTTTGGAACGACCTCCACAGACGGCGGTGGTAAAACCTTCACCCTATCTTGTTCATGAAATTATCGGAAACTATCTGCTGGGATACGACATCATCAAAGTTGAGGCAAAGGATAGGATAAGTCCAGAGGACCGCGAACGCATTAAGCAGAGATCAAGCCGATTGATCGGCTTAGAAATCATTGAAGAAGACTACTCCAGAATCGTTATGCAATGCCTCCTTGAGCCCTCTACCTTTCCGCCCGAAAAAGTCCTTCGCCGCGAATATTCCATAGCTTCGAGCATGCACCGAGACGCCGTAACCGCCCTAGTCGAGGGCGATGTTCCCCTAGCCAAAAACGTCATTTCAAGGGACGACGAAGTTGACCGATTGTACTTTCTTTTAGTAAGAATCCTTCGAACAGTGATTCAAAACCCGAACCTAAGCGAAAAACTGGGAATCCTGCCCATCGATTGTTTAGACTACCGTCTGGCAGCAAGCCTAGTTGAGTCCGTAGGGGACCAATCCACCCAAATCGCGGAAAACACCATCAAACTAGAAGGCAAAGGGGCAACAAAAGAGCTTTCGAGGCTGCTTCTGGAGTTTCATAGGATTGCCTACGAATCCCACGAGGATGCTATAAGGGCCTTGTTTTCCCGTGACATTTCATTGACAGAGTCTATTAGGAATAGGCGAGGAACGCTCGCAGACGTCTTCCGTGAAATTGAGAGCATTGTTCACGCTCAGCCTGTCGAATTCGCCCCCTACATCCTCGCTGCTTCTTCTATAAGCAGGATTTACGATTATAGCGTAGACATAGCTGACCTTGGCATGCCCAGGCCTCCCTAACGTATTCATGGAGAGAAAGGCTTTGAAGCTATTTGGCACCGCCGGAATAAGGGGCCCCATCATCGGGAAAGTTACGCCTGAACTAGTCCTTAAATTTGGATTGTCCCTTGCCACCTTTCTTGGAAATAAAGGGGTTGTTGCCACAGGACATGATACGAGAACATCCTCAATTATGTTAAAGCACAGTCTGCTCTCTGGTCTCCTAGCTGGCGGATGCAACGCACTGGATTTAGGGCTGATCCCCATGCCTGTATTGAGTTATTTCTGTAATCATTCTAACGTCGATGCTGGTGTGATGATAACGGCCAGCCACAATCCACCCGAAGACAACGGCCTTAAGTGCTTAAACTCTGAGGGAATGGAATATGTACCCAGCGAAGAAGAGGCGCTAGAAAACCTCATTTTAGGCGATAAATACCGAGCTGTGCCTTGGAACAAAATAGGCGAATCAAAAGAAATCGAAAACGCCATTCAAAGCTATAGTGATGCCATCCTTAACCAGGTTGGCCAGCTAGAAAAAAAGCCTCTTCGTGTCGTTGTTGACTGCGCCAACGGCACCGCCTACAACCTGGTTCCAACCTTGCTTCGGAAAATGGGGTGCAGCCTTACAACCCTTAACGTCAAGCCTGACGGTCACTTTCCTGGTCATATGCCTGAGCCACAGCCCGAGAACTTAGGGGAAATCATGGAAACTGTTCCGAGGGTTAAGGCTGCCATAGGCTTTGCTTATGACACGGATGCCGACCGCGTTGCTATCATTGATGAGCACGGCGGGTTTGTGGGTCAGAGCAGGGTCATTGCACTTTTCGCTAGGGAGGCTGTTGAGGCCCACGGCGGAACTGTCGTGACATCCATTGATGCCTCCTTATGCATTGATGAGGTTGTTGAGAAGGCTGGTGGCCGCGTGGAGAGGACGAGGTTAGGGCAGATTCATGTTCCCCTTAGAGAAAATAAGGACATTGTATTCTGCGGTGAGCCTTGGAAGCTTATAGACATCTCGTGGGGGCCTTGGGTTGACGGCATATACTCCACGGCCAGAATGGTTAAGATGCTGAGCGAGAAGAGGGTCACTGCCTCTCAGATTTTTTCTGAAATCCCTGAATACCCGTGGGCTAGGCTCAGTACACCTTGTCCCGACGAGTTGAAGTCCCTTGCCATGTCTAAAATTGAGGATGTCCTTTTGAAGGAAAAAGGCGTTGAGGAGGTTTGGACCTTTGACGGCATTCGATTAAACTACGAAGACAGATCATGGCTTCTAGTACGGCCTTCTGGGACAACACCCCACATTAAGATATACTGCGAAGCCAGAACCAGGAAGAGGCTGAAGGAGTTAATTGCCTTTGGGATGCAAACGGCACGAAAGGCGATAAAACAAGCGCAGAGAGCCTAACAAAACTTATTTCGTTAAATCACCCTTTTACTCTTCTAAAGAAGGGAATAGAATGCGTCCATCATCGGCGGAAAGACCCGTCAGCAAAAGGGGAGAGCAATATCATATAGGCTGCAGGCCTGGAGACCTAGCGAAATACCTTCTCATTCCTGGCGACCCTGAGAGAGCCGCCAAAATAGCGGGCTTTTGGGACGAAGCCAAAGAAATAGCCTATCACAGGGAGTTTAGGTCCTTCACCGGAAAGTACAAGGGCGTGGGCATATCCGCCATGTCCAGTGGCATAGGGCCCTCCAGCATCGCCATCGTGGTCAATGAGGCAGCCAACATCGGCGTTGAAACCTTCATTAGGGTGGGAAGCACCGGCGCCATACAAGAGGACATTAAATGCGGAGACCTTGTGATTTCCACGGCTGCAGTTCGCCTAGACGGAACCAGCCACAATTATGTTAGGCCCGAGTATCCCGCTGTTGCCAGCCATGAGGTTTTGCTTGCACTCATCGAAGCAGCCGAAAGCCTAGGAACCAATTATCATGTCGGAATCACCGTCACCACCTCCGACTTTTATGCTGGGCAGGCCAGGCCCTCCTTTCAAGGCTTCTGGCACCCAGGCCTTGAAAAATTGATTCCAAGCCTCCAGAGGGCAAATGTGCTAAACTTCGAGATGGAGTGCGCCACCCTTTATGTTTTAGCGTCCATCTTCAAATTGAGGGCCGGAACCGTATGCGCTGTTTATGCAAATCGGAGCACAGATACCTTTGAGGCTGGCGCTGGAGAGCAAGAGTGCATAAAGGTTGCTAATGAAGCTGTCAAAATTCTTAATGAATGGGACGATAAAAAGCGTAGGAAAAGGAAGAAGTGGCTTTATCCTGGTCTTTTAAGGTAGGCTTGTTCGCTCTATACGGTAGGCTAACTAAGGTTAAAAGCCGAGTGCTGTAAAATTTCTGTGCAGTGTGAAACGCCGAAAAATTTTCTTTATAAAGGCACGTACAGAAGTGTACACGCGTGTATTCAAAACTTGCGGTCACGATCTTTCTCGTTGTCTTCTTTACCCGTGTTTAAGGAGTCAAGAGGATTGTTTATTTATAAATGGCAATGTTTTTAACTATCTTGAACGCCGGGGTGGCAGAGCGGTGATTGCGCTGGCCTCGAGATCTTTCGGAATATGTGGGGTCAGAGGAGTTAGCCAGTGGGCCTTTGGCCCTCATGGGTTCAAATCCCTTCCCCGGCGCCATTTTTTAAGATGTTTTTGAAGTTCTTTTAGTGAAATGAGCCTATTTTTTGGGTTTTTTATAATTTGAGCTGTAAATGTACTAAATTCGGAGTTCAGTTTTACTAGTAAATCAAGTGTCCGAAAGATAGATTTCAAAGCGGTGAAAAAGGCTTTCAAAGGAAAGATTAGAGTCCCCAAAATGTTTCAACTCGAATCGCGACGAATATCTGGTTATGGGTCTGGTTTAAGCCCATCCGAGCGCTAGATATTCCCCTGGGGATCACCATATCATTTCTGATATGTTTCCAACAAAGGCAATAGCCGGATAAACCTCAAAAGACGGGCCTCCATATTCAAAAGGCTTGATAAGCCTTTCATGGAGCACCCAAAGGCATCGAAGATTTGATTTGTTGCTTAAATCAGTATTTTCCACCAATCTCTTGAATAATCCTTTGAAGTCTCGATGTTTCAATTCATTCATGGAAATTTGATCCCTTGACCCTTCATAGAATACGATTATCTGCAATGCAATTTTAATAAGACCCTTGGCGCGCGCACTTGATATGATGCCTCTACATTCCTCTTTTCTAATGTTTTTAAGTTGCTCCATCGCAGAATTGAATTTTTCAGCTATACTCTGTCGAGGATTATTCACTCTTCTATATCCAAAATAACAATGTTTCAGTTCCATTAGAAATGAATAATTCCTATAACCTATCCAATAGTCAACGTGCCCAGTGAATTCTTTCTCGCGGACGGGCTTCCGCCTGAGTGGATGTTCCATCAAGTAACTGGACGTTATATCTGCAATGGACGGACAAACAACAGAATGGAATTGCCTTTCCCGGTAAAAGAAGACAGGTTCTCCCGTTTCATCGTGATACTCAGTAGATCTTCTGATAATGTTATTTACTAACCTTCTCAGAAAATCTCTTGAAACTCTTGCTCCGTCACTGTCAATATTGCAGAATTCAATTCCGACTTCTCCGCA
>Ga0315312_1001911_pt1 | contig 15279 bp, 11 predicted proteins | sample TDP7_MG_FD_203629 | JGI IMG/M metagenome (GOLD analysis project Ga0315312, IMG submission 203629) | Freshwater sediment microbial communities from Lake Towuti, South Sulawesi, Indonesia - TDP7 | ecosystem: Environmental > Aquatic > Freshwater > Lake > Sediment | place: Indonesia: South Sulawesi... | reverse complement strand
AGGCCGGCGGCAGATAGTCGTAGGTGTCGTGCATCCAGTTGCTCAGCCGGCGCTTGAGATCCTCGAAAACCTCGCGGTGCGCCGGGCTGGTGGCCAGGCTGTGGAACTCGTCCGGGTCGCTCTGTAGGTCATCTGACTCCAGCACCGGGCGGGCCCGATCCACAAGCAACCTGTGGTGCGGCGCGAGCCTACCCTGCCGCGCCGCCTGCTGATAGGCCTCCCAGGTGGGCGAATCCGCCAGGTCCCAGGCCGGACGGTATGGGAAGTGCGGCGCCGCGAGAGCCGGGGCGGCCAGAGTGGACTTCATCACCGAACGGCGCGTGAACTGCATGCCGGCCTCCCTAATCCAGGCCGCACACACCGGCGCTGGGACAGGTGCCGGCGCTCGGGCAGGCCGGCGACGCCTCACGCCCTCCGCCGCTCGGCGCGGCGAACACGGACAGCTCCTGGGAAACGCGCTTCTGCCCGCAGGCGGGACAGGTCACCTCGCCCGCATCCGCGGCCCGCAGCACCAGCCTCTCGAACCGCGTCTGACAGTCCTGGCAACGGTATTCGTAAATCGGCATCTTACGTCCTACTCAGTCAATAGCAAACAGATCTTATCCACGATGCTGCGGACGGCCGAACTCGCCGCATTGTAGTTGTTCACCATCAGGGCAAAGGCCAGCCGGCCCCGGCTGCGCGACTCGATGTAGCCCGACAGCGTGCTGACGTGGCTCAGCGTCCCGGTCTTGGCCCGTACCCGGCGCCCCTCCGGATGGTCCTCAAAGCGGTTGGCCAGCGTGCCGTCCTCGCCTCCGACGGGCAGCAGTGAGACAAAGGCTTCGCGCTGCGGCGAGCGGTCCAGGTGGCGCAGCAACTTCACCACCGCCGCCGGCGCCACTAGGTTCAGCCGCGACAAGCCCGAGCCGTCTGCAAAACGGTAGCTTGTTTCCTCCAGACCGGCCTCGCTCAGAAACTGCCGCATTTCCTCCAGGCCCGCCTCCCGCGTGCCCGCCTGCCGCTGCACCCGCCCCACCTCGCGCAGCATCAACTCGGCATGGAGGTTCTGGCTGATCTTGTCCACTACGCGCAGGAGTTCCACCAGCGGGGGCGATTCGCGCCGCGCCAACTCCACCCCTGTAGGCTGGGCCGGGGCGCCGCCATTGTTCTTCAGATCGCTCACCTCGTTGGCGAAGCGGTGCCGGGCCCGGGGGCTGCCCGTGATGGTGACTCCGCGCCGCAGCAACGCCTCGTAGAGCGCGGTGGCGGTATACAGGGCCGGGTCATCGACCGCCAGCGACAAGCGTGCAGGGGTCGAAACTTCCGCCGAGATGGTTCCCCACAGCCGGAGCTGGCGCGCGCCTGGCAAGCGCTCAAGGCGGATCCGCCGCTCCGCGCCCGACCGCGCCTGGATGCGGTTATCGATGACGTAGTACTCGAGCGCCGGGGAGAGCGTCAATTCCGGCGGCAGGCCAGCCCGCCCCGGCGGCCGGACGCTCACGGTGATGACGTTATCGTTCAGAGTGAGCGCGCTGACCGGGGCGCCGTACTCCCACACCGCGTCATCCTGGGCCCAGCCCTGCGGATAAGGCTCCCACACGTACGCCGTGTCGTCGCCGACGATGTCTCCGTCGATGCGCCGGACGCCGCGCCCGGCTACTTGCTCGGCCAGCCCCTCAATGCATGCTAGCGGATCCCCGGCCGGGGCGTCCTTCTGGTAGGGAATCACCCGGCCCGACAGGCTCGGGTCCCCGCCGCCCACCAAGCGCACTTCGCCGCTCAGCCGGCCTGCTGCGTCCGGGGCGCGCTCGGCCATCACCACGGTCTTGAACCGGTAGTCCGGCCCCAGGCGCACCAAGGCCAGAGCAGTCGTAAACAGCTTGGTGCTTGAGGCGGGAACGAACATCCGCTCTGCGTTGTGCCGGAACACGGGCTGGTCCTTCTCCAGGTCTGCTACCTCCAAGCCCCAGAAGCAGCGCTGCGCCACGGGCGTGGATTCGAGCAGGCCCGCGATGCGCTGTTCGAGCGTTTGAGCCAGCAGCGCCTGGCTGACCAACAACACCACCCAACGTCCCATCGAATTCGGATTATACCCGGCTCAGGCTATACTGGGGGCGTGAAGGCGATCCGCTGGCTGGCGATGGCTCTGACCGTGTGGCCGCTCACTGCCCAGGGGCCTTACGGTACTATTCCCAAGCCCCAGCCCACCGGGTATCCCTCCCACGCCCAGCTCGGCCAGGTCTGGCTCGGTGCCGAGTACCTGGTGCACAGCCTCCCCGTGCGCGGCCAGACCCTCATCGTGCCGGATTATCTGGTGATCGAAGTGGCGCTGTACCCGCCCCGCGGCCAGCCGCTGGTGGTTTCCAGCGGTCAGTTCACTCTGCGCGTCAATGGCAAGAAGCAGGTCCTCCACGCCCAGGCGCCGGGGTTTGTGGCGGCATCCCTCAAGTACCCCGACTGGGAACAGAAACCCAGCGTGGTGGCCCACGGCAGCATCGGCAATGCCGGCGTCATCTTAGGCCGCCCGGAACCTGTCGAGCGCTTCCCCGGTGATCGCCGCCCCGCCCAGACGCGTCTTCCAAATCCTCCTAAGGCGCCCGCCCCGGAGGATCCGAGCGGGCTGCCCCAGCCGGAGGCTTTCAAGCCAGAAGAAGCGGTCGCCGAAACTGCCCTCCCCGCCGGCGAGGCCAGGGGCCCGGTAAGCGGTTACGTTTTCTTCGCTTACAAAGGTAAGACCAAATCCCTGAAGACCCTGGAGCTAATCTACGACGGCCCCCTGGGGAGCACCGTCCTGCGCCTCCTACCCTGACATCCCATACTCCTTGGCCCCAGTCAGCTTGGTTTCCGCCCACAGCAGCGATAGCAGCAGCAGCACCATCAAGGTGCCCACCAGCGGCAGCCACATTACCACCTTGACGCCCCATACGCGGGCGAAGAACCCCAGTGACCATGGCGCCAGCAGCCCTCCGGTCAATGCGCAGGAAAACAGGCCATTGAACAATCCGGGGTGATAGTAGGGGAACCGCCCCCCGATTCTCTCCACCACCAGCGGGTAGATGGGCGCGAAGCCGGCGCCCACCAAGAGAATGCCTGCCGTGGCGCCGAAGCGGTTGTCAGTCGAGAGCAGCATGGCGCAGCCCAAGATCGCCGCCAGCACGCTCACCAGCAGCCACCGGGCGTGGCTCAGCCGCGGCAAGACCAGCAGCGCCGAGATCCGTCCCACCAGCAACGCCAGCCAATAGAGCGCCAGCAGGACCAGAGAGGATTCCGGGCTAACCCCCAGCCGCTGGATCAGGAACAGCGCCAGCCAGCCTGCGATTGACCACTCGTTGCCGAACTGGAAGAACAGCACCAGCGTCAGCAGCACCGCCGCGGGGCTGCGGAAATCCCTAACCACTTGCCGGAGCGAGGGATGCCGCGCCCCGGCGATCTCCGGAGAAGCCGCCTGGGCATACACCACAATAAAGTACCCGGGAATCAGCGCCAGGAAGATCAAGATGCTGGGGACAGTGTAGACATTGAAGGTCCCGGCCACCAGCAGGGCCGTCACCATCGAGCCTAAGCCGAAGAAAGTGCCCGCCAGTACGATGGTGCCCGCCGTGTCGTGGCGATAGGCCGGGGAGACAGCATGGAAAACGCCCGTATGCAGCGGACCGGCGCCACAGCCCAGCAGGAAAATGCCCGCCATTCGCCACCAGGGTCCCGCTGCGGGGGGCGCCAACGCCAGCCACAGGAACGCTCCACAAGCCACGCTGGTGCCCGTCACCAATAGGAAGGAGATGCTTTTCCGCGGCAGCACCCACGCGGCCGCCGCCGCCCCTCCCAGGATCCCCAGGTTCAGACTGAGGAAGTAGTTGCCGACGACCAGGAAATCCTCGGTCAGGTGGTGCCGCCACAGCGGCAGGATGGCGCCCAGAAACGAGCACAGGACCCCGGACAGAAAGAACCCGGCCAGTGCCCTTCGGTACTGAGGGGCGTGGAGGGCGGCTTCCGGAGGCGCCGTACCGATTGCTGGTTCCCTAGCCGAGGCCACCCTGGTATTGTAACCCGCCAGCGCAGTCGCGCCTCCGGAATCCCGTAGCCGAGATTCGTGAATCCCTCCCGAAATTGGTAGCGCTCCCGACCTGGGTGACCTGTTTTCAATCGCTTGCCTTCGGAGGGAGAATTGCTCTGCATCAGGGGGGTCGTGAGGTTCCACTCGCGTGGGGGTTGCCTCCATGCGCTGAGGTGAATTGCCCGCATCGGGCCGGGTTTCTTTTCGTTCGACCTCCCCTGGCAGCCTTTCGCTGCTCGGCTTTTGACCCCTCCCAATGTGGTTGCTAGACTAGACTGGCTCCGCCGATGCCTGGTCTATACGCCCGCTGGATACGGAACTGGGAGACTCGCCTGGCCCGACGCGATGCTGACCGGCTGGTCCGGCCCTTCGAGTGGGGCTGGGAGTGGCTGGGGTTGGACGGAGCCGGCGGAGACCCTGGGACTCGGATGCGCGAGTGGAACCGGACCGTCCTATCCGATACCGACGCTTTCTTCGCTTGCCGGCGACCCGAAGATTACGAGTTCCACAACGGGCACCTGACTTTCACCAGCCCCTTGGCCAGCCCGTATCCTGAGAACAGTTTGGTACACGCGGACTTCTTCCCCTGCCGGGAGCGGCGGCGCGCCGTGGTGGTGCTGCCTCAGTGGAATGCCGAAGCCACCGGGCACGCGGGGCTGTGCAGATTGTTGAACCGGTTCGGAGTCTGCGCCCTGCGGATGAGCCTCCCCTATCATGATCGCCGCATGCCGCCGGAGTTGGACCGCGCCGACTACCACGTCTCCAGTAACCTCGGCCGCACCATCCACGCTTGCCGCCAGTCCATCATCGACATCCGGGCCTGCCTGGACTGGCTGGAGGCGCAGGGCTACCGTCGGCTGGGCCTGCTGGGCACCAGCCTGGGGGCCGCCATGGCTTTCATCGCCACGGCCCACGATAGCCGGGTGCGCGCCGGCGTGTACAACCTCTTCGGGATGTATTTCGGCGACGTGATCTGGACGGGAATCCCCACCCGCCACGTGCGCCAGGGCTTGGCCGAGCGCGTCACTCAAGAGGAATTGCGCGAGTACTGGATGGTGATCAGCCCGCCCGTCTATATCCCCCGCTTCGCGGGCAGGGAGACCGTCAGCCTGTTCATCCGCGCCCGCTACGACACCACGTTCCTGCCCGAGTTCGCCCTCCAGTTCCTGGGCCTGTGCCGCGCTCACGGGCTGCCCCACCGGGTCGTGGTCCTGCCCTGCGCTCACTACACGACGGGCGAGTTCCCCTTCAAGTGGCTTGACGCCCTCCCCATGTGCCGCTTCCTGGCCCGGCACTTGTGATTTCAATGTGGGGTGGGCTTTCCAGCCTGCGGTCGGCTTTCAAGCCGGCCTGAAAGCCGCGGCTGGATAGCCGCGCCAGAGGGTCCGCCGAGCCTGGAGGCTCACGCCACAAGCAAGCCTCAAACCCCGGGTCTTCGACATACTTGTTTCGGCTCTGCCGTCTGTGGATCGTTGAGGGCATCCGCCGCGAGGCGCGCGCCCGCTAGACTCACCCGGGGGCCACCTCCACCACGCCCTTCCCCCACCCCGTCTGGCGGCCCACGCCGGTCCAATAGGCGGCGCGGAGGTAGGGGAGGAATTCGCGCAGCTCGCCCTCGTACTCGACTTCGCCCACGAACCCCCTCAAAGGATGCCGCTGCCCGGTCTTGGTGGAGACGCGGTGGGCCTCCACCTGCCGCACATCGCACCGCGTCATGTGTACTTGGGCGGCACGTTCGGCAAAGCCCCTGAAGTCGAGCTCCAGCGGCCCCGGCCCGTAGAGCGCGCGCAAGGTACTCAGCCGGTCCCGGATGCGCGCGATCAAGATCGGGAACTCAGGCCGGGCGGCCACCTTCTCCCCGTGCTTGAGCTCGGTCGGCGTCAGGAAGCGCACGACCACGCGCCGGACCGGCCCGGCGGAAGGCGCCAGGCTCAGGGCTACCGGCGTGCGGTCCACTCCCGCAAGTTCCGCCCGCCCGCGTCCGCGGCCCACTCCCGCATGCGCCAGTTCACCGAACGCCTTGACAAAGTACTCAACCGGCGGAGCCTTCGTGTCGAACAGGTGCACATCGAAGTGGAAGGACTCGCCCGGCTGAACGGTGCGCCCATCCAGGTGCGCCGCCCGGAACACGAATGAGCGAGGCCGCTCGCGCAAGCCGCTGGGGCCGCTCCCGGCGCCGGAAGGCTCGAAAATCCGCGCGTAGGCCTCAGCCGAGGCGACGCGCCTGAGGATCGTGCCGAACGCGCCCCTTATGATATTGCCCGACTTCCCGACCGGGAAGTACACCGGCTCGCGGGCCGAGAACCGAAACCGCAACGCCAGCAGCTCAAACCACAACCCACGATCCACTCCCCACAACCCTCTAGAAGTTGATCTTCGCCCCCAACTGGATCTGGCGCGCGTAGCTGGCCACGCTGGAGCCGATGCGCCCGAACAGGGTCGAAGTCATGGTGGCGGTGGGGAAGCCGAACGACGGCGAGTTGGTCAGGTTGGTGATGTCGGCGCGCAGCTCGAAATTCATCCCCTCGCGAAGGGCGTTCATCGAAAAGCGCTTCAGGATGCTGGCGGCCACGGTGAAGAAGCCCGGCCCGTCGATGACGTTGCGGCCCGAGCTGCCCAACTCACCCGCCGCGGGAGCGGAGACCATGCCCCGCTGACTGGCGTCGAAGAACCACTTATAGCCGGAGGCCGCATCGTCGAAGGCCTTGGCCATGCCCTGCGAGCAACCACTACAGTTGGCCATGGACTGCACCACGCTGGAGAAGGTGTAGGCCCCAGAGTAAATGGTCATGGGTCGGCCCGAGGTCAGCCGCATGTACCCGGCGATCTGCCAGCCGCCCACCACCTGATCCACTACCGCCGGCAGGGCCGTCCCCCAGGTCCGCCCCTTGCCGAAAGGCAGTTCCCACAGCCAGGAGGTTTGCCAGGCGTGTGTGCGATCGAAGTCGCTGCGGGCATAGTTCAGCTTCCGGTTGTTAATATCAAAAGGCGTCGAAGAGGCCGATTGCGCATTGCCGGTGGCCACCCGCGTGAAGATCGGATCGAAGGAGCGGGTGTCGAGCGACTTGGCCCAGGTGTAACTCATCTGATAAGAGACGCCGCGCGAGATGCGCCGCTCCACCTGTAACTCCAGGGCGTGATAGGTCGAGAAGTCGTTCGAGTCGATCACGTAGACCCCGCCCGAGAACTGCGGGAACGGAATCAGAACGTACGGGCCCGCGCCGGAGAGATCGGTTACGGAGCGGCCGCTCTGGATGCGGGAGGCGATCGAGGAGGCCACCCCGGCGACGGAATTAAGGTTCAGATCCGAGCTGTACAGCCGGCGGATCATGCGCGAGCCTGTCTCGCCCGCTTGCAAGCGCGAATCCCGCGCCAGCCAGCGGTTGATCAGGTCGCTCTCCCCACCGGCCTTGACGACCTTGAACGCCTCCAGAAAGCCGTTGCGGAAGATCTCGGCCTGGTTGACGTTGTAGGCCCCGTACAAATGGTAGGCCCGGCGTCCGATGTAGCTGACCTCGAGCACCGTGCGCGGGGCGATCTCGCGCTGAAGGCTGAGGCTCCACATGTGCGTGGCGGGCGCGGCGGTGTCCGGATCCACGACGGTGACCGAACTGGAGCCGAACGCCGCTGGCTGGGCCAGGTCGCTGGGCTTGGTGGTGGGAGGGCTCAGGCGGGGCAAGTTGGGCAATCGCCCGCCGTTTTGGCCGAACTCGGTGTTGGTGACGCCGAGGGTAGTGCCGGGCAGGCTGGGGAAGATGGCCGAGGAAAGCCCGAAGGTGGCCATGCGGTCGAAGGCCAGCCGGTAGTTGACCCGCAGCGAGGTCTTCCCCGCCCCGGTCGGATCCCAAGCCAGCCCCAGCGACGGGCCAAAGTTGCGCCAACTGTCCTTGTACAGCGGTCCCGGCACCCATTTGACGGTGGTCGAGGGGGCCGCGCCTACGGTCATCAACTGATCGGGGTGCTTCAGGCGCCCGTCGGGCGTGCGCGGCGAGAGTTTCGCTTCCCAGCGCAGCCCCAGGTCCACGGTCAGGTTCTTGCGCACTTTCCAGGTATCCTGCGCGTAAAAGTCATACTCGGGGAAGCGTGCATCGAAGTCGTAGATGCCCTCGATGAACTTGTCGCCCTTGCTGGCGAACCCGCGCGTGGTGCTGCCCACGCGTCCGAGCAGGAAGTTGATGTGACTCTGGAAAGCGGGCCGGTCGTAGGTGGTGTTGATGTCGGCCGGGATGCCGAAGGTGGCCGGATCCACGGTGTTGATGCTGGTCGAGAAGTTGGCCACCTGAACGGCGTTCAAGCCCGCGATGGAGCCGCGCTCGTCCACGTGCTGCTGGAGACGCACGTTGGCGCCGAACTTGAAGGCGTGCGCGCCCCGGAACCAGGCCAGGTTCTCGACCACCTGCCAGGTCCTGAGCGTTCGTAGGTTGCCCCACTCGTACTGCGCGGTGGTGGCCACCGGACCGGACAGCGTGATCTTGCCCAAGTCCGCCATGGGGCTGACGAAATTGAAAGTGAACTTGTTCAGGCCCACCACCAGCTCGTTGGTCACGCTGGCCGCGGGGTTCCAGCGCCAGTTGAAGGCCAGGTTCTTTGGCGAGCGCATGGTGTTGACGTAGCAGTCCATGCCGGGGAAGATCGGCTGGCCGGCGTTGGCCGTATCGCACACGGTGTTCTGCTCGCCGAAGGCGATGCGGGCGAACAGCGTGTTGCGGTCGTTGATGACATGGTCGATCTTGGTGACCAGGTCGTACTGGCGCTCGCGCTCCGGCGTGCTGAACACAAACCAGGCGGTGTTCAATCCGTCGCCGCCGCTGAAGTTGTTGGGCAGCGGGATCTGATCCAGCATGCCCTGGATGGTCTTGTCCAGGCCGATGCGCTGCGGGTCGCTGGTGACCACGTTGTAGGTGCCGAGGCTCACGCCCGGCAACACGTTGCCGCTCATGTCCACGGATGCCCCGGGCGTGCCGGCCGGCGTATTGCGCCCGCCCTTGACATAGCGCAGGATACCCTTGCGCGCATCCGCGGTGTACACCGTGCGGGTGACCGTGCTGGCCTGGTTCGCCATCAGCCGCTGGATGTTGGCAAAGAAGAACGTCTTATTCTTGACGATCGGCCCGCCCACGCTCCCGCCGAAGATGTTCTGGATGAACTTGCGCTTGCCCAGCGGCGGCTGGCTCATGTTGTATTCCCACTCGTTGGCGTTCAGCCGCGGCGTGCGGTAGAACCAGAACCCCGTGCCGTGCAACTCGTTGGAGCCCGAGCGCGTAATCATGGCCACCTGGCCGCCGCTGTTGCGGCCCACTTCCGCCGTGGGGTTGCTGGTGATGATGCGGAATTCCGACAGCGAGTCCGGATTGGTCCTGAGCGGCGTGAAGTTGGAGCCCCCGGCGCTGGTCTCATTGATGTCGATGCCGTCCAGGGTGAAGTTCCAGGCCCGATCACGCGCCCCGTGCACGTGGACGCCCCCGCCGGTGTTAGCGCCCCCCACCACCCCGGGTTGGAGGTAGACCAGATCCAGCGGGTTGCGCCCGCGCGTGCCCACGATAGGCAGGTCGCGGATCACGCGCTCCGGGAACAGGTTGCCGTAATTGCCCGAGGTCGAGGTTTGCACGGTCTCGGCGGTCGCGCTGACCTCGATACTCTCGGCGAGCTGCCCGACCTCCAGCTTCACGTTCACCGTGGTCGGCTGTCCGATGGTCACCGCGTTGCCCTTGGAGACGAACTTCTTGAAGCCAGCGGCTTCCACCGTCACTGTGTAACTGCCGGATTGCACCGCCTCGAAAACGTACGCCCCCGCTTCGGAGGTCTTGATGGTGAAGCTGACGCCGGTGGCCTCGTTGGTCAACTGCACCGTGGCTGCGGGCACCGCCGCGCCAGTGGGGTCCTGGACCACGCCCAGGACGCGCGAGGTGGTGCCCTGGCCGTAGGCGGAGAGGGCCACCAGCAGGCAGACGGCAATCGTGCGCAACAGTGTTGGCTTCATACGCGGGATGGTAGCACAGGCCACGTGGCGAATGCTTTAGCTTGCGCGGGCGAACAAGCTGAAGCTTGTCCCACTAAGCGTCAGAAGCTGAACCCGATGCCCCCCAGCGGCGTGAAGTCGTGCATCCAGCAGCTTGAGAGCTTGGCGCCCGGCACTGGCGTGATCAGCAGCTTGGGCGCCGGTGAGAAGTAGTCGCGGAACTCCACCCGCAAGAAGGCGTGCTTGAGCAGCTTCACCTGCACGCCGCCCCCGAAGGTGGCCAGCCCCTTAAGCTGGGAGGTCTTCGTGAGAATGGCGAAGTTGCTCAAAGGCTGCATGGCATGTTCCTTGCCAGTGCCGCGGAAGTAGCGGATGCCGCCGCCCACGGCCGCGAAGGGCCGCACCTGCGAGTCGCGGCCGCGGCCGTAGATCAGCAAGTCATAGTGCACGGCGTGTGAATGGCCTCCGAAGGTGATGGCCGTGCCGCCCGAAGACAGCTTCAGGTCGCCGAAGCGGTACAGGTAGCGGAGTTCTCCGCCCAGCAAGTTGTACAAGTCATGCCCGGCGAAGGCTCCCGCGCCGGCGCCGGACTTGAACCCCGTGCTGGCGCTGCCCGCGGCGCTGCTGACGGTGAGGTCCTTGGCCACACCGTAGCCGGCCGCGCCGCCAATGTAACCTTGCGCCCAGCAGCCCGCGACGAGCGCCAATGCCAGAACCAGTGGCCCGAGCGATCGCATGAGTGCTCCCTCGCCCGGCTTTCTACTTGACTACGCGCACGTTGAAGGTGGTCGAGGTTTCGCCCGAAGTGATCTTCAGCGGCACCTCCCAGCCCAGCGGCACCCAGAAGGGCACATAGGCATTGATCTGGTAGACGCCCACCTGACCTGGCACCAGGCCCGCATAATCCACCCCCAGCGGCTCGCCGCCGAGAGCAACCTCGGGCTTCATCAGCACCCAGGCCAGCGGATCCGAAGGCGCGGCGCATCCCGGCGTCACGAGCGGGCTGGTTACACCCAGGCCGGTGGCGTAAATGACGATCCAGTCCTCGGGGTGGATGGGGTTCGACGGCGTCACCAGTTCGCCGTTCACCGCGCGCACCACCGTGGGGATGGCCCCTGTGACGCGGAACACGCTCGGCGCCGCAGAGTATACCGTGAAGGTGAAGTTGTTGCTGACTCCGGCCGGCGAGCGCAGCGTCATGGTGGCCTCTCCGGCCAGCAGGAACGGCAACTGCGCCTGGATCTGAGTGGGCGAAATCAGGCTCATGGGGATGGGGATCCCGTTCACCGTCAGGCAGCTCTCCCCGAGGATGGTCGGCAGGGGGATGCCGCCGGTGGCGTACTGCGCCATGCTCAGATTCGTTCCGCCGACGGTCACCAGCATACCCGGCGCCACCTTATCGGACCCGTCGGCCAAGCTGGCGATGCGCTCCAGGCGCGGTTCGGATATCGCGGCGTCGTAATTCCAAGGCAGCACCAGGTAACCGGAAGTGGTCAGCGAAATGATGGCAGTGCGGTTGGGCAGCGGGACCAGCGTCCGGCGGAAAACCGCCCCGGGCACCGTCGTCTCCGACAGCAGGGGCGCCTCCGACATGCGCATCGGCCGGATGGCTGCGGCCTTGCCAAACTCCACTTTCTGGATGGTTCCCGGATTGCTCGCCGAAAGCGCCGTCGTGCGCACCCCGTACTGGTCAATCATGGCGAAGCCCGAACTCAGCCCGCTGTCCTTCTCGAATTTCTGGATAGGCACCAGCGAGGCGTTCAACAGGTTGTTGTCCACGATGTAGCGATCATCGGCGAGCGCCGCGTAGGCACCCGAGACCTTGTCGAAGTCCTTGCGCGAGGCGATGAAGCTGTCAGCGATGGCGTCATAAAGCATGACCTGGCCGTCCGCCACCGCGATGAAGATCTTCGTTCCCGAGGGAGTGGCGGCCAGAACCGCGTCGGCGAGCTTGATACTGTTCTGATAAACCCCTAGGTTGGGCAGCTCCACCGCGCGAAATTCCGGCATCAGGCTGAACCATTCCGCGGTCCGATCTGCTTGCAGATCGATGCGGTCAATGGTGTTGGTCGGCCCGGCCACCCGTGAGAAGGCCAGCAGCGCGTTGGAGGAGCAGGCGATAGATCGCGGGTAGTGTCCTGGCGGGAACACCACCATCCCGACCTTCTTCATCAGATCCAGGTCGTAGACATAGGCGACCTGCGAGTCGTCATTGCCGATCAGCATCAGACGGCGGTCATAAGTAATCGCCACCTGGGTGGGCGTGTTGCCGGTCCGGAAGCTGGCCACCTGATTGTAATTGACCGCGTCGAAGACCAGCACCTCGTTGGTGTCCTGGCGCACGATGTAGTACCGGTTGCGCCCTGGGTCCGCCAGCACATCCACCAGCTTGCCCGGCACGTTTACGATGGTGCCCCGCTGGTCGGGCTCTCGGTTATTCACCAGCAACCGGATGGGCGTTGGAATGTTCACCGCGGCCTGGGATTTGATCTCGATGGTGCCCGCCACGGTGCCCCGGTAGTTCTGGTACGTGCTGGGGTCCAAAGTGACCTTGATCTTGGCCGGCGTCACCCCGGAAGAGGGGCTGGTGGATAACCCGCGCGCGGACACCGTCAGGCTGAAATCTGTCTTCCCCCCGCCGGGATCCACAATCTCGATCTCCTGCGTCACCAGCCGCCGGTCGCAGAAGTTCCCACGGAAGATCAGGTCCTCCTGCTTGGCCATCACCCGGGGGGCCTGGGCCAGGGCCCCCACCGGCAGAATCGTAACTCCGCTGTCGGAGACGGCGTACATCACGGATCCATCGGAGTTCAGCACCGCCTTGCCGCCCAGGTGCTCTGGCAGGTTCAGGCGCTCCCGGATGGTGAGGTTGTCAGCGTCGGCGATCAGCAGCACGGGCGGGCCGATGGGGGCCGCCGCCCGCTCCCCCTGCCGCTTCGGAGCCGGGGTCGCGGCGGTCTGAGCAGCCTGATCGTACTGGGCGTAAACCGTCCCATAGGGACCCCGCGCCGAGTCCAACGCCAAGCCGCCGACGTTGAAGCTCCCGCTAGCGTTGCGGAACTGCGCCAACAGGATCTCGCCCCTCAGGAACAGACCCCAGCCCGTCAGGCAAACCTTGCCGTCTTGGTTGACCGCCATCGTCCGGGGACCTAAGGGTGGAGAACTGGTCCAGTAGACGACCTCAACCTTCTTAGCGGGCACCCAGTAGCGGAAAACCACTTCCTGGTCTTCGGCGCCGGTCTCCGCCACGCCATAAACAACCTGCCGGTCACCGGAAGCGGCTACCGAAGCTCGGTGGATCTCCGGCGGAAACTTGGCCCATTCCACTGGCAGAGTCTTAGCGGTGACACCCGCCACCGTGTCCAGCACTTCCAGCACCCCGCTGGCCGGATCGAGCAACTGGAAGTCCTTCATCGTAGCGATGAAGGCCTTCCCGTCGGCGCCGAACGCCACGCCCAGCGGAGGCGCGGGCAGCGTCAGCGTGCGCGAGGTGTTGTAGGTGAGGTCGCGCACCGTAATGACGTTCGACCAGGTGACCGGGTCCTCGAAATTCCGGAAGTGGGTGACCACCAGGAATTGCCCATCCGGGGAGAGGGATACAGAAGCTGGATAGGGAGAGGCAGGAAAGGAGCTGTTCCCCAGAACCGTCTTGGTGGTCGTGGAGAGGACATCCACCCGGTTGCCGGTCAGGTTGGCGACATACAGCAGACCCCGCTTCTCGTCCAGAGCCACATCGGAGGCATGACCTGCGATGGGAACCACCGTCCCAAAAGTACCCGCGAGCACCGGCAGGGCAAGCAGCCAACCGGCCAGGCACCAGCGCAAGCGAAGGCGCCCCGAGCGGATTGGTTCAATCCGGGATGACGCACACAGCCTCATTGGTTCTCCCTAAGGTCCTCGTTTGAAGGTGCACCAATCCGCAAGTGCTTGTCAAGATTGAAGATAGGCAGCGCGGTCCTGTTGTCCAAAGTTAACCGCGTCTGCAACCGGGCGCGGCCCTTAGTGAGGCCGCGGCGGCGCCAGCAGGTTCGAGAAATCCTGAAGCAGTTGCTGCTCGGCCAGGGTGAAGCGGCTCCGGAATTCGTCGCTGTTGATCCGGGCACGCCGGTCAGTTTCGTCCATCTGGCGCAGCAGGCGGAATTCCTCGCCCACCAAGGACCTGCGGTCTTCGGGAAGCTGGTTGAATCTGGCGAAGAGCCGGCGGGCGGCGACTTGGCGCTCCGGGGGCAGTTGGCCGAATCTCTCCAATCGGTTACGGAGCTGCTCCTGCTCCGAAGGCGGAAGTTGGTGGAATCGTTCCAACCCCTCCTCGACCTTCTTACGGCGCTCGGGGGGTAGCTTGCCGAGCACGCGGCTGCGCTCCTCCGGGGTCATCTTCTCGAGGCGGTCAAGGACGGTCTTGCCCGGAGGCCGCGCGGGCGGGCGAACGGCGCGGGGGCCCTGGCCGGGCCGGCGCACTTGGGCCGTGCCGGGCGGGGTCGCCACGAGCACCCCCAGCAACCCGACCGTCGAAATCAGTCCGCGCAGTTTCATTCCGCTACATGGCCTGGAGCCCAGGAAGCTCCGCATTGGGAGTCAGATTCACCTGCCGCAGCATCTCCAGATCGTCCAAGGCCCGTTCCACCTGTTCCGCGTCCACCACATCGATCTCTGCCGGCCCCGGCGCCGATTGCGGAGACTGCACCAGCAACGCCACCACCACCACTACCGAGGCGGCCGCCAACGAGAGTGCGGGGCGCAGGTTCAACGGCCACCAGAAGCGCACCAGCCCAGCCCATGATCCGCGGTGCTCCTGCTGCTGGATGCGGGCGTACAGCCGGCGGTCAAACTCCTCCGAGACCGGCATGGCCTCCCAGGCCTCCAACGCCTCCCAGACGGCCCGCTGCGCGGCCCCGAATGCGCGGCATGCGGCGCAGTGCTCCATGTGGCGCTCCAGCACGGCGGCCGCCTCCGGCTCCAGCCGACGCGCGCAGTAGTTCAGCAGCAGCTCGGCGTTCTCTCGGTTCTGTACCGGACATTCCATGGCCTCTTCCCTCCTCACGCCAGATGCGCCAACCGGGCGCGCAGCGTCTCATAAGCCCTGAACAGCAGACTCTTCACCGCCGATTCCGAACAGCCCAACACCCGAGCGATCTGCGCGTACTCCATTTCCTGGTACTTATGCATCAATACCGCCGCCCGCTGCTTGGTCGGCAGCACTTCGATCGCCTGGCGGATCTCGGCCAGCCTAACCTGGTAAACCAGATCTTGCTCGATGGTGGGCCTTTTGTCGGGCACCTGGCGC
>Ga0315312_1001910_pt1 | contig 15284 bp, 10 predicted proteins | sample TDP7_MG_FD_203629 | JGI IMG/M metagenome (GOLD analysis project Ga0315312, IMG submission 203629) | Freshwater sediment microbial communities from Lake Towuti, South Sulawesi, Indonesia - TDP7 | ecosystem: Environmental > Aquatic > Freshwater > Lake > Sediment | place: Indonesia: South Sulawesi... | reverse complement strand
GTTCCCCGGCACTGCCCACCGTCCCACTATACAATTTGCCGTTTATGATAATGCCACCCCCAATCCCTGTCCCCACGGCTAGCAGGACAAAATTCTGCGTGCCCCTGCCAATGCCGAAGCGGTGTTCTCCTAAAGCGGCAGCACTGGAGTCGTTCAGGAGGAACGTTTTAACCCGGTACCTGTCCTTAACAACATCCCTCAGTGGTATGTCAATCCAGCCGGGGAGGTTGGGGGAGGTGGTCACCACCCCCCTCGCCGTGTCAATGCCGCCGGCACAGGCAATACTTAGGCTGTGCAGTTGTGCTGGCACCATCTTACGCAAGCTGAGGAGAGAGTCCAGAGCCGAGAATAGCTGGCTGATTGCTGTCTGCGGTCCCTTGTCTGCCATTGTCGGTCGGCGCTCTTTTGCCAGCACCTGTCCATCACGAGTAACCAGAGCCGCCAGTATCTTGGTGCCACCAATATCGGCAGCTAATACCGGAAGTGCTTGCTTTTCACCTTTTTGTGCCATAAACCGCCTAATGAGCTAGATATTGCTTCTGGCGCTGGCAGAGTTCGGCAATCAGCATATTAAGCGCCAGTTCGCCATCGTATTTCCCGGTCTTTATGGAGAGGTCAGTTTCCAGCAATTTGTGGTACACTTCTTTGAGTCGGGGTAGGGAATAATGGTCCGCCTGTTCCAGGGCTTTGTTTAAGACGAATTCCTGAGTTATATTCAACTGATTACGAATATCGTTTTTAGATTTGCCCTGATTTTTCAGTTCTTTGACCCGCACTATCAACTGGACCTGCCTGGCGAGCATCACCAGAATATAAGCTGGTGGCGCTCCCTTCTGCAGGAGTTTTGCCAGCAATTGTTGGGCGGCGCCGGCTCTGAATTCAACAATGGCGTCAATCAAATTGAAGACGCTGGCTTCCTGGGTATAGCTCACAACCTGACGGATGTCCTCTTCGGCAATCTGCCGCCCCGCCGCAAAGAGGACCAGCTTGTCAATCTCGTTCGCCATTATCCAGAGGTTACCGCCGACAGCCCTCGCCAGCAGCTCAATTGCCGGCGGGGATATGGTGCCACCCCGCTCCACCACCCGCCTCTGGACCCATTGACGCAGTCGCTCGTCCCTAAGGGGCGAGAAGGTCACCACCTTGGCTTTCCCGGAAAGTTCCGCCAGCAGTGGATTTTTCTCCCTCGCTTTCCTTTCCTGTAACGTATCAATCAGGACCAGTAGAGTGCTCTCCGGAATTTTGGGCAGGTATTCGCTGAAGGGTTTATGGTTATCGGAGGGGGGAGGGGCAGTTGACGGCTTCCTTGCCGACCTGGCTCTGGGGTCAAACCGTTCCAGCAAGCCATAAACGATGACGAGTCGCTTGTCTGCCAGGAAGGGAACGACCTCGCAGACGCTTCTCAGCTGGTCAATGGTCAACTGGTGCCCTTCAAGGAAAGAGGTGTTTGGCGCCAAGACTGTAGCGTCGCCGAGGCTCCTTTTCAATTCGCTGAGGTATTGCTGTAGCGAAAAATCGTCTTCGCCGTAAAGAATATAGAGCAAGGTTACCCCCGTAGTACAGTCCATTTTACCATATTTGAGGTGCCCTATCCCCTTAAGCTCCTTGACACCCCGCACAAAAGGTGAGCCTTCTAAGAGAGGCGAAGCCTCTCTTTCTTTTCTTCCCCCTCCCTTACAAGGGAGGGGGAACTAAAGGGGTGGGCTTGGAAGGGGCGCGACCTATTGATAAATAGCGTAATAAAGAGTAGACTAAAACCGTCCCGCCCATTTGAACTGGATGAAGGAGTAACGATGGAACAGTCTGCCGAACTGAAGAAACTAGCAACCATTGCCGCTGATATGCAGCTCACCGCCGATATCCGAGCCAAAGCGATAGAACAGCTCGGTACCATCGCCAACCGGGAAGCCCTCCTTGCCCTCTTAGACCTCGCCGCTAACGAAAGGCTGCCTTTTAAGGAAAGAGACCTGGCGTTAAAACAAGCCAGAGAAGTAATTAAAAAGACCAGTCAGTAATTCCACTGAGGCGCGCTGATGAGCATTAACATTGGCATTATCGGGCTTGCCAAAAGCGGTAAGACCACCGTCTTCAACGCCCTCACCAGAGGCAAAGCCGGCACCGGAACCTATAGTGCGGAAAGCCTCACTGCCCACGTCGGCATGACTAAAGTCCCCGAACGCCGTCTCAAGGTTCTGTCCGATATGCTCCACCCCAAAAAGGTTGTGCCGGCGGAGGTAACTTACATTGATATTGGTGCCACGGTGAAATCGCTGGTCAAAGATAAGATTGGTGGCGAGTTGCTCAATCGTCTGAGCACGGTGGATGCGCTGCTCAATATCGTTCGTGCCTTTAAAGATGAGAGTATCCCTCATCCCGAGGGCGCCCTGGATGTGGAAAGAGACATTGGCGCCATGGACCTGGAACTTGTTTTCTCGGATTTAGCCATTATTGAGCGCCGACTGGAAAGGGTTGAAACCTCTCTAAAGGGGGCTAAACCACCTGAGTGCCAGACGCTCCTCCACGAACAACAGACTCTGCTCAAACTCAAAGGGGAGTTAGAAAAAGACACGCCCGTCCGAGATCTGAAGCTAACTCCGGAGGAAACCAAAGCGATAGCTCATTTTCAACTTTTGACTGCCAAGCCGATGCTCATCGTGGTCAATATCGGCGAAGACCAGATACCCCAAATCGCTTCCCTAGAAACCGATTTGAACTCACGGTATTCGCGAGGAGGCCGGCGGGTTATGGCTCTCTGCGGCAAGCTAGAAATGGAACTGACTCAATTAGACGATGCCGCCGCTGAGGAATTCCGCGCTACCTACGGCATCAAAGAGTCCGGGCTTGACCGTATTATCATGCAGTCGTATGAACTGCTCGGGCTAATCTCCTTTTTCAGTATTGCTTCGGGGGAAGTCAGAGCCTGGACGATTCCAAGAGGCACCACAACCGTTAAAGCTGCCGGCAAAATCCACACCGATATGGAAAGGGGGTTCATTAAAGCCGAGGTTATCAGTTTCAATGACCTAGTCAAATCAGGCAGTCTCGCCGAGGCGCGCAAGAAGGGGCTATTACGACTTGAAGGTAAAGAACATACCGTCCAGGATGGCGATGTCATTACCTTTCTGTTTAACGTTTAAGCGTGCCCAGTCCGGCGTACGTATAATTTTAGTCCCTCCTGTCCCACCACCAGAATCTTCCCCCCACCCTCAATATTGCCATCCACCGACTTGGCTGCCCACAGTTCCCCCTCAACCATCACCAGCCCCTCTGGGGAGAGTCGCCCCACAGTTTTTCCCTCACCGCCAATCATCGCCGGCAGTCCCACCAGTTCCTTTCGCTTCAGGGCTTTGGTAACGACCATAAAAGCCACGGTGGCATAAATTCCCCAGACAATCATCACCAGAATCAGAGCCCAGACAGGTAAAAAGACGCCAATCTGGGGCAGTCCCCAGAGCCATATCACCACGATGGCGACTTCCTGAAGCAGTGTGCCGATAATCGCCATGATTAACCGGGTGGTCATCATGATTTCATTATAGCAGTATAACGAGCAGGAGTGATAGGCAAAAATTTTTTCAGGATGGGTATTGACAAAAACAAAAATAGGTGTTATTATTAAAATTTAGACTATGCCTCTATGGAAGTCACCTCACATCGTTTCTCCAAATAAAACCACAGGTCTGAACTCAAATTTTTAGCACGGTAATTATACTGGACTGCTGTTCTTTGTCTAAGGAGTAAGCAAGATATGGTTTTTTTGCCGACTGCCCGTTTTCCCCGAAAATCCTACGCCAGATTACCCCAGATACTTGATGTACCCAACTTAATCAAAGTCCAGCTGGAATCCTTCCAGAGATTTCAGGAAAAGGGACTGAGACAGCTATTGCAGGAAGTTTCACCCATTACCGCCTTCACCGCGGAAAAACTGGAGCTCAGCTTCATCGCTTACGAGTTTCGTGATCCGCGTCCCGGGCATTCCGAGTCAGAGTGCCGTGACCGCAACCTGACCTACTCTGTGCCCTTATATGTCCGCGTCCGGCTGGTAATTAAAGAGACGGGGGAAATTAAAGAACAGGACCTCTTCCTCGGGGACATCCCTTTGATGACCGCGAAGGGCACCTTTATCACCAGTGGTGCCGAGCGTGTTGTGGTCAGTCAATTGTTGCGGTCGCCCGGTGTCTACTTCACCGGCGAAGAAGACCCCGCTACCGGTCGCAAGCTCTGCCTTGCCAAGCTCATTCCCACCCGCGGCGCCTGGCTTGAGTTTGAGACGAGCAACCGTGATGTCATTGCCGCCAAGATTGATGGTAAGCGCAAAATCCCCATCACCACTCTGCTGCGGGCAATTGGCTTCGGCAGTGATGCCCAGCTTTATGAGTTATTCTCCAAAGAGGATGATGATCCTGACCACCAGTATATCCGTACCACTATGGAGCGGGACCCGTTAATCCGGGATGAGGGAGAAGCTCAGATGGACATCTACAAGAAACTGCGTCCCGGCGAGCTTCCCAATCCGGAAAACGCCCGGAAGCTAATTAATAGCCTTTTCTTTGATGCCCTGCGCTACGACCTCGGGATTGTCGGGCGGTATAAGCTCAATAAGCGGCTGGGACTCAATGTTGACCTTGAAGAGCGTGTGCTGACCAGGGAGGACTTTGTGGAGATGGTGCGGCACATTATTATGATTAACAACGGCAAAGACAGCCCGGACGACATAGACCATCTGGGCAATCGGCGTGTCCGCACGGTTGGCGAGTTGATTCAGACCCAGTTCCACGTTGGTGTTCTGCGCCTGGCTCAAGCCGTCAGGGAGCGCATGAGTATTATTGGCACCGAGGCGATTACGCCAAGCGCTCTGGTCAATATCCGTCCCGTCGTTGCCGCGGTGAGAGAGTTCTTCAGTGGCTCTCAGCTTTCCCAGTTTATGGACCAGACGAACCCATTGGCGGAACTCACCCATAAGCGGCGTCTTTCAGCGATGGGTCCGGGTGGCTTGTCCCGCGAACGAGCGGGCTTTGACGTCCGGGATGTTCACTTCTCGCACTACGGTCGCATCTGTCCCATTGAAACTCCTGAAGGACCGAACATTGGTCTCATTGGCTCGCTGGCGACCTACAGTCGGCTAAACGAATATGGCTTCATTGAGACGCCTTATCGCAAGGTCTTGAAAGAATTGAGCAATACCGATAAGAGATTAGTTGGCAGGACGACGAGTGAGGCAGTCGTTGATAAAGCGGGCAAGGTTATTGTGGCAGCCAAAACAGTCATTACCGGCAAAATTGCCGAAAAGCTGGCGAAGTTAAGGGCGCGGACAATCAAAGTGGTTCCCTTTGTCTCCAACGAGGTAGTCTATCTGCCGGCAGACGAGGAAGATAAGTTCTTCATTGCTCAGGCAAATGCCGGACTGGATGAAAAGAGCCAGTTTATAGATGAGAAGGTGGAAGGTAGATTTGGCGCCCGCTATTTACTGGAATCACCGGATAAAATTGACTTGATGGACGTCTCACCCAAGCAGATTTTCAGCGTGGCGACAGCACTCATCCCCTTCCTAGAGCACAATGATGCCAACCGCGCTCTGATGGGGGCTAACATGCAACGACAAGCCGTACCCCTCCTCTGCCCTGAAGCCCCGGTTGTGGCGACAGGTGTGGAAGTTGAGGCTGCCAAGCACAGCGGGCAGGTGCTTTTTGCCAAGAATCCCGGCATTGTCACCGAAATTTCCGGGGTGACGGATGAGAGAGGTGAAGCCAGATATCGCATCGTTGTTACCAAAGATAACAAAGAGCAGGATAGCTATGAACTGATGAAATTCGTGCGCACCAACCAGGGTACCTGCATCAACCAGCGCCCTCTGGTCAATAAGGGCGACCGCGTGAAAGAGGGACAGGTTCTCGCCGATAGCTCAGCAACGGAGAATGGCGAACTGGCGCTGGGACAGAATGTACTGGTGGCTTTTATGAGCTGGGAGGGCTACAACTTTGAGGATGCGGTGATTATCAGCAGTCGGCTGGTTGAGGATGATAAGTTCAGCTCCATCCACATCGCCCGGCATGAGACGGAAGCCCGCGATACCAAACTTGGTCCGGAGGAAATCACCCGCGATATTCCCAACGTGGGTGAGGAGAGCCTGCGTGAGCTTGATGAAAATGGCATAATCCGCATCGGCGCTGAGGTCGGTCCGGACGATACTTTAGTCGGTAAGATTACCCCGAGGGGTGAGACGGAACTTTCGGCGGAGGAGAAATTGCTGCGCGCTATCTTTGGGGAGAAGGCAAGGGATGTCAAAGACACCTCGCTGCGGGTTCCCCATGGCGAGTCGGGCAAGGTCATCAATGTTAAGGTCTATAACCGTAAGGAGAGCGGCGACGACCTGCGGGCGGGAGTCAACCAGTGGGTGCAGGTCTGGATTGCGCAGAGACGCAAAGTGGCGGTGGGCGATAAGCTTGCCGGACGACACGGCAACAAGGGTGTTATTGCCCTCATCGCCCCGAAGGAAGACATGCCCTTCCTCCCTGATGGCACACCGGTTGATATTATCCTTGACCCCATCGGCGTCCCCTCCCGCATGAATATCGGGCAGATTCTGGAGACGCATCTTGGCTGGTCAGCTCATAACCTGGGCTTTAGAGCCCTGACCCCCATCTTTGATGGCGCTGATGATGTTACCATTGAAGATGCACTATCGCGCGCCTGGTTTATTCAGAAGGCCATTGTGGGCAATGGCAGTCCGAGCGTAGATGACCCAGCAGCAAGAGTTGAGCTGGCGAAACAGTGGGTCAGTGCTCAGGGCTATGATGCCGAAAAAGCCTTCAGTGAGGATTATCCCGGAGTCGCCAAGGATACGTGCCTTCGGCTCTGGCTGGAAGAGACTGGCTTGAGTAGCCGTAAACTCAGCCCGCCGGAGTTAAAGCAGGCAGTGGAAAAGGCGAGCACCCAGGGCAAAATCCCACCGACCTTCGGTCGGGTCATCCTCCGTGATGGTCGCAGCGGCGAGCCTTTTGACCAGCCGGTAACGGTGGGTATGATTTACATGATGAAGCTAATCCACCTGGTGGAGGACAAGGTGCACTCCCGTTCCACCGGTCCTTACTCCCTGATTACGCAGCAGCCGTTAGGCGGTAAGGCTCAGTTTGGCGGTCAACGCTTCGGCGAGATGGAAGTCTGGGCGCTAGAAGCCTACGGGGCGGCCCACAATCTTCAGGAGATGCTGACCATTAAGTCAGACGATGTCACCGGTAGAGCCAAAGCCTATGAAGCCATTATTAAGGGCGAGGATATTCTCCAGCCCGGGGTGCCTGAGTCCTTTAAAGTCCTGGTCAAGGAATTGCAGAGTCTGGGGCTTGCTCTGGAAGTAATCAGTGAAGAGGAAACCAAGCCGGTAACGGGTGAAGAGCCGATTGAAGAGATGCCCAGTTTGAAGGAAGAGCTTGAAGCGATTAGCGAGGCAAGAGAGGTAAAGGAAGAAAATGCTTGAGATTAATGATTTTAATGCCGTACGTATTTCTCTCGCTTCACCGGAGCAGGTTAGAAGCTGGTCTTATGGTGAGGTGACCAAACCGGAGACCATCAACTATCGCACATTAAAGCCAGAAAGAGACGGTCTCTTCTGCGAGCGTATTTTTGGTCCGACCAAGGATTTTGAATGCTACTGTGGAAAGTACAAGAAGATACGCTACAAAGGTGTTATCTGCGACAAGTGTGGTGTGGAGGTCGCTCGGGCTAAAGTGCGCCGCGAGCGCATGGGACATATTGAGCTTGCCTGTCCGGTAAGCCATATCTGGTTTGCTAAAGGCACACCCAGTCGGTTAGGTCTCCTGTTAGACCTCTCGCCGCGCAACCTGGAACATGTCCTATACTTCTCGCATTACATCATCACTGCGGTGGATGAAAAAGCCCAGCAGGAAGCACTCAAACAGCTGGAAGAAAAAGCCGCGCAGGATATCGCCGCGCGCCAGAGTGAGGTTGAGGCTAATGTCGCCCAGATGGAGTCAGAGAGGGCGGCGGTTGAGGAAATCAACAAGGTGCGTCGCGACTTCGCTGGGGAAAAGAGTCAGCTTGAAGCCAACCTCCAGGCGGAAATGGAGCGCATCAAAGACCTTCGGGTCAAAAGACTACTGACCGAAAGCCAGTATTATGACCTCAGGCAGAAATACGGGCACATTTTTGAAGCGGGGATGGGGGCAGAGGCTATCCTGAAAATTATTCAGGACGTCAACCTGGATGAACTGCGCAACAAACTACTTGAAGAGACGCTATCGTCTTCAGGACAGCGGCGCAAAAAAGCGAGTAAGCAGTTACGTGTGCTGGAGGCTTTCCGGAATAGTGGCAACAAGCCGGACTGGATGATTTTGACTGTCCTGCCGGTGCTGCCGCCGGACTTGCGCCCGATGGTCCAGCTTGATGGTGGCAGATTCGCCACCAGCGACCTGAATGACCTGTACCGGAGAGTCATCAACCGGAATAACCGTCTCCGCCATCTTATTGAAATCGGTGCGCCAGAGATTATTATCCGTAATGAGAAGCGTATGCTCCAGGAAGCCGTTGATTCTCTCATTGACAACGGACGGCGTGGTCGGGCGATTTCGGTCAGCGGCAATCATAAGCTGAAATCGCTCTCTGATATGCTCCGCGGCAAGCAGGGCCGCTTCCGCCAGAACCTGCTTGGTAAACGCGTGGACTACAGCGGTCGTTCGGTTATTGTGGTTGGTCCGGAATTGAAGCTGAACGAATGCGGCTTGCCGAGAAGAATGGCACTGGAGCTATTTAAGCCCTTCGTGATGCACCGGCTGGTGGGTCAGGGTCTGGCGCCGAACATCAAGAGCGCCCGCCGACTGGTTGAGCGCGCCAAGCCCGAGGTCTATGACATACTCGACCAGGTCATCAAAGAGCGACCGGTCTGGCTGAACCGCGCCCCTACTCTCCACCGTCTCAGCATCCAATCTTTTGACCCGGTGCTGATTGACGGGAGTGCTATCCAGATTCATCCGCTGGTCTGTTCCGCATTCAATGCTGACTTTGATGGTGACCAGATGGCAGTCCACGTGCCACTGTCCAAAGCGGCAATCCGTGAAGCTATGGAACAGGGTATGAGCTATCATAATATGCTCCTCCCCAGCAGTGGTGAGCCCACCGTCACCCCAACCCTTGATATTGTCTTTGGCTGCTACTATCTGACCACGATAAAGCCGGGAGCCAAGGGGGAAGGCAAGGTCTTCAGTAATTTTGAGGATGCCAAGCTCGCCTATGAACTGGGCGCGGTTGACCTCAGAGCTGAGATTGAAATCAGAGACCGGGAGAAGGAAGGCGAGAAGTTCAAGACCAGCATTGGGCGCATTATCTTTAATGAAGTTCTGCCACCTGAGACGGGTTTCTATAATAAGGTGATTGACAAATCCGGCTTGAAACAAATCGTCGCGGAGTGCTGTCGGCTCCTCTGTGACGAAGATGTGGCGGTGATACTGGACAAATTCAAGCAGCTGGGCTTTCACTATGCCACCAAGTCCGGTATTACCATCGCCATGAACGATATTGAAGTGCCGGCGGCCAAAGCCAAGATACTGTCACAGGCGGAAGAGAGAATCGCCATTATTGAGAACCAGTACAATCGTGGCTTAATCACCGAGGATGAGCGGTACAACAGTATTGTCAGCACCTGGGTAGAGACCACCGATAAGATCACTGATACCATCTCCAAGACCCTGGACCGCTACGGCGGTGTCTATATGATGGCAACTTCCGGCGCCAAAGGTAATATCTCTCAGATTACGCAGATGGCAGGTATGCGCGGCTTGATGACCGACCCCTCGGGCAAGATTATTGATTTCCCCATCAAGTCCAGCCTGCGTGAAGGGCACAGTGTTCTGGAATACTTCATCTCCACTCATGGTGCCCGCAAAGGTCTGGCAGATACCGCCTTGAGAACCTCGGACAGCGGCTATCTCACCCGACGCCTTATTGATGTGGCTCAGGACGTCGTCGTCTTTGAAGAAGACTGCGGCACGGCTGACGGTATCTGGATAACCGAGCCAAAGGAAAAGGGTGTTCTACCTTCCTTCACGGAAAGAATTGTGGGTCGGTTGGCGGCGAGTGCCATCACGCATCCCAAGACGGGCGAGGTAATCGTTGACCGCAACGAGGAGATTACGGAAGGTAAGGCGAAGGAAATCATCGCAGCCGGCATTGACAAAGTGCATGCCCGTTCGCCGCTGAGCTGCCAGGCAAAGAGGGGTGTCTGTCAGAAGTGCTATGGCAGAGACCTGGCCCGAGGCTGCTTAGCTAATCTGCGCACGGCAGTCGGCATTATTGCCGCACAGAGTATTGGTGAGCCAGGTACTCAGCTAACGCTGCGCACCTTCCATACTGGTGGCGTGGTCGGGCGTGATATTACCTCTGGTCTGCCCCGGGTGGAGGAGCTTTTTGAAGCCAGAACGCCAAAGGGGCAAGCCGTTATCTCGGAGATTGACGGTAAAGTTGAGATTGCTCAGAGCGACGAGGGACGAAAAATCAAAGTTATCAGCTCAGAGACATATCGTGATGAATACACCCGCCCCACCGGCTGGGCATTTGCGGTGAAGAATGGGGAGTCGGTTTACATTGGCACCGTGCTGGCAATGCCCGCCGAAGGTAAAACCACTCCGCGAGCTAAAGAAGTCGCTGTCCAACCACTCACCGCCCGCGTCGCTGGTACGGTGAGTATTAAGGGGAGTAAGCTAGCCATCAGTTATGAGGAACGGGAGGAGCGAGAATACCTCGTCCCCTCCACTGCCGGTCTGCGGGTCCAGAATGGGGATACGGTTAAAGCTGGTCAGCAATTGACCGACGGTTCAATTAACCCGCAGGATATACTGCGCGTCCTGGGTAGAGAAGCTGTCCAGCGCTATCTGGTTGACGAGGTCCAGAAGGTCTACCGCTCTCAGGGCGTGAACATAAACGATAAGCATATTGAAATTATTGTTCACCAGATGCTGACCAAAGTCCGTATTGATTCGGCTGGCGATACTGACCTGGTGCCCGAGGAGCTAGTTGATAGATTTGCCTATGAGGACATCAATGCCAAGGTGCTGGCAGAAGGTGGTGAACCGGCTACGGCGCACACTGTGCTCCTGGGTATCACGCGAGCCTCTTTGAGCAACGATAGCTGGCTTGCCGCGGCATCCTTCCAGGAGACAACTCGTGTTCTCACTGAAGCCGCCGTCCATGGCAATATAGACCGATTAGTCGGGCTTAAGGAGAACGTCATCATCGGTAAGCTGATTCCAGCCCACTATCTGCCGCTAGCCGAAGTTGAGCTACCGGTGGCGGAAGCAGTGCCAGCTGCTCTGCTTGCCCCGGAGGGACAACCGCCGAGCCTCATTGCTGTGGAAGGAAAGGAGTTAACGCCGGGACCAGCGGTTGCCGAGGCACCAGAGGCTACCAAGGAATTGGCTGGAGAAGGGGAAGAAAAATAGCTCGCATAATATCAGGGAAACCCAGTACTGAGGATATACCTTTAGACACCAGCCTCCGACCCCGACGCATGGAAGACTTCATCGGGCAGGAAAAGATAAAGGGCAATTTAAATATCGCCATTGTTGCGGCGAAGGGAAGAGGCGACCCGTTAGACCATATCCTGCTCTACGGTCCTCCCGGACTGGGTAAGACCACTCTGGCGCATATCATCGCCGCCGAGATGGGTGTTACCATTAAAGTTACCTCTGGTCCGGCAATTGAGCGTACCGGCGATTTAGCTGCCATCCTGACCAACCTGAAAAACCAGGACATCCTCTTTATTGATGAAATTCACCGTCTCAGCCGGGCAGTTGAGGAAATCTTATACCCGGCGATGGAGGACTTCGCCCTTGACATTATTATTGGTAAAGGTCCCGGGGCAAGGAGTCTGCGTTTGACTTTACCTAAGTTTACGCTCATTGGTGCCACCACCCGCTTCGCCCTGCTCAGCCCGCCCCTCCGCGACCGCTTCGGCGCGGTTTACCGGCTTGACTTCTATGACCAGCCTGCCATTGAGACCATCCTCAAACGTTCATCACGGATTCTAAAGGTAAAAGCTGAGGTTGAAGGATTGAAAGAGATCGCCCGCCGGGCGCGAGGGACACCGCGCGTGGCAAACCGATTACTCAAGCGGGTGAGGGACTACGCTCAGGTGGTGGCTAATGGCATTGCGACACATGCCGTGGCTCTTGAGGCGCTGTCCAAACTGGAAGTGGACAACATCGGTCTGGATGAAATTGACCATAAGTTATTAGACACCATCATCACTAAGTTCAATGGGGGTCCGGTGGGGCTGGAGACCATCGCCGCCGCCATCAGCGAGGAGTCGGACACCATCATGGACGTTTACGAGCCCTATCTGCTCCAGCTTGGCTTTCTGGAGCGGACGCCCCGCGGCAGACTGGCCACACCTCTTGCCTACCAGCACCTCGGGCTACCCTATAACAAAGAAAAGCCACCCCAGCCCACCCTCTGGCAATAAGGCTATTTCTGATACTCCCGCGGTGGACTGAAGACATCCAGAATCTGTGCTTCTTTGGCGTGGGTTACCCCACCGTGACGGACATTAGACGGGATATGGTACATGTCTCCCTTTTTGAGCAGCCGGCTCTCCTGATCAATAGTAAGCTCAAATTCGCCTTCTAGGACGATGCCCATCTGCTCATTGGGGTGGGTGTGGGCGGGTGCTTCCGAGTTCGGCTTTATGGTCATCCGCGAGATGCTCAGTCGCTCGCCAGCGACCATATAGACCAGCCAGCCCGGTGCCGGTTCCACTGCCTTGAAATCCCGTGGAAAATTGAGGAACATGGACAACCTCCTCACAAAATGTCCCCTATTCTAGCATTTTTTGTATCGCTTGAAAACGGCTCCTTTAGGAGCCGCATCCTATCCCCCTGACCCCCTTCCCTTGGGGGATTGTTTTACATAACACAAAGTTGTATTATTCTTTGATTAGGACGGTAGCAAATAAATGAGTCAAATTGTAGCCGTACTCACTCCAAGCGTTGAAACTGCTGAGGATTTCAATCGTATTGGTAAGCAATTATCGGACACGGCCTTGAACTACCTCAATAGGTGCGAAGCAGAATTCATTCCAGAGGATGAGCTTACAGCAAATTTGGATGCTGTTATGGTCTGGAAGGAATTCGGGCGTACTTTTCGCAAAGGAAGGGGTCTGTTTATGACGTGGGAAGAGATAAGGCGTTTACCTTTCTCAATGTTGGACGGTACAGTAAAATTTATGCTTCGTAATAAATTTCTTAAAGAAATAAAAATGGAATGGCCTCCACCAGCCAACCTTTGTCCGTTTTGCAGTAAGTCGTACGCATATCCTATCAAAACACGAAGGCTTTTATTCTTTACTAAAGTATCTTCCTGGTCTTGTGCAAATGAAAATTGTCGTATGTATGGACAGCGCTACAATTTACACTGGTATTAGGGCACTCAAGAAGCGCGCAAGCCCCCTCTTTCTTGTTTTCCCACTCACCCGCCCTTGGGGTATGCAAGGCTTGCCCTTTATTTAAGGAATATTTGCCTAACATCTTCTGATATTTTACTCTTATAGGTGTGGCCTAGGGTATCTTCAATATAGGCATAACGGAAATCTTTGTTTTTTAGGATGCTTACCCATCCTTTATCCATTTCGAGTATCTTTCTGCTTTCACATTCGACAGGGATTTGTTCAACCGATGGAAAATTAAATGCAGATAATGATACGACATGCCTCATACCATTAGCGTCGATGTATCCAATTTTAACTATATTTATAGCGTGCATCATATTGTTAACCACGATAAAAGCAACCGACTCATTTCCTGGCTCATGTAAAATTTTGCCATCCTTTTGATACACTAGTGTTATTGTTGTCAGTGTAACTTGGCGTTTGCTTTTGAGAAAGTCACGAATAACTGTGATTATAGCTGCGATAGCCCCTACTGTGACGACTGTAAGAGTTATATACTCAATCATGCTTATCATCCATAAGAATTATACCAAAAATGCTTGCTTGATTCTCAAAAGTCAAATATAAATTTTGGGGAATATATATTTGTGTTGTAAGGCATCAAAGAGGGCATTAGTCTTTTTGAACCTCCCCCCTCTTGCTATCATTTCCCGACCGCGCCGTCCTCTTTCACATGTAGCTTATCCCGTAACAGATACACACTCACTCCGAAAGCGCGGGGTTTAAGAGGGGCGTCAGCCCCTCTCTTCTTATTTCCCCTTCCCCACATAAATTCGCTGGGGAAGGGGATTAAGGGGATAGGGCACATTTAAAATTAAGAAATTGGCGGCTTGCCCATCGCCGAAAAGTTTAAAAAAGGCTTCCCTGTGTTATAATGATTTTGTTTATCGGGGGTTCTGATGTTCACTCATCTCCACGTCCATACGGAATACAGTCTGCTAGACGGTATGAGCCGTATCCCACAGCTCGTTGCCAAAGCCAGAGAACTGGGTATGGACAGCCTGGCGATTACCGACCACGGTGGCATGTATGGCGTGATTGAGTTCTACCGTCTCGCCAGGGATGCCGGCATTAAACCCATCATCGGCTGCGAGGTCTATATCGCGCTGGGGAGTCGGTTCAGCCGCACTCCGGGCGACAAAAATAACTACCACCTTATTCTACTTGCCAAGGACCAGGCGGGCTACCACAATTTGATTCAACTCACCACCAAAGCCCACCTTGAAGGCTACTACTACAAGCCAAAGGTAGATAAAGAGCTGCTTCAGCAATACTCTGCGGGGCTGGTTGCCCTCACCAGTTGCATCGGCGGGGAAGTGCCCCAGCTTATCTTAAGCGGACGACTTCAGGAAGCCAAACAGGCAGCGCTCTGGTACAAGCAGACTTTCGGCGATTTCTATCTTGAAATCCAGCGTCACCCCACCCCGGAACTTGACCTGGTCAACCGGACGCTTATTGAAATGAGCCGGGAGCTTGGTATCCCACTCGTCGCGACCAATGATGTCCACTACGTCAATAAGGAAGATGCCCCCGCCCACGACCTCCTCCTCTGCATCGGCACCAATACCTCAATCAATGATGACCGGCGACTTAAAATGCCCGGGGACTTCTTCTACCTCAAAAGTCCTCAGGAAATGGCGGCGCTCTGTCCTGACATCCCGGAGGCAATTGAGAATACCAGGCGTATTACCGAAATGTGCAACCTCACGCTTGAGTTCGGGCGTCTCCATTTGCCGGAAATTGAGTTACCAGCAGGCAAGACTGCTGACCAATACCTGGCGGAACTCTGCTCGGAAAACCTACCCCGCTGCTATCCCAGCCCCACCCCCGAAAT
>Ga0315312_1001909_pt1 | contig 15287 bp, 12 predicted proteins | sample TDP7_MG_FD_203629 | JGI IMG/M metagenome (GOLD analysis project Ga0315312, IMG submission 203629) | Freshwater sediment microbial communities from Lake Towuti, South Sulawesi, Indonesia - TDP7 | ecosystem: Environmental > Aquatic > Freshwater > Lake > Sediment | place: Indonesia: South Sulawesi... | reverse complement strand
TGGGAAGTAACTACTGCCGGCTCAACCGCAGGCGAGCAGGTCAAGCTCAAGCAAATATTAGAAGAACACATGGCCAGGCTGTCAGAGATCGGCTTGACGCGGGACCAGCTTGAACAGCTAAATAAATTCTGCGAGATAAAACAAGGTCTGTTCATTATATCCGGGCCCCCAAAAAGCGGCGTAACAACCACGCTTTACGCCCTGCTGCGAAATCATGACGCATTCCTCAACAGTGTAAATACGCTGGAAAAACGACCTTCTACAGAGCTGCCAAATATAATTCAAAATGTCTTTACCCTCAGTGACACCGGCACCACTACATACGCCAAAAAGTTGCAGGAAGTAGTAAGAATGGGGCCGGATATAGTTGGAGTTGCCGAGTGCGAGGATGCCGAAACAGCTAAAGTTGCTTGTGCAGCCGCCAATGATGGTAAAATTATGTACGTTACACTCAAGGCAGATAGTGTCATCCAAGCGCTCGGCAAATGGATGAAATTAGTTGGTGACAGAAATCTCATCGCCGAAACCATCCTGGGCATAAGCAATCAACGGCTACTTAGAAAACTCTGCGACCAGTGCAAGCAAGCCTACGCGCCAGATAAAGAGCTTCTACGAAAGTTCAACCTCCCTGCCGAAAAGGCCAAGACACTTTACCGCCCCGGTAAAGTGATATATGACAAACGCGGAAAATCCAGACCCTGCGAAAATTGCCAGGAGGCAGGTTTTATCGGCAGAACGGGCGTATTCGAAATCATCATAATAAATGATGAGCTAAGAAATGCCATAAAACATACAAAGTCACTGTCGGAAATCAGCACACAATTCCGGCGTGCTAAAATGCTCCATCTGCAGGGCCAGACATTGCGAAAAGTCATTAGCGGAACAACATCGGTGAATGAAATGATAAGAGTACTTTCAGCTTCCAAACAGAAAAAATCCTAAGGAGAGACAGTAATGATCGGCTCAATTATGTTGCTGGCTGTAGCAGCAATTATTGTAGGCTGTGCTATCTTTCAGTATTTAAAAAGCACGCTTGTCAAAGCATTTGCTTCGGCGATAGCTGCTACATGTGCAGGTATGGTCGCGCTGGGCTTTTTCAAAGTCGCCGCTACCACTCTTATCAGCTTTAGCGGAGGTAGTAGTCTGCTCGAACAGTGGGGGCCGCTACTTTGCTTTGTACTATTGTTTGTGGTGGCTTTTGCCATTTTGCAAACCATCATCAATCAATTAACTCGCCGACCAATTGATTTGGGGCTCTGGCCCGAGCGTATCGGACGCGCTGCTTCGGGCCTGTTTTTAGGCTTCACACTATCACGCATCCTATTTTCAGCCCTTATAATGACCGGGCTGCTTGGAATGCAAATAAGCGCTCCGGGAAAATATTTTAGCTACAAAGGGATCGAACCTCCGAAACAAATACAGAAGAAAGAAGCTGATAAGCCCTCTCGCAAGCGCGAATCCAGGCCATCAAAGGAGTCCAGAACCACTGCTGAAAAAGGCAAGCTCAGTGATACCAGCAAGTCAATTATCGGCCCTGGGTTCGAAGAATAGTAGTTGTTTACTCCATTAGATGTACCATTAACTGCAAATAACCAAATCTTCCAAATCCAGCTCCATCAGATGCTCAAGGTAGGCGTTAAGCTCCTCTTGCGAAAACTCGGCGAGAAATTCCGGCTTGGCACCTTTGTTGAGTTCACAAATGCAATCTATCAACTCCTTTTTATCCATACTGACGCATCCTCAAAATGTTATGCATGCTTATTAAACCTACAGTCAATATTGACTTGCAGAATATCGACCGGCTGAACATTTTTTCTTTAGCCAACCAGGCAGTGTCTCCAGCAACGCCCTATAATCTAAACCACCACATAGCAGCTTCGCTTTTGCCTTGACCACAAAATATGGTACATGCAACCAAGCTGTTCTTGTCGCTGATCTCTTTGTCCAATAAAATCGCTTGTGGCGTAAGCCAATCCAAGCTTAAAAATTTACAAATTTTTCTTCTTTCTAATCCCGTTTTGTGCTGGATACCGCACATCATAGTAGCACAAGCTTCCAGCTTGTGAAAATGTAATCACAACCAGGATGGTTGTGCTACAGTAGCACATAAAAGATATTAATGAAGCCTTACCCAGTTTGTCCGTAGAAAAGGACCATTTCATTTGATATAATATGGAAGTACATTAATGCTCGGTTTCCTACGCCCATCAGGAGGTAAAAATGCGAAGACTGAGAAGGGCTCAGCAAAGACACGATAGAGAACGTAAAAAGTTCAAACGAAGAGCTGTTACAACTACCGCTGCGGCAGTAATTACACTGGGAGCAGGCTTCAGCCTGAATAAAGCTCTTGCCGGATATACGCCCGATAGCCATCAGCTACTTGTCAGCCAAGATGCGGATGCAGACTTACTGAGCAACAAAGAAGAAATTGCTATCGGATATCAGCCATTCACAGCTGACCAGAATCACAACCAAATAGTTGATGGCGTGGAATTGGCTAAACGCTGCGCCAGTGTTATCAACGAATTGTATACCTACATTCCAGGTACTATGATGCCGATACCAAACCACGCATACAAAGTTAAGCACGCACTTAGAGGTGTTGAATTATGCGATGTTTGCGGCCAGCCGATTCACATGGGCGGCTGGGAAATAATCAATCCTAAGCTCGACTTGAACTTTCCCGACCCAAACGACCCATTAAACAGAGCATTTCTGCCGGATTTGGCACTGCACTACATGGAGCACGGCTCGTTCGACTGCTACGGCGATATCCATCGGGGCCGAGTAGATGTTGCCCGGTTTCTCAGAGTTCTTGAGTTGCATTTTCCTTACGAACCCAACGAGCATCAGTTGTCCTTAGAGGTCAACGACCTTGATGGTGACTTTCTGACAGACACTGAAGAATTAGCTGCAGGTTTTAACCTGTATTACGCAGACCAGAACGAAAACCTTGTCCCTGACGGCATAGAGCTGGCCAAGCAATGTGCCGAAGTGATTGAAGCTCTGCCGATTTTTGATCCAAATGGACCAGAAGTAAATGCGATATATAAGGTGGACTTCTCACAACGAGGTCTTGAATGGTGCCAAGTGTGTGGCGAGTCGGTTAACATGGGTTATTGCCAGATTGTAAACCTAAAGTCCGGTCTTTCCATCCAGGTACCTTATATTGTCAGCCACTGTATGCGACACGGCTCTTTCAGCTATTCGGGCGATGTCCATGGAAAAGACAGACTCAATATCCCTCTTTTGGCAAAAATTCTTGAAATGCCCCGGCGTTGCGGCGATTTAGGCACTATTTATCTCCCAGGCGACCTGAATAAGGACTGCAAAGTAGATACTGAAGACCTCGCCGAATTCCTAAAGATTTGGCTGGAGGGAAAAACCCCCAGTGAGGGACCCCGCTTCGCGGGAACCCAAAATGGGGGCTAAAATATTTAGCCCCGCAATTCATTGCGGGGTTTCTACAGGAAACACAATTTTGGATTTGTACTCAAAAGAACTCATACAGTCCATAAAAGCGCTCAAAGAAATCGACTTTGAGCTTGTCTATCTGGCCCTTCTTACCGCCGAAGGACTCAAGCCTTTAAGCAGATGGGAAAAACCTTTAGATAGCGATGGACTTGAACTATTGCAACGAATGGGCCTGCTCACAAAACAAATCCAGCGGAAAGTTTTGACCGGCAGGCTTATTTTGGAAACTATTTTCGGCAGATCTCCAGGGTATATTCAGTTATATGAACAGCGCTTTGCAAACACCGCCATATATAAATCTGCCGAGACGCAGCGATTCGAAGGATTTTTATTCGGTTATCCGGCCTGCTGCGTGGACCAGTTTATACGTAAGCCTTATACTCCAAATAATCTGCCAAGCGAAGACCAGAAGATTTTATTTCACTGGGCATGCAAAGATTGCAAAATCACGCCGCTGCTTCTGCCCGCCTACAAAAATCTATATAATTTTCTCAATAGCCTTTTTGCATAAAGACTGGCAACGAAAACAGATTTAGGGTATCAAATTATCAGAAAACAAGTATTGGTTATCAGGACAACAGACTAAACCAGTTGAAGTTGAATTAGTTTTTCCTGATACTCTGATATACTGGTATCCTTCAGCCTGATTTCCTGATAACCTGATTTCCAGAGATATGTACGCTTGCGTTATTTCTTCGAGTCACAAGCGACGAGCGACGAATTAAATCGTTCTGCGTCTGCGCAGCCAGCCAACAAGGCACACACCAATACCGCCTAACAAAATAGCTCCGGGAGCGGGAATTATACTGTAGGCTTCACCATAGATGTAAATTTCACCGCCAAAGTGACCTACCTGCCCGGCGGTTAAATATACCTCGGATATAAGGAGCTCGTTAATCAACAAACTTAAATCAGCACCATTTTGAACCTGTAAGGTTCTATCCCACAATGTGCTATGAGACTCGTCCGAATTTTCGTTGTAGATCCAACTGTAACCATACAAGTAAGCATAAGACCAGTCGCCAGGCAACTCCGTCGTCATATCCAGGTTACCAAGCACATTTAGATTACTTTTGTATGTTGCAGTGTCTGTGGCCTCAAATCTTATCGCCCACTTTGCCCACCACCACCCGGTATAGATATCAGAGGCACCCCAGGCTTGCTGATTGTACGGAGGATGCAAATCCAAGTTGTTGTAAAACATACCATTGAATGGGTCGGCGCTGAAATCGAAAGCAGTGGATGCATCACCGGCACCGATCGAGGCCCAAGCAGAGCTTGTAGGCCAGCTTTGAACTTCCCCAGAACCATAAAAGTTGCCGACGCTGTCTTTGACCCACGCAGAAGAAGTAGAAAAAGGAAATCCCGATAATAAGTTCGCCCCTCCTCCGGAAAGCGACAGCGGTGAGTCAAGGTCGATGACAAGTGTTCCCAGAGCAAAAGCATTGGAAGACCAGATTAATAGAACAGACACTACTAAAGTAATTATTATTCTCATCATTTTCTCCTCCTTCTTTTCATCAAACCTAAAATGTTTTTAATAGATTTTACACTATTCTTTTTCTTTTCAGCCAGCCGATAAGGCCGACTTTTTCGTATTGCGTATATCGTACTGCGAATTTCGTAGAAAATTGGCGCATCTTTTGCGCGGGAAAATCCTGAATGAAATTGCGAAGGCTAAATAACTCTTTTTTTCCATCTCTCTCCTCCTTGAGTATTATTCTGCAAATTTATAACTATTATATACCTTCTTATGCTGCAAGTCAATAAAAAAATGAAAAAATCAGGATTTTTATCGGATTTTGTGATGAATTATAGAATTATAAGACAACAATAAAAAATCCTTGTTATTTATCCCTTAATTCGATATTCTCATATTTTTAATGATATTTGAGCTATTAAAATTGTTGTGGAGATTTAAAAGTGACCAATACCAGCGATATACGTAATATTGTTTTATTAGGCCACGGCGGGGCTGGAAAAACCTCTTTGGCTGAGGCCATACTGCACAAAACAGGTGCCATAAACCGCCTGGGAAGCGTTGATGAGGCAAATACCGTCTGCGACTACTACGATGAGGAAAAGGAACATCAGCACTCCATAAAATCTTCCATAATTCACACAGAACACGGCGGTAAGCTAATAAACATCATCGATACGCCCGGCTATCCTGACTTTATCGGCCCAGCTATCAAAGCCATACCAGCCGCTGAAACAGCGGTCATCGTAATTAGTGCCGCAGCCGGTATAGAAACCAATACCCGGAACCTTTTCAAATTAGCTACACAGGCAAATATGCCTCGTCTGATCGTCATAAACAAAATGGATGCTGAAAATATAGACCTGTCTGCGATGATAAAGGATATACAGCAAGCCTTCGGCTGGCAATGCCGCTGCGCAAATCTGCCCGCCGCCGACAAAGCATCGGTTATCGACTGCATTGCCAACGAAACTGGTGACTCACCGCTAATGAATGTGGCCACAGCTCACACTGAGCTAATTGAAAGCGTCATCGAGGCTGACGACGCCCTTATGGAAAGTTATCTTGGTGGAGAAGAAATCTCTGCTGAAAAAATTGCCTCTGTATTTGTGGAGGCCCTAAAAACCGGAACGCTCATCCCGATAGTTTTTACTGATGCTCGCAAAGAGATTGGCATTACAGAGCTTCTGGATATTATTGTAAAATACACGCCATCACCCGACCAGGCAACAGTACGGCAGCTTAAAGACGGTGATAAATTGACAGAACTGTCGGCCGATCCTGCCGGTCCACTTGCTGGATTAGTATTTCGTGTCGCCTTCGACCCTCGGTCAAGTATGAAATACTCTACCATCCGCATACTCAGCGGGAAGCTGGCGCCAGACACAAATTTACTGCGCAATGAAGAAAGAAAAGCCATCCGCCCAGGCCACATCCTAAAATCTCAGGGCGGCGAAAATAATGAAATCGACGCAGGTATTGCCGGTGACATTATAACTCTGGCTAAAATAGAAGAGCTGAAAATCGATGATATAGTCCACGATGGCAAAGTGTCCGGCAAGTTGGAAGTTCCGGCTGTGCCCGAGCCGATGTTTTCTCTGGCTCTGGAACCCGCTGCAAGAGGGGATGAGCAAAAAATAAGTGCCGCTCTTGAGAAATTATGTGACGAAGATGCCTGTTTTAAGGTCAGTAGAGACAGGCAGACCAAAGAATTGGTCGCCAGCGGCCTGGGCGATTTGCACCTGCGGATAATGCTGGAGAAGATGCAGAACCGCTCTAAGCTAAAAGTTTCCACGAAGGAGCCGAAGATCCCCTACCGCGAGACAATTACCGCCAAGGCTGACGGCCATTACCGCCATAAAAAGCAGACCGGCGGAGCAGGACAATTCGGCGAAGTTTATCTTACCGTAGAACCCGCGGAGCGTAACTCCGATCCGCCGTTACAATTTAGCTGGGATATTTTCGGAGCTTCGATTCCCGGCCAGTATGAGCCGGCTGTCTTCAAGGGTGTCAATGAGGTAATGCAAAACGGCGTAGTCGCAGGCTTTCCGATGCAGGACATCAAGGTCTCCGTTTATGATGGCAAACACCACCCTGTTGACTCAAAGGAAGTCGCTTTCCGGATTGCTGGAAGAGAGGCATTTGCTGATGGTGTTAGAAATGCAAAACCGGTTCTGCTTGAGCCGATAGTGAATATAGAAGTCACTGTCCCTGCTGAGAATGTGGGCGATATCACCGGAGACCTTGCCTCAAAGCGCGGGCGTGTGCTCGGGCAGGACATGCTGCCCGGCAATTTCATTGTTATCAAGGCTCAAGTGCCGCTGGCAGAAGTTGCTCAGTACACAGGCCAGCTAAAAAGCGTTACCGGCGGGCGTGGAAGCTACTCAATGTCGCTTAGCCACTATGAGATAGTGCCGCCGAATATTCAGCAGCAGATCGTCGCTGCTTACGGAAAGAAAAAAGTAGAAGAAGGCTAATTTGTTTCCCTGTCGGCATAAAACCAATATCTTGTCCGCCAACGGCGGATTAGCCCCCTCGTCTTCCTGTCGGAAGACAGGAGCGGGGGTTTTTATTAAATGGAGTTATTCCCGCCCCGCAATTTTTGCCAATCGCAAGAGAAAACAGATCAGCTATTTTGGCAATGAGATTGACACCACCGAGGCTTACGATGAGGCAGCCAAAGCAGGACAGCAGACCAAAACCATCCCCCAAATGGCCTGAGCCATGCCTTACGACAATGCTCCTGACCACTTTTCTACCCTTCGCAAAAATCTTGATGATGTGCTCGGAACATGTATAATGGTTTTTGTTCCATAGGCGTCTTATACGATACATCCAACGGTGTTTGAGATATTAAGCGTATAAATTTAATTATTATTCAGCAGTACTGCGGTGACCATACAGGAGACAAATGCTAACAACTCCGTACTCAATTTACGTTAATAAGCGACCACTTCGGATCGCATTCTTCGTCGAGGACAAGCCGGATTCACTGGCGATCATCGATGCTATACTCGCTTACAACAGGGATCATTGGGGCGGACGCTATAACCCGATCGTTCTGACGGATGGGCAAACACTGACCGATGCTTGGTGGTCAACGCTCGAGGCGGTGGACCCGGATGTAGTGAAGTCGTTCGTAACACTTAGCGACGATCTCGTCGTCCTAATTGAGCGGCGAATCTCGCCGTACCTCATACAGCAGCCCGACCGCCACGAGCAGAAGGATGGCCATTGGTATCTCCACCTGCATAATGAGGGCCTATCAATCTTACCGACGGCGCTGAACATTCGGAGGTTAAGTCAAACTATCGGTGAGTCAAGCCTTGTGCTCTTTGAGACAAACTGGCAGAAGACAGACCCGATGATCAAGCGCTTCACAGAGTGGAACTTCGGTGGTTATTCGCCTCCTATTCTTGCAGTGACCCGTGCGATGGAGGGTGTTCGCACACAGCCCTATACAATCACCGATGCAGCTAGTCTTGTTACGCCACTTAACGAACTTAGCACCTTCAAGGCATACACATACCCGATCCAGCTATGCTCATTGCCGAAAGATTCTCAGCCGGATGTAGAGTACGACCGATTCAATGAAACGTTCCATGTCGTCATTGGGGACACTCCAAATGACGTGGCTTACGTCTGGAACCGCCCACTGGCCATCCCTCAATGGAGACGGACCTACCTGAATCAGGTCTGGCTCCCACTCGATGTGGCCACAAACACCGAACTGACGAGCGCCCTAAGTTCATGGCTTAAGCATGCAGCTGACCCAGGCGGTAGTCAAAGGGGAAGCATTCGGTTCGTCTCGCTGAGTCTATCGCAAGAGCGGCTCCAGGAAGTTGTCGAGCCACTCACATGCCAATTGCGGGTGCCTCGATACGTACATGCGTTGCAGGAGATTCAGCCGCCGAAGATCAGAGATGGCTTATCTGGACCTTCGGGTCAGGGTAAGATGGACTTCTACCGGGCGACCGGCACAACAGAGCGGATCACGCTCAAAGAACCCGACATCCTCGAGGGACCGATGTTGGGTGAGCACTGGATGGTGGACCTGTACATTGAGTTCCGGCCCGGGCGCTACCCGACGATCAGCGGGCGTCCGCTCTGGTGGCAGCTTCCCCGGATGAATGATCTAGTTTCGAGGATATTCCGACACCCGTCAAGGATTCTCCGGACGCGATACCCCTCGGTACTTATGAAGCGCGGTGAGCCGCGCCTCGATATCGCCCTCCCAGACGACCTCAGCGTCTTTGCTATGCTTGCGGCATTGCCAAACCAGCCGTACTACACGATTGACGCCCGCCACGAAAAGACGCTTCCAGGTCGAACCCCGTACTATCAGGCCAGACGCTCAGAGAAGGGACGTTACCTCTCTGGTTTGCTCGACCTTTTCAGTGGCCTCCACCCGGCGACGACTTGCCTTGAGGAGCGCTACTGGCAGCGCATGTTCGGTCTGCTGTCCGGGCGCACCGCCCACACGGACGCCGAGCGACTGAAGGAGGTCAGTAACACCCTGCGAAAGCGTCTCGGAGCGAACCGCGCACAGTTCTACAAGGACGATAAGGCCATGACATGGCTGACGAACTACGTACTCAAAGTCGCCCGTAGCCTGCCAGCGTCATCGCGCGACTTGAATTTCCACGTCTTCGAGGAGCACGCCAAGCAGGAGATGAAGGACTTCAACGCCGGTCGTTCGGGCCAGGAGCCGTGGTTGTACTCGAAGGCGGATTTAATGGATGCGCTGGCACGTCTAACCGAACGTGGAGTCTTGCTGATGGGGGTTCAAGCAAGATGTCCATCGTGCGGATACCGCGCATGGCACCACATCGATGACGCTAAGCAGACCCTCCGATGTGGAGGCTGCAACGCCGCGTTCCCAATGTCGCCGGAGCAGCGCTGGTACTATCGGTTGAACAGCCTCGCCCGAGCGGCCTACGCAGAGCATGGGTTGCTCCCCGTCGTCCTCGTGTTGGGCCAATTGCTCATGGACGCCCGAAGCGCATTCTTGTTTGCTCCGTGCCTGGATTTGTTCGAGAACGACGACAAGGGGCCGATCGGTGATCTCGACATCGCGGTCATCCTCGACGGTCTATTCGTGATTGGCGAGGTGAAGCAGTCACGGGAACTTTTTGACGAGGCATGCTTTGCCAAGATGGAAGTAATCGCACGACGTCTATTACCGGATATCCTGCTATTTGCTTCAATGGATCGTGATTCGACTATGATGATCAAAAAGGAGATCGCACGGCTATCGGAGATACTACGGCCTCTTGGCATCGCCGTTCAGTGGTATCAACTTCATGAGTATAAGTATGATCCATCGCCCGTCAGGTAAAAGGTAAACAAGAACTATACTATGGAACGCCACCTGATTTTCTTAAAAGGAAAGTAACTCAAGCATCATTGCTTGAGATTATGTTTTTCACAAGCTGGAATCTTGTGCTACTTTGAGAATCGAGTATCAAGAAAAAATTTTGCTTGTTTTTTAGCCGTTTTCGGGTATAATATGTATCGAACTGATGGACTGTTCATAGTTAATAGTTCGTAGTTCGTTGTTAATAGGGGATAGGGTACAGGAGACAGGAGACAGAGGACGGAAGACGGAAGATGGAAGACGGAGGACGGAGGTCAGAGCCGCGAGCGTCAGCAAGCGGGTGTTTATTAGGTTATCAGATGATCAGGTTATCAGGTAGTGGATATCAGGGTACCAGAGTATCAAGCAGGATATATCAGAAAATAAGGGAAAATCGACGATAATTTTAACTAAATTATGCAAAACAAAGCCAATTTTTGTAAGGCTATAATTTACGTAAGCTCTTTGAAATAAAAAGAATATGAGAAATTTTCCGGTTTTGGGCCACGGAAAAACAAAGCCAATCAAAGCCAATCTCGAATCAGATGACAGAGGACGGAAAACAGAAGACAGAGCGCATACCAAAATCGCCGAACTATTGCGTAAGCACGGGGCGAAGGAGTGATTAGTTAATTAGTGACTGGTTAATTAGTTAATTGGTTATCTAAGCAGCAGAAGAATCATAATCAAAAAGAATATTGCTGCCAACGTGCCTAAAATCAGTACCGCGACTCGGTAACGAGTGATGGTCTCTTCGATGTAGGTTTCCTCCTCGATGCCGAGGGCCTCTCCTTTTCCTAACTGCTGGAGCACCGAGACATCAAATCTTTTGTGCGCTTGAAGCGGCGGCTGGCCATCACGAAGGGCCTCTAAATCCATAAGCAATTCCTCTACGTTTTTATAGCGGTCTTCTCTGCGCTTGGCCATCATAATCTCAATGACTTCCGACACGCCAGCCGATAGCGTTGTGTTTATATGGTCAGGCGGAATCAGCCGCTCCTTCAAATGCTTCTTCATCACCTCCATAGAATCATCCGCCATAAACGGCACCCTGCCGGTCACCATATTATAAAAAGTTGCACCCAGGCCATAAATGTCGGCTCTGCCGTCAATGTCGATTTTTCCGCGTATTTGCTCGGGCGCGATATAGTAAGGCGTGCCGTAGGCCTTGCCCGCCTCGCTCTGAGCCGCTTCGATATCCGTTGTCCCACGTGCCAGACCCATATCCGCCAGTTTGACTACGCTGTCGTTAGTTATCATTATATTCTTGGGCTTGACATCACGGTGAATAAGGCCGTTAGCGTGGGCGTGAGCGAGCGCACGAGCAACCTGGATGATTATTTCCAGAGCCTCATGTTCATCAAAAATCTTGCCAGCCGATAGGTCATCTGCTATGGTTTTGCCCTCTACATACTCCATTACAAAATAGTGGTACCCCCCCGCCTCACCAACGTCGATGGCCTGGACGATATTGGGGTGATTGAGCTTGCCGGCGGCCTGGCCCTCTCTGTAGAACCGCTCCACATATTCCGGATTTTCACTGAAGCGTTTTGGCAGAACCTTTATCGCGACGGTGCGGTTCAGACTCAACTGCGTAGCCTTATAAACGACCGCCATCGCACCGGCGCCGAGCTTGCCCAGGACTTTATAGCCCGGAATCTGGTGCGGAACAGCCTTACTTTCTTTCAGCTTTGCCTTTAACCTTTCAGCCTGGCTCTGCGTAACATAGCCCAGCTCAACCATGAGGTCGGCCAGATATATAGGATTGGTTTTCCTGCGAAATGCCAGCTCCTCAAGCGCGCGACGTAGTTCGTCGTCCGTGCACAGTTCCTGCTGCACCGCCATTCTGCCGAACATTGTATCGTAGCTGGTCTCGTTCTTCATTATTAGCCCCCATAGAAGCTGACCGTACGCTGAACAACCCCTTCTTGGGCTTTAGTTTCTAACATCCGATAATAAACTCCTTCGCGTTAATTATCGATTTATAATAAGCGTTGTCAAAAAAAATTTGCTGGTTCTGCTACAAAGATAGCGCGTCCGAAAAACAAAGTCGACCTTTTTACCCTGTGAGTTTAGCAGTTTTTCTACGACTATTGGCACTTACGAGGTATAATAAAGTTCACGCAGCAAAACCACGTGCAGACCTTAAAAAGGTAAGCATAGATGCTCAGCTACTTCTTATCTCTCGGTTTCCTGCCGTTTTATGGCTTCTCCTGGCTCGCGGAATTCTCTTTCAGGCCCTTTTCTTGACAAAGGCATTTCACGCAACTGGCTTTTCAAGCGCATATTCTCGGCTCGTAACTCTTGCAGTTCTCTTTCCATCCGCTCCATGTGCATCTGAAGCTCTCTAAACTGATTTGCCATCCGCTCCAGATGAACTGCCAGCACGTCCTGGATTTCCTTTTGCATCCGCTCTAAATTCGCCCACGGTCCTGGCGGCTCAGGTCTTTCTCGGACACCTTCGCGCCGGGGCTCAATTTCCATCGGCCTGGACCTTCGTTTTTCAACTTTTAGTCTTTCCCGAACATCTTCTGGCGGCTCAGGCCTGCTCTCAAACTCGCGTTTCAGTGTCCGCTCAAGCTCCTCGGCCTCGGCCCAGAGCTGGCTGGCCTTTTCCATCTCTCCGCGCTCCTTGGCCTGGCGGGCCATGTCCCGCAACTGCTCAATGCGCTGCTTAGCCTCAGCGGGCATTCTGCCTTTGGTTTTCTGTGCGAAAGCCTCGATTTCTTCAGCGAGTTTTTTGGCCTTTTCACGCATCTGGGTAGCTTTTTCAGGCTGGCCTTCTCTCTCAGCCTGCTGGGCAGCTTCCTTTAGTTCGGCGAGTCTGGCGTGCACTTGCTCTATGCGCTGCCCTTCTCGCGGATACTCCTGGGCCCAAAGCCTGACGGTGGAAAACAATGCCATAATTAGCCCAATCATCAAGATTTTGTATTTCGCTTTCATTGCATTTCTCCTCTAATTGAATTTTTCTTAATATCAGCAAGCTACGCTGCTTATGGTTGGTTTAACAGTACTTACGAAATAAAATGCACAAAGTCAATAAAATTATCGGATGGATACGACCGCTAATTAACTCAAAAAAGCTTTTTAGGGTTGACGTAGCGAAGAATCCCGCTAAACTGTTTTTTCAAAAATTGACGTGAGCGAAGAGACCGTTAAGGAAATTATTGTGGCTTACAATTGTGTTGTCCTGGCCAAGCAAGTTCCTGACACCAAAAGGATTACAGGCCAGGTGATGAACGAAGACGGCACGGTAAACCGTTCTGCGCTGCCGGCTATTTTCAATCCGGAAGACCTCAACGCGCTGGAATTGGCTCTGCAGATTAAGGACAAATTTGGCGGCCAGGTAACAGTTATCTCGATGGGGCCGCCGGCAGCGGCTGCAATCCTGCGAGACGCACTTTTCCGCGGAGCCGATGATGCCATCTTGATAACCGACCCACAATGCGCCGCAAGCGACACTTTGGCAACCAGCTACATTCTTAGTTGTGCGGTCAAAAAAATAGATTACGATATAGTTCTTTGCGGCAGACAGGCAATTGACGGGGATACCGCACAGGTCGGCCCACAATTGGCAGAGAAACTTGGCATCACGCAGATTACCTATGTTGAAGAACTTATAGAACTGAACGGTAAAGCTATAATTGTGCGGCGAAACATCGGAACCGGCTGGCAGCAGGTGAAAACTACACTTCCAGTTCTGCTGACCGTTACCAGCGATGCAAACGAGCCGCGTGTCGCTGCTGCGAAAAAGATGATGAAGTTTAAAAATGCGCTTACGACAATCGAAATTGAGAAAAAAGTTAAAAGTGAGAATCCGCAAGCAGACCAAGCCCAAATCAAGGAGCTTATTACGCACAAATGCAGCGAAATGGAAGAAAAGGGCTTATTGATAAAGCACTGGGACCTTAATTTTATCAGTGCGGATTTGAGCTGGTGTGGCCGAAGCGGCTCACCAACTCAGGTCCACCGAATTCAAAGTGTCGTCCTGGCCACCAAGGAAAGCAAAGAAATCCCGCCGACCGATGATGGCATCGCCGATATGATACATGAGCTGATTGAAGATAAGATAATAGCATAAAGGTAAATCCGAAATTCGAAATCCGAAGCACGAAACAAATACAAATGACTAAAATGTCATTGCGAGCCCGAACAGAGTGAGGGCGTGGCAATCGCTGACTTGCGAAGGGTTGAGATTGCTTCGTCGCTTCGCTCCTCGCAATGACAAGTCGTGCCAATTTAAAATTGTTTCAGATTTCGATATTGGGATTTATACCAGCTATGATAGATAAATCTTTAAAAAAACAGTTAAACATGATTTTCAAGAAACAAAGGGTGATTTTGGCTTATCTTTTTGGGTCACAAGCTAACGGCAAAACAGGGCCGTTGAGCGATATAGATATTGCTGTGTATTTTAAAAAGGCAATTACTCCTGATGAGCGTTTTGATTTGAGATTAAAAGTACTCGGTGAGTTGACAGATTTGTTTAAAACCGATGATATTGATTTAGTTGTTCTAAATGATGCACCGCCTCTTTTAGCCCACAGAATCTTAAAAGAAGGAATTCTTATTTTTTCTGACAATGACAAGAAACGTCTTGAGTTTGAAGTGAGGGCTATCCTTAAATATTTAGATTGGAAACCTTTCTTAGACAAGTTCACCCAGGAAGTTTTTGGTTCAGGACAGATTATGGTAGATAAGGACCTTATAAAAGCGGTTAAGAGATTTGTCAATGCGGAATAGCTTAAATCTGATTGCTACGCGGGTTTTTGCCGAGCAGCATAACGAACAATAATGAAAAATAAGTAGCATGATTTACAATATACGCAATACGATATACAATAAGAAAAGTTCTCGGTACTTGAAGGCTTGACGCGTGTCCAGCCGTGCCGAAAGTAGATGTCGTTTAGAGTCAGAAAGGAAAGTAAAATGAATATTTATGTGGGTAATTTGTCAGGCGATGTGACAGAAGATGAT
>Ga0315312_1001908_pt1 | contig 15290 bp, 12 predicted proteins | sample TDP7_MG_FD_203629 | JGI IMG/M metagenome (GOLD analysis project Ga0315312, IMG submission 203629) | Freshwater sediment microbial communities from Lake Towuti, South Sulawesi, Indonesia - TDP7 | ecosystem: Environmental > Aquatic > Freshwater > Lake > Sediment | place: Indonesia: South Sulawesi... | reverse complement strand
AGCGCAGCGGAAATAGCGTTTCTTGACGCACTATTCAATTTAGCAAGACTATCGATTAACACCGGTTATTCTCCTTTGGGACCCCGCAGAGCGGGAACCCTCTTCCGGGGTCAGAGAGCAATTGATTGCGTACCTTACTAATCCATCCTCCGGGGACCCCGCAGAGCGGGAACCCTCGCCATATTTTTCTGCCCCAATCAAAGAAGCCGAATCCAGATGCTCCGATTCATCCAGCATGTTCACAAACAAATGAACAGATTCATACGATAGTGCCAGACCTTCCAAGAAAATCCTGGAATTGCCCGAGCTTTTCAGATTGGTAATACACACCGTCTTGGGGGTCCTGTTTCTAAGATCATTCAGAAGACCAGGCCAGTCGCTATCATGGCGTGAACTTAAAATCTTATTCAGCTTACCTGGCCCCTCAGATAACTGTTTGATTCGCCCATCTAATAATCTCTCTTCTCTACGCAGTTCACTTATATCCTGCAACGATTGTTCCTGTTTTTTACGAGCAATGTTTTCGTTCACCTTTTCGATCTTTAGCATCAGCCCGCCAACCGCTAATACCATAACCAGCAGTACCGCCGCTATAATATTAGCTGTTATAAGAGCATGTTTTTTGAGGGATTTAACCTCGACCACATCCCGAGGAAGGAGGTTTACCCTTAAATTACTATCACTGGCAGCCAAAAGCTTCATAGCCAGGCCAATCGCCACCACCGAGGGTTTCGCACAATTTTCGAGTTGCGATTTTCGATTTTCAATTGGCAATCGGAAGTCGGAAATCGGCAATTCAGACTTAAGCAGTGGTGTATCCTGATACGCATCTTCGGACGTTTCGACCTGCAGACTCTCACATGCGATCTTAGCTTTCAGAATCTCTGAAGCCGCCTTGTGTAATTGCATGGCACTGTCAGCTACTACAGAAATCTCCCACTTTCCGGGGCTGTCTGGAACCTCGATATCATAAAATTGAATGATTGTATTTATCTCGGAAGCTACCCACTGACAAAGCTCGCGCGGCTCTGCTTTCTGGTCATCGATTTCCCTGGTTCTAACAAAATCCATGGTCTGCTTTCTAAATACGCACAGAGTTAAAGCACTGCTCGAAAGTTCTGCTATAAGCACATTGCGGTCGAATTTTCCTGCTATTTTCTTGGCGTAAAACGCTCTGACATAGGCAATTAGCGGTGGCTCAATCGCCTCAAGATTAACACGAGCCAGAGTACACGCTTTGACGATCTGAGCTATTTTTTGACTATCCGCAGCAACTACAAATACCCGATTACTGCTCGATTGCCTTGCTGCACCAATTCCGCAGAAGTCCAACGCAATTTTTTTGCCGGATAAGGCAACACAGTGTTTCACTTCGTTATGAACAAACTGTCCTACGCCTGTCGGAGCTTGCTTGGGCATCTCCATAATTTGCATAAGCATAGGCCTTGCAACTAACGAAACCGCAGCTTGCCTTAGCCTTACCCTTATTCTGCTGCGAGTTTTCAACTGGCTTATCTCCTTGGCAAGTATTGCCGGATCTTCAATGTTGCCATTCTTTATTGCACCCTCAGGGACAGGACCAGTAGCTGTTTTTACTAATTCGACACCACCGCTGCTCTTTCTAAGCAGAGCCAGATTTATCCGGCCATTTGAAATATCTATTCCTAACGCGGTTTTGGTGTCGAGCTTCATTCGTTGATCCTTAAACTGTCAATTCTGATTATGTAGGGACTGCTGCTGCTTACTGTTACGTCAGCTTCGACTCTGGCAACAAAGCCCTGGGCAGAAGTACCTGTTGACTCGATTGTAAGATTCGGTAATGCTCCTGTAACGGTGACAGTATATGAGCCACCATCAAACGGCTTATTTTCAAAACCATCGTCCCAGTTACTATCAATTCTGATCTGCGCAAGAGCATCATTAAGGCCGGCTTCCGCAACAGCGAGGGCCTGGACGGCCCAGACGTGGTTTTGCATTAGCTGTATTTCCTCGGTGTTCATTTGCAGCATACCCATAACCAGCGCAGAAAGTAGCGCTATGGCAAAGATTGTTATCAGAAGCACTGAACCATTATTGTTTTGTCTTGTTTTCATAGATTGATTCTATCTAAGGCAATATCTGGCTGGCTCTCCTACACGTGGCGTATATGCTCAGACGTCGAGTATTCGATTCATCCGAAGTCCCCCACGATGAAAGGAAACCGTTTGCCACCGCGTTATTGCTCTTATGTCGCGTCTGTCCGCTTCCAGGTAGAGATTGCTTGCCCATCATCTTATCGTTGTCAAATGCTAATGCCAGCCAATAGGTACCGGCTGAAAACTCGGTCGGTGTGATGCTGACCTCATGCCAATGGTAGAACGTCGACTCCACAGCCTCGGCGGCGGACTGAACTATCAGCGTGCCAGGCTCGCCGTTATTGTCCGTATAAATTGCATATCGTAGATTCTGCGGTGGATGTGGTGGCCTGCCCGTATCCGGGCCTTTCTGCACGTACGCTGAGATACTTGTTACCGTTTCATCCTCAGCCAGGCTCACCTGTGTGGCGAACTGGACGTCCTTTCCTGACAAGGATATGTTTTCGACGTTCTGATTTCCGAAAACCCCCTCGCCTCCCCCGGAAATAGAATTTGCACGCAAATAAATCCAGGCAGTGAAGATTTTATCCTGGCCGAGTGTCGCAAGATTGGTCAGGGTTGTTTTCACTTTCACAAAGCGGATGGTATTTACATCTGTTATCGGTGTATTGAAATCATTAGCATCATAGCAGATAAATTGCAACTGGCGAACTTGCCCAGCCAAATCGCAAAGATCTCCAACAGGACCAAATTCGACATAGCTATCCTCGCTGATATCGTATCTCAAGGTGTCCCCAGCATTGTCTTGAAATTCGATATAGCCGTTGTTTTCGGCTGAATCGCTTACCACAGTTATTCGGGCTGCCTTTGAGAGGTTGTGGTATAAATGGTCCATCAGGACCCTGCCGTTCTGCAAAGCTTCGGCAGCACCGGCTTTGGAGTCCCAACTGTTCTGTATGGCTCTAAACTGTGGCAATACGACGGCAAAAATTATTGCCATTATGGACAGAGCTATAACCATCTCCACAAAGGTTAGAGCTGAGGCCAACCCTGCGCATAAACGCACTTTTCTGGTTTCGTAGCGCATTATTATTAACCCTTAATCTTTACACTGCTGTCGGTATTTTCGGCCAGTTCGCGAAACGCAAATAGCAAATAGCAAATAGCAAATGGCGAAAAGCGATAAGCGACATGCGATATGCGATAAGTTAGTACAGAGCCTGTTTTTATCAGGCATAAGCCTTTGTCGTTAGAAAAAATCTTCAGACTGCTAAAGAGGGTCTTATAAACTTATGCCCTTTGGAAATCCTTTTGACATTTGACGATAACTGCTGCTGTTGGCAATCTGTTTCTAACGATACCTACCATCTTCTGGCAAGGAGAGTTGATAGGGTAACCTCAACTTCGTCATCTACCAGATTGCTGTCGCCGTTGAGGTCGTAGCCAACTGTGACAGTTATCTTTCGCAGATTAGGGTTAATGGGGCTATCGACCACGCTGCCAAGATATAAGTCATCGAGAGATGAGCTCGTTTCCGTGAATGTACTGCCATAGTTATAGATTGAGCGGGCCTTTATTTCATCGAGCTTAGCCTGGGCGAGGATAAGGCTGTTGGTTCTGTGTTCTATAATTGTGCTGGTGACATGGGCACTGGTCAGAGCTTTTAGAATCGGAACTATCGCAAGAATCAGCAAAGTTGATGCCACAATAACTTCGGTGAGAGTGAATCCCATAAACCGATTTGCGATTTGCGATTTGCGATTTGCGATTTTCAGTATTCGACGCATTTTATCACTCCTGTTGCTGGAATAATGGTGATGGTAAAACTTTTGCCCTCTGCGGAAATACTTAGCTCAGTGCCACTTCCGGATTTTAACTCTCCCAACGGTCCAAAACTGAATTTGTGCCCAGTAGGGCAATTAATAGTAACTTCACCTGTGGTGTGTGAATCAACTGTTGCATGAGTCTTTATGTTTTCTATTTCATAGGCGTTATAAGGAGCGGAGCCGACCATCTTCAATTCATAACCTTTGGAGTTGTTTGCAGCGTCAGAAATAGCCAGCCCGCGCGTCCGGCGAAGATCAGTAACCATCTTCCTGGCGACGGTATCGGCTTTTTGTTTTGAAATGATAGCGAAATTGAGTCTTGGTACCGCAATAGCTGCCAATATGCCGAGAAACATTACGATAATGATCAACTCGACCAGACTATAGCCTACCCTGTCTTTTGCCATAGTTTTAGCTCACAGTGTAGAATCAGCAAGGACGTCCACAGCCAAACCACGCAGCCATCATTCTGACTTGTAGCGTGTGTAGAAACTGTATCTGGTTTAACTCACTACTAATGACTGTGATCAGAAACACGATGGGTAGTGCTGCTATAAATATAGACGGTCCCAAATGGGCATGCAGGTGCACCATCGGGGAAATAGTCGGTGTTCACGGTGACGTCTGTTAGCTGTGATGGCCAGGCGCCATTGTTTGCGTAGTACAATTCGATCTGTGAGTTTATCAAGTCGACATTAGTTTTGCAGGCGTTGACTTTGGCAGTGTGTGCGCCTGCTGTAATTCGGGGAATAGCAATTGCCGCCAGCGCCCCGAGGATCAAAACTACGACCATCAATTCAACCAGCGTAAAACCTTTTCTGGTCCCCATTCTATTTCTCCTCGTTTTCGCCCATGCTATATTCAGCTTATCTGCCGGCTGAATTATCGACACAAAATACCGAGCACTTTATAAAAAGCAGGTGAAGAAGATTGCCAGAACAATTTGCCCCTCATGCTTTCTGCGAAAGCAGAAATGGGGGTTGGACAATTCCATCTCCCTGAGAAACTTTTTATCGGAAGCAATCGTTGTTTGCGATTGTCCCACTATAATAAATATTAATACAAAAATGGCCTTAGCCAAACTTATGATTTTTTGATTATTCCAAATGACGCATATAATCCAACATAGGCAAATATACAGCTATGAGGATAAATCCCACAATAGCTCCCATAATAAACGTCAGAGCTGGCTCCAATTTTACCAGCAAAGCATTTATTGCCCGCTCGATATCTTTATCCAGAAAATCAGCGCCTTTACTGAGCATTTCTGGTAACTGCCCTGCTTCCTCCCCTGAGATAGCCAATTGTGTGATCATAGCAGGAAAAATATCATAATTTTTTAAGGACTTTCCAACAGGGTTACCAGCCGCAATCAATTGCTGCAACTGTTTAGTAATCTCGGCCATTTTATGATTGTGAGCTGCCACACTTGCTACATCCAAGGCCTCAATTAACGAGACTCCCACCGAAGCCAGCATCGCAAAAGTGCGTGTGAAATGTGAAATCACCACCATGCGATTAAGCTTAGCAAAAACAGGCATTTTTAATTTGAAAACATCCCATCGTGCTTTAATATACGGCTTTTTTGACAACCGTCGTATTAATATCACTGCTCCTACGCCCAAAATAAGGATTGCCCACCACCAATCTCTGATTAGGAAGCTCAAGTCTACCAGCACTTGGGTAGGACCAGGCAATGCTACATGTAACCGTTTGTACAACTTCGAAAATATAGGTACAATGAAAATCAAAAGAAAACCAACAACTGCAAGGCACACGATACCTACCACGACTGGATAAATGAAGGCAGACTTGACCCTTCGCTTTAACTCAGTTTGCTTCTCCAGATATACCGCACTCATTTCGAGCGCTGTTGCTAATTTCCCTCCGGACTCACCGGCCTCAATCATGCCCAGGAAAAAATCTGAGAACGTGTCTCTGTATTTTTCGAATGCGTTTTTCAGGCTGGAGCCGGTTTCTACTTTACCCCTGATATCAGCGATTACCTCCCTAAAGGCCCTATTTTCGGTTTGTTCCTCTAATGTCTGCAGGCACGTTAGGATTGATAGTCCCGCCGAATACATCCCTGCAAACTCATAGGCAAAGGCCACTACTTGCGATTGCTTTATTTTCTTGCGTTTTTTCGCTGGGACTTTTGCTCGACGGGCCTTTACTAAAACATAATTCATCTTGGCCAGCTCTTCACGTAGCACCACAACATTGTTAATGTCGCTGGACGTATCGGAGAACTTATTCCCGGCTTCGTCTTTGGCTGTGTACTCGTAGACCGCCATTAGTCTGCCCTTATATCGACAACTCGCATTAGCTCATCCAATGTCGTTACGCCATTGAGAACCTCATCAACTCCGCTTTTACAAAGGGTTTTCATGCCGGAGGCCACAGCCTGTTGTTTAATAACGTCGTCACTGGCTCCATCCACTATCATCCTGCGGATTGCCTCTGAAACAGTTAATATCTCATAGATTGCCTTGCGCCCGCGGTATCCAAGATGGTAGCAACTCTTGCAGCCGCAACTGCGGTAAAGTTGGATATCCCCGCCCGCGCCGGATTCGCCAAACAGCAATTTGCGTTCTTCTTCAGATGGTTGATAGCTCTGCTTGCACACAGAACAAGATGTTCTTATAAGCCTCTGGGCCACCGCACCTAAAAGGGCTGAAGAAACAAGGAATGGCGGTATTCCCAGATTGATTAGACGTGATATCGCACCGGCTGCGTCATTGGTGTGCAGTGTGCTCAGGACCAAGTGTCCCGTCAGAGCAGCACTAATAGCTATTTCTGCTGTTTCCAGGTCGCGAATCTCACCCACCAATATGATATCCGGATCCTGCCGTATTATGCTTCGCAATGATCGCGCAAATGTCATTCCCGCTACCGGTCTGACTTGCACCTGTGTAATACCATCAAGACGGTACTCAACAGGATCTTCAACAGTAACAATATTTCTTTCCGGAGTATTTACCAGTTGCAGAACCGAATACAGCGTGGTCGTCTTACCGCAGCCGGTCGGGCCGGTTAGAAGCAGCATCCCATAGGGATTGCTAACCAGCTCTCGAAATTTCTGATTATCCTGGGGCGAGGTTACCACGGCATCAAACGACCACTTACTTGCATTTTTATCGAGAATTCTAATGACTATCTTTTCACCCCCTACCGCCGGTAAGGAAGAAACTCTTAAATCATACTCTTTATCGTCGTGCCGCAAAGCCATATGGCCGTCTTGGGGAACCCTTCGCTCAGAAATATCCATATCTGACATAATCTTGATGTGTGATACCACCTCAAGCTGCGCCGATGAAGGCACATCTATTGCATTTCGCAAGATTCCATCTACACGGTATCGCACCCTCACATCAGATTCTTGCGGCTCAATGTGTACGTCACTTGCCCGAGCATCGATAGCTCCTCTTATTATGGAGGAAACCAGCTTTGCAATGGGAGCATCAGCAACCGCAACTTTTTTCTCCTCGACGGAACGGCGTCGCGCAGCCTTGCTCGAATCCTCCTTTAGACGCATTGAGACAATAGCCTGCTTTGTCACATTCGCTACGTTGAAATGATAGTGAATCGTTTGTCTTATAGCACTGGGCACAGCAGCAACCGGAACAACCTTGTATCCGGACTTCATCTCAATCTGGTCTCGGACGGCAAGGTCCAGAGGAGAACTCATCGCTACTACCAGCCGATGTTCTTCTTTCCTTATCGGAATCAGGTTATGCTGACTCGCTATTTCATATGAGACCAAGTGAGCTACCATCGGATCAACCATCTCAGGTGAAAGATTAACGAATTCTATTTTGTTAGCAGCTGCAACAACCCTGGTGAATTGCTCTTCATTAAGGAGATTTTCCTTTTTGAGGATGCCTATCAAACTTTGTCCAGTCTCTCGCTGCTGGCTAAGGGCAGTCTGGAGAGTCTTCTCATCGACTATCTTTTCTTGCAAAAGAAACGATATTATCGGGTCCTGCGCTTCCATAACATACTATCTCTACAAAACATCTAATCCACAGTCAGTATCGACCTAAGCTTGAAATGACTTAAAGACAAATAGACCTCCAGAAATTCAAAATTCTAAGTAGTCCCCCTTAGGGATTAATCTTGATTCTTAGAACAACGATATTTAACATATATAGCAAGATAATGATATTTACCCGCCATAGGCGGGTTTACCTTGAGGCTTCTATGCGTAAGCCAGTCGTATACCTTATAACTTGCATTGCTACGGTGGCTGTTACCGCCATGGTAATCGGGCTTGTCTTGCTCTTTTTGCTCGAGCCTCGGATAGAGGATATATTCGCATCTTATCATGACCAAATACAATACAGCGAGCTAACGATAAGCTATCCGTTTGATGGTACGCTTTTCCCCCCAGAAATTGTGTCCCCTACATTCTATTGGAAAGACAGTAATTCCAAATCTGACACCTGGCTAATTTCGATCAAATTCCAGGACAACAAGGAACGCATGAAATTCCTGACACACAGTCCGCAGTGGAAACCGAATCTGCGGGATTGGCAGGTTATAAAAAAGAGGTCTCTGGAAAAAGAGGCAGAAGTCACCATTCTGGGTGTCAATCGCTGGGCCCCGAAAAAAATCCTATCGGCAAGCCGAATCTCAATCAAAACATCCCAAGATGAGGTTGGCGCACCGTTATTTTACCGGGAAGTAAACCTGCCTTTTGTTGATGCTGTCAAAGACCCCTCGCACATTCGATGGCGTTTTGGCTCAATATCTTCTGTACAGCAGCCCCCGATCATCCTGGAGAGTCTGCCGGTATGTGGAAACTGCCACTCATTTTGTGAAAGCGGCAAAACACTGGCCATGGACGTGGATTATGCCAACAGCAAAGGCTCATACGTTATTACACGAGTTGCTGAACAAATGGTGCTGGCAACAAGCGATATCATAACCTGGAACGACTACAGGAGGGAAGATGGCGAACAGACCTTCGGCCTGCTTTCTCAGATTTCTCCGGATGGCAGGTACGTGGTCAGCACGGTGAAAGATAAGTCCGTTTTTGTTCCGATGCCGCCCCTGGCCTTCTCTCAGCTATTTTTTCCGGTCAAAGGCATCTTGTGCGTGTATGATACACAAACGCGCACCTTCCAGTCACTACCTGGAGCAGATGATCCACAATATGTCCAGAGCAACCCGACCTGGAGCCCTGATGGCAAGTACATCGTCTTCGCCAGGACTAAAGCATACGACCTGGCGCACACGCTCGGAAAGGGCAAGGTGCTTCTGACCCCCGAAGAATGCAGAGAATTCACAGAAGAAGGAAAGCCTTTCTTGTTCGATTTGTATAAGATTCCATTTAATGACGGAAAAGGCGGCCAGCCTGAACCACTTAAGGGGGCCTCTAATAACGGTATGAGCAACTTCTTTGCAAGATACTCACCTGATGGCAAATGGATTGTGTTCTGCAAAGCCAAAAGTTATATGCTGCTTCAGCCTGACAGCGAACTTTATATTATACCGGCTGAGGGTGGCCAAGCTAGAAGGTTGCGATGCAATACGACTCGGATGAACTCCTGGCATAGCTGGTCGCCAAATGGCAAGTGGCTGGTGTTTTCCTCGAAGGCAAATTCCGCCTACACACAACTATATCTTACGCACATTGATGAACAGGGAAACAGCACTCCTGCGGTCTTGCTGGACCAGTTTACATCTGCTGACCGAGCTGCCAATATACCGGAGTTTGTCAATGCTAAGCCCTCTGCTATTAAAAAAATCCATGAACAGTTCCTGAATGATTATTCTTTTGTCAGAGCCGGAAATGAGTTTTACAAGCACGGTGAGACAGATAACGCCATAGAAGAGTACAGAAACGCGCTGGCACTAAACCCCAACAATGTAGAGGCCCACCAGAAGCTGGGATTTCTTTTATACAATGTCAAGGTTAAGGACAAGGAGGGGATGGCCCATTTATCAAAGGCCATACAACTTGATCCAGGCAATCCCCGCGCACACCACGACCTCGGTATGGCGCTGTTGCACCAGAGAAGATTCGATGAAGCTATCGGGCATCTCTCGACAGCATTGCAGCTTAGACCCCAAGGGTTAGATGAGCAATACAATCCCGTAAACATGCACTACTATCTCGGACAGGCATTCCTTCTTAAAGGAGATTCTAAAGAAGCCCAGGTCGTTCTATCAAAGGCAGTATCTCTTGACCCCAACCATGTCCAAGCTCGCTATAGGCTCGCTCTGGCACTGGCTGACCAGGGTAAGTTCGACCAAGCTCTTACGCATTATTCTAAGGCTGTGGAAATTAGACCAGATGTCGATACATCAGCAGCACTGCACTACCTGCTTGCGATGCACTATGCTGAAGCACGTCGATTCCATGAAGCAATTTTATCGGCCCAAAAGGCACTTGAGCTGGCGCGTGCCGCCGGAGAAAAACAGCTCACTGAGAAAATCCAGGAGCAGCTTGAATTCCTCAAACAGGTAAGTCCTTGAAAGAAAGCGACAATAGATAATATAGATATGAATTTCCCGATGAAGCCGTTCTTACATAACTTATGCAAAACTTGCCCTTAATTTTCTTGCATTATTCGTCTATTGGATGTAAAGTAAGTATGATATCTTTCAGAAAAACGGCGGCGTAGCCAAGTGGACCAAGGCGACGGTTTGCAAAACCGTTATACGTCGGTTCGAATCCGACCGCCGCCTGTTGCTTTATTCATCAATATTTTATCATGGCCCAGTCAATGCAAGTAAGTATCGAAAATAGCGTTCTGCAACTTGTCCATCAGCAAATGGTCAGCCGGATTAAGGGCCCTACTATTATGCACATCTGCGGTGAGGTAACATCCCCCGCATATGTTCAGCCAAATCGTAAGGCATACTGAATCATTTTTTAATCCAAAGACAGGAAGGCAAAAATGAACCAACAGGAAAAACTAAAACGAAAAAAACTTGCTATCACACTAACCATAATTTTTCTGCTGGCATTGATCCTCGGCCCGGGGCCGGGCCTTTATCTGATTAATCCTAACCCTGCCGACCCCAATGCAAGATTTACCTTTTTGGGGATGCCGATAATTTATGCCTGGGCACTGTTGTGGCTACTTGTAGAATCTGTAGTAGTCGTGATCGCTTATCTAAAGCTGTGGGACAGCTGCGAAAAAGGCCAGACTAAGACTAACTAAAACATTAATCTTATAGCTGCCAGGTACTTAATATGTTACCAATACTCGCGAAAACAGATGGTTCCAATATGGGTAATGTGCCGATTATAATGATAGGCATATACCTGCTGATGTTGGCTGGCGTGGGGGTCTATGGCTACATCAAAAGTAAATCCACCGAGGAAGATTATTACCTTGCCGGCCGTAAACAGGGTTTCCTTATCACTTCTTTGACCATTATAGCCGCTTTCTTCAGCTCGGCAGCACTGCTCGGCAATCCCGGGGCAGTTTATAAAGATGGTGTGGCGTTTATGCTATTTGCACTGAACTTGCCCGTCGGCGGCGCAACCGTTTATATATTCGGCAACCGTATCTGGCGGGCCGGCCATGCCAAAGGTTATGTCACTCCTGGAGATATGATTTCCGAATACTACGATAATTCGGTGATGGTTCGCATACTCGTTGCTGTGCTCGGATTTTTATATGTTCTGCCCTATGTAGTCATTCAAATCCGGGCCGGCGGCCATCTCGCACAGCAGATATTCTCCTCAACCCCATATTTTACTATCATCGGCCTTAAATTTGAAATCTTTGATGTCGGAGCAACGGTACTATCGATCATAATGATGATATACATAATGGTCGGAGGGATGAGAAGTGTGGCCCTGGCCGATGTGTTCCAGGGCATAATACTCCTGGCGGGTATGCTTATCGCCGGTGTCGTAGCTATTATCGCTTTCGGCGGAGTTACCAAGTATTTCAATGCTATCTCTACACTGCCGCCTGAAGCACTTTCTCTGCCTGGCGCTTCCGGCAGATATACACCCTGGCTGCTGATGACATTGTGCATATTCGGCTCATTGGCTTCGATTATTCAACCTGCACAGTGGATGCGATTCTATGCAGCCAAATCCCTTCAGACACTCAGGCGTAGCGCTCTTACGTTTTCACTCATTTTACCGCCTTGTTTCCTCTTTGGCGTAATGCTCGTTACCCTTGGTGCACGAGTGCTCTATCCTCCTACGACAACTGTTGACCCCGTAACACACACAATTACAGTAATAGCTCACCCTGTTGTCGGAAGTCACGACCAGGCACTGATAGCCCTGCTCAAAAACCAAGGTATCGCCGTAATGGGGGCGATCGGGCCTTTCATTGTAATGTTGATTATGCTGGCGGTTGTAGCAGCATCGATGAGTACCGCAGATGCTAATCTGCACGCCTTAAGCGCTGTCCTCACACGTGATTTCTACGACCGTTTCATCCATCCCAAAGCTGGCGAAAAAGAGCGAACGTGGATAGGCCGTGGCATTATCGTCCTTGGAACACTGTTGTCATTATGGCTGGTGTATGTTGGTCAAAGAAACAAGGATTTTGCCCCTCTGAAAATGATTGTAGAGATGCAGTTTGTGGCAATGGCCTTTTCCTGCCAGGTCTTACCTGCTGCCGTTGACGTATTATTCGTCCATCGCGGCACACGTGCCGGTGCTGTCTGCGGTATGATTGCCGGCCTGTTGGTCGTAATGATGTTTACACCGATGTCAAAAGTGCTCCTGGGACAGGGGCTTGGAAGCTCTGTTGCAAATACGTCACTATATCTCAAACAACTGTTAGATATCGGATTCTGCGGCCTGGTGGCAAATGTACCGATATTTGTGGCAGTCAGTCTTTTTACCAAAAAACCAGACCAAAAGAAGGTTGCGGAACTTAAGAAAATCATGACCGGTGAGAATGACTAAAATCCGGTTCTTTTTGCGCGGTTGCTGCCTATGAAAGCAAACATCAAAAACTGCGTATTGGAATTACTGCAAGCCGATATCACCGAGATGTCCACCGACGCGATTGTCAACGCTGCCAATGCCCAATTGACCCTGGGTGGCGGCGTAGCTGGAGCTATCAGAAAAAAAGGCGGCCCTAAAATACAACAAGAATGCAATAAAATTGGCCGGACTTATGTAGGCGGCGCCGTGATAACCACCGGCGGCAATCTCAAAGCAAAGTACGTAATTCACGCTGTTGGGCCGCAAATGGGCGAAGGAAACGAAGACCAGAAGCTCAAAAATGCCACGCTCAACTCGCTTAAATTAGCCGATGAAAATAATCTAAAGAGCATTTCTTTCCCAGCTATCAGCACCGGCATCTTCGGCTTTCCAATCCAAAGATGCGCCGAAATAATGCTAAAGACAACTATCGAATACCTTAAAGGCCAAACCGGCTTAGAAAAGGTTGTTTTCTGTCTCTTCGGCCAAGAAAGTTATAAAATATTCGAAAACCAATTAAAGCGGTTTTGAAACCTGTCCCTTCGACAAGCTCAGGCCCGCCCCGAGCAAAGCCGAGGGGGCAGGCTCTGAGCGGGCTTGTGGTGAGCCTGCCGAATCCAGTCGAAGAATTGGCTTTGTTTGGCTTTGTTTTTCCATCCCACGGAAAACGGCAAATTTCTCATATTCTTTTTATTTCAAAGAGCTTACGTAAATTATACCCTTACATAAATTGGCTTTGTTTTGCATAATCATAGTGGGTATCAGGTTACGAATTTCGTCAATCGGATGCGCAGCTCGTATCGGTTGCGTTAAGCGTAAAGAGTCGTTTAAGCCGTAACCGAAAGCCGATAGACGAAACGAGTCGCGCAACCTCAACCGAATATTAGTTGCCTTTTATCCTGCTTGCCTGGTTTCCCTATTTTATCTCCAGTATCGAGTATCCTTATTCACAATTCGCTAATCCGCAGGATGCCTGACGGCATGACTCTAAATTTGACTGGAACTACTGTCCCTTTTCGTGCGGGTCTCCGCGTGCTTCCCGCTCCGGCGGTGAAAAATAAGGATTTGGGCTTCGCATGCTATTGGAAGGCCCTCCTTGTTTACGATTTGCTATCTATCATCCAACATCGAGTATCCAGAATCAAGCATCTAGAATCTAAATAATATTATACCAAATTATGCCTATTTCTCAATAAAAATCTAACAATGATAAAAAAAATTATGCCAAAGAGAGCACCGAGGACACAGAGAAATTCAAAAATATTTAGCCTGCCGTTTCACGGCAGGTTTTATCTGGCCACTAAGGCACGAAGGCACAAAGGATTAAACCAAGAATCCATTCGGCTGCGCTTACCACAGGCTTTGCTCAGGCCGAACCTTGCGACGAGTTCCCCTTTTCGTCATAAACGAAGGGACTACTATATAAGTATATGCGTATATACTTATGGAGTATTCAAAGAAGCCGAGTTTTAGGGAAAGCGGTTATTTAATCGTTTAAGATGGGTCTTTAGCTCCGGAGGCAACAGAGACAATCGGAGATTTTGTTTTGGAGGATTTCGATGAGTCGTTTGTTTTCGTTGACGGTTTTCTGCTCGGCTTCGGTTTCGGCGACGATTAGATTTTGAGCACGAATTACAGAAATTACGAGGATTGGGCTACAAGAGTATATAAGTATATGCGTATATACTTATAGAGTGTTTCAATCATTACGGATTTGGGGTGATGGAATCAATGATGCGGTGTCGAAGGTGAAGGAGTTATTTTGACCAGAGGGAAGAGAGAGAATCGGAGACTTTGTTTTGGAAGATTTTAGTTTCGGCGAATCGTCTCGGCGAAGACCGAGGCCGTAACGATAACGGTACATCTTTTATTATTCTTTTAACACAGCGGTAGGATGAGCAACTTTTATCAGCCGCAGGCGGATGTTGCCCCGCCGTAAGGTGTCCCCAAGGGAATGCTGTTATTTTTATTCTCCGGCAAATCCATCGGCCGTAATCGGTAAACGTCCGCAATAAAATTCCTCTAATGATTCTCATCACGTTTTTTAAGAACTTCGAGGATATCGGTCAGAGTTTCATTTATGCGATACATAACCATCCAACCCTCTAAAATTATCCGTGCGATTACAATAATAATTATGTATGGCAAGAAAATCCGGACTACATCCCATGTCGAAACACGTATGCCAGGGGTTTCAAGAAGAGAAATGAGTTGGTTCGCTGGAATGGCCAAACAAATGATTACAATCAGGATGAATAGAGCTTTTATGAAAAAAGTCGTCAACATTCTCTTGAAACTGAAGAAGCCAGACAAAATACCGGAATTCAAAGACCTAACTCTCTGTCTCTGAGTCCTAGGAGTCTGTCTGAGTAAAGCATTGAAAAAGAATTTTTCCCTTCTATTGTAGCTGCTATTCTCAACTGGCGGGGTAAAGTGTTTCATTGCTCTCATCGGTCCATATCCTGTGGACAGATTCGG
>Ga0315312_1001907_pt1 | contig 15300 bp, 11 predicted proteins | sample TDP7_MG_FD_203629 | JGI IMG/M metagenome (GOLD analysis project Ga0315312, IMG submission 203629) | Freshwater sediment microbial communities from Lake Towuti, South Sulawesi, Indonesia - TDP7 | ecosystem: Environmental > Aquatic > Freshwater > Lake > Sediment | place: Indonesia: South Sulawesi... | reverse complement strand
ATTTCTTCAGCCGGGCCGAAATCTACAGCAATGTCTTCGGTAATTCGCAACGTTGTTACTTGAACAGGCCGCTTCTTAAAAGAAATATACGCCGCATCAACCTTAGGGTCATATTTAATCTTCATAAAATTAAACTCCAAAATAAAATACATACACTGTAACAACAATTATTTCCTCTGCTTGCTCCACCACAATAGGCATGACCTGCTTTACCTCATAATGTTTACCTTTCCATTTGGAGCTAAAGCGAAAATTTTTTCTAAACGCCCTTCGTCCTTTTTTAGCTGGGACCTCTTCTCCCTCTTTTATTGCTAACGTTACTTCCTCTTTTGATGCCCCACGGTCGTGGAGTTGATCCAACGCATGTTGAGAAAATACAATTTTCTTCATCCTGTATTATACCTTTTCCTTGCTGCTTCACGGAAACTGTGATTTCTTTAAATAATGTACTATAATCTTATAACTAATGCAATTTATTTCTTATTTGTTACTATCACAAATACTTAAGACAAACGGCAGAATAATCAAGACCTTGCGGATTCTTAGTGCTTACCCCAGAGGTTTTTTCTTGATATGCTCTTTTTCTTTCAACAGTCTGTATTTTAGTTTATACTGGTACTAAAAAGCAAGAATTTGCTAGTGATTGATTAGCGACAATACTTTGGGAAATAATGTTCTAATTGTACCAAAGGCTTTTTGTTAAAGGAGTCAAGTGGCTACAGGAATATTAAAAGTTGCCTCGTGCCAGTTTGCGGTGGGAAGGGATATCCGGCGGAATGCTCGGCAAATCCGCGAATTCATGCAAAAGGCGAGTAAGGCTGGGGCTGATATTGTTCATTTTTCCGAGTGTGCCCTTAGTGGCTATGTCGGGACAGACTTTCCTTCTTTTGCCGGCTTCGATTGGGACCTGCTCAAGGAAGAAACACAAAAAATCATGGCACTTGCAGGACAGTTCGGCCTATGGGTCGTTCTCGGCAGCACACACAGATTAACCGAGCCGAATAAGCCACATAACAGTCTTTATCTGATAAATCCAAAAGGCAAAATTGTTGATCGCTACGATAAAAGATTCTGCACCAAAGGCGACCTACGCCGTTTAACTCCTGGTAATCACTTTGTATATTTTACCATCAACAAAGTAAAATGTTCGCTGCTTATATGCTTTGACTTGCGGTTTCCGGAAATCTATCGGCAGTTGTATAAGCAGAAGGTCAATTGCATTTTCCAATCGTTTTACAACGCTCGGCAGAAAGAGCCAAGCGTACATACTCACATTATGCGGCAGACGATGCAGTGTCACGCTGCGACGAACCATTTCTGGGTGAGCATGTCAAATTCAAGCGGTTATTATTCACCATACCCATCGTGTTTTATTCAGCCGGATGGCAAAATCGTTCGCCAGCTCAAGGCAAACCGCCCCGGCATGATGATTAACATAGTTGACCTGAGCAAGAAATTCTACGACCCGATGGCTGATTTCAGGACTATGGTACTGGCCGGGGGCCTCAGCAGCAGGCTTTCTGAAATAGACGACCCTCGGTCAAGAGACACAACAAGTCTTTAAACCGCATTCAGCTCCCGCATAAAAAACGTTTGGCTAAAAGAAATATTCCAGATTATAATCAATTAAGTAGGTAATTATCACAACATTGTCCTTTTTGCTTAAAAGGATATCCAAGATGTCTGAAAGATGGAAAGATTGGCTGGCGCAAGCCAAGCGGGATTTGAGCCACGCCGAAAAGGCGGTCAAGGCTGTTTTTCTGTATCTGCACGGTGAAGGCTGGGGACACTCGGTCTATGCCTTGCTCAAGGCCCTCACAGACAAAAAGAAAGTACCCGCGAAACTGTTAGAATCTGCGAAGATTCTGGATAAGCATTATATTCCTGCTCGTTACCCTAATGGTTTTGACAGAGGGATTCCTGGCGACTATTATACCGAGAAGGAAGCTAAAGAGGCGATTAAGAATGCACGAGAAATCATCAAATTTTGTCAAGGTTGTATTCGCCGATAAGAAGAAGGTTCTAAGGCAGTTAAAAGAATACACTAAAAAAATTAAGCAAACCGAGCTTGCGGTGAAAAAAGTTGGGCTATTTGGCTCTTACGCTACTGATACTTTCGGACCAGCCAGCGATGTGGACCTGCTGATAATTTTGCGCAAAAGTCCTAAGCGCTTCTTGGACAGAATTCCTGATTATCTTCCCAGCGACCTTTCCGTAAGCAGCGATGTCTTTCCTTACACCAGCGAGGAAATAGAGAAGATGAAGCAGGATGGCAATCGCTGGATTCGTCACGTTCTTGACGAGGTAATTTGGCTTTGAAATCGGAGAGCATTAGTGGCAAATAATACTATAACCGCGCCGAAAGGTTTTCTGGCGGCAGGAGTGCATTGCGGGATCAAGAAATCAGGCAAGCTTGATTTAGCGCTGCTCATTTGTCCAGCTGGCGCCAAGGCAGCAGCGGTATTTACCACCAATAAAATCACATCAGCAGCAGTTCAGGTCAGCAAAAAGCACATAAAAAGCCCCAAAATTTATGCGGTGGTCGTTAATTCCGGCAACGCTAATGCCTGCACGGGCCGGCTCGGAGTCAAAAATGCAATAAAAATGTGCGAGGAGACTGCGGAATCGTTGAAGAGGATGCGAGACACGAGATTGCTTCGCTCCGCTCGCAATGACAAGGTCGACGCAATACGCGATACGCAATACGCAGCACGAAACGTGCTCGCTGCTTCCACTGGTATTATAGGTCACCAATTGCCGATGGATAAAATTGCTGTAGGCATCTCAAAGGCAGCAGCACAACTTTCGTCTTCCCCGAAGGCAGGCCTGGATTTTGCAAAGGCGATTATGACAACTGACACAAAACCCAAACAAGCAGTTAGAAGATTTGCGATTGACGATTGTCGATTGACGATTGAAAAACGTATGCTGGAAATCGAAAATCGAAAATTGAAAATCGAAAATTCCGTTATCACCACTGCCGGCGTAGTTAAAGGGGCCGGCATGATTGCCCCAAATATGGCTACCACGCTTTGTTTTATTACCACTGATGTAGCTATAACAAAACCGTTGCTGACAAGTGCTTTGAAGACTGCTATTGACAATTCGTTAAACAAACTTACCGTTGACGGCCACCAAAGCACTAATGACACTGCGATGATTCTTGCCTCCGGCTTGGCTGGCAATCGCCCCATAGTGACACAGTGTCCTCGGTACAAAAAATTCACAAAAGCATTGACAGAATTGTGCGACGATTTAGCAAGGCAGATGGCGCTGGATGCCGAAGGGGCCACACGGATGTTTAAGGTTATTGTCAAAGGAGCAGCCAGCAAAGTAGATGCGGCCAAGGCTGCCAGAGCGATAGCTAATTATGACCTGGTAAAATGTGCCGTTCATGGCGGCGACCCCAACTGGGGCAGGATTATCTGCGCGGTCGGCTCAGTCGGCGTAAAATTAAATCCCAATAAGCTATCCTGTAAGCTCGGAGATATAACTGTTTTCAAGAACGGTACTCCCACGAAATTCGATGCAAAAAAAGCAAGCAGGATAATTTCACAAACTGAGCACATCATAACCGTAGATTTAGGTGCAGGAAAATACAGTGACTTTTGCTATGGCTGCGATTTAAGTGCGGAATATGTCAGAATTAACGCTGATTATTCTACATAAGAGGCAATATCAACTCTGTGTTGGTATTCTCTATTTTACTTACGCCTTGACAATCAAGTAGAACCCGTAAATAATCAAGCCCACACACGCCCAAGTAATTAAAAATCCTACAACTGCCACGCGAGATGGGACTAATATTTCAAGATTTGTGCCAGGGAAAACGCTCCGTTTAGGGCTGGCTACAACACCCAGCGGTAATGTGCATGTCGCAAGCACCTTCTCGCTGAGTCTAACCGGCGTTCGCACAAGGGCATAAAAATTGTCGAGATTCTCCTTCGCAACCGGCCTAGTGACCAAACTTACAACAATCCCGGCAATAAGACCAGCCGATAAATAGAAAATCATTTGCCAGGGCAGATAAACCTCAGGCACCCCATCTCGAATGAATATAAACCGAAGTGACCCTGTTATTGATAGGCCGTTTAGCCAGTGAACAAAAAACTGCTGCGTGGTCAGCCACCATACTGCAAATGATGTTAGTGTTGATGCCCAAGCACCGGCGACGGTCGTGCGTCTCCAGAAAAGACCCATCCAGAACGCAATCCCCATCATCGCACAAATCACCCAGAACACCTCCATTCCCTTTACAACGCTGGGCAGCCAGTATGCAAACGTTACACCGCCGGCCACCACTATAAACGACGTAATGCGGGCAATAAAAATGTAGTGCCTTTGGCTTCTATCAGGCAGCAGTTTCTTATAGAGGTTTTCAGTGAATAAACCTGCTGATGCCACCATAAATGAATCGCAGGACCCGACTGCTGAGGTCAAAAGCGATGCCAGAAACAAACCCAGCACTCCATAAGATAATTTAGGAAGAAATTCCGCTGCTACAACTCCGAAGATATGGTCGGGATTAATGTCCCTGCCGGCAAAATACACAACCGCAGCCAGACCTGTCAGACACCACGCTATCGTGCATATTCTTTTAATAAGATTCCCGAAAACTAAGCCGATGCGACCTTCCATTTCAGTCTTGCCCGCTGCGCAATTGCCCATAAGATGGGCCTGCGTGACAAGGCCAATCAGGGCATTGATGGCAATAACAACTACGTAGAAAATGCTGATTTCCTTTGGTGCTACCAGTGACAGCATTTGCGGGTCTTTCATTGTTGAACGGATACCTTCCATACCACCAACTGCGTGCAGAATAAACGGAAGGAGCATAAAAGAAAAGGTTATTGTCAGGATTCCTTGGATAAAGTCTGCCAAAATCACCGCAGATAGTCCGCCAGCCATCCCATATATTAAAATCACTACCATCATCACGGCGATAGCAATATCGCCGGTAACCTTCCCTGCTGTGCTTGCGTCAATAACGGCACTGGAACCTTTCAGCATTACTCCAATGTTCACCACCATATTTAATATCCCTACGATGACAAACAGCATCGCAACGCTGGGGCCGAACCGGGCTTGGAAAACGTCGGCGGTTGTTATCGCTCTGAAGCGCCTCATTATTGCTGCAAGCAGCCAGTAAAATGGCGTCGGGAACAGCCAGCACCACTGATACCATATCCCGGATAGGCCGTTTGTATAAGTCTTCGAAGCAACGCCGACGGCCTGGTCGGCGTGCGTACCGCTGCCGAAGGCGTGCATTATCATAAGAGCGGAGTTTGCCTTGCGGGGCATAAAGAAGTCGGCCATTCCTTCTATTTTCTTGGCGACCTTTAGCCCCATCAAGGCCATCCCCACAAAATATATGACAAGCACAATAATATCCGCTAAATGCAGCCCTAACATAGTATTTACTTCCTTCTTAGTAGTATCTTCAACAAAAGTGACAAAAAGTTGCCTTTAAATTAAGAGACGATTTAGCCATACTATCCATAATTTTACCGATTTTATGAATCATATTAAAAAATTAGAATGATTTTTATACTTGTGATTTTTGCTATGGCTGTGATTTAGGCCACGGCTATGTGACTATCAACGCTGAATATCACACGTAAGACACTCACGTATAAAGGAATAGGTTTAGAAACATAAGCCGGATAATCTAACTTTTATAATTCCTAAATCCAGAACCTCTCAGCATCTTTTTTCTAAGCTCCTCGCAGCAAAAGATTATTCCCATAAAAACAAATAATATTCCCCAATCCTTCTATCCAAGGCCTATTGTTTGAAATATTTTTTGAAAGAATGGCGTATAAATTAGAACGGAGGTAAAAATGAGTTCGAAAACAATACCCCAAAGAATAAGTTTATTATTAAAGAATCCTATCTTAAAAGCAGAATATTTTTCACTACGACAAGCAAAAACATTGGCAATCTGCATTACAACGATTCCAACAAAAACTACTGTTGCTGCTTTTAAATGCAGCGGATTTGTAAACGTAGTGTCATTGGGTTCCAACTGCATTCCCAGCCTCCAGCCACCCTGATAAAGAATCCAGAAGTATGCGATTAAAACAGCAGCGGCATTTAACAGTCCGAGAAATATGTAACCGCGAAAAAGGACTATTTTATCAACGACTCCTTTTTTCTTTGGCCTTGGAGGAACATCCATAATACCAGGCTCGGGTTTTTCGATACCGAGAGCAAGAGCCGGCAATATCTCTGTGCCGAGGTCAATTCCCAAAATCTGCATAACAGTAATTGGGACCGGGATTTTAAACAGACAATAAAAAATATACGGCACTGCCTCAGGAACAAGGTGCGCAAAAATATAAGTGATAAATTTTTTGATGTTTTCAAATACGGCACGACCTTCCTCAATCGCTGAAACGATACTGGCAAAGCTATCGTCTATCAGAATCATCTCTGCGGATTCCTTCGCCACATCCGTGCCGCGAAGACCCATAGCAATACCGATGTCGGCGCGTTTAAGGGCGGGAGCATCGTTAACACCATCGCCGGTAACGGCAACGATATTTCCCATATTTTTGAAGGCATTTACTACGCGCAATTTATGCTCAGGATTTACTCTTGCAAAGATAATTTCTTTTTCGAGAAGCTTGGTTTTCAGTTGCTCGTCACTAAAAGCTGAAAGCTCTGTGCCTGTAATTATCTCGACGTCATCGGATGAGACTATTCCTACTTGTTTTGCAATCGAAAGAGCGGTTATCTGGTAGTCGCCGGTAATCATAACTACGCGGATGCCCGCCTTTTTGCACACCGCGACCGCCTCTTTAATGCCTTCTCGCGGCGGGTCATACATAGCGGTGACGCCAATAAATGTAAGTTTATTTTCAACGGTCTGCGCTGTGACATTCGACATTTCAGCGTTGCTTACGCTTCGATATGCAAAGCCAAGAATGCGCAGGCCTTCCTTTGCAAAATCATCTATTTGTGCATTAATTTGTGCTCTTTTGGCGGCTGTTAAATCAATAGTGTTCTTGCCGAGAACAATTTTATCACAAATTTCAAGAAGCTCTCTTGGTGCACCTTTGACAAACGCATAGAGGCAGCCATCCGGCAGCTTATTTATTGAGGTCATTCTTTTACGGACAGACTCGAAAGGAAACCGCTTCTGAACCCGGTAATTGGCTTGCTGCTGTTCGTAATCAAATTCTGCTTTTTTTGCCAGCACAAGCAAGGCTCCTTCAGTAGGATCGCCTATTATGTTCCAGTAATTCTGCTCTACAGAGGGAGAAATGAGCCTGGCTGTATTGCATAAAGTTGCCGTGCTTAACAAAAGCTCAAGACCATCATCTTTAAATGCTTCGGCATTTATATTTTCCCATCTGTACAAAAAGGAACCGACTGGCTCATAGCCGCTGCCTGTTACTTCAATTATCTTGTCATTGAGCCATATTTTTTTTACGCTCATTTGATTGGTAGTAATTGTCCCTGTCTTATCGGTGCAGATGACGTTCGTACAGCCGAGTGTTTCGACAGAGGACAACTTCTTAATTAAGGCGTTGCGTTTTGCCATTCTCTGAACAGCCATAGAAAGTGCAAGTGTAAGCGTAGGCATAAGACCCTGAGGGACATTGGCTATAATAATTCCTATGGCAAACATCCCAGAGGCGAGGAGAGTCATCTTGGTAAATGCCAAACCCACAAAAAAGAAAACAAAACCCAGAACAACTGCTATAACTGCAATCAATTTGCTAAGACGATTAACTTCTCTTTGCAGCGGGCTTAACTCCTCTTTAACTGTTTGTGCCAAGTAAGCGATTCTACCTATTTCCATGCTCATCCCGGTGGCTATAACCACTGCTTTTCCCATACCTGAAGCTACGCTTGTTCCAGCAAAAATCAGGTTTGGCATTTCCAGCCAAAGAAAATCGCCTCTGTTTGGAAAGCCTTCCGACATTTTATGCGAAAGTTTAGTTTCACCCGAAAATGCGCTATTATTTACCCGCAGCTCCTGCGACTCAATCAGCCTTGCATCAGCAGAGATGTGGTCTCCTTCTTCTACAATGATTATGTCACCGGGGACAATATCGCAAGATTGAACTTTTTTCTCAGTGCCGGACCTGATTACTTGTGTGTACGAAGGAATTAATTCCCTCAGGGCTTCAATTGCCTTTTCGGCTTTATATTCCTGCCAGAAACTGAAGATGGCGTTAACGACGATAACTACTATACATGCCCATCCTGCCTCCGGCATATCTGCCCAGAAAGAAAGGCCGCTTCCAATCCACATTAAAATCGCCAGGAGATTTGTAAAATTGTGGATAAAGCGCAACAACAGCGATTTTTTCTGGATTTTTTTCAGTATGTTAGGCCCCAGCTCTCTCAGTCTGATTTGGGCCTCGGCTTCTTCCAGGCCATTTTCACTTGTTACCAGTTCAAGATAAATTTCTTCTTTTGATAGGGCAAAAAAGCCTTCTCTTTCAGTATCGCTTTGCTTCAAAATTTTGTATAACTCTTCATCCGTCCGAGCATTAATCAGCTTGTTTATAAAAACTCTATCGCTTAATATAGCAGCAAGTTTCGAGAGAATTTTAAGATGTGTCTGGCTTTCAGTAAGAGGCGTAAGGAAAAGCACAATGATTTGGATGGGCCTTTGGTCAACAGATGCAAAATCGATTCCCCGCTTTAATACGCCCACAAAAAAAACAACATCTTTGAGGTTCTCTATTCTGGCATGTGGAATAGCAAGAGCGTTTCCAATACCTGTAGAACCCTTTTTTTCTCTTTCAATTAATGCCTGTAGAATTTCTTTTCTATCCTTGATTTTCTTGTTTTTATAGAGTTGCTCTACTATCTCAGAAAGAACCGCCTCTTTCGTCCGGGATTTCAAATTTGTGCTAATTAGATTTTTATCAACGAGGTCGGAAATTCTCACAGTCTAACCTCCAATGCTAAATTCGAAAATATGAAAGGATTCAGCGACTTTCAGCCAGACAAAGTCAGATTTCATGTTGTTCTTTACGTTGGGCAAGCGGGAAATAAAAAAACTGCCGGGGTGGCAGTCTTCTGTTTTTGCCATTGCCCTTTCAAACGCCTACGAGGTTAGCTGACGGGCTCGGGCTTGAAAGTACCCTATCCTTAATGAAAAGAATTCGCCCCGAAATTCGGGTCCCCCGTATCCATACCTAAGGCATGGACTTCGGCTACAATAACTTTTATTTTCTATATTATACGATGAAATCTACGAGTAGCCAATGCTTTTTGTTACTGTTTTTACTAATAAATATCTTCAGTTTTCTTAATAGTATAGAACGATGTGTCGGTTTGGTGGTTATAAAAATGCAGGGATAACCACGAATGGAATGCTCACTTTCTTCTTTTGATTTTTTGCCATAAAATTGTTGCAATTATGCATTTGCCGGTTAAACTACATAGTTCTATTTTCTATATTAATTTGAGAAGTGTATAGCTGGATTCAAAAAGGAGCATGAAACGTGAAGACTATTAACAATGTGATTTGTGGTCTTTTGTTGTTATTCAGCTTTGTTGGTCCAGCGGCGGCAGCGGAGCAGGCTTCGACCGCTCAAACATCCGGCCCTACCCTGAGCGGAGTCGAAGGGACGCCGGCAAGCTGGTGGATTGCACCGCTATCTTCACTGGCAGCGTTGGTTTTTGCTTACATATTCTATAAGCAGATGACCAATTCACCTAAGGGCAATGAGACTATGGAGAGCATAGCCTCTTATGTGCGGGAGGGAGCATACGCGTATCTGTTCAGGCAGTACCGTGTCGTGGCATTGATATTTATTCTCTTGAGTATTATTTTCGCAGTACTTGCATACTTTGGTATTCAAAATCCATTCGTGCCTGTAGCATTCTTAACCGGCGGTTTCTTTAGCGGCCTATGTGGCTTTCTGGGAATGAAGACCGCCACAAACGCCTCCAGCAGAACCGCGCAAGGCGCAACAGTCAGCTTGAATAGAGCTTTGCAGGTCGCTTTTCGTTCAGGCTCAGTGATGGGGCTGGTCGTTGTTGGATTTGGACTGCTGGATATATCTCTGTGGTATTTGATACTCGATAAGCTGGTCTATACAGCAGAGCACATGAAAAATGGTCTGTCACTTTTCGGTGTCACGCTTATTCACCCGGGTATGAATCCTGCGACAAGGCTGGCTGAAATAACAACGACAATGATTACATTCGGTATGGGCGCTTCAACGCAGGCGTTATTTGCACGTGTTGGCGGCGGAATATTCACAAAGGCTGCAGATGTCGGTGCAGACCTCGTCGGTAAGGTCGAGGTCGGCATTCCGGAAGACGACCCGCGAAATCCTGCAACTATTGCCGACAACGTTGGCGATAACGTAGGTGACGTCGCCGGTATGGGTGCTGACCTATATGAGAGTTATTGCGGCTCGATTCTGGCAACCGCTGCACTTGGTGCGGCTCTTTCACTGAGCACTTTGGAGGCTTATGGAATGGACCCGCTCAAAGCCGTTCTCGCACCGATGATTGTAGCGGGCATAGGAACGCTGCTTTCGATTCTCGGAATTTTCTTTGTCCGCTGCAAGGAAGATGCTTCCCAGAAAAATCTCCTGCGTGCACTGCGTCTTGGAACCATAAGCAGTCCCGTGCTGATTCTTTTTGCGGTTATGGCTCTGGTGAAAATGGGCTGGATTAGCTGGGGAGTGTTCGGGTCGGTGGTTTCTGGCCTTATTGGCGGTGTAATGATTGGCCTATTTACCGAATATTACACATCTGATACTTATGCACCGACCAGAGGTATTGCAGACCAGGCACCGATGGGAGCAGGTACTACCCTTATTGATGGTTTTGCTACGGGAATGCTTTCTTCAGGTTTGCCTGTTATCACTGTTTCTGCGGCGATTTTGTTCGCTTATGGCTTAGCCGGTGGCTTTAGCAATATGGCGATGGGACTTTATGGTATCGGCTTTGCCGCTGTTGGTATGCTATCGACTCTGGGTATAACCCTTGCGACCGATGCTTATGGGCCTATCGCAGATAACGCCGGCGGAAATGCTGAGATGAGTCACCTGGGTTCTGAAATTCGCAAAAGAACCGATGCCCTTGATGCCCTTGGTAATACAACCGCCGCAACGGGTAAGGGATTTGCAATCGGCTCGGCTGCATTAACTGCCTTGGCACTTTTGGCGGCATATATCGAAGAGGTACGAATCTGGATAGCAAGGCTCGCAAATCAAGCGGCTGATGGTATCTACACAGTCGGCAGCACGGTATTTTACGGCGGTGAGCTTACCGATAAAGTTCAAGCAAGCTTCGAAGCACTAAAGGCCAAGGCTTCAGTCGCTTCGGAGGCGATACCGACATTAGTGAACGTGAAAGCCGCATCTTTCACCGATTTTGTTAATGCGTACGACTTGACCATAATGAATCCCAAGCTTCTTGTAGGATTGTTTATTGGGTGCATGATGGCGTTCGTGTTTGCGGCGATGGCGATGAAGGCGGTCGGCAGGGCGGCTGGCAGGATGGTCAACGAGGTTCGTCGGCAATTCAAGGAAAAACCAGGCATCATGCAGGGCAAGGATAAGCCGGACTATGCCAGGTGCGTGGCGATTGCCACTGCCGGCGCACAGCGTGAAATGATAGTGCCTGCTTTGATGGCAATTGTCGTACCGGTGACGGTAGGACTTCTGTTGGGCGTGGTGGGTGTAATGGGTCTGCTGGCAGGCAGTACCGCGGGAGGATTTGTGGTAGCTGTAACTTTGAACAACGCCGGAGGCGCATGGGACAACGCTAAGAAGTATATCGAGAAAGGTGCCCACGGCGGTAAAGGCTCGCCCGCTCATAAGGCTGCTGTCATTGGCGATACCGTAGGCGACCCATTCAAGGATACATCTGGCCCCGGCTTAAACATTCTCATTAAGCTGATGTGCATGGTCAGCGTTGTCTTTTCAGGCGTGATCGTAAAGTTTGGCCCTATCATTTCCGGCTGGCTTGGAATGGGCAAGTAAAACTCGCAATTAGCCGATTGACGTTGATATACAATATCTGTAATCTATCAGGGTGGCTAAATCGGCCACCCCATCTTTTTATTAAAAATACAGAGCAAAAATTTTTCATAAAAAGTAAAAATTTATCTTGACATTTGTATATCATAGGCTATACTTAAATTTGACTTTTCTGCTTTACAGCCATCTAAGAGGAGAAAAATGATGGCTCAATATTGGACTTTTGAGAGGTTTTTGGAGTTTGCCAGGTCTTATGGTTATGAATTTAAGGGCTTTTGGATTCCATATCGGGTCTTTGTTAACACGAAAGATCCTGATGAACTACAATGGCTTATTCCAGTATATGAAGGAAAGATAGACATCGAATATGTCAAGAAATTTAAGAGATGGCTCAAACGCAAAGGAATTCTTAGAAATGAAGACGAAAACGGAACCAATAGACCTGAAGAAATCGCTTAAGGCAACTGTTTTGCGTAAAGCAAAAAGAATCGCAGATGAATATTGCATAACTATAGAAAAAAATGAGAGGTTGGGTTTCATCGGCAGTTCTGTCGAAATGCCTACAGTCTTTGCAGATGCCAAAACTCCGCAGCAGTGCTACAAGGCAACACAAGAGGCTCTAATGGTAGCAGTTGCAACAATGATAGAATGTGGTCAAAGACCGCCTCAACCGGCTTCTGCTAAAAAGCGCAATGAGCAGGTAAATGTCAGATTAACATCCGAAGAAAAAATATTGTTAAGTAATGCTGCATCAAGCCTCGGCTTCAAGGGCATATCTGATTTTCTTCGCAATGTAGCTCTTAACCGAGCTCTGTCAAGTCATTGAACTGATTAAGTTCTATAATCAATACTTATGATACCGAATTTGTTGACGTTTCTAATCAAAATCTGTAATCTATCGGGGTGGCCATTTTTGGCTACCCCGTTTTTATTGACAATAATTCGAAAGGAAATCAGGACATCAGGAAATCAGGGTGCAGGATATCAGTAAATCAGGGCATCAGGATAAGTAACCTGGTATCCTGATAACCTGGTATCCACGACCTGGTAACCGGATAACCTGAATACTAAGGGCATAGTTTGGCAAAAAAAAGAGATACACAGGCAAGAGCGTTTGCTCTGGCCGCAGCTAAGGTGGCAGATGAAAGACATTGCAGCGATATTGTAGTTTTAGATTTGAAAGGAATCTCACCGGCTACCGATTATTTTGTAATCGCCACCGGCACCAGTGATAGACAAATGCGGACGGTCGCCGATGAAATCTCGCAGGAAGCTAAAAAGCAGAAAATGATGCGCTTTGGCATAGCCGGTTACGAGCACGCTCGCTGGATTTTACTCGATTTTATCGATGTCATTGTACACATTTTTGACCGTGAGTATCGCGATTATTACGATCTGGAGTTGCTCTGGGGAGATGCGAAGAAGATTGACTATTGATTATTTAATATTGACTATTTAATGAAACCCATTGCTGATATACTTGAGGAAAGAATCTCTACGGCGATGACCGATGTCACTGGCCAGCAGGATTGCTCTGCAATTGTAGGTCCAGCAACCGATCCAAAATTCGGCGATTATCAGGCCAATGGCGTAATGCCTCTTGCCAAAAAGCTCAAGATAAATCCCCGTAAGTTAGCCGAAGAAGTCGTAAAAAAGCTTCGTGCTGAATCCCGAACCCTGGCCCCCGAACCCAGGCTAATTGACATTTGTGAGCCGCCAGAAGTTGTAGGTCCGGGGTTTATCAATCTGCGATTAAAACCAGATTTTGTCGCCGAACGTTTGCTGCAAATCAGCAAAGATCCTAAAAATCTCGGAGTGGATAAGACTGCCGAACCAAAAAATATTGTTGTTGATTTCTCTGGCCCAAATATTGCAAAAGAGATGCACGTCGGCCATCTGCGAAGTACAATCATTGGCGATTGTATCTGCCGAGTCCTTGAATTTCTCGGCCACACAGTCATCCGCCAGAACCACATCGGCGACTGGGGAACTCATTTCGGAATGCTTATCGCATATCTCGAAGATCAAGAATACAACCCCACATCAGATTTATTTGTGTCTTATAGTAAATACCCAGGTGAAATTACTGAACATAAAGACGAAGCTGATGCTGCATTTGTTGAAATCAGCGATCTTGAGGAATTTTACCGCGCGGCAAAAAAACAATTTGATAATGATCGAGAGTTTCAAGAAAGGTCCCGGAGAAAGGTCTTCTTATTACAACGAAGAAATAAAGATGAAGTTATTCTGTGGGAAGCAATCGTTCGAGCTTCTCAAGAACACTACCAGCTAATTTATAACCGTTTAGGGGTAAAGCTTGAGACAGAGAATGTTCGTGGTGAAAGTTTTTATGCTGAAATGTTACCAAATGTTGTGGAGGAGTTAAAGAAGAATGAAATGGCGGTGGAGTCTGAAGGTGCAGTATGTGTTTTTCCGTCTGGGTTTAAGAATAAAGAAGGAAAACCTTTGCCGTTTATGATTCAAAAGTCCGATGGGGCGTATCTATATGCAACGACAGATTTGGCGGCATTGCGTTATCGCGTTAATGAGCTAAAAGCAGATAAAATCATTTATGTCACCGATGCCCGGCAGAAGCTACACTTTGAGATGCTCTTTGCTGTGGCACGAATGGCTGTATGGAATGTAAAACAGGAGACAGGAGACGGGAGACAGGAGACAGAATTAGTTCACGTGACATTTGGCAGTGTTTTAGGAGAAAACGGAACGCCATTAAAAACGCGTGAGGGCGAAAGTGTGAAGTTAAAAGAGCTGCTCGATGAAGCGGTTGAGCGTGCAAGAAAAATCGTTGAAGAAAAAAACCCGGAATTGTCGGCTGAGCAAAAAGAAAAAATCGCAAAGGCGGTAGGTATCGGCGCAGTAAAATATGCCGACTTTTCCAACAGCCGAACCAGCGATTATGTCTTTAGCTTCGATAAGATGCTGTCGATGGAAGGTAACACTGCTCCATATATGCAATACGCTTACGCCAGAGTTCAGTCAATTAAACAAAAGGGAAAAGATAGAAAGATTGATGTTGATAAAGAAATCGCCGGATTGAAGGCGATTTCACTAACCGAGCCGGCTGAGCTGGACTTAGGTAAACAACTGATTCGTTATGGAGAAACGATACAGGATGCAATTGCTGATTACAGGCCTAATTATTTAACTGCGTATCTGTATGAATTAGCCCAGAAGTTCAGCGCTTTTTATACCAATTGTCCGGTTTTAGATGCCGGTCCCGATAAAATGCCAACGAGACTATTGCTTTGTGATTTAACCGCAAATACAATCAAGCACGGCTTGAGCGAGCTTCTGGGCATCGAAGTTGTCGAGCAGA
>Ga0315312_1001906_pt1 | contig 15302 bp, 17 predicted proteins | sample TDP7_MG_FD_203629 | JGI IMG/M metagenome (GOLD analysis project Ga0315312, IMG submission 203629) | Freshwater sediment microbial communities from Lake Towuti, South Sulawesi, Indonesia - TDP7 | ecosystem: Environmental > Aquatic > Freshwater > Lake > Sediment | place: Indonesia: South Sulawesi... | reverse complement strand
AGTTGGCCTCTTGGAAAGTCTGCGAGAATCTTATTCCAATCCAATGAGAACTCTTCCAAACTATTGACAAGAAGGATCTGGTCGTGAACCGTCCAAACAGCATCAGGATTCAGTTGACCCTCATTCTCACAGATAGTCAAAAATTTACAGGGCACAGACTGGCTTCGGATGCGAAGCATCTTCGTCAAATAGTCATGGTCCCGCCTTGCCTGAGAGGAAAGAGGCAACGAAGGAAGACAGCAGAGAATCGCCTGCTCACGCTTAATCGCCGGTTGAAAGATCACATAGCCATACTTGATGCGAATTGTATCTAGGGCGTAGCCGAGAACTGTCTTCCCCGAGTTATGAGAGATGAGGCCATTAGCAACAAACCTATGGCTACTTGGCACCTCAATATCGTAGACGGGCTCGGGGTCACATTTTCTTATCTCTACGATTCTTTCATAATTGGGTGGAAACCGTTTTCTTGTTGCTAATTTGCTCTTGGCAATTCTGACCGCTTCACTGAGTTCGGCGCATTTCTTTGCCCCCACAAACCCAATCTTCTCAGCGAACTTCAAGATGGATTGAGACATTGAGATCGAAAGGCATGGAACTTTTGTCCTCCACCCTGTAATGCGCGAGTGAATACCCCATCGTAAAAGTATGAGTTGGATATCCCTCAACAGTTCAAGGTTTCGACAATTAATGGCTATGGAACACCTCCGCTTATCTCTACCCTTTACTGGGGAAGTGTTTACGCATCCGTCCCCTTCGTAGAGCCACTTCAGAAAAGTTGCGACTACAGAGTTTTTTGAACGCCAAATTGCTGGTGGAATTCTCTTTTCTTTGATTCCTTCCAAGGTTTGAAGTACCCTTGCAATTGGTGTCCGATAAATTGAGACAGCGTACATCCTTGTTTTTGCTTTCTTGACCTTAATTGGAGCATTGAAGAGTTCCATGACAGTAGATCTAATTGGGGGAATGAGATCTTGCTCATCTTCCGCCAAATAGAAGTTTACTTCGCGCCCATGATGGACGCATCCATCTGCGATTAGCAGACCGACCATTGCTGCAAGATTCTCGTCAAAACTCATTGGTAGTCGAACTTGGAAACTCTTGTGCTTGGTCTTGGGAGTAACCCAGCCTGTTTTTCTGTAACTCTTGATATCATTGGCTCTAACACATGAACCCCGTATGACACGGACTCTATCTCCAATCCTAATCTCATCAAGTCGCTTCCATTGTTCTTCTCTCAGAGGAGGTAAGTAACGAGAGCGAGGAAGAAATTGCCCAGTCAATATTGGGTGGTCGTATGTTCCCTTGATGCTACGCCCGGTCTCAGTGACAACCTCAAGTATTGGGGCGTTAGGATGCTTGAAGAATGTTGTTGCTAGAGCAGTGTAGCCTTGTTTTCCGACTCCGAAACCAGTTCTTACTCTTCTGTGAATCTTCTGAAGGGAAAGTTTCCCCAAATCCCTAATTTTCTCGACTGTTCCATTCCAAAGGAGTACACGTTCATCTCCGACAAGACATCCGACGGGGCCAAACATCCCCTCGATTTCGATGAGTTTCCCTTTCGGAAAGAGTGGAAGATTCTTGATGCGCAAAGGCCTCAAACCGATCTGGCCTGAGAGGACTGTGACTGGCAGAGAGTCCCGTGGGCCGAGAACAACCTTCCAAGCATCATCCGCAACCTCGAAGAGAGGCGTAGGAATAAGGTTCTCGTAGAGACCTTCAAGCGCATAGGGCGTAGAAGGCACCAGCGATAAGCGGCCTCTGACAAGGCCCTTCATGGCTTCAACCATCCAAACCCGAAGCCTCTCCACACGCACAGGATCGTGACATTCAAGCCAACGCTTCTCCGCCTCAACCCTAGCCGACATCAAACGGGAATTATGTTCGCTTGCGTAGTGGAGACCTGTCACAGCCATGCCCAACTCAATGTACGACTCAAGTTCCTCAAGAGGAAACTGCTCAGGGCTGAAGGCGGCTCCGAACAATGCTTGCAGCACCATCCGTTCGTCTGTAGTTTTCAGTTGGCTTCCGACAAGAAACCCAGCGTAGAAGCTGCGCAAGTGAGGAATGAAGAAGGCGAAGCGTGAGAGATCACCTAACTGCTCCTTCAAAACATAGAGCAAACATGCGAAAGAGACCAAGGCCTTGGCTCGAAGACGGAAGGCTGTGACAATCCCTCTGTCAGTGTAGTATTTACTCCGCTGCGGCATAGACCTAGTCTCTTTGAAGATGTCTCCTCCATAGTTTTCTAGACCAGCGACAATTTCTCGAACCCGAGTGAGGTATGCAGTTCGGTTCGTACGTCTCAGTTCGGCCAACTTCCGAGGATGATAATCCTCCTTGGCGACAAGCATCAGAATGAACTCGCTACGCCTGTAATTAGAATCCATGTCCGCAAGGATGCTGTTCATGTTCAGGTGTGGGAAATACTTCAGAAAGATTTCTTTGATGTGCGTGAAGATACGGTCATCTCCACGAAACCCTTCCAAAACTAGTCGAGCAATCGAATCCTCAAGTTCACGCGACAATGAGACGGTTACAGTCAAAGCTAAGTAATCTCCTTGAAGACCCCGCCGCCGATCCTATCAATCTCCATGATGTGCTCAACTGCTCTTTGGAAGGTTTCGCTGTGAATCCAACCGACTGTCTGGCTTACGTACTGGGCGAGTTCAAGCCTAGACTCAGTGGCTCCCTGCCAACCGTCTTCAACCAGAAGCCTCAGCCTTGTGAACTCAGCCTGAAGCGTGTTCACCGACTGCTGCAACTCCTCACGGTCCAAAGGCATAGGGGTAGGCGCAAGAAAACTGAAAGTGCCAGAGGCGATTCGTTTGGGCAGAGAGGTAAGCTGTTGACGCCAAGAAGGTTTCTCTTCGCCGTCATGCTCCGGCGCAGATTCAAGCGGAGGCGCAGTCTGATAACTCTCTACGATAGGCGTCAGCCAACGAGAAGTTGGAATCCCAATCGCAAGCGCACTCAACCTAGTGAGAAGATGATTGAAGACTGGTGCCGCATCAGTGAAGAAACTCTCGTCATCAAACTCAACAATCTTATCGCCCCGCTTCGCTGTCTTGAAGTTGACAAGTTGGCTAAGTTCATCCACTGTAGATCGAAGCTCACTGGCTATTCGCCAAAGTTCCTTCTTATCGTCACTGTAGAAGCTAACAATGTTCTCCGCTTGGCTCATTCTTTGCTCATCCTCACATAGTTCAGTAGGAAGCCGCTACCTACACCGATCATCCCACCTACACCAAGGAAGAACGCCACTAGCCCTGAATCATAGACCCTCATGGGTTCTTTTTGTGTGAAGGTTCCCACAATAGACATTGTTGGACCGACTAGAAAAGTGATCAACCCCATGACTGCCATACCGAGAAAGAGCATGACTAGGTAGGTCATGGTTAGCCGGAGAAGAATGTCTGATGTCGCACGCACTCGTACACGAGGCATCATATGTGTCAAGCGACTAACTTCATCATTCAACTTCTTGATCGTATTCTGGCTCTGTTTAAGGCGATTCTCAAGACTTCTGATCTGATCCTTCAACAACCTGACAAGATGATACAGTCCGTGGACTGAGGCGAACTCTGCGGCCCGCTCCGCTAGGAGAGCGAAGTGGCTTCGCACTGTTTCGGAAAGTTGGATAGGCTGAATCCTGTCTTTGGATAGGTCGTAGGGTTCGAAGAAGAAGAGTTCCACATCTTCGGAGCGTTCGCTGCGCCCTTTGACGATGGGAATCTTGCCCATGATCGCTTCCCGAAGGCCCCCTGGAATCCTGATCTTCTGAGGATACGGATGCAACTCGCCTGAGACGATGAGTTTAGGCATGGAACCGCCTTCCGCAACTGAACGGTATGGCTCAATGGCTGGGCCAAGCGCATAATGGTCGAGAGGCGCAACCTTGTTGAACTGGATCACAAGCCTGTTCGAGCCGAAAGCGTAGGGAACCATAGGCATCGGGCTTTTGAAGACGGGAAGAATCTTCTTGGCGAACTCAGCCCTTTTTCTTCGCGCAATAGAAGTGTCGGGCATCACGGTTGGATTAGAACTAGGGTTCTTTGAGGCTTCAGAAGGATTCGCTTTAGGAGCATCAATCTCTTGAAAGGTCTCGAAGAGCACATCACGGAGAAACTGAAGCAACTCCTTCAAGTGGAGATTCACCTGCACGGGCACGCCTTCAATGCTGTCTTCAACAGAGCCGTCAGGCATTCTGCCCACCAGTTGAACAGCGTAACTCATAGGCGTACCAACCCAACGCTGCCTAGATCGGACTACAGCCTTCAAACGGTCAAGGACGACAACGGCGGCTATCCCCACCACGACAACAACGAGAATCATGATAATTGAATCCGTTGCAGTCACCTCTTGAATATGAGGACAAGCAGAATCGCTATGACAACGACAACGAAAAGCCCGAAGAGCAAAGTCATCCGATCTATCAGTTCTTGATGGCGTTGCTGCTCCGCCCTCTCACGCTCCTCCTCTCTTCTCTTCGCTGGCTCATCCACGAGTCTCGCAAGTTCTTTCGGGTCAGTGGGTTCGGCGACTGTCCGCACTAGGAAGCGGAGAACAATGCTCTTAGACGGGGCCTCACGCCTAGACGCATAGGGATCCATCTCGCCATTCGTGTAGTGGATGAACTCGGTTATTGGGAGTCGCTTGCCTTCCGTATACTTCACGGTGACGATCTGCTCAACAGGTTCAGGGTAGCTAATCGCAAAGATTATGCGGAAAGTGTCTCGGCTCTCCTTGCACTCGAAACTCATGTAGCGGTTGTCTTTGGTTTCACGCCAAGACGAACCCATGATGCTAGGAGTCACCGTCAAGGTGAAGTTCATCGTGTAGGCGTAGGAAACTTCGATCTTCAACGGCAAGTAGGCTTCACGGGGATCCTTCATCGCTTGGACGCAGGGGAAGAGAGGAAGAGAAGAGAAGAGAAGGAAGAGAAGGAGTAGAACCGTGCTTCTCTTCTCAGCTGCCATGAGGCTTAGAGTCCTTGGAACCTTTGGCATCATACTTTCACCTGTAGGATGTCGGTTTGAAATGGCTCTTGGAGCCATCCGCCCTTACCAAGATTGGGCGTAGCCTCGCTAGGCATCGTACCTAGCTCATTGTGCATCAAGCATTGCACCTGATGCAGGATAGTGGATCCGCTTCCCTCGTTTAGCCCGACGCTTGGGATTCCATCTCCTTCATCTGCGCGGACACCACGAAGGAACAAGAACTGAGGATAGTCAATGACCTTAATGGCGAAAGCATAAGCCGCCGCCTTATGCACATCGAGTCCAAGAGGTTCAACAAGTTTTGCTCCGACTTTGCTTGTGTAGGCCTCGGACCGTTCATAGTACCGGACACCGTTCAAAGGCAGTTTGTAGTCCATGATTTGCCTGAGTCTGAACTGGTTCATCCCGTAAGCCTTGCGGTTCGTCTTTCTGCGTCCTTTCGAGTGGAGTGTCTTCATTCTTCCCGCAACGACCTCTGCCCGATAGTGCTTCGCAATGTTACGGACTTTGTTGACAAGACAGTGGATCAGGATGCGCTTCTTGCCTTGTCTTGCGTCGAGGAATTGGTGGCAATTGAACCTGCCAAACACAACAGGTTTCAAGTTGCCTTTCTCAGCGACTGAGAAATCAACATGTCCTGAGTTGATGTCAAGCATCATGACTCGCTTTGGCTCTTCAATCTTAGGCTCCTCGATTTCGACTGTGATTCTGGCATCGTAACCGCTACAGTCGCTTCGCCTCCTCAAAGCTACCATGTAGAAAGGACTGTTTGCAAGATGAGGCTCATACTTCTTGGGAATTGAAATCGGAAGACGCACCCATTGATGGGGTCCGATATTGATCCTGAGCTGCTTTCCATTTAGTTGGAGGCAGAGGTTTCCTTTTCGACTGGCATCACCTCGGCACGCAAGCAGGTTATTTCTTCGCATGTGAAACTCTTCGCGGGTGATCTCTGCTTGTTCTCGAAGCCTTTGTAGGGCTAACCCGCCGAAGGTGATATGGGATGGAAGTTTCTTGATTGTGTCGTAGGCTGTGTATACATAGCGGACAGGCAAACCTGTCTCTCGATGAAGTTGCTTGAGAATTTCTAACCGATCTATTCCTTTCTGTTTCATTGCGTACGCTCTGCGACGGCAGTTTCCGAACTTGAGCATCAACTGGTCGATTTCGGCATATTGGCCTCGGATGAACGCAGGAATCGTGAGTTTCAAATGTCTTTCACTGCTCTTCCTCTTTCGCCCACTCCTCCAACTGCTTGATGCGTGAGTCGTTTGACTCTGGCGCCCGTTCCTTGCTGACTTCTGTTTCCTCCGGTGGCACGGTGAGCTTCGGCGCTTCTTCCTTCGGGGGCCTCATGAACCATCCGCGCCTCTTCAAGATCAGTAGCACAGACACGGCGACTAGGACGAAGGCTAGGATCAGAGAAGGTATGAGGTAGGCTTCGGAGCTGTATTGGGTCAAGGTCACGGTCCTTGTGGTCAGGTAGGTTGGAACAGTAAGGAGCGTAGTTGTGGGAATAGTTGTCACAAGAACTGTCGTATCCGTATAGCGCGTGGCAACCGTAGATGTTGAAGTCACAGTCACGGGAGTAGTCGTGTAACTGGTGTCTGTGTGGACCATGTTTATCGTCTGATAGGTTGAAGTCACAACCACGGTCCAAGTCTGCGATATTGTGGAGGTGACATAGGAAGTGGCGATGGGACTGATTGATGTGCCTAGAACCGTGGTGGTCGCAACGATGAATGTCGAAGTTTCGTATACAATGGCGATAGGGATTGTTGAAGTGCCATAGACAGTTGTGGTAGGTGAGATGATGGTCGTAGGAACTGTAGTTCCGGAGAGTATGGTTACGATTGTTGTCGAACCGTAGGATGTTGACACTGCTATCGTTGTAGTCGTTGGAACCACCACTGTCGGAGTCGTTATGGTCGTGGTCCCGATCGTGGTAGTGCCGCATGTTGTCGTGAAGGTCGTCTCTGTACTGGTTGTTGTGGTGGAAGTGGTTGTTAAGGTCGTTGTCGTTGTTGTCGCCGTCTTTATGAATGTGGTCTCACTCGTCACGAAGAGTGGAACTGTTACTGTCGTCCAGCCAGTGATGGTGACGGTCGGTGAATAAAGCGCGGTAGGCAGAGTCGTAGTGGTCGAAGTGGTAGATGTTGTTGATGTGGCCACGACGCTAGCTGTGCTAGTAACAGTGGTGACCGTCGTCGTGGCAGTTGCCGAAAGATATGTGAAGCTGCTGGATTGGTAGTTGTTGTCTCCAGCGAATTTCGCCATCAGCCAAAACCACGGAACCATAGAAGCGGAAGCGGTATAGAGACCGCCAGAAACCGTTGAGGGACTGGCGAGCGTTGTGTAAGGCGTAGATCCAGGCGTAGAACCCGTACCACAGGTGATCGTAACTGTTTTGCCAACAATACCTGAGTAGTCTGTCGCATTCTTCAAGTAACCTGAAAACTGCCATGTATCACCGACTGTGGAAAATTCAAAGTGGAGATAGGTGGGAGTCAAAGCACCACTCTGCTGCACTGACAAAGGCAAGAACAGAAGTAGGCTCAACCAGACAAGAATGAATGCTCTCTTCATTGTTTCATTTCCTCCGGATTCCGCCTAAAACAAGAGACACTGTAACCATACCAATGCCAAAGAGAAGATCATTTAGCCAATTGTGTTGGATGCCAAGAAAAGTTACGAGCAACCCATTTATTCCGTTAAATAGATACGGCATTCCGAGTCCTAGAAAAAAGAGGGTACATCTCTCCACATCAAATGCTCTTTTCACTGCCGAGTCTTTCCTCTTTGATTTGTGCCGAGGGGGCTTGCCGAGTTAACCCAGCTTCTTCGCTAACGCTCGGATAGACTCCACTAGGTCACGGTTCGCCTTCAGCTTCGCAAGAAAATCAGAGTCATTCAGATGCAGATGAACAAGGTCGTTGAAGAGCTTGGTAGGCTCAAGCGCAGACTCGATCTCTCGAAGCTTTGCAGCATCCTTCTTGCCGATCTCTTCCTCAACAAGACGCCACGCATCCTTCATGTTGATATTGCCTTTATCGCCCCAACGGCAGAGCGACATCACAGTGCGAAACACCGTAAAGCCCAGACCGCCCTCCAACGTGCCAGGAATCCTCTTCACATAGTCATGATGCTTCAGCAATCGAAGAACCCTGTCGGTGAGCGGAGTTATACGCCGCTTAGGATACTCTTTCTCAGACACGACTACTCCCAAAGAAAAATGGGTACAAACACCCAAAGACCCACAGACGGAGCCTGCCGCTACCTAACCTACCACCTACCTAGTTGCCCATCCATCCGAAAGGCAACCTAGTCATCAGATCGGAAGATCAAGCAGATCCCTAATTCGATGGAACTTCCCCCTCAGACCAACATTCGAGATACCGAACAGGTCCGCCACCTCGTTCTGCGTCGCGTTCTTTCCTTTCAAGAAGGAAGCGATGTAGACCAAAGCGGCCGCTGTCGTCAAACGGGAGGACGCTTTCAAGAAAATTACTCCATCCCTACGACTGAACCCCTTGCCAAACCATCTCGGCCTCTCCTTATCCTTCTCCATGAGCTTCGTCAACAGTTCTAGGGCACACGCCTCAACACCATCATGTTCCTTCAATCGTCTACAGGCCTCTTGAACAAGGGCGACAATCGGCCTGCACCACAACCGACAACGCTCACTGTTAGAAAGAACTCTTGCCTTCTCGCCTTCCTCCGTGATCACCGTTCTAGCCCACTGCGACAGACCTGCTACACGACCGCCAATACAGTTACTAGGCCGATTGACAAAAAGCAAAAGCTCTGGAAGACTCCGGTAATGAATTCCTTGAACGTAAGTTCCCTTTGGTGGCGGCTCCAACCAAACCATTCTGGAAACTTGTGGCCCCAACGCCTTATCAGAAGAAACTCAAGTGGAGCTCCAAATGCGAAGATCAACAAGGCTACAGAAAGAATAAGTTGCATGGGAACAATGAGTGAATTGATCTCTATGCCTAACCAAGCCCCGACACTGAAGTAGAGCAAGGTATTCTCCAGAACGTAGGTCGCTCGGTGAAGAAGGGGTATCTTTGGAAACTTCTTAACCCACTCTGATACAAGCACGACATACCCCACAATCGGAATATACCTACAAAGGCGATGCAGCAGTCTGATTGTGTTCATCCTATCTATGCCTTATCCAACTCAGAAAGACATCCCACTCCTTCTTCATCCAAGACTTCTTCATTATTCCATCTTCCCTATTGAGAAGCTGCTTTTCACGATCAAAGACAACCTATCGGCTAATGTTCAAGCCCGAATGCTTCTATGATTCTTCTCCCGATCCACTCAGCGACTTGTGGGACGACTGCGTTGCCGAGTGCCTTGAGTCGGTCCACCCGATAGGGATCCCCATCATCCACTCCACAAAGGTCGGTTGCAACTTCAGCGACAGTCTCTTCTTCAAGACGCGCCCAAGCAGATGCTTTTCTTGGACATTCCGTAAAGATCCTGAATCCTTGTAGTCTCTGCTTGTTGGCGTTGGCAGCAATGCCAGCATCCCCGGTAGGGTGAAGTTTCCACGGAAGTATGTGTTGCTGGTCCGTTGTCCGTCTGCGGTTGTCGGAGTCGGCCACAACTGAATCATGCCCGACAGTGACAGCCGTGGCTTCGTCTTGTCGCCGTGATCGTATGTGTAAGTTCTGCCCTTCGAATCCGTGAGTGTGGGAGTAGGCAACAATGAAGACTCTGTAGCGGAGATGCGGGGCACCGAAGGCCGCAGCCGGAAGGCAATCCCATTCACAATCATACCCGAACGCGGCCAAGTCGCTGAGAATACGGGCGAAGGCTCCTCCTTGGTTGACGGTAAACAAGCCTGTGGGATTCTCCACAAGAATGAATCGGGGTCGAACCATGCGAACAATCCGCGCCATCTCCGGCCAAAGCCATCTCTGGTCTTGTTGTCCCTTTCTTCTTCCGGCGTGGCTTGTGGGTTGACAGGGGAAGCCTCCGCAGATGAGGTCAACAGGTTCTAGGTCTCCTTCCTCAATATCACGGACATCGCGGAACTTCGGCACATCGGGCCAGTGCTTGCGAAGAATCCTGTAGCAGAACGGGTCGATCTCCACCTGCCACCTGCATGTCCATCCAACCCGTTCCAAGCCGAGGTCGATGCCGCCGATCCCCGTGAAAAGGGATCCGAAGATCTGATTCAATCAGCAAGTTACACCGATTGCTTCAACTAGGTTGTCTTTCGATGGGATAGGCAATCTACCAGACTACTGCTAGGTCGATTATCTTCAGCCAAGCCACCTTCAGGAACTCTTTCAGATGCGTTTCAAGGGACCATGCGATAAGGTCTTTTTGAGGTTCAATCCAAGCCCAGCGGCCATCCGACAAGTAAGCACCATTGAGCACATGCCCGTAGATGCCTCGGCTACTGTTATAGTTCACGATGACAACGGAGATGTTCCATCCTGCAAGCGCAGCGTTACGCTTCAAGTCCGAGGCGTAGTTCATGCAAACGTAGTGCCCTATCACGAACGGTTGGCTATCCGTCAAGTCAGAGGCAAGGAACATGCGCAATTCTTGTTCGCTGGGCCTGCGAAGATTATTCGAAGCCTGTTGATGCTGAAGCAACTCAATCTGCGCAAGATAAAGCGCCTGACTGTCACGAAGCCTCGCCAACTCAGACTCGTAGCCTTCACGGAGAAAAGCCAACTCGTCCCTTAAGCCTAGATTCTCCTTTCGAAGCCAAAGGTTCTCGTTGACTAGGCGCTGATACTCGTAAAGCCCGAAGAGAAGCGGACAGGCGACAACCAGAACAAGGATAGGGACGAGGCGTCTGGATCTGCTAGACATAGACATAGAGGGCTTCTTCCAACCGCTTGCGATCCAAGACCTTTCGAACAGTCAACTCAGCCTTCTCAAGAACAACCTCTTTCCCGCCGACAACACCTTTCGCAGAGAACTCGACGCAACTGAGAATCGACTGAACACGATCAATCAACTCCTCATCACTTCTGTAGAAGGGGAAATCGCCTCCTTGAGAGTCCCGCAGCAACTCCCGGTTGACGGGGCCGCCAAGGGTGCCGAGAACCCTTTGAGTCTCATCCATGAGTTCCTTGCTCCTCTGAAATTTGTTCTCCGTTTCCTCAGCGTCCTTCCGATCCGCTTCCTCTTCATGTGAGGCTACTGTAAGCCGCCCCTCATTATACCAAGTCACACGTCTTTCCGCTTCATAGACTGTGCGAACAAACTTGTCTTCCCGAATGTCTTTGACAAGAACCTTCATAATTGCCTCAGTACGACTTCGGGCGACAACCTCCCACATGCTACCTGAAAAAGTCCCACATGGGACTATCCGCCTAATGCGGGGGGGAATCCCCACAAGCGTAATACGGTTCTTCACATAGGATTCTGTGAGAGCGTAGGAATCGGCGATTTCACGATAAGTCTTTCCTTGCTTGCTCTCCCACTCGAAGAGTTCCGCTTCACGAAACTCGTCAATGACGCCATGTTCACGAGCCCGACGATAGGCTAGGGACCTAGCAGAAGACTCGTCGATGACTGGGAGAACTTGGCTTCCAATCGTCTTGTCTCTGGCGGTTTTGAGGACGAACCAACGTTTCTCCCCGTCGTTCAGTTCAAAATGTTTTCTCTTGATGCGCTTGCATGTGCAAGGATAGATGAGGATTGGAGCGAAGGCGTGGGGGCCATGAAGCTTGCGATCTCTAGTCAGGTTTTGAATGGTTACAGAGTCGCGGGGAGAAGGATTGTAGCTGTTCGGATGAATCAGATCGATGCGTATCTGCTGGATTGGAAGAGAGTCGATTGCGAGAACTTTAGCCATGAATCATCAGAAGCAAAAATCAGCCGTTCGCAAAAACGACTTGCATGAAGACCTGAGCTAAGGCAGGATCATAGTTCGTAAGGCGAGGCACATTCTTCCTCAAAACCCATTCGCCACCATAAGCCTTCTTGCGATACCCCAAAGCATAACGAATACGCCGCTCGTCCCCACTATGAATCAGCCACAGACCAATCGCAGTCTCAGCCACAACCTGATGCTTGAACGAGACAAAGCGCCGCAGCCAACGCAACCGTGAATAGAAGAGGCGGATGAAAGTGGCGACACTGCCACCAACAATATCCGACGATTGAGACTCATCTCCGATCTCATTCCGCAACTTCCAACCCAACTCGTCCAGTTTCCGGCTAGCATGCTCCAAGGCTTCATGCGCCAACTCGTCAACTGGCTCGGTGGAGGAACCTGCCTGCTTCAGAATCGGAAGACGAAGATCAAGATCACGTAGCCCACTGGCGCCTATGATGTTGTTCTTCATCATCTGCATGAAATCTTTGCTAGTGGGAGGACGCCCCAAACCAGAAAACATCCAAGGCGGAGCAGCACTATGAGTCTCCTCCTCATAGCCGTCGTTTCCACGCTCCTGAACATGATTCACCGCTAAGACTAAGCCACATTTCACGCAGACTTCTTCATCGTCAACCTCACGGAAAACCGTGCCTAAGCAGTCAGGGCAGCGACGAAGAGGCCTAAGCATACGCTCACTTAAGGGACGAGGATCACGAAGCGCAACAGACTCAGCCATACATCATCTTGAGGCTACGAAAGGCTACGCCCTTCGGGCTTAAGAGTTTTCTGGGAGATCCGGCCCAAGCACATCATGGAAGCCTCAACATCCACGCCATCATCTCTCACACCAGACTTGCCACTACAGTTCGATGCCCATTCGCTCTCGGGCTATTGCACTCATCGACCGTCCACGCTTCCGCTTCTCATGTTCGAAAGCTACTTTGTGCACCCGAGGAATACCAACATACAACCGATCATCAATCCTCATCCCGTCAGCCAGATCCCTTGCTATCAACTGAACCTTCTCGCTGGCTCTTCTCCGAACCTTGTAAGAGTAGTTCTTCTTCAGCAGTTCCTTAGCCAACCCCGGATTCCTAGACTGCAACCTACGAAACACTGGCAAGCCCAATTCCACCATGACTCTGACAACAAGATTCAGCGAAGGCCTATCCTTGTAACCATCAACCACATCATACAACTCCTGAATAGTCAAGTCAGGAAAGTGAAAGCCACGCTTAGCCAACTCTAAGCAATCAACCTTCATCTACAGACGAAAAGTGCCCATCTCATGAGCTAGTTCATGCCGATTCGTTTTCCTTGTGTATTGCTCCCATTCGCAGACTTCCCAGTATCTTCCGTTGACCCATCTCGCGAAAGCGTTCAATTGCTTGTCATCACGCCGAAAGTTGAAGCGCATCACATAGGGGCGAACCCCTAGACGAATCAGCGTCTTGACACGGCTCAGATCCGACTGGAAATCCGTATTGAATCCAACAAGAACATAGCACATCAAATGCCTAAGACGGATCCCCGCCTTCTCAAGCAAAGTTACGCCTTGAATCACATCAGACTCCAAGTTGGGAAGATCAAAGGCGAAGTGGAGGGCTCGACGCCTAAACTTATGATCCATGTAGCGGATCCGTGAGAGAAGATGCGCAACCTCTTGATCGACAAGACGAATGTCTAAGCCCTGATTGAAGTTCACCGCAATCTTCCCATTGATGAGTCGGCCCATGTTCTCACGCCATTTTGGAGACGCCAAGAAATTGTTGTCAAGAAGGATCAGTTTGTCATGTCGCAGAAACTCGCCTAAAGGTGCATGGTCCTGCATCGGCCCCTCTTTCTGAGGCACGAGGCACCAAGGACAAGACCTTATGCAACCCCTTGATGTGAAGCCCATTGAGTGGTCGATGCTGTAGAGTTCATAGTCGGGGCAGATGTGTTCAACCTCATCTGGCAGTTTGGAGTCGTTGAAGCCGTAGCCGCCAAGGATTTTCTTGGCATCAGGAAAGAAAGTGAGACGAGAGAGAATCAGTCCTCGACTCTTCGGAAAGATGCAACTCGCATAGATCAAATCAGGATCAGAGATATTGAAGCTCATTTGATCTCCTCTTGCCTTGTGCCATGCAGACAACTTCATCAGAGCAAGGTTAGGCAACTTCGCCCTAGGATCATCAACAAGAAGAACTTTCATACCTGTAGTCGCTGCTGGTTCTGTCGCCCCGAATGAAATCCTTCAAGTCAGCCCGAACACGGTAGATGTGCTGTCCTATCTTGGACTTTCAAAGAGGCTTCCAAAGCTACACCTGTAGCACAGTCATGGGTTCGAACAATTCGACGGGAAGAGGGATCAATTGTTCTCGTCTGCCCAACTTCATGCGCTTAAACGGTAGTTTCTCCGTTACGCAGAGAACTCGAACACTGGCCGCTGTGTTCGGCTCGTAGTGAGCTTTCCAGAGCAATCGAAGCCTTCTTTGGTAGAATGTCGTTGGATCTTTGATGAACAAAGTGATTATTCTGCCCAAAGGCCTCGTCACCCTGATGATCTCGTTCATGGCGTTGTGATAAGAAAGGCGCGGAATTGTGTACGGCGGATCCCAAACCACTGTATCGAAGCATTCATCGATTAAGGGGAGGAACCGCATGTCAGCGCAAATGTCAGCCCGCTCGTAAAGATCAATGCGAACATCACCCAGAGAACTCCAGCCAGAACAGACATGAAGCGTCTTACCCACAACGAACTCTCGGATCTTCTGCTCCACAATCGCAGGAAAACGCCAACTCCTCCGATAGCCCTTCCGATGTCTAGGATGCTTCATCCAAAATCAGATCGATCTCTGGCTTCCAGTCGGCTCGCAACCTTCTCCGAAAGTTTCTGAACTGCAGGAGGTCCGCTATCTCCCAATCAGGATTCCATTCGCCTCCCATTGAAGGAACCTCTCATCTCCCACCCTCTGGTGAATCTTCATCGTCAAGTAACCGTCAGCAACGACTAATCCCAAAGTAACCAACAAACCCACAAGCAAATTCAAGTCTGGCTCAACTTTCATACTCGTAGCTGTTGTTGGCTCAAGTCAGGGTGTTTAGGCTTCTCCACCTTGTCGCCCCGAATGAAATCCTTCAAGTCTTCTCGGACACGGTAAATGTGCGGTTGGCTGCCACGCTTCCAATAGATGTAACCTCTCTCAATCAAAGTCTCACCTTTCCGAAGGGTTCTCAACTTCTCGGCAAGCTCAGGCTCAAAGTGTGCTAGTTCATCCAAAGAGCAGTAGGTGGCGTAGAGAACAAACCTAGAAGTCCGCCAACAGACAGGATCTTGATAACCGCAGCGAGGACAAACAAAAGGCATGTCAGATGATTCCGAGGTTTGCTGCACGCCACAGGACGACATCAACCACGCCAACACGATCCCCTGTTTCCACTGCAAGCCTAGTGCACAACTCTTTAGG
>Ga0315312_1001905_pt1 | contig 15305 bp, 12 predicted proteins | sample TDP7_MG_FD_203629 | JGI IMG/M metagenome (GOLD analysis project Ga0315312, IMG submission 203629) | Freshwater sediment microbial communities from Lake Towuti, South Sulawesi, Indonesia - TDP7 | ecosystem: Environmental > Aquatic > Freshwater > Lake > Sediment | place: Indonesia: South Sulawesi... | reverse complement strand
AAGCCCCTGATTTCATAGGCAAACGCCAAAAATCCGACAGTATGCTAATACTCGAATATTATTCTATTATCCAATAATCGTTTACCTATGACTGTCGAACTCGGGTAGTACAGAGAATAAAGAGAGAAAAACCACAGTTCCTACTTTAAAAATTTTAAAAAATTATTTTCCCTTTACCATTTGTTTATTTTTACCTCCGTGAACTCTGCCCTCTCTGCGGTGAAAAACGAAATCTTATGTCTGAATTGATCCGCGTCGAGCGCCTGATTAAAATCTACTATCTGGGGGAAGTGCAGGTCCTTGCTCTGCAAGGAGTGGATCTGGCCATTAATGCCGGCGAGTTTGTGGCTATCATGGGACCTTCGGGTTCGGGAAAATCCACCTTCATGAATATCCTCGGCTGCCTGGACCGTCCGACGAAAGGTAAATATTTTTTTGCAGGAACAGATGTTTCTACCTTGAGCAGAGACGAGTTGGCCAGGATTAGAAATAGGAAGGTCGGATTTGTCTTCCAAACCTTCAATCTCTTAGGCCGCACTTCCGCTGTAGAAAATGTGGAATTACCTCTTTTCTATGACAATACCCCATCCCGCGAGAGACGACATAGAGCCATGGAGGCTCTAATCCATGTAGGCCTTAAGGGAAGAGAACACCACCTACCCAATCAGCTCTCTGGTGGGCAGCAACAGAGGGTAGCCATCGCCCGTGCTTTAATCAATCGGCCTTCATTGATTCTCGCCGATGAGCCCACTGGCAACCTGGATAGCCGGACCAGTCTGGAGATTATGGACATCCTCCAGAGACTCAACCAGGATTCGGGGATCACGATCATTCTGGTGACCCATGAACGGGATATCGCCCGCTATGCTAACCGGCAAGTTCTTTTCCGGGATGGCAGGGTTATTAAAGACGAAGTTTTTCAGCCCCGGCAGGCTGCCGAAGATCTAAGTCAGTTACCCCCGCCAGTAGAGGAGGTCGCCCTATGAACTTTCCCATGACTTGGCGAATTGCTTTTAAAGCCTTGGGGCGGAATAAAATGCGCTCTGGCCTGACCATGCTGGGGATCATCATCGGCGTTGGTGCGGTGATTGCCATGATTGCCATTGGCTCAGGGGCCAAGGCTCGCATCCAGGAACAGATTGCCTCCATGGGGTCCAACTTGCTGATCGTGCTCTCTGGGAGCGCCACCAGTGGGGGATTCCGCTGGGGCAGTGGTTCGGTCCCCACCCTCACCGCGGAAGATGCCAAGGCCATCGCCATGGAATTATCGGCGGTAAAATATTCTGCCCCTGTTCTCCAGGGCGTCACGCAAGTCGTCTTTGGAAATCAGAATTGGTCCACGATCACTTATGCCAGCACACCCGAAGCCATGCTCATTCGGGATTGGCCCGTCACTAAAGGACGGACTTTGACCCAGGCTGATGTAGATGGAGCCGCCAAGGTCTGTCTTTTGGGCCAAACTGTGGTGGATAATCTATTTGGAGAAATAGACCCGGTAGGGCAGGTCGTGCGGATCAAAAAATTCCCTTTTACCGTGGCAGGGGTCCTTTCCATCAAAGGCCAGACCACTTGGGGCCACGATCAGGACGATGTGGTCTATGTTCCCCTCACGACGGGAATGAGGCTTCTTTTCGGGCAGCAATTTCCGGGAATGGTCCGTTCCATCAGCGTTCAGGCCACGGGCCCGGATACGATGAAACAGGCCGAGGAACAGATTACCCAGCTTCTTCGCCAGCGGCACCGGATACGCCCCAGCCAGGAAAATGATTTTACCGTGCGCAACCTGACTGAAGCCATGTCTGCGGCAGAGGAATCCGCAAAGGTAATGTCTCTCCTTTTAGGAGCCATTGCTTCCATTTCTCTGCTGGTGGGTGGCATCGGCATCATGAATATCATGCTCGTTTCCGTGACTGAACGCACCCGGGAAATTGGCATCCGCATGGCCGTGGGCGCCCGGAGGCGGGATATCCTCTACCAGTTCCTCATCGAGGCCCTGGTCCTCAGCCTGATCGGCGGCGTCATCGGACTCTTCCTGGGAGTGGGCGCCTCCAAGCTGATCTCTCATTTCTTTAGATGGGCAACTCTCATCTCCCCGCAGGCTTTGCTTCTTTCCTTCTCCTTTGCCGGCGGCGTAGGCATCTTCTTCGGCTTTTATCCAGCCCGTAAAGCTGCCAAGTTGGACCCGATCGAAGCCTTGCGTTATGAGTGAATCCCTATTTTCCCTTTCCAACTCTCGTAGGCACAACCAGATCGATCGCAGGAGGGAAAAATGACTTCCAGAGAACGAGTTGTTACCGCTCTTAAGCTTAGACAGCCCGACCGCGTCCCATGGGTGGAAAGCAGCGTACACAATAGACTTGCTGAAAAGCTTCTTCTGCGTTCCGACTTCGAGAAAGCCACTGTCACCCAGCTTTTCGCCATGCCCGGCTCAAGAATTCCCCCCGAAGTTCTGGAGGTTATTGCCCTCGACAATCTGACCTTCAGCATCGCCCCGCCCCGCTTTGTCAAGAGCCAGACTTTCGAAGGAATGGACATGATCGCGGACGGGCTGATCAAAACCGAAGCCGACCTGGGAAAGGTACTCTTGCCGGACCCGGAGGCAGAAAAATTCTACCAGCCAGCCAGAGATTTCACCACCCGCTACCGCGGAAGCAATCGCGCGCTGGCAGTTACGACGCGTATGGGCATCAGCAACACTTACCTGAGTATGGGCATAGAACATTTCAGTTTGATGCTTTTCGATAATTTGAAATTTGTTTTAAAGCTCATGGATATTTTCGTGGATTGGGCCTGCAAAGCGGTTGCAAAAATCAATGACCTGGGGTTTGATTTTATGATCATTCCTGAAGATCTAGCCTGGAAACAGGGGCCTTTGTTCTCTCCCCAAACCATCCGCGAGCTCTTCCTCCCCCGGATGAAGAAGGTGGCCGAGAAAATCAAACTCCCTTGGATTTACCATAGCGATGGAAACCTCATGCCCATCCTCGATGACCTTCTAACCCTGGGCATGAATGGGCTAGCCAATATTGAGCCTAACGCCATGGATATCTTGGAACTCAAAAAGAAATATGGTCACCGAATTTGCCTGATGGGAAATATCGATCTGCATTACACGCTCACTCGGGGAACTCCTGAGGAAACGGAGGCCGAGGTGAAGAAGCGCATCCAGGAACTCAGCCCGGGCGGGGGCTACATTCTGGCCAGCTCCAACGGTCTTACGGGGTACTGCCAACCCGAGAACGTGTTAGCTATGAGCCGGGCTCTCCTTAAATATGGGTATTATTGAAAAGGTTTTGCCAGCTGTCCGCTGGCCTTCATGCTCCCGGCATGCGGAAAGACGAAAAAACTGGAAATAATGATAAGGAACCTATAACAACTTTTTATTTTTGGGGAAATGAACTTAAGCTAAGATTTTTGGGGCCACCAGAAAATTAAAGTATTTACCCACCAGGACGATAAGTCAATTGAAAAAGGAGTTATTTATCGATAGATAGAAGGTATAGAAAATTCACCTTGCTGGACGCAGTCAAGATTTACCCTGAAACTGAGCGAAAGGAAAGTCTAATTGACATCAGCCAAATAATTGTTTAGGATGCATAATTTTAGAGGAAGAGGGGCGATTAAGATTTCCAAGAGCAAAAAGAAAAAAGAGGCGGAACGCAGTTTCCCCCAGGATCAAAAATCGCCAAGGTTTGAAAAAAAGGGGGGTTCCCCATCTCGGGAGGCAGGAATTCCACAACTGGACAAGAAGGCTCTCCTGGCTCAATCTGGAGAAATGAAGAAAATCGATAATATCATAAGATCGACGCCGGAATTGCGTACAGAGCGAATAAATAAAATTAAGAAATTAATCGAAGAAAACCGCTATCAAGTCGATAGCAACGCCATAGCTAAAAAGATGATAAAAGATTTTCTTCTTGAACTGGAAAAGGAATAGTTTTTTACGCGGAACCCTATTTATAAAAACTGAAGACATTTATCCTGATAATTAAAAAGCCGGCAAAAGCCGGCTTTTTAATTATTCCCCAGATAAAACCAATGAAAAATATCTGGATTCAGGTGGCGTGGTAAAGGTAGCTTTTCATCTTGGCCCTTAATTTTAGAATGGCCTTGGTATGAATTTGGCAGATTCTTGATTCCGTAAATCCGAGCACTGCCCCAATTTCTTTTAGAGTCAATTCTTCATAATAATAGAGGGAAATCACGATTTTCTCTTTGGGGGGGAGTTCATTGATTGCCTGAGCCAGTATTTTCTTAAACTCCTCGAGGCTGAAGAGGTGAAAGGGATCTCCTTCTTTCTCATCGACGAGCTGGCTCAAAAAATTTTCATCTATAGGTTGGGGGATTTTATAGCGAAAGTCCTCCAGGTCCAGCAAGGAAATCCCTCTTATCTGGGTAATCAATTCATAATACTCTTCCAGAGAGATTCCTAACGCCTGAGCCACCTCTTCATCATCAACGGGACCGCCCCGCTTTCTCTCCAAAGTTAAGTAAGCTTTTTCTAACTGGGCTGCCTTCTGCCGGATCGATCTGGGGACCCAATCTAAAGACCTCAATTCATCCAACATGGCACCCCGGATGCGAAACTCGGCGTAGGTCTTGAATTGAACATTTTTATGGGGGTCATACTTGTTCAGGGCATCCATGAGCCCGATCACTCCGGCGCTCATCAAGACTTCCGTGGTAATGTGAGGAGGAAGCCGCATAGCGAGACGATGGGCAATATATTTAATTAAAGGGGCATATTTTAGAATCAGCTCATCTCGATTCAAGGAATTGTGGTCACAGGACATCGAGTGAGTCATCGCATAATTTTTCGTTTTATATTTTAAAACTTTAGATTCCAAACGACCTCCCCATTTTGCTCAAGCATGATATTGAAGCAATTGTTTCCAGAAGAATTGGACATTTCCACTCCCTGTTCTCTGAATGGGCCTTTCGGAGATCGTTTTGGCCACTTCCATGATCCTTCTGCTAAAAAGAGAACGGGGAAAAACCTCTAAAATCGCCTTCTGAAGTTTTACAGCTTTAGGAATGTTTTCATCCGGAGGAATAAAGCCCAAATAGTCTAAAGATAGGGTCCCCAGAAACCGATCGACAGAGGCGTTGAGCTTTTTAAAAACTTCTTTGGCCTCCTGAGGCCCGGAGGCAAAATTTACCAGAATCATAAAATCCTTTTTCTGGAACTTGGTCGATAAAACCTTAATCAAGGTGTAGGCATCGGTAATGGAGGTGGGTTCAGGAGTGGCGATAATGATCGATTCTGGAGCGGCCATGTTAAAATACAAAACATTGGAAGAAATCCCTGAACCGGTATCAATCAGAAGCACGTCAATGCCAGCGGCCAAATGATCCAGTTCGTTTAAAAGGAAAATCTTTTGACTTTCATTCAGATTGACAAGATCGAGGACTCCCGAACTGGCAGGCAGGATCGCCATTCCTCCAGGTCCTTGGATAAGGATTTCGGAAAATTTTTTCTTCCCGCTAAAAAGATGCTCGATAGAATAATAAGAGGTGATTCCTAAAAGGACATCGATGTTGGCCAGCCCCAAATCGGCATCCAAGATCATCACCTGTTTGCCCAGCTTCGTAAAGGCCAGCCCAAGATTGGCAGTTACATTCGTTTTACCAACCCCTCCTTTCCCGCTGGAAATCGATATGACTTTAGGCCATTTCAGGGAAGTATCCTCTGACCCATCTAACGGGGATAAACATGGATCCTTGCTTGTAGAAGGTTTTTCCAGGACCGGGCATAATCCTTCAGCTTGATCCATAGAAATGGACTCCCTTAGCTCCTTTGCCTATGGGTTAAAAAAGAGAATTTCTTAGTGCACAGGACTTTAATCATTGATGCTTTAAATGAACATTTATAAATTTAGCAATTGTTATGCCACCCCTTACTTTTTAAAAAATACATAATATCAAAATGTTACATTATTTATCCGAATCCGGAAGAATTCAAAAATGTCAAAATAATAAATCTTCGTCATTATTTTGACTGAGGAAGGGCTCTTTTAGGGGGTTCGCTTTAGGAGTTTGGTCGTTGAAGGTTTTGGCGCTTAATTTTTTCGATCAGGGTGGTCCGATTCAGGTTCAATAATTGAGCGGCTTTATTCTTAATCCAGCCAGTCTTGTTAAGCGCCTGCAGGATTAATTTTTTCTCGAATTCATTGAGGGCGTTGTCTAAAGATATGCCCTCTTCCGGAATTTCAAACAGAAGGGGAGGTTCTTCTTGGGAAAGGGTTTGAATCCTTTCGGGCAGATCTTGAACCGAAATGATTTCGTTATTGGTCAAAATGACGATCCGTTCGATGATATTTTCCAGCTCGCGCACATTTCCCGGCCAGTGATACTGGAGCAACCGGTTCATGGCTTCTTTACTAATCCCCTGGATTCTTCTTTTTTTAGTCCTATTAAAATAGTTCAGGAAATGATGGGCTAAAAGGGGAATGTCCGATTTCCTCTCCCGCAGGGGAGGGACTTCCATGGGGATGACATTCAGGCGGTAGTAAAGGTCTTGGCGAAATTTCCCCTGCTCGACTGTCGCTTTCAAGTCCTGGTGCGTGGCGGCAATGATGCGGATATCGACCTTTACCGTTTTGACTCCCCCAATGCGCTCGAAATGGCGCTCCTGCAAAACCCGTAACAATTTGCTCTGCAGATTGGGACTCATATCGCCGATCTCATCCAAGAAGACTGTGCCTCCATTGGCCAACTCAAAGCGTCCGATGCGAGTTCGGATAGCATTTGTAAAGGCCCCTTTTTCATGGCCAAATAACTCGCTTTCCAAAAGTTCACTGGGAATGGCGGCGCAATTCACCGGGATAAACGGCCCTTCCCTTCGGTAGCTGTTATAGTGGATAGCCTTGGCGATCAACTCCTTTCCCGTTCCGCTTTCTCCCAGAATTAAGATGGTACTGTCTGTATCGGCCACCTTTTCAACGGTCTCGAAAATCCGCCGCATCTTCTCACTGTCACCGATGATATTTTCAAATTTGTATTTCCTTTTCAATTGGTTCCTAAGATTCAGATTCTCTCGTTTCAGGTCACGAATCTCAAAAGCCCTCTTGAAAGTGAGCAGAATCTCATCCATCTTTACAGGTTTGGTTAGGTAATCAAAAGCCCCAAGCTTGACCGCCTCCACCGCATTCTTGATCGTCCCATACCCAGTGAGGAGAATACAAATGGACTCTGGAGAATGCTTGGTTACATATCTTAGAACCTCCATCCCATCTAAGTGAGGCATCCTTAAGTCAGTTAGAATAACATCATAATATTTTTTCTCCATCATGGAGATGCCCTGTTCTCCGTTGTCCGATGTTTCTACGTCAAAACCCTCGTTGCGCAAATATTCTGAAAGATGGGCGAGAATTTCCGGTGAATCGTCGACCACGAGGATTTTTTCATTACTCACTTTTCATTTCTCCAAGAGAATTTATAAGTAATTGTAATATATATTTTTTCTATGTCAATTCTTTTTTGTTCGATTAGCAGGCCAAAAATTTTCGGGATTTTCTAAAAAGGCTTTATATTTCACTATATTGGATCCAGAAGGCGGACCCCGCCTATCTTCTCAATGGGCCCAATCCTTTTCTTCGATCTTGGACGGGTCAATATGTCGATCCGATATGATTTGCCAGCAAGGAGGTTCTTAAGAAGGAATTCTGCTTTCAGGTAGGCGATTTTTTATTCTGGAGAGAATTATTTAGATTGCCCGGAGCTTTCCGGTCAAAAAGGTGATCAAGGTCTTTTCTCATAATTCTCCAATGCTTTCCTATTTTGGTTGCCGGAACCTTTCCATCCTGTACCAATTTATATATCGTGGATACAGGTATCTTTAGATACTTCGAAACTTCTTTGATATTTAGAATATCACTCTGGAGCATTTTCCCCCTTCTTATCCAATATCCGCAGATGATTTATGTTGTTCATCGTCATGATCTCCCATAAACTTTAATTGAAATATGTCCATTCTGGATAATTTAAAAATTTCTTAACACTTTAGCTCTTGGAAAAAAGCAACGATATCCTTTCCGGGGACGACCACGACTTGTTTTTCTTTTCTAAGAATCTCACTCAAAAGAGTTCCCTCCAATCTCTGGGTCATTGCTCGCAGTGGTTCGTGACCGCCCTTAAATTTTTCCCTGCCTTCATTCTATGATTCCCCTTCTCGTTGTACTGGATGAATTCGGCAAACCTCTTCATGATGGCCAAGCCTCGACCGCTTCCTGAACGGGTTGGTGATATAATCTACTGCCCCCAATGGGAGACCCTTTACTTTGCTTGGAATAGAATCCAGAAAGGAGTTTATTTCCTTGATTTATCTTAACCTTCCTCTGGGCCCTCGGTGGTAAATTGGCTTTTTTAGGTGAGGGATAAAAAGTATAGATTGGGCAAAAAGCAAAATTACCGATAAAATTGGTTAAAATGGTTAACCCCTCAGAAAAATCGAAGGGAAGGAATGGAGAAAATAGGGATTAGACTCGACCAACCTTCAACGCGGCCCCTGGGGGGGAGTATCCAACAACTCCCGCACCTTGTACTCCAAAGCATTCAGCGCGAAGGGTTTCTGGAGAAACGCTGTGCCCGCCTCCAATACTCCATGGTGGACAATAGCCCTGTCCGGGTATCCAGACATGAAGAGCACCCTTATCTCCGGGTAAAGCCGCTTTAGGCGCTTCGCTAACTCCCGCCCGCTCATCTGGGGCATCACCACATCGGTCACCACAAGGTGAATCGGTCCCCTGTGCCGCTCGCAGACCTGGAGCGCCTCATTTCCATGATGGGCCTCCAGCACTGTGTAACCTTTATTCTGAAGGATCTTACTAACCACGGTTCGGACAGATTCTTCGTCTTCCACCAGCAAAATGGTCTCCGACCCGCCCGGGGGAACGGTAGGAACGGGCTTCGGTTTGTATGTTTCCACCGCCTCCTCAGCCCAGGGTAGGTACACCTTGAACGTTGTGCCTTGTCCCAATTCACTGTAAGCCCAGATGTTTCCTCCGCTCTGCTTGACGATCCCGTATACGGTGGACAATCCTAAGCCCGTTCCCTCCCCCTTTTCTTTAGTAGTGAAGAAGGGCTCAAAGAGGTGGGATAAGGTCTCCCTATCCATTCCGCAACCATTATCTGTTACCGCCAACATTACCCAAGGGCCGGGTTTAACAGAGACATGCCGGCGGGCATAATCCTCGTCGAGAAAAACGTTGGCCGTCTCAATCGTCAGTTTACCCCCTGCAGGCATGGCATCCCGGGCATTGACGACAAGATTCATAATTACCTGCTCAATCTGACCAGGGTCAACCTTTACAGGCCAAAGCTCCCGATCCAGCACGGTGTGCAGCTGGATATCTTCGCCGATCAGACGCTCCAGCATCTTGTTGATATTGGCTACGACTTCATTCAGGTCCAACACCTGTGGTTGGAGCACTTGCCGGCGGCCGAAAGCCAAGAGCTGGCGAGTTAAAGATGTAGCCCGTTCGGCAGCTTTGCAGATTTCCTCGACTTCTTCCCGTCGCGAATCTCGCTGATCGAGATTGCTTAAGAGAATTTCACTACACCCTTTGATCGTCATCAATAGGTTGTTGAAATCGTGGGCTACACCACCCGCCAACCTTCCGATGGCCTCTACCCGCTGGCGTAGGCGTAACTGTTCCTCTTTTTTCTGGAGTTCTTCTTCTGCCTGCTTCCGCTCCGTAATATCTTGGATCAGGGAACGAATGACCGTGATCTGTCCTTGCTCATCCCGGCTCACCCGATCTTCGATTAGCACGGGCAAGGTCGTTCCATCTTTCCTGCGGTAAGTGCACTGGAAGGGTTCTTGGTAGGATACATCTCCAGTAATCTTGCTCGTAATAAACTGGCGCGTTTTTTCCTCCTCCACGAGAAATTCCCAGACTGGATGCCCCAGCAACTCTTCCACAGTGTAGCCTAACATTTCGAGCTCTGTACGATTGACTCGAGTAATCCGTCCTTCTCTATCGAGTTCGTGGTAGCCTACCGGAGCCTCATCATATACCTGGCGAAATCTTTCTTCGCTTTCCCGCAGCGCCCTTATAGCCTGATTGCGCTCATTTTCGCACACCTCCAATTCCTGAACTCGTCGGCGCAATCTTATCAATTCATCCAGGAGTTGCTTTTTTGTCTTATCCAGATCTTTCATCTCCGAAACCTTAAACCTAATGCGTTTCATGCAGACCCCAGTTTTTTAAGTATTCACCGTTCAGCAGAACTTCTCATCCTGAGGCTTATAATGAAACTTTCAGCGCAGGTTTTAACCTTTTTCTTGAGAATAAAGTATAACGAAATATGCCCCAGAAGGTCAATAATCGTTTTAGAGAATAAGACGGGTCACCCCAGAAACGCCTCTTCTGCTTCCCGGTAGAGTAAATCTGCTTCTTTTTCGTATTTCGGGGAAAAATGAAATATATGTAATTTTTTCACCTTCGCCTCCCGGGCCAGCTCTCCGGCTTGCCGGGCTGTTAGGTGGGCTCTCTCCTCGGCCCGCTTCCGGTCTTTTTCCAAAAACGCCGCCTCACAAAAAAACCAATCTGCTCCCTTGGCTAAATCAACGATCTTTGCTCCATTCTCCTTGCTGAAACGGCAGTCCGAAATATAAGCAATTTTTTGGCCGGGTGTGACAGTGAGACATTCTTTCAACGCCTCCAGCGAAAGTTCTCTTTTCTGGATGCTCCCTTTTGTTTTCAGGGGGATTTCCAGGCGGAAGTCCCCTCCCTCTCCTCTCCACAAAGCACTTTTCAACTCCTGAATCCAGGGCCCAACCGGAAGATCCATCTGAGCGAGGCGTTCCTTGTGCACATTGATATGGAAACGCTCCTGGAGAGCAAAAGCCAAGCAGGGAATGAGATGATCGAGGAGAGCGGCACGAATCTGAATCTGCGGATCTTCTTCCAGAATCCCGCTGAAGGGCTCCTCCTTATCTCGGCTGGGAAAAAAGCCATCCTGGCAGCGATAGAGCCTGGTGAGAATTCTATCAGGATGAACTTCGTTCGCTTCAACGGAAAAGGGATATTCTGCAGTGAGATTCCAAGTATATCCAGAAAGTTTGCCTTGGACATTAGAGAGGAATCCAGAGGGTCCGTAGATCTTCAACGCTTTCGGGCGGTTCAGCATCAGCCGCAAGAGGGTATCAAATCCGATGAAATGATCAATGTGGGTGTGGGAGATAAAAGCGTGGGAAATTTTGAGCAGCTTGGCAGGGCGAACACCCCTGAGCTCCCCCATATCGAAGAGCAAGGCCCGGTGTTCCCAGAGGATCTCTACAAAGAGTGCCGGGTCCCCGAAGGGGGCATTGAGAATTTGGGCGTGCAGAAGCGGCTTCAAAATAGATAGACCAACAATCCCAGGCTTCAGTAACTCCTATTATTCACTGACCTTTTCGCAGGATATCCTCAAACCGTTTAGCTTCTAACGAAAGTATTCGGACCGCCGCCGCGGACTGCGCGGGCGTGGAAAAAACAGAAAAATCATACGCAAAGAAAAAAGACCCGTCAATATTTAAATTCTTCTTCTGAAAATCACGGAACTATGTTATGGAAAGGCTATGAGTAAGGGACGCAAACATTTCCATTATGGATGGATCATCCTGTTCACCGGTTTTATCGGGGTCATGGGGGCGCTTGGGTTCGGGCGCTTTGCTTACACCCCTATCCTGCCACCCATGAAAGAAGGTCTTTCTTTAACTTATGCCCAGATGGGTTGGATCGGGACGGGAAACTTTATCGGCTATATGGCTTTTTCGCTTCTCGGGGGATACCTGGCCAGTCGTCTCGGCTCGCGAAAGGTAATTCCTTTTTTCCTCATATTGGTGGCTATTAGCCTGATCCTTACAGGGCTGTCTGATTCCTTTGAATTTGCCCTTATTATGCGTACTCTCACCGGCGTGGGAAGTGCAGGCTCGAATGTTCCCATTATGGCTTTGGCTTCGGCCTGGTTCGCCTCCAGCCGTCGGGGTATGGCAACGGGCATTTTAGTGAGCGGAGCTAGTATTGCCCTCCTCTTATTGGGCCCGTTGATTCCATACATCTTGCAGAGCTTTCCCGGGGCCGGTTGGAGAGTATGCTGGTTCATCTTGGGGAGCTTGACCTTCATCATCGCCCTGCTCAATTATCTTCTGATCCGAAATCGCCCCGAAGACAAAGATTTGCGACCGATCGGAGACGTTTCCATTTCTCCCCCCACGACTCTTTCTTTCTCCTGGAAAGGCTTATACGCTTCTCCATCTCTACGGCATCTGGCCGCAATTTTTTTCACTTTTGGCTTTTCTTACATTATTTACATTCAATTCTTTTCTGCTTATTTGATCAACGAAGCCCGGATAGGTGTAGAGAAGGCTGGAGAGTATCTGATGCTTTTGGGTATCTTGAGTATATTCTGTGGTCCTTTCTGGGGAACCGTGTCCGACTTCATCGGTCGGAAGTATGGCCTAGCTCTGGTGCTCTTGACCCAAGGGTCTTCATACCTTATCTTTGGCCTGCTGAAATCTGACCTGGGTTACCTCTTATCCACTATTCTCTTTGGCTTAACGGCTTGGTCTGTTCCATCTATCATCGCCGCGGGTGTAGGGGATGCGGTAGGACCCTACATGGCCCCTGCAGCGCTGGGCTTTACCATTCTAATTTTCGCCATCGGCCAGGCAATTGCCCCTCCAGTTGCCGGGGCAATTGCCGACCTTACTGGCTCTTTCACACCCGCTTTCATCCTTTCGGCTTTGGTCGCCTTTACAGGCATGCTGGCAGCTTTATTAATCAGAAAAGCGACATCGAGCTGAATGGCAATGAACCCAAACAGGTTGCCAGGCACCCCGCCTGCAGACTTTTCCAGAATTTGCAGGTGATTTCCTTCGTTGCAGTTACAGATACACAGCCTTTGGGGGAAGATGATTGGGCCTGCCCTGGCCACTCGGACAGGCCCTTTTATTTCACCAATTTGGCACGAAGAATAGGAACGCTATAGAGGTGATGATCAAGTAGAGAAAGAAGACCATCAGCAGGTAGCCCATGATGTCCCGGAAGTTCAACTTGGCCACGGCCAGCATGGCGATGGCCCAGAAGGGCTGGATCATATCCGTCATCATGTCGGACCAAGCAAAAGTTACCACCGTCGTCCCCATTCCTACACCCAATTGCTTAGCCGCTGGAATGATGTAAGGTGAAACCACTGCCCATTCCCCGCCTCCAGAAGGAATGAGGTAGTTGAGGAGCCCACCATACCAGTAGATGAAAAGGGGGAACGTCTGGGGGGTCGAGATCGCCACAAAGGCCTTGGTGAATGCCTCAGAGAGCAGGGTAAATCTAAAGAGGCCGAAGATGCCGGCATAGAACGGGAACTGGATGACAATCCCCCAGACTGCTTTCCCTGCATCCTCTGTGGCTTTCAAGAATGACCAGGGCCTCCAGTGGAATAGGATACCCAACATCAACATGGCGAAATTGACCACATTGAGGGTCAGTTCAACACCCCTGGTGGAGAAGTGCCAGATCAACCAGATCAATCCACCGATGAAAATGATAATGTTGAACCCAGGCCACCAGTTCATCCAGTCTGAAGGGCTTTCCCATTTTTTAGGCTTTGGCGGAGCCTCATAAAGTTTGAGTTGATCCATCAATTCAGGCTTCACAATGAAGGCCTTCTCTGGTCTTGGGTGCATAAGGGCCATCAAGATGGTGACCACGATGAGGATGATTATAGTGAGGATCAGATTGAAAGGATGGAAGATCGTGTTGGATACGGGAATAACCGCATCCAATAATTTCGCTTTGATCAAGAAATTATCCGGAGTGGCCACAAGCAATGTGGCCGAACCGGATAGACCAGCGTGCCAGGTACAACCTAACCCTAAATATGCTGCAGCAATGAGTAATCGGTAATCAACCTTTGGATTTCTCCTTACAATAAAGAGAGCGAGCATGGCACTACCGATTAGACTCAACCCCCAGTTCAGCCAGGCCACAATCATTGAAAAGAGAGACATGGTAATAATGGCTTGCCACGGTTTTTCAGGATTAGACCATCCGGAGAATCCATCCAGTAATTTTCGAACAGGAGGGGAACAGGCCAGGATATAGCCGGTCATCATGATCAGACACATCTGCATGGCAAATTCGAGCAAGACCCAGAATCCCCTTCCCCAGGCCTGAACCGATTGATAAGCTCGAGTACCGAGGCCAACTTCTGGCTTGAACCCCCAGATGAGGGCAAAGATATAGGCCACAAGGCTTAAAACCATGACGATGACCAAAGCATCAGGGATCCAACGCTCAGTCCAACGGGTGAGGGCATCACCCCAATCCTTTAGGAACTCAAAGGTTCCTCGGGCTTCTTCTTTCTTTTTCTCGTTCATAATCAGCCCCCTTTGCATGGTTAGAGAAATTAGAATTCTAATTTAATACAAACGTAATAAGTAAAGTGACATCACCCCCTCCCTAACCCTCCCCCTTGAGGGGGAGGGGAGGGTGGGGGGTAAAATAAATTAATTCCTTTGTATTAATAAGTTGAAAACTGCCAGATGACCAGAGGCGCGCAACATTATCGCCTCCTTTCCTCAGAGAGTGGAAAATTTTGCTCCCCTGCATTTTCAGCTATCAAAAAAGAACTCTCTTGTCAAGAAATTTCTCGAAAATTCTTTCATGAGCCTATAAGGGTTTAGGGGTTGCTTTCATCTCGAGAGCTACCTTTTCCGTAGCCGCAATAATACGTTCGATGTCTTCTTCGGTATGGGCAAGCGATATAGCCCCTCCCCCGCGCACCATAAAAACCCCGTGGTTAAGCAGGCGAATTCTGAACTCCTGCTCAAGTTTTTCCACGTTTGTGTGATGTTGTAACTGGGTCGGGCTCTTAACAACGGTTTCAGAATCGTAGGGGAAATACGCGCCACAGAGCGATCCTATGCCAATGCTCTTCCCTATGATTCCCTTTTTCTTGAACGCCTCCGCCATCCCTTCTCTGAGCTTCTGCCCAAGTCGATTGATTCGGGAATAGACATCTCTTTCATGGTTTCTTAGGTACTCGACGACTTTGTACCCCACAATCATGGAATAAGGTGAGCAGGAGAAAGTACCCCCGCCCACAACCACGCTTTCCCCTTTCGGCCGTTTTACGGTGGGGTCACACAGAGAGAATATATCTCCCCTGCCAGCAATAATACCCAAATTGGTCCCACCCCCGCAAACCTTTCCCAAAGTTACAATATCTGGCTTTATCGCATAAATCTCCTGCGCCCCTCCCAAGGCGAGTCGATACCCTGTGATAATCTCATCGAATATCAGCAAGGCTCCCAATTTTCT
>Ga0315312_1001904_pt1 | contig 15310 bp, 8 predicted proteins | sample TDP7_MG_FD_203629 | JGI IMG/M metagenome (GOLD analysis project Ga0315312, IMG submission 203629) | Freshwater sediment microbial communities from Lake Towuti, South Sulawesi, Indonesia - TDP7 | ecosystem: Environmental > Aquatic > Freshwater > Lake > Sediment | place: Indonesia: South Sulawesi... | reverse complement strand
CTAGCGACGCCGATATCCCCGTGGTAGGCATCGGCCTGCTTTACCAGACCGGTTACCTCCAGCAGCAACTCAACCCGGACGGCTGGCAACAGGAGCGTTACCCCATCAACGATTTCTATACCCTCCCTCTGACGCCGGTGCATTACCCGGACGGAAGGGACGTGGTGGTGGGGGTGCGCCTGCCCACCGGCGAAGCGCTGATCAAAGTGTGGCGCATGGACGTGGGGAGGGTAAAGCTCTATCTGCTGGACACCAACATCCCGGAAAACGAGCGGCCCGAACATCGCGAGATCACCAGTCAGCTTTACGGCGGCGACAGTCACGTACGCCTGCGCCAGGAGCTCGTGCTGGCAGTGGGGGGTCTGCGGGTGCTCATGGCCCTGGGCCTGGAACCCACGGTGTTTCATATGAACGACGGCCACTCCGCTTTTCTTGCGCTGGAGCGCATCCGCATGCTGATCCAGGAGCACGGGCTGAACTTCGAGGAGGCTCTGGAGGCTTCCCGCAGCAACAACGTCTTCACTACCCACACCTCCCTGCCGGCCGGCATCGATCTGTTCGAGCCCGGCCTGATGTGGGAGTACTTCCAGGAGTACTGCCGGGAGACGGGAATCGACTTCGACCGCCTGATGGCACTGGGACGGCGCCGGCCTGCCGATCCGCACGAGCCGTTTTCGATGGCCATCCTGGCCATCAAGGCTTCCGGGTTCCGCAACGCGGTCAGCCGCTTGCACCGGCAGGTTTCTCAAGAGCTGTGGCAGGACTTGTGGCCGCAACTGCCGGGGTGGGAGATCCCCATCACCTCGATCACCAACGGGGTGCACCTGCTGAGCTGGCTCAACAACGATCTGGCCATGCTTTACGACCAGTACCTCCAGCCCGACTGGCGGGAGCACTCCAATGACCCCAAGACCTGGGAGCAGATCACGGACATCCCCGATCAGGAACTCTGGGAGGCACGGCGGCACCGCAAGCGCCGCCTGGTGGCCTTCGTGCGGGAGCGCCAGGTGGAATCGGCCGAGCAGCGCAAAGCCTCCTTGGCCGAGTTGCGCCGCGCCGCAGAAGTGCTGGATCCGGAGGCGCTGACCATCGGCTTCGCCCGCCGTTTTGCCGCCTACAAGCGGGCTACCCTGCTGTTCCACGATTGGAACCGACTGCGCCGCATCCTGCTCAACCCCGAGCGGCCGGTGCAGATCGTGCTGGCCGGCAAGGCCCACCCCAGGGATCACCCCGGCAAGGAGCTCATCCGGCAGATCGTGCAGTTTTCCCGGGATCCGGAGCTTTCGAAGCGCCTGGTCTTCCTGGAAGACTACGAGATGAGTGTGGCGCGCGAGCTGGTCACCGGCGTGGACCTGTGGCTGAACACGCCCCGCCGCGGCGAGGAGGCCTGCGGGACCAGCGGCATGAAGGCCGGCCTGAATGGGGTGCTCAACCTCAGCATCCTGGACGGCTGGTTTGACGAGGCCTACGAGCAAGTGGGCGGCTGGGCGGTGGGCGACCGCTACCCCTACTCGCAGGAACAGGACGCGGTTCACGCCACGGCCATCTACTCGCTGCTGGAGAACGATCTCGTCCCCACCTTCTACCAACGCGACCAAGGCGTGCCGCGGGAGTGGATGCGCCTGGTCAAGCGGACCCTCCTCAACCTCAGCCCGCGTTTCAACTCGCAGCGCATGGTCGAGGAATACATGGCGCAGCTTTACCGGCCCGCTCACGCGGCCTACCTGGACATGGCGGCGGAGGATTTCGGGCAACCCCGCCAAGTGGCGCGCTGGAGCGCCGAGGTGGCCCGCGTGTGGGACCGGGTGAGGTTTGTCGAACTGGGGGGCCCGCCCGACGGCCCGGTGTTGAGCGGCCGCCCCGTACGAGTGCGCGCCGCGGTGGACCTAGCCGGCCTGAGAGCCGAGGACGTGCGGGTCGAGGTGGTTATCGGGCGGGTCGGGGCCGGGGGGCAGTTGGAAGACACTGAAGTCATGCTCCTGCCCCCGGTGGCCGAGTCCGGTCACGTGGTTGTGTTCGAAAAAGAGATCGTCCCGCGCCAGACTGGAAGGCTCGGCTACGCCCTGCGCGTCAGCCCCAATCATCACGGGGATCCCCTTTCCCGTCCGTGCGATGGCCCGGTTAAGTGGGCCACCCAGACGGCCTAGGAGGGGGCGGGCGCCGGCCAGGGCCTCAAAAACTCCGCTGGCAATCCGATAAGATCCGTGGTACATATGTAGTTTGAGGCGCAGCCGGCCCAAGGGGCGCGGGGGGCGCTTCGGCATCCTGCTGCTCGAGAGGCATTTCCCGCCGCGACAATGCGCTGCCCACCTGCATTGAAGCGCACGCGAAAGGACCCGGCAGCGGGACAGGAGTGAAGGACACCCGATACCGCTCGGACACGCTCGAAAGGAGCTGGTGATTCTCCATGGAGAGCGATCGCAAATACCGGCAACGTGGATATATGGAGCACGACCGCGACCGCGAAGGTCCCGGCCGCAGATTCGAGGACCGGCCGCGCCAGGGCCCGCGGCCGCCCATCGACATAACGGGGCCCCGCCTGCCGCGCATGGTGGAGAGCGTGGTAGCCACGCGCTGCCACAACTGCGCGACGCCACTGGCCCCTGACACGGACTACCGGGGGAGCTGTCCCCGCTGCAACGTGGCCTTGCACTGTTGCAAGCAGTGCGCCCACTTCGACACCTCGACCCGCTTCCAGTGCCGGAAGCCCGTTCCGGCGCGGATCGCCTCCAAGGATCGGGCCAACGAGTGCACGTGGTTCGAGCCGCGCGTTACCGTGGCGCGCGACGCCACCTCGGGCGCTGGCGGGCCAGCTTACTCTAACAACGCGCCGCGCTCGCCCGACGCCGCTCGGGCCGCCTTCGACAACCTGTTCAAGAAGTAGGCGCGGCTCCCCGCGCCTGCGGTTTGCCTGCCCCCTCGCGCATCCAGTACTGTAAGAACATGCGCGTCGCCGAGCTGTACGAGTACCGCCGCTTCCGCCTGGTTGAGCAGCCGCTGGAGGAGCCGGGACCCGGGGAGGTGCAAGTGCGCATCGAAGCGGTGGGCATCTGCGGCTCGGACCTGCACCATTTCGCGGATGGCCACATCGGCGGCATCACCACGAGTTACCCCATCGTCATGGGGCACGAACCCGCCGGGCGCATCCTGAAGACCGGGCCGGGCGTGACGGGTTGGGCGCCGGGAGATGTGGCGGCGCTGGAGCCCTCGCTGTACTGCCGCCACTGCGAATTCTGCCGGCGGGCCCGCTTCAACCTGTGCTTGAACCTGAGGTTTCTGAGCGCTACGCCCTACCCGGGGTTCTTCCGCGATGGCGTGAACCTGCCGGCGCACAATCTGCTGCGGTTGCCGCCTGGGGTTAGCATGGAAGAGGCCACCTTGTTCGAGCCTATGGCCATCGTGCTGCACTCGCTCAAACAGGCTGCGCCCCAGATCGGCGAGACGGCCGCAGTGTTCGGGGCCGGGCCCATCGGCCTGCTGACGGTGTTTGTGTTGAAGCTCACCGGAGCGGCCCGGGTTTGGGCGGTCGAACCGGTGGCGCACCGCCGCGAGATGGCCCGGGCGATGGGCGCTGACGCGGTCCTTGACCCCACGGCGGTGGACCCGGTGCGGCAGATTCGCTCCGACAGCGGCGGGCGGGGCGTCGATTTGGCGCTGGACTGCGCCGCCAAGGGCGACACCATGAACCAGTCCATCCTGGTGGTACGCCGCGGCGGGCGCTTCGTGCTGACCGGCATTCCCTCCGGCGCTTATCACACGCTCGACATCGACACGCTGCGCCTGGAGGAGATCGCCTTCCTCAACGTGCGGCGCTCGAATGACGAATCCCAGACGGCCCTCGAACTGGTCAGCCTGCACCGGGGACGGCATCCAGCGCGCCTTCGAGACGCTCCATCGTTACGAGGATGGCGTGGGCAAGGTGCTCATCAAACCCTGACGCTTCGGGAGGACTCATGGCACGACTCGTTCTCATCGCCGTGGTGGCTGTAGCCTGTGCCCTGGCGCAGGACCGGCCCGGGCGGTTTTTTCGCGAGGATTTCAAGGAAACCCCGGCGGAAACCCCCATTACGCAGGCGCACATCGCCAATCCGGATCTGGTGCTGACGACCTACGGCCCTGGCAAGGCCCTTCTAAAGAAGAGCCACCACGACAAGCCCGCCGACGATCCCTATTACGTCTGGTCGGGGCAATCGACCGGCAACTGGGCCGTGGCCTTCCGCCACCGCGCGGCCCAGGTGGACCTGACCGGACAGGCCAAGATCCGCTGGCGCTCTAAGCAAGCCGGCTACCGTGAGCTGCGAATCATGCTCAAGCTGGCTGACGGAACGTGGCTCGTCTCGAACCAATCTGACGGCCCGTCGGAGGACTGGCGGGTGCGGGAGTTCAACCTCGGGGACATCCGCTGGCGCCGGCTCGACATCGAGACCATCGTCGAGGGCGCCTGGGTGGAGAGGCCCGACCTGAGCCGGGTCGAGGAGGTCGGCTTCACCGACCTGATGCGCGGCGGCGGCACCCCAGCCTGCTCGCGCGTGGACTGGATTGAGGTGGACGGCAAGCCGGTGAAGCGGAGGTAAACCCAGAGGTCCAGATGCTTGGTCTTGATCCACGCGCGGCGCGGACGGCCTGGACCGTCTTCCTGGTGGCCCTGCTGTTGGTGGTAACTTACCTGCTGCGGCGCGTGCTGCTGATCTTCGTCCTTGCGGTTCTGTTTGCCTACCTGCTTTCCCCGGTGGTGAACCTGCTGGGTCGCTCTCTGCCCTGGCGCCGGTCGCGCGCCTGGGCTCTGGCGGGTGTATATGTGGCGCTGATCGCGGCGCTGGCGCTGCTCGGCGCGGCGGTGGGCAACCAGGCGGCCCGCGAGGCGACCGAGTTGGCCAAGCGATTTCCCGTCCTGCTGGAGCAAGCGCAGCGGGCGCTGGAGGCCCCGGGCCCGGCTTGGCTCGAACCGCTCAAGCGCCAGTTGCTGGAGTGGCTGCGCGAGGGCGGCCCCAGCCTCAGCAAGGTGCTGCTGCCGCTGCTGGAAAAAGCGCCCGCGTACCTGGCCTCGCTGCTGAGCGGCGCGCTGCTGGTCATCCTGATTCCCATCCTGGCGTTTTTCTTTTTGAAGGATGGGCCCGCGTTGCGCAATGCGGTGCTGGGCTTGGCCGGCGCGCGCCAGGCGGTGCTGGAGGATATCTTCGGCGACCTGCACCAGCTCTTGGGGCAGTTCATTCGCGCGCTGGTGCTGCTGGCCGCAGCGACACTGGTGGCCTACAGCGTCTTTTTCGCGCTGATCGGTCTGCCGTACGGGGTGTTGCTGGCAAGCGTGGCAGCGCTGCTCGAGTTCATCCCCGTGGTAGGCCCCGCCACCGCGGCGGTCATCATCATCCTGGTGGCGGCCTTCAGCGGTTTCGGCCAAGTGTGGGTGCTCCTGGCCTTCCTGGCTGGCTACCGCATCTTCCAGGACTACGTCCTCAATCCGCGGCTGATGAGCGCGGGTGTGGCGCTGCACCCCCTGCTGGTGATCTTCGGCGCGCTGGCCGGCGAGCAGCTCGCCGGCATCCCGGGCATGTTCCTGTCGGTGCCCGTGCTGGCCACGCTGCGGGTCATATGGGTGCGGGCGCGGAAGGTAGTAGCATAAGTCTCCAGACTTGTTTGGTCCTGACTTGTCACCCGGACAAGTCTGGAGACTTATCCCACATCTGTGCAAAACTTCACTCAGAAGGGACTATAAGGCAATCCGGCGCAGGCGCAGCGCGTTCGAGATCACCGATAGCGAGCTGAAAGTCATTGCTGCGCTGGCGAGTACGGGACTCAGTAGCAACCCGAAGGCGGGGTAAAGCACGCCCGCGGCGAGAGGCACCCCCAGCAGGTTGTAGAAGAAGGCGAAGAAGAGATTCTGGCGGATGTTGCGCAAGGTGGCGCGGCTGAGCTTCCGGGCACGGACGAGCCCGCGCAAATCGCCCTTGAGCAACGTGATGCCCGCATTCTCGATGGCCACATCCGTCCCCGTGCCCATGGCGATGCCCACCTGAGCCTCGGCCAGCGCCGGAGCGTCGTTGACCCCGTCGCCCGCCATCGCCACGACGCGGCCCTCCGCTTGAAGCTGCCTGATCAACTGCCCCTTTTGCTCCGGCAGAACCCCGGCGTGCACCTCGTCGATGCCCACCTGGCGGGCCACCGCCTCGGCCGTGGCGCGGTGATCGCCGCTTAACATGACGAGGCGAAGGCCGTCCGCGTGTAGCCAGTTGATGGCCGCGCGCGCGGATTCTCTCACGGGGTCGGCCACGCCGAGCAGCCCGGTGGGTCTGCCGTCGATCGCCACGAAGACCACGGTCTGGCCCTGCCGGCGGAGCGACTCCGCCGGTTCGAGCAGAGGTCCGGGGTCCAGCAGCCGCTGGTTGCCGAGGGCCACAGCGTGACCCTCGACGACGGCGGTGACGCCCTGACCGGGTAGAGACTGGAACCCCGCAGGATCAGCAAGAACCAGCCCGCGCTCGCGCGCGGCGGTCACGATGGCGCCGGCCAGCGGGTGTTCGCTCACCCGTTCGAGACTGGCGGCCAGGCGGAGCAATTCGTTCTCCGTAAGACCCGGTTGCGCCACCACGGACAGCAGGCGCGGCTTGCCCTCGGTGAGCGTGCCGGTCTTGTCCACCACCAGGGTATCGACCTTGGCGAGCACTTCGAGCGCCTCGGCGTTCTTCACCAGCACTCCCGAGGCGGCGCCGCGTCCCGTGCCCACCATGACAGCCATGGGGGTGGCCAGGCCCAGCGCGCATGGACAGGCGATGATGAGCACCGCCACGGCGTTGACCAGCGCGTGCGTGACGCGAGGCTCGGGGCCGAACACGCCCCACACCACAAAGGTCGCAGCGGCTGTCAGAATCACGGCGGGTACAAACCAGGCCGCGACCACGTCGGCCAGACGCTGGATGGGTGCGCGGGTGCGCTGGGCTTGGCTCACCATTTCGACAATGCGAGCCAGCACCGTCTCCGCACCGACGCGTTCGGCCCGCATCAGGAAGGCGCCCATACCGTTCAGCGTGCCGCCGATGACCCGGCTGCCGGGGCCCTTCTCCACCGGGATCGACTCGCCGGTGAGCATGGACTCATCTACGGCGCTGGCACCCTCGAGCACCACGCCATCCACGGGGACTTTCTCGCCGGGCCGCACGCGGAGCCGGTCGCCGGACCGTACCCGGTCCAGCGGAGCATCCTCTTCGGCGCCGTTCTCCGCCACGCGATGGGCCATCTGAGGCGCCAGGCGGAGCAGGGTGCGGAGGGCCTGGCCGGTCCGCGCGCGGGCGCGCAGCTCCAGCACTTGCCCGAGCAAAACCAGGGTGGTGATGCCGGCGGCGGTCTCGAAGTAGAGAGCGCCTCTGGAGAACATCGCGGCGAGGCTGTAGAGGTAGGCTGCACTCACGCCGATCGAGATCAGCGTGAACATGTTGAGGCTGCGGCGGACCAGCGAGGCCCAGCCCCGCTTGAGGAGCGGCCAGCCGCACCAAAGCACTACCGGGGTGGCCAGGACCAGTTGCACCCCCGGCCAGCGTTCCGCCATCGACAGCGCCATCAGGGGCACAGTGAGCGCGGCGCTAACCCAGAAGCGCCGCCGCATGTCGTCCAGTTCCGCGTTGGCCGGCTCGGCCTCGGCGGCGACGACCGCCTCGAGCGCCATGCCACACAGCGGGCAGTCGCCGGGCCCTTCCTGCCACACCTCGGGGTGCATGGGGCAGGTGTAGATTCCGGCGGCCCGTGGGGCAGGCCGTTCGGCCTGCCGACCGAGCTGGATCAAGCTGGAACCCATACATTACCGGATTCAGCACCGGGCGGCGCGGTTACGTCAAACCTCGCCGCGCTGCTCGTCCACGATCCACCAGGGGTCCTTCGTTTCCCGGCGGAAACGCTGCACCTTGTCGCGCAGTTCCCTGAGAATGGCCGCGTGGTCCGGCGACTTCGCCAGGTCGGTGGTCTCCCAAGGGTCCTTCTCGATGTCGTAAAGCTCCTCGTGGTTGTGACGCATGACCGCGGCGGTCCTGCGCACGCCCATGTTGGCCAGATTATTGCGGCGCACGGCCTGCCAGGTGGGGGAGGCGAACAGGTCGCTGGGCAGAGGCATCTCCAGCTCGGGATAGAGGAAGCGGATGTACTTATAGCGGCGGGTGCGGATGCCCCGGAAGGGGTAGTGGTTGTTGATCTCGTGAAAGGTGTGCGAGAAGAAAATTTCGTCCCAGCCGGTAGGGGATTCCTCTTCGAGGATAGGCAGGAGGCTCCGTCCATGGAGCGGATACTCCGGCGCCGGGATGCCCATCCACTCGAGCGCGGTGGGGAGGATCGAGGTGAAGTTCACCAGGGCGTTGCTCGCGATGCCACGCTCGCGGGCCGCTGGAGAGCAGACGATCATCGGGCAGTTGAGGCCGGAGTCGTAGCAACTCGCCTTGGCGCCGGGGAAGGGCATACCGTTGTCACCCACGTAAATGACGAGGGTATCCTGGGCGCGGCCGGAGTTTTCGAGGACTTCGAGCAGGAAGCCAATGCCCTGATCCAGACGCGAGATCGACTGGTAGTACTCGGCCAGTTCCTGCCGCACCTCGGGGAGGTCGGGCAGGAACGGCGGTACGATGACGTCGGCCGGCGAGTAGACGGTTTTCTTGACGTTGGGGTAGTTACGGCTGTTGGCAAAAGCGCCGGGGCCGCCGCGGTGCGGGTCCGTGTAGCCCACATGGAGGTAGAAGGGCCGGCCCGCGGCCTGCCTGAGGAACTCCGCGACCCGCTGACTCATGTCGTACACGTTGCGGGGCGAGCCGGGGATTTCCTGGTCGAAGGTGTAGACGGAGGGAGGGTTCACGTGGAGCTTGCCGATGACGCCTGTCAAGAACCCGCGCGCCTTGGCCAGGCGGGGGATGGACTGGACCCACTGGTGGGTGTGAAAGTTATGCGGGTCATGGGCGTGGCCGAACTGCCCATTGGTGTGGTTGTGCAAGCCAGTGAGAATCACCGAGCGGCTGGCCGAGCAGGAGGCGGTGGTGCAGAAAGCGTGCGTGAAGCGGATACCCTCGCGCGCCAGGCGGTCCAGGTTGGGCGTCGAGATGACCGGATTGCCGTAGCAGCCGGCCACCGGGCTGTGATCGTCGCCGATGACGACCATCACACTGCGCGGCTCCGGCTTAGGCGCCATGATCAGGGCCGGCGCGGAAGCCAAAAACTGCCGGCGGTTGAGCGAGAAATCGTTCATGGCAATTCATGATACACTCATGCAGAATTCGGGGACACTCCGAGCTCGGGCGCACCAGTGAGTCCGTTGGCGTGGCACGAAGGAGTGTCCCCGAATTCGTGTGCGGTTAGAATGGGAACTTGATCCTCACCCTGACGCTCAATCCGGCCATCGACCGCAATGTGACGGTAGACCGCCTGGTCTTCGAGGACCGGGCCTACATCCTCTCCACCTCGGAGTCGGCTGGTGGGCGGGGCATCAACGCCTCGTGCGTGATTCACTCTTTCGGCGGGCGGACCCTGGCCATTGCGGTCTCGGGCGGCTCCTCCGGCGCGCGGTTGGAGAAGTACTTGACCGGATGCGGTTTCCCCGCCGAGATCGTCCCCATCGCTAACGAGATCCGCAACAACCTCACCATCACCGACCAGCAGGGGCTCACGGTCAAACTCAACGAAATCGGACCTTACATCGGCGCGGCGGAACTGGACCGGCTGGAGACCGTCGTGCGGGCGAACCTCCCGGCGGCCCACTGGCTGATGATCTGCGGGAGCATCCCGCCCGGGGTGCCGGCGAACTTCTATTCGAAACTGCTGAAGGCGGCGCGAGGCCACGGGGTGAAGACCCTGCTGGACACAGACGGAGAAAGCCTGGTGGAAGGGCTGACAGCGGGGCCGACGGCGGTGGCGCCCAACCAGCAGGAAGCCGAGCGCCTGTTGAGCACGGCCCTGCTGACGCGCACGCACTTCCTGGAGGCGGCCTCGAAGATCCGCAGCATGGGCGCCGAGTCAGTAGTGCTCTCGCTGGGCAGCCGCGGAGCGGTAGGCGCGTTCCAGGGGCATCTCCTGGAGGCGATTCCGCCTCGAATTGATGCGGTCTGTCCCATTGGAGCGGGCGACGCCCTGGCCGCGGCGTTCGTCTGGGCCATGGAAGAGAAGAAGGACTTCGCCGACGCGCTGCGTTGGGGGGTGGCCGCAGGCACGGCCTCTGCGCGGTTGCCGGGCCTGCGCTTCACCTCGCTGGAGGAAACCCGCGAGCTCTACGCCCAGGTGGAAGTGCGGGCGGCCGTATAGGATAAGACTCCGCTCAGCCCCGCTGGCCCGGATTCTTAGAAGGCATTGACCGATTCGTCGAGGATGCCGTCGCGGAGGAGCGGCTTGAGGCTGGCGCGGTTCACCACGTCCCCTGCCCCGCCGAGCAGATCGCCGATGTATAGCTTAAGCCTCGCATATTCGAAGACCCCGATCGGCAGCTCGGGATCGAGGTCCACGAGTACGTCAATGTCGCTATCCGGGCGGGCCTCCCCACGGGCCACCGACCCGAAGACCGCTGCGTGGCACACTCCCAACCTGCGCAACTCGGGTTCGTGCGTTCTGAGAGTCTCCAAAACCTGTGCCAGGCTGGCGGCCATGATCTCTCCACGAGTCTACCAGACCCGAGCAATGGAAAGCGGGCACCTGCGGGTTCCGGGCAGACCGGCGCCTGGTTGTGTCGAAGTGCCGTCGCAGATACAATCGAAGCGTCGGGGAACCGCCTATGGTGGACGCGGCGAGGGTCCGTGCGCAGATGCGCCGGTGGCAGGACTGCGTCCTTGACATCACGAAGTCGAACCCGCTCATCGGGCTGAACCGGTCGCGGGTGGCCAAACTCCGGATCACGGCGCCCACGGCCGAAGAGCTGCTGCGCCTCCTCGCTCTGGACGAGCAGAAGCTGCGGATGCCATTTGTCAGGCGCCGGAAGCCCTCAGCGAGTCAGGCGCAACTCTTCAACGGTGACCAGCAGCAGGAGGAACTGCTCGTTGAACCTGGCGAGGTGACCTTCGAGGCAGAACCGCTGGTTCTGATGCGGCGGCTTCGGCGGATCTACGACAATGCCAGGACGACTGTCGAGGAGCGTGGCGTGACGACGCTGTACGTCACGCTCGGCGCGCTCCGGTGGCGCGACGACCGGTTCGAGGATTCTGTGAGCCCGCTCTGGATGGTTCCCTGCGAACTCGCGAGGCAGGGTCCTGACGTAGCTCTGCGCCTTTCCATCGCCGACGAAGAAATGCGCTTGAACCCGGCCCTTGAGTACTACTTGCGAGAGCAGCACAAGGTGAACCTGCCCGCTGTCCCAGAAGATCTGGACACTGACTCGCTGTCACGCTTTGTCGTTCAGGCGTGGAAGGCAGTTGCGGAACTGGATTGGCAGGTCACTGATGAAGCCTGGCTCAGCACCTTCTCGTTCGAATCCCTGGTCATCTGGGCGGACCTGGGCGCGTTGACGGAAGCCGCCTTGGCGAACCCCGTCGTAGCTGCGCTGGCCCGAGCCGTTCCGCCTATGGGCGCCTCCGAGGCGCTCCCGAGGGACCTGGACACGCTGCCCACCCCTCAGAAGGTTCCAGTCCCGGCGCTGCCCACGGATTCCAGCCAACTTGAAGCGCCCATCCATGCTGCTTCAGGAAAGCACGTGGTCGTCCACGGGCCTCCGGGCACTGGGAAGAGCCAGACTATTGCCAACCTCATCGCCGATGCGCTTTCCAGAAACTGGAAGGTGCTTTTCGTCAGCGCGAAGATGGCAGCGCTCGACGTAGTGCACGACAGGCTGAAGGAACTGGGTTTGGATAGCTTCTGCCTGGAGGCTCACAGTACCAAGGCGGGCAAGGCCAAGATCATTGACGAACTACGCAAGACTTTGGAGGCCGAGACGGTCAGTGACGCCGGACGGCTGAGCGACGAGCTAGCCGCGCTGGTCAGGACGCGCGACGCATTGAACGGTTATGTTCGTACCTTGCACTTGCGTCTGGAGCCGCTGGGCATTAGTGTCTATCGGGCCATCGGGCGTCTGGCCAAGTTGAAAGACGCCGCGGACATCCGGGCGGCGCTTCCGTGGACCGATCCGCTCAGAGCCGGGCGCGCGGATCTCGAAAGGTGCACCGCCCTCCTCGACGAATTGGGACGAATGGCGGATGTGTTCGACCGCCGAGACGAACACCCGTGGCGTGGTTTCGAACCGCCGGACACCTTTGGCGTCCTGGAGCAGGAGATCCTTGAGAAGGCTCTGGATTCGCTCAGGCAAGCGTGCGGCGAAATCCTCCGCTGCGCGGCCGCGCTGGAGCGGCTGGTCCCTGACGGCGCGAGCCTGTCTGTCGAAGGCTGGACGGGCTTTCGAGATGCGCTTGTGGAGATCATCAAGATCCCCCGCCTGCCGGATGGCTGGTGGCTTCTCGACGTCAAGGCCCTCGAGGCGAGGGCGCGGCTCCTCCAGAAAGGACATGGTCTAAAGATTGAGTCCCAGTGTCTGGTTGAAAAGCTCCGAGGGTTCTCCGATCGGCCTCCCGACGAGCTGCGTAGGCTGCTTGAGCCCGTGGAAGGGGATTTCGGCAACTGGGAGGCGGTCCTGCGGCCTGCATTCTGGCGTTGGCGCAGGGATGTGAAGGCGGCCCTGAAGCCCGGGCGATCGCGTGGCCGCCGTTCCTTGCGCCAAGTGCTCAGAGTTACGCGACGGCTTGCCGAGATCGAGCAGTGGTTCAACGAGAACGCTGGGGAACTGGCACGGCATGCACGGCCGGGCGAGTCGCTCCGCGACGTGGCTGACTGCTTTCAGGCGACTGCGGCCCTGCGTAAGGCACTGGAGGACGCGGGCCGCGCCCCCACTGAGGGCACAACGGCGATCTCCCCGGAAGCAAAGGCATCGGTTCAGACGTTGCTGAAGAACCTGCCACCCGGCAATGCAGCTCTTGAGCAAGCCATGTCGCTGATCGAAGGGATGTGGCCGGCGGGTTTCCCAGAGGGTCTCCCGGTACGCAAAGCGCCTGTCAGCGCTCTCGCCTCCCGCCTCGCTGACATCTTCCAGGCATTCCCACGGCTAAGCGAGTGGATTGCGTTCCGGAGAATCTGGCGTAAGTGCCTTGAGCGCGGACTTCAGCCATTCCTGGAGGCGCTAGGCCCCACCAGCGCGCGCCTTGCGCGCCGGGCATTCGAGCGGCGGTTCTACACCCTATGGGTCAGCGCGGCCCAGCAGCGATATCCGGAGCTGAGGGACTTCAATCCAGCCAGACAGGAGAGCCTGATCGAACGATTCCGAACGTTGGACGACACACTTCGGCGCCTTGCGGTCGAGCACGCACGCGCCACTGCCGGTTCGGCAGTGCAGCGAGTACAAAACGCGCAGCACGATGTCGGCACGAGTAGTGAAGTTGGCGTGCTCAGGTACGAATTGCAGAAGAAGAAACGCTTCAAGCCGCTCCGGAAGCTGTTTGCGGAGATTCCGCATGTCCTCCAAGCGCTGAAACCATGTCTCCTGATGAGCCCCGTCTCCGTGTCCACCTTCCTGAAGCCGGACGCATTTCAGTTTGATCTAGTGGTATTCGATGAGGCGTCTCAGTTACCCACTGCGGAAGCGGTCCCCTCCATCCTCCGCGCCCAGCGGGTCGTAGTGGCCGGTGATTCCAACCAGCTACCGCCCACATCCTTCTTTGAGGCTGCGCTCTTCCTGGAGGAGGAGGAAGACGACGAGGCAGAGGGAGGGCAACAGCCGCTGGAGTCCCTGCTCGACGATTGCGTGGCCGTCGTGCCAGTCTTCCAAGAAGCCCATTTGCGTTGGCACTACCGAAGCCGGGACGAGCGTTTGGTCGGCTTCTCGAACCACAACTTCTACGACGACAAGTTGGTGACGTTTCCATCCCCTCATCCGCAAGCTGCCGGCCAAGGCGTGCGGCTCGTGTACGTTCCCGACGGGGTTTACGATCGCGGGCGGAGTCGCACGAACCGGCGCGAAGCACGGGTCGTCGCCGGAGAGGTGATCGAGCACTTCGCTCGTTACCCGGAACGGTCGCTCGGTGTTGTGGCGCTGAACATCAACCAGAAGGAGGCCATCGAGGATGCCGTCTCCGAAGAGCTGGACACCCGCCCGGACCTCAGGCCACTGGCTGACGCCTCCTGCCCCGAGAAGTTCTTCGTGAAGTCGCTGGAAAACGTTCAGGGGGATGAACGGGACACCATGATCATCAGCGTGGGCTACGGGAAGGACCCCGACGGGAGCCTAACGTACAACTTTGGCCCGATCAATCGGGACGGGGGCTGGCGACGCCTGAACGTCTTGGTGACCCGGGCCAAGTGGGAATGTGTCCTGGTCACCAGCCTCCGCTCATCCGAGCTTACCGGGATCAACCCGAACAACCGCGGAGCGGTGGCCCTCCGAAACTACATTGAGTACGCAGAACGAGGCGGCGAGATCCCCACGCCCGCGCCGGTCATCACCCCCGAAGAGACGAACGACTTCGAGGACGCGGTCCAGGAGGCACTCGTGGAACGCGGCTTCTCCGTGGATGCACAGGTCGGCGTCGGCAGGTATCGAATCGACCTCGCGGTGCGCGACCGCCGCGACCCGAATCGGTACGTCCTCGGGGTCGAGTGTGACGGCGCCAGTTACCACAGCTCACGGACGGCCCGCGACCGGGACCGCCTCCGGCAGGAGGTGCTGGAGCGGAGGGGTTGGCGGATCCACCGCGTCTGGTCTACCGAGTGGTTTCATGATCGGGAGCGAGCGCTCGCTGCCCTCTTGCGCAGCATCGAACGCGCGGAACGGGTACCGTCCCCGAGGAACGTAGTTGCCCCGCCCGGTCCTCCCGAACCCGATCCGGACCCTGAGGCAGTGAACCCGCCCGCGAATGCCCCTGTCCGCCAGTACCTCGCCGGAGAACCATACCGGAAGCTGAGGGCTGTGTCCAGGTGTGCCAGGGAGTTCGTGCTGGATCCTCGTTACGTAGCCGTACTCGCTTCAATAGTCTGCGAGATCGTAAAGGTGGAGGGACCGGTCTGCGAGGAGCTGCTGATCGAACGGATCAAGGAGTTGAACGGAGTTGAGCGCGCCGGCTCGAATGTGTTGGCTAATATCCGCACCGCGATCCAATTCGCGACGCGGCGCGGGGAGATCGAGGCGGTGCAGAGCCGCCAATTCTTGCGGATCAGAGGGCTAACGCTGAGGACGTTCCGTGTCCCTGCGGAGGGTGTCCACCGCCGGATTGAGCAGATCGCCGCCGAAGAGATTGATCTCGCGGTCTTGCACTTGGTAGAAGACCAGTTCGGGATTTACGAGGACCAACTTCCGCAGGCGGTGGCGCGGCTGTTCGGGGTCGAA
>Ga0315312_1001903_pt1 | contig 15319 bp, 15 predicted proteins | sample TDP7_MG_FD_203629 | JGI IMG/M metagenome (GOLD analysis project Ga0315312, IMG submission 203629) | Freshwater sediment microbial communities from Lake Towuti, South Sulawesi, Indonesia - TDP7 | ecosystem: Environmental > Aquatic > Freshwater > Lake > Sediment | place: Indonesia: South Sulawesi... | reverse complement strand
ACTCATCGTCTGTGTTGACTGGTCAGTTACCGAAGTGAAACTCTTTGAAGCATCAGCAACTCTCGCCGCACTAGAACGAATCTCTTCCACTAAACTTCTTAAATTGTAAACCATCTCCTGAAAACTAATCGCAAAAATATCTTTATCCGAACGCGGTTTAACTTCTACCTTTAAATTACCTTGAGCAAGATTACCAGCTACTCCAGCCATTTCGTGAAAATATTGTATTGCTCGTTGAAATGCGCGAGATAAATGGGCAATTTCATCACCACCTTGAGAGGAAAAATCTACCGTGAGGTCACCTTTAAATCTTACTTTTTCTGCTTTATTCAAAAGTTCAACCAAGGGAATTTCTACAAAAATGATAATCAATCCCAAGAAGATTATCCCATAAATGAGAAGAGTAATCGTAAGAGGACGCAAGGTTTCTTTCTCCAAGACAACTGCACTCCTTAAAATGAGAAAATAAATAATTGTTAAAACAATAAGTGTAAATACAATTCTGGTCACAATACCACTGGATAATCTTTCTCTTAGAGTCATTTTTTTACTCCTTTTTAAAAGTATACAAGGGTATAATTTTATTATACAATAGAATAAGCAAATTTTCCAATATTCTTTTTAGTTTTTGCCAAAGGAGAAAGTAAGTAAGTAAGTAAAGGTGATGCAAGGCGAAATCAAGTCCAGATTCCTGGGATGGGACTACCACAGAATTTACATTTCCCGTCTTTAATATTTTTTTCCAAGATAGTAAAATGTATACGATGAATTATATTTTTTTCACAACTTGGACAAAAAGTACTATTGTATCGGTGTCCGGGAACATTACCAATAGTGACATATTCAAGTCCACTATCTTTAGCAACTTTGTGTGCTTTCTCTAAAGTTTCAATTGGTGTTGCCGAAAGACTAGTGAGTTTGTATGAAGGAAAGAAACGAGTAAAATGTAAAGGGACATCTTTACCAAGATTTTCTTTTATCCAAAGACACATCTTTTTTATATCTTCGGGATTATCGTTAAGTGTGGGAATTACTAAATTAACAATTTCCAGCCAGACCTTTTCTTCGTGGATAATCTTCAATGTGCGCAAGACCGGTTCCAGTTGAGCCGAAGAAACATTTGTATAAAATTCTTTCGTGAATCCTTTTAGGTCAATGGTTACCGCATCAGTGTATTTAAGCAATTCTTTTAGAGACTCAGGATTCATTGAACCATTTGAATGCCACAAGATTTTTAAACCTTTCTTTTTAGCAATTCTGGTAATATCGTAGACATATTCATAAAAAGAGGTCGGCTCATTATAAGTGAAAGATAGCGTTGGCACTTTCTTCTCTATGGCAAGTTCTACTGCTTCCTCAGGTGAAATAGTGTAATAATCCATTTCTTCAATTGAGCGTTGAGAAAGGTGCCAATTCTGGCAAAAACGACAACGAAAGTTACATCCTGTGGTACCGAAACAAAGTATTGAACTGCCCGGAAGAAGATGAAATGAAGGTTCTTTTTCTACCGGGTCAATATGAACTGCTGAAGGTTTACCATAAACAAGGCTATAAAACTTACCTTTACGATTTTCTTTATTTCTACAAAAACTGCGCTCTCCCTCCCTCAAGACACATTCCCGGAAACATACCTGACATTCAATAACTCCGTTGCCTAAATTTTTATAAAACATTGCCTCCTTTAAGGGTACATCCTTTGCTTCGGTTTCTCTCTTAAAAAGAAAATTGAATAGAAGGTTAGATAAGGTCAAACTACAAAAATATTGACATGACTTTTTTATAAAACTTCGGCGGGAAACCTTTTCGTTGAAAAAATCAAACATACTTTTTAAATTTTTCTTTGGTTTTTTCTCTATGGAAAACCATTCTTTAAATTATTATACCCAGAATATAAGAAATTTTCAACTGCTCAAGTGAAAATGAAAAAAGAGGCAAGAAAATTTTTCTCAGTAAGTGTAGAGACGACCGTAAGGACGAAGATACTTAGGATAGAGTTTAGTGAATTCTTTGGTAAGGATTTTTTCTATCGGAAATTTGAAATAATCAGAAAATTGAGAGATATATTTTTCCAAGACTTTTTTTTCTTCTTCATCGGGAATATCTAACCCAACCTCTTTACCAACTTGATATTCTTTCAAGTCTCCTCTAATATAAATTGTTCCACCATGCATCCCCGTGCCAGTCCAATTGCCAATTACGGATAACGAATTTTTTTCTTCGTTCAATCCTAAAATAATTATCAATCCACCAGCCATATATTCTCCTAAAAAGTCGTACACTGTTCCTCCAATTAAAATTACCGGGTAAGAATCTTTGTAGGCTTTCATATGGATTCCTACCCGGTAGCCAACATTACCTTTAATAAAAATTTTACCGCCACGCATAGAATGTCCAACAATATCTCCTGCATCACCGTGAATAATGATTTCACCGGTATTCATTGTGTTACCCACACCATCCTGAGCGTTAGAATTAACTACTATTGTCGGTCCATCCATAAAGGCAGCAAGGTCATTCCCGGGAACTCCGTTAATCGTAATTTTTATATCGTTACCTTTCAAACCTGTACCAATGTAATGCTGACCGTTAACATTATCTAAAATAATTTCTTTGACACCATTGTTCACTGCCTGGTGAATTTTTTCATTCAACTCTTTATAATGTAATCCTTTAGCATCAATTCTATAATTTGTAATTTGAGATTTGCCTGTCCTCCGTAGTCCGCCAAGGCGGACGGAGGACGGATAATTTGAAATTTGGTTCATATTTCTATCTCTTCTCCACTTACTAAATGTTTACGATATTCTTTCGGTAGAGAAATTAAGCCAAAATCTTCCTTCAGTAAATGTTCTTTGAAACTGGACACATCAACTTTTTCCCGAATTAAACCAGTATATATACCCGCACGGTCAATTTCATTAATAAAGATTGCACCAACTATCTTTTTCTCTTTAATTACGACTTTTTTGTAGATTGATTTCTCTGGTTCAAAATAATCAATAATTTCGCAATTTTTTTCTTCCGGTGGATTAGTTAGACCAACCGAAATTGTTGGAATACCAACCAGTTCTACAGAATTCATCAGTAGACCACCATCATATTTGGTTTTTCTTCCGGACATGTTATAGCCAGCAATTTTACCCTGTTCATAAGCAACCGGCCAAATCGCAATCGGACGATTTATCCCAAGAAGTAAATCTTTTCCTTCGGCACAGTCACCCGCGGCATAAATTCCTTCTATGTTTGTTTCCATAAACTCGTTAACTAAAATTCCTTTATTTATTTTTATCGGTGTGCCTTTAACCAAATCTACATTCGGTTTTACACCAATTGCTAAAATTATCAGATTTGCAGAAATTTTTGTTCCGTTTTTTAAGATGATTTGTTGCACTTTCTTTGTTCCTTTGATTTGAGTAACCGTATTACCAGTGATAACCCGGCAGCCAATTTTTTTTAAACTTTCCTCAATAATCAAGGAGGCTTTCTGGTCAAAAGTAGCTGATAATATCCTATCGGCTAACTCAATAATCGTCACCCCGATTCCCAACTCCAGCAAAGCTTCAGTTGCTTTCAGTCCAATCAGACCGCCACCAACAACTACTGCTTTTTTTACTTTATTGGTCTTAATATATTGAGCGATTTCTTCGGCATCTTGCAATTTAGTAAAAGTGAATACACCCGGTAAATCTTTCCCTTTAATTTCTGGGATTATCGGTTTTCCACCGGTAGCAATCAATAATTTATCAAAGAGAATTTTTTGCTCACTTGACAAGATAACTTCTTTTTTCTTTGTATCTAATTTTATCGCTTTTTTATTGAGAATAAGTTCTATCCGGTTTTCCTTGTAGAAATTTTCCGGACGATAAAACATTTTATCTTTCTCTATCTTTTTACCCAAGAGATAAGAGATAAGCGGTCGGGAATAATTTTTCTCTTTCTCATCAGAGACGACAATAATTTTCTCTTCTTTATCTATTTCCCGAATTGATTCAACACAAGATATCCCTGCAACTGAATTACCAATAATTAAATACTTGCAATCCATTTTTTATTCCTCGATTCTTCATTACGTCTCGGGTTGGTTTTCGGCGAGGAAACCTTTCTGAACGACTTCAGAGTTTTTTCGGTAGACCATGCCTGCACCTGTGATGCCTGCACAGGTGTCGCAGGCACAGGTGACCTATCGGGACGCATTTTGTCTCTGGTCAAAAAATCAGGAAGTGAAGAAAGTGTTTCCGAGCTATAGAAAAACATCATTTACTCCTCAATCGGTTCTTCTTCCTTTATTTCTTTCTCTGCCTTCTCATCTACTTGAAGAAGCAATGCTTCATTGGGACAGTTTTTTACACATATCGGGACTTCTTCTCCTAAACATAAATCACATTTAGAAGCGACTTTTTTTGCATCACGACTTCTCAAGATTACTCCAAAAGGACAGACCATTATACACATCCAACAACCAACACATTTATTTTCGTCACACAAAATTGCACCTGTATCTTTATCTCTATGCATTGCACCAGTAATACAAGCTTCTATACAGGGAGCATCCTCGCCCCGCTCCTGCGTGCAGGGGCGGGGTGAACAATGACGACATTGTAAGGCAAAAGAAAGATGTCCTTTTTCTTCAACAATTAATCTCGGTTGCGGTTTAGGATACTCACCCTTGTAGGCTTTAATTATTTCTTTTGATTTGGAATGCTGGACTAAACAATGTATCTCGCAAAGACGACAACCCATACAATACTCTTCACGAATATAGATTCTTTTCATCTTGTTTCTAACCTCTATCACCTATCTACTGCCTTTATCTACCATGCTTCACCAGCAGGTTTAATACCTAAGAGTTTCAAATCTGTATCGGAAAGACCTACCCCTCGTAGTTGCTCGCGATTACCCCGTAATGATTCTATCGCATTTATTCCCATACCACCGAGCATTTCTTTTATTTCCATTGACCAAGCACGCAGGAGATTAACCAACCTCCGTTTACCGATTTCCGGATTCAATCTTTTGGTTAAATAAGGGTCCTGTGTAGCAATACCCCAGTTACATTTTCCGGTATAACATTTCTGACAGAGATGACAGCCTAAAGCAACTAATGCTGCGGTCGCAATATATACCGCATCGGCACCTAAAGCAATCGCCTTGATTACATCAGCACTATTCCTAATACCACCACCAGCAATAATTGAAGCCTGATTGCGAATTCCCTCTTCTCTTAAACGCTGGTCTACTACTGCAACCGCTAATTCTATGGGAATGCCTACATTATCCCGAATTACCGTAGGCGCAGCACCAGTTCCTCCGCGGACACCGTCAAGAGCAACAAAGTCCGCTCCTGCACGAACAATTCCTGAGGCAATTGGTGCAACATTATGCACTGCCGCGATCTTTACTCCTACTGGCTTTTTATAACGAGTTGCTTCTTTAAGAGCAAAAATAAGTTGTTTCAAATCCTCAATAGAGTAAATATCATGGTGTGGTGCGGGAGATAAAGCATCCGTTCCTACAGGAATCATCCGGGTTGAGGAAATTTCTTCAGTTACCTTTTCTCCGGGTAAATGCCCGCCAATTCCTGGTTTTGCACCTTGACCAATTTTAATTTCAATTGCTGCACCTGCTTCAAGATATTCTTTATGGACACCGAATCTACCGGAAGCAACTTGAACAATTGTATTTTTACCGTAATCATATAAGTTTTTATGCAAACCACCTTCACCGGTATTGTAAAAAGTCCCTGCTTCCCGGGCTGCCCGGGCTAAAGACATACAGGCGTTAAGACTAATTGAACCATAAGACATTGCACTAAATAAGATTGGTGTCTCCAGTTTCAACTGTGGGGCAATTTCTGTTTGTAGTTTGGCATCTGTAATCTGTAATTTGTAGTTTGTAATTTGTAATCGGTCTGGTTTACGACCAAGGAAAGTTCGCAGTTCCATTGGTTCACGCAAAGGGTCAATTGAAGGATTGGTAACTTGAGAAGCATTGAGGACAATATGGTCAAAATAGGAAAGATAAGGTTTATCGCAGCCCATGCCAGTCAATAATACCCCGCCGGTTTCTGCTTGCTTGGTTATTTCGGTGACCACCCGCTGTGTCCAGTGCGCATTTATCTTCGGTTCGGAGAGGTTTCGCCTGATAACAATCGCTTGTGTTGGACAGACTGTTTCGCAGAAATGGCAACCTACACATTTTGTAGAGTCAGAATTTACCTTATCTGTCTCAGAGTCATAGATATGCACGTCATTAGCACACATCCGACAGCAGACCTGACAGGTGATACACTTCTCTTCATCTCGTTCAACAATAAATTCTGAAAAAACTTTCGGTTTTGCCATTTTCTCTACACCTTACGTAATATGATTACAGCGATGACTTCAACGATGCCAGCGATAATATTTACTACCCAAGATTATATCGCCGTAATCGTATTTTTTAATCGCTGATATCGTTAGTAGTTATTTTATATTTTAAACTGCCAATCACCGGTTCTCCTGCTTTTGGTGCCCAAATCTTGTCCGGACTTGGACAAATTTCTCTTATTGCTGACTCTTCCGAAGCAAGGTAAAGAAAATTATTTTTTCTGGCGGCAACTAATGGTCTTAATTTTATCCGGTCGTTCAAACCCACCATTGTTTTAGAATTTGCTACGATTACACTGAAAGGTCCGTTGACCAAAGCACTCCCATAAATAATGCGTAAAGCCTGAAAGAAACCTTTTTCTTCCTCAGGCATTCTTTCAATTTCATCCCAGAAAGGTCCAGCTAAAATTTTGGCTACAATTTCAAAATCTAAATTATGTTTCCGATGGAGAAGGTCAAAAAGATACGCCATCACTTCGGTATCGGTGTAAAGTGTACAATCATAACCGAAATTAAGTAAATAACGCCGGTTGATACCATAAGAAGAAATTTCACCGTTATGCACTACTGACCAGTCAAGAATACCAAACGGATGTGCTCCACCCCACCAACCGACCGTATTCGTAGGAAATCGTCCATGTGCAGTCCAGATATACCCTCCATATTCTTCAAGCCGATAAAATTTGCCAATATTCTCCGGGTAACCAACTCCCTTGAAAATACCCATATTTTTACCACTGGAAACAACAAAAGCACCGTCAATCTGTTTATTAATATACATCACGGTTTTCACCACAAAGTCTTCCTCGGTTTCTTCCGCGCAATCCGTGCTTTTCATCCGCACAATCCGTGGTTTCAAAAAATAACGCCAGAGAATATGCCGAGGTTGAACATTCGCCACTTTGCGTGTTGGGATTGCCTCATCATCTTCAATTTCATAATAAAGATTCAGGTATTCCTCAGTAATTCGTTTCGCTTCATCATTGTCGTATAAGAGATGGAAACACCATAAATCTTTGAATTGCGGATAAATCCCGTATCCGGCAAATCCTCCACCTAAACCGTTTGACCGTTCGTGCATTGTGGCAATAGATTTAATAATTGCCTCACCACTGAAATTCTTACCTTCTTCACTCATTATTCCGGCTAAACCACAACTTGAAGATATACGAAAATCTTTATCGGGAATTAGTTTTTTCTCCATTTGATGTGGTCACCTCACTCTAAATATCAAAATAAAGATAAAATTCGTAAGGATGAGGTCTAATTTTTACTGCATCTATCTCTTTTTCTTTCTTATACTCAATCCAGACATCAATTACATCTTGAGTGAAAACATCGCCTTTCAAAAGAAACTCACTATCTTTTTCCAATGTGCTGATAGATTCTTCCAAAGAACCAGGAACAGTGGGCACTTTCTTCGCTTCTTCTTCAGTTAATTCATAAGTGTTCTTATCTAAAGGCTCACCGGGGTCTATTTTGTTTTCTATCCCATCAATCCCTGCCATCAGCATTGCTGCAAATGCTAAATAAGGATTACAAGAATTATCCGGTGGTCTAAACTCAATCCTTTTCGTTTTGGGATTTTCCGTGTAAACCGGAATACGAATTGCTGCTGAACGGTTTCTTTGTGAATAGGCAAGATTAACCGGTGCTTCGTAACCCGGGATTAATCGCTTGTAAGAATTTGTAGTCGGTGCGCAGAAAACCATCAGTGCTGGTGCATGTTTCAGTAAACCACCAATATAATATTTACAAGTTTGGGATATAAGTGCGTAACCTTTTGGGTCAAAGAAAATATTCTTTCCATCTTTCCAGAGTGACTGATGGGTATGCATCCCTGAACCATTATCACCAAAGAGTGGTTTAGGCATAAAGGTTGCGACCAGATTATTTTTCTTGGCAATATTTTTGACAATATACTTATACATCAGACACTTATCCGCCATTCGGACTAATGTATCAAACTTCATATCAATCTCGCACTGACCAGCCGTAGCAACTTCGTGATGATGCACTTCTATAGGGATATTTGCTTTAATCATCGCTAAAATTATTTTACTTCTTAAGTCCTGCAGAGAATCATGTGGTGGAACAGGAAAATACCCTTCTTTATACCGAGGTTTGTAACCAAGATTCGGTTTCTCATCCCTTCCTGAATTCCATTCCCCTTCAATAGAATCAATATAGTAGTAGCCGCAATTCTCAGTCTGGTCAAAACGAATGTCATTAAAAATAAAAAACTCCATTTCCGGACCCCAGTAACTTATATCCGCAATGCCCGTACTTCTTAAATATTCTCCTGCTTTTTTTGCCACATAACGTGGGTCACGGGTATAAGGTTCTTTAGTTAAGGGGTCGTAAATGTCACAAATAATACTTAAAGTCGGCACATCGCAGGCCGGGTCAATCACTGCAGTAGTCGGGTCTAACTGCAAAATCATATCTGATTCCTGAATCTTCTGAAATCCACGGATAGAAGAACCATCAAAACCGATACCTTCTGCCCAGATACTTTTTACTGGGTCATCAATTTCGGCTAACTCGGATGCAGGAATAGAAAAATGTTGCCATAAACCCGGTAGATCGTTAAATTTTAAGTCAACAATTTGAATATTGTTTTCCTTAATCAGTTCGGTTACTTTCTGGATACCTTCCTGGTCAACTTCACCATTCCAGCGTAATCCCACTTTTTTTTGTTTCATTTCTTTATCCTTTCTCTTTTTCTTTCAGGTAAAAAGTCAAAATTCCAATTGATTTACTATGGACAGGCAAACCTTTCGTGTTCACTTCAAAGAGTTTCAGGGTTCCTTTCTGAACGACATCAAAGTTTTTGACGCTTCTTGATTTTGGTCAAAAAATTATAAAGTGAAGAAAGGGTTCCTGAAACTCGTTTCTACTATTATTGAAGTGAAGAACTGACTTTTTACCATTTTCATACCTCTCCTTCACAGAATCTTCTTAAATAATCTAAATAATGTTTCAAAAGATGATACTTTTCCGCCATCTCTTCAGTCTGCCCGCAAACTATACACAATCCATCCATTTCTTCTACTACTTTTTCAGCATTGATTACTAAATTTCTGGTTACTGCTTTGAAACTATCCAATTCATCTTTCACTTCCGGTTTTAACTTTCCAGTGGTTTTTTCTTTTGTTTTGAGCATTTTTTTGCCCTCCCGTAAAGGGACGGGGTCCCCCGTAGAGGGACGATGTCCCCAACGGGGACTTTTCGTCCCGGAAAATAAAAAAGACGTTCTTTTGAGGTGACTACCTCAAGAGGTAATTACCTCACGAACGCCTATGTTCCTAACTTATTTAGCACTTCAGTGTGCTTAAATTTTGTGCTAACACTTATACAAGTAAAAAAGTTTCCTTTTTGGTAACTAAATTCCAATGCGGGTTTAGAAAAGGTCTTATTGGTTATTCTCTAACTTTATACATTTCTCACGAATTTTCTTGACTAACTTTACCACCATTACATGGGAAATGCCGAGTTTTTTCCCTATCTCTCTTACGGTTAAACCTTCTGAATAAAGGTTCAGAATTTCTTTTTCTCTCTTAGTAAACCCGTTGCCACGAATTTCTTTAATTAACCTTTCAGTCTTAAAGTCGTCAAAGAAAGATTCTGAATTTCTTAGCGATAATGTTCTTTCTAAGACATTATCTCCTTGACCAAGAGAACTATCTAAACTAATTAAATCAATTTTTTTCTTTACTTTACGTAGATAGTTTTTCAAATGGAAATAACAACCCTGGAGAATGTAACTATCGGTCTTGCTCTCCAATTTGCCCTTCTGTAAACAAACCCATAAATGGAGTAATGCCTCTTGAAATAAATCTTCATCATCAAGATAAGTCGGAGACCCCGCTAGAGCGGTGGAAAGATGTCCATTAAGTTTTATAGTTATCTTTCTCAATTTAGGTGAAATTCTTTCTACCAATTCCTGAAAATACATCTTTTACCTCTCTCAATTTGTGAGTAGCAAGTAGAAAGTAGCAAGTGGCGAGAAACAAATGAAAAAATCTCTCTACTCTTTACTTACCTACCCGCCGATTCGCTTTGGTCAAACCTTCTGTCGGATAAATCCGACCGCTACTCCATTGCTCTTTCCTCTTTTTTCACCCTCACCTTCATCTTCTCCCCTCGAGGGAGAGGGCAGGGGTGAGGGGGCAAGAAAAAACAAAAAAGGCGTCCTTTCCTTCAGGGTGAATTCAGGATGAACCCTCAATGGAGAAAGGACGCCTTAGTCCTATAAAATAAAAAATGTCTTCCAGCAATCTTTGCCAGAAGACATCACTGTCTTGAACTTACTTCAATGTAATTACTTAATTATTTATTTTTTACCAATCATATAAACCACGGTCCATACGAGATTTGCGTGGTTTATAATTGTTCCACTCGTAATTATCTGGATATGTTTTTATGTGTGGAGAAACATAAGTTCCATTGTTTTTGAAATAACCATCCTGTAAACGATATTCGCCACCTCTGCTATAGTTTCTTGGTTTTGAATATGAATAGTCAGAATCGTAAAAATAATAGCCATTTTCTGCTTCAGATATTGAAACAAAAGAAAGAAAGAATACACCTACGAACAAAAACAAAATAATTCTCTTCATCAAATATTCCAAAACATACACTTAGTTTTTTAGTTACAAAAGAGCCTTCGTTTATATTATATATATATTCCAAAATTTGTCAAGAGTTTTATAATAAATATTTTATACTTTCTTGCCCATCTCGGAAGTTAAAATAATTGCCTCGGCCACATCCCGCATCGGTTTTCTTAAATCCATACTTGTCCGATGGATTCTTTTATGTGCTTCCTCTTCACTCAAATTTAATTGTTTCATCAGGATACCTTTTGCCCGTTCAACAAGTTTTCTTGTTTCTAAAGCGTCTTTTGCTTCCAGGATTTGCTGGGTAAGATTTGTACTTTCAATCGCTACTGCTGCCTGGTTAGCAATCGCTTGCAAAATTTCTATCTCTTCTTCAGTAAATGTATGTTCATCGGAAGTATAACTGTTGATTACCCCGATGATTCTATCCTTAATCAGCATCGGTACCGAAAGCATTGAAACCAATCCTTCCTTTTTAGCAATCTCCGGATACATATAACCGGTCTCTTTGGTTACATCTAAAACCGTAATCGGTTTTTTCTCTTTAACTACTTTACCACTAATTGATTGTCCGACTTTCAAATTCGGTTTATTCAGATACTCCTGACTTAAACTCTGTGAAGCGGCAATGACTAATTCCTGTTTTTTCTCATCTAAAAGCATAATTGAACATATTTTTGAATTCATCACTTGTGCGGTCATGGTTACAATTAATTGTAATATTTCTTTCAGGTAACGATTGGAGACAATCGTCTGACTGATTTCGGAAAGGACATCTAACTGTTTTGCCTTTTTCTTAGTTTCTTCGTAAATCCGTGCATTTTCTATCGTACTGCCCAGGTATCCGGCAATGGTAGAAAGTAAATTCACCTGCGATTCCGGATAGGAATGTTCTTTCTTATGTTGAATATTGATTACACCGATTATTTCTTTCTTGGCAATTATCGGTACCGATAAAAAAGCTTCAAATTTGTCTTCCGGTAAATTTTGAAAAAATTTAAACCGTTGGTCTTTACTCGCATTAGAAGAAAGAACTACCGGTTTTTTCTCTTTCGCTACCCAGCCGGTAATTCCTTCACCAAGTTTAAGTTTTATTTTACCTAAAATTTTAGGATGTGGCTTTTTTGAAGCACGCAGGATAAGTTCTCCTTTCTCACGGTCATAAAGATAAATCAGACAGGAATCTGCTCCGGTGATACTACTGGCAATATCTACAATATGATTAAGAACTTCGTCTAATTCTAAACTACTGCTAATTGTCCCGGCTACTTCTTGCAGGATTTCTAATTGTTGTTTTCTCTCTTCTAACTCTTTTTTCAGTTCTTTCAGTTTCATTGGGGTTAAAAAAATGTCTTCTCTCCCCGCATCCCGTAAAGATATTCTCCGGGACGCACCTAAGAAAAGAAGACACCAATGTCTAATTTTTAAACTTCACTGTTTAGGTCAAGATTTTGTAGTGAACCAATCTTTAGTGATAAAAATATACAACAATTTTGTTTTTTTGTCAACCCTGCACCTTTCAAGGTGAACCTTTTACAACAGATAAAAAAAATTCTCCCCGATAGGTCACCTGCCGAAAAAATCAGAAAAAATCCATTTTTCTACTAAATTTGAAAATTTCAAGTCCGACATGTTTTTCGACACGTTTTTCTGAATTTTGAAAGATTTAATGATTCATCCTAGTATTTGTTACCAAAAAAATCTCTCTTTTCTAAACTATAATTATTCTTCATATTTTGTCTTACAGCCTTACCCTTAAGGAAGATCGAGACTTAGTTGTAAAATCCCCCCGTTCCCAAAAATGTGTTTCTTTCATTTATCAAAGCCAGGGCGTTTGAAATGACGGTGTCCAGGGAATTCCCTATCTATACCTTTTCTTAATCGTTCAGCAGTAATAAGTAAAGGCAGAATATTGTCTTCAAGATTTTTATCCCAATGGTAAATTTTCTGTAGTGCCTTAATTGATTCGGTTAATCCTAAATAGGCAACTTTGGCACTTCCGTCTGAGTCAAAATCACGAGTATCCGGCGTACCTAAAGCACGATAAATCTTTGCTGGGATAAGTGTATGATACCACAAAATTACTTGATAACAAAAGACTATCTCTTGAAAATTCCCTGCTTCCTTTTCTGGAGAAGGCATAATTTCAATCCTTTTAGTAAGGTCAATCCCTTCTTCTTGAATTATATCTTTCAACTTCCTAAGAAATCTATGAGCAAGTTTTCGGTATTTTTCCGCTGTTTTAAAAAGCGAATGCCGATGTGGGTCCAGGGGTTCGTATTTTATCTCCGGTAATGTTTCCAGGTCTATTCCTCTCTCCTCGGCTGCCTTTTTTATCAATTCCATTGCTTCTTTTAAACTATCCCCGACATCCTGCATAATAATTTTCCAGTCGTGCGGGTCTTCTCCTTTCCGACGATGTTCATCTAATCTTTTCTTCTCTCTTGCCGCAAGAAGACACTGATGAGAAAGTGAACATCGTTCACACCAGCGATTGCAGTAGTTATAAATTCCAGGAATAAATTTGTTCATTAATGCACCTGAAAATTTTATCTTTGATTTCCTTAGCAAAAAACAAACCTATCAAACAAATTTGAAAATTTAAAGTCTGGCACGTTCTCTTAATGAGCGATTCATGCCGAAGGATTGACAACTTTCAGGGAAGACCTGACCCCTTTTCTTTTTTTATTATACCAAATTCTATTCTCAAAGACAAACAAAAAATATAGTAGTTAAGCAATCGGAATTTTACAAGAAAAAATCTTGACAAATTATATAAAATAATATATAATTATTTAAGGAGTAAAAATATGGTTGAGACGATATCAAATATCACTTATTGGGTGAAGAAATACCGCGAGAATGCTAATCTATCCCAACAGGAACTTGCCCAAAAATCAGGAATAATTCAGTCATACATATCCAAACTAGAAAGAGGAAAAATCAATAATCTCACCATTGAAACATTGGAGAAAATTTTTTCAGTTTTAGGGTATCGACTGCGCATAAAACCTTCTAAGCTACCAGCAAGAAATCGCTATTCACCGAGTAGTATTCCTTGTGGTATTGAATGTTTTTGGGATATAGACAAAAGGAATCTTCGGTTACCCGAACATTTATTTTTCCTTGTAGAAAGAATACTTGAGTATGGAGGCATAAAATCGGTTAAATGGTTATTTTCTTACATAAGAAAAGAAGAAATAATTGGAGTGCTTAAAAAAAGTAAAAATCTAACCCGAAAAACAGCAAATTTTTGGACAAATTGTTTCGGAATAAACAGGAGGAGTGTATTATGTTTATCAAAACGATTCCCAAAAGAACGAGAAAAAATCTGGCGATATTAGGTGAGAGTCAATTTATGCAAAATTTCTATCTCGCTGGAGGTACGGGTATTGCTCTCCAACTCGGGCATAGAATTTCTGATGATTTAGATTTTTTCACTTCCAAACTAATCAATACACAGGATTTAAAAGATAAAATCAGTTCCCTGGGGAGTTTTAGTATCACTCAGGAAACAGAAAACACATTATCCGGGATATTTAATAAAATGAGAATTAGTTTTTTCTCTTACCGTTATCCTCTTCTTTTCCCGTTGAAAAAGTTACTTAAAATTAACCTTGCTGATGTATTGGATATTGTCTGTATGAAAATAGCCGCCATTTCCGCAAGAGGTAAAAAGAAAGATTTTATAGATTTATATTTTGTTTGTAAAAAAGTGAAAGATTTACCAAACATTTTGAATATTTTTCAAAAGAAGTATAAAAACATAAATTATAATAAATTACATCTTTTGAAAAGTTTAACTTATTTTGAAGATGCCGATAGAGACCCGCCACTGAAAATGTTGGTAAAAACCGATTGGATAGAGGTTAAAAATTTTTTCCAAGAAGAAACAAAAAGAATTATCAATTTATAGGTAAGTTTATTTAGATAAGAAGCGAATCAATCTGTAAAAGTTGGTAAAGTAGCGTCCCCTTAACTTGTTTTCTCCACCAATTTTTCCTTGATATTGACAACTTTTAGGGAAGACCTGACACGTTTTTTCCAATAAAGTTTCAAAAATATCCGAACCGTCCCCATTCTCTCAAAGAAGGTATCCCTCCGAAAAGGGCATTCTCGTAGGAGTCTCAAAAACGAATCCCATGACCAATCCCACGTGTGTATACGTTTTTGGGATTCGTTGGGATTCCTCAATAATTCCGACGATAACTAGTGCCTTGTTAATCAATAAATGATATATTTTATACTTGACATTTTGCTATTTATTTGATATCCTTCTTTCTATAAAGAAAGGGGGATAAAATGAGCATATATGTTCGTTCTTTGACAGCA
>Ga0315312_1001902_pt1 | contig 15322 bp, 12 predicted proteins | sample TDP7_MG_FD_203629 | JGI IMG/M metagenome (GOLD analysis project Ga0315312, IMG submission 203629) | Freshwater sediment microbial communities from Lake Towuti, South Sulawesi, Indonesia - TDP7 | ecosystem: Environmental > Aquatic > Freshwater > Lake > Sediment | place: Indonesia: South Sulawesi... | reverse complement strand
GTTTTTCTTCGCTCCGCAAGGTCGGGTAAACGTTTGAGTTACATTTCTCACAGAAGTATTTTCCTTCTCCATAGACGCTCATTGAAGAGGCTACTAGGACTTTCTTAACATCGTGCTGCTCGTTGGCGAGTATGTCTAGAAGGACAGCTGTTCCATACGTGTTGTTGCTAAGGTAGCGTTCAATCTCGTACATTGACTGGCCGACGCCTACTGTCGCTGCTAGATGTATCAATCCGTCGGATTCGCGGACAAGTTTCCTCATCAATTCTCGGTCGCGTATGTCTCCCTTTATGAATCTGCTTTTATGAGCCAGATATTCAGGTTGCTTCCTATTTCCTCCGTGAACTTGAGGGTCGAGACAGTCAACTACAGTAACTTCACAACCTCGTTCAAGAAGCAGATCCACTGTGTGGCTTCCTATGAATCCTGCTCCTCCGGTTACCAATATTCTTTCCATTCTCGATCCAAGCTTCACGTGAAATTCCGTATCTTGTCAGTTGCTCCAGGAATTAAGCTTTTGTAAACTCTAGTCGGAAACAAGCTTTCATGCGGCTATCGACTTCGCTGGAATTCGACCAAGCCCTCCTCAAGGTTTGCAAACACACCGAAGGCGCTCAGTGCGATATCGGATAGTTTTCGAGTCGCTTGTATCCTCCTACGCTTATGGATTAATACTGAGAGGTTTCTAAGCACCCACGTATCTGCATATGCGATGCTCCTGGCAACACTTGGCATTCCATTTCCCAGAGCCTCTAGGATCTTCATAATGCTGAACATAGAGATGAGACAAATTCCTTTGACGAGATTTAGAGTGCCGAAGTTCTTAATGATGTTCATCGCGGCGTTTCGATGCCACAAGTATGCGATTTCAGGAGTCGAAGTTCCCTTGAACTTGTGATAGACGATTGAGGTTGGCACGTAGACCACTCGGTATCCTCGAAGCCACGCTCTCCATGAGAGGTCGACGTCTTCGCAATATATGAAGTAGCTCTTATCAAAACCTTCCAGCTCTTGGAAGAGGCTTCTTCGCATGATCATTGAAGCTCCTGAAGCATAGCCCACATCTTTGGGATTTGCTTCCGTGGTATCCTTACAACCGAAGCTGATTTCATACCCGGATCCTATAGGTGTGATCTTCCCGCCAGCATAGTTTACCTTGTCCGGGGTCCTGTAGAAGAGGATCTTGCTTCCGCATATTCCGATACTTTCATCCTCATTCATTGTCTTAACTAATTCAGCAAGCCATCTCTCGGCTACTCTCGTATCATTGTTTAGAAACATGAGATACTCTCCACTGGCATATCTCTCCCCGAGGTTGTTTCCTTCTGCAAACCCCAAATTCTTCTCTAGAGTAACCAGCTTGACTGAAGGAAAGTTTTCTCTAACGAAGTTTACGCTCTCGTCTTGAGAACCGTTATCGACAAGGATAACTTCCAATTTGTCGTCTGGATAGTCCACGCCTGCTACCGATTCAAGACATTCTTTTAGGTGGCGCAATCCGTTGTGGTTAAGAATTATGATGGATACTTTTGGAAATCGCTTCGGTGCCTTCACGGATACTCTTCTCTCATATTCTGGTTATGGTAGGATCTGAAATTTTTAAGGCACGCGCGTCTATATAGAGAATACGTCGTCTCATGAGGGCTCTCTAAAATGCTGCGATTGGCTTTATTCGGATACGGTGAACTGGCTAGGAATCTTGTTAAGAAGGAGTTTAAGCTAAGATATAGGAACTCAGTGCTTGGTTTTCTTTGGTCGCTGTTTAACCCCTTAGGTATGATGACTATCTTGACGGTCGTTTTCTCTGTCTTCTTAAAGTCTGACATTAGGAATTTCCCCGTCTTCATACTTGTCGCGCTTCTGCCTTGGAGATTCTTCTCGATAAGCACTTCGAATGCCCTGTGGTCTATCGTTGGGAATGCTCCTCTCGTCACCAAGGTCTACTTCCCCCGTCAGATCCTGGTTCTTTCAAGCAATCTGGCGAATTTCTTAGGTTCGTGCATGGAATTTGTTGTCCTGTTGCCTCTGATGCTTCTTCTAGGCATGAAGATGACGTACTTCATAGTCTTCTTGCCTGTGATCCTGCTTCTCGAGTTGATTCTTGTCTTCGGCATATCACTTAGTCTTGCAGCCTTGAACGTCTATTACAGAGATATCAATCAATTGTGGGATTTGACTCTTCAAATAGGCTTTTTCGTCACGCCGATATTGTACGGTATCTCGCTCATACCTGACAAGTACTTAGTTGCCTACTCACTTAACCCTCTCGCTAGAGTGATTGAATCTGTCCGAAGGATTCTATTCTATGGCGTGATGCCGACAATCTGGGATTTTCTGATCTTGTTTGTCAGCGGAATATTCTTCACGGTACTCGGCTACCTGATCTTCCAGAGGCTTGAGCCGAGATTCGCGGAGGAGATATAGAATGGGAGGCGAATTGATTACGATGATCGATCTTTGGAAGAAGTTCAAGATCCCTCATGAGAAGAGGACTACGATCTTGGAGAACATATCAGGCTTACTTCAAATATTTGAGGGAAAACGGTTCACCTACGAGGAGTTCTGGGCACTGAAAAATATCAACTTCTCACTAACGGAGGGGGAATCTCTAGGAATAATTGGCGAGAACGGGAGCGGAAAGACTACTTTGCTTAAGGTTATCGCAAACATTCTCAGACCGGACAAAGGCAAGGTCATCGTTCGAGGCAGAATTGCTCCGATACTTGAGTTGGGCATAGGGTTCCACCCCGATTTGACTGCAAGAGAGAACATTTCGGTATACGGATCTATCATGGGTTTGAAGGGAAACGAAGTCAAGGAGAGAATGGATTCAATACTAGCTTTCGCAGGTCTCGAGAAATTCAGAGATGCGAAGTTGAAGAGCTTTTCTTCGGGAATGCAGATGCGGCTGGCTTTCAGTGTTGCTGCTGAGACAAACCCTGACATCTATCTAATTGATGAGGCCCTCGCTGTCGGTGACGTCGAGTTCTATCGCAAGTGCATTGACAAGTTTGAACAGATTAAGGAAGAGAAGAAGACCATACTGTTGGTTTCACATGATATGAAGTTGATGGAAAACTTCTGCGATAGAACTATGTTTCTGTCGAGGGGGGAGATCATGTTTCTCGGAGATACCGGTGAGGCGATCGAACGTTATGTGGAACATATGGCGGGGCGGAAATAGCCCATCGAATCTCAATTCAAGTTCATGTGGCAGCAATGGAATTCGAATCTTGTCCTGGAGGTCTTCTCGTTGCCTAGAAGAGTAGTCGTTGTCTCAGGCGATATTCTTCCCCTTCCAAGATGCCCTTCCACTGGGGCTGGTCTCAGAGCTTGGTCCCTGGGCAAAGGACTTGAATCGAAGGGTCATGATGTCGCCTATCTTATGTCGATGCCTATTCGGCGAAAGATGGGTCTCGTGGAAGTTCAAGAGGATGTTCAATTTTTTGATCTGAGTTCGAAGGGTATGACGACTAAGATAGAGTCGATAGACCCTGATATTATCGTGTTTCAGCATTGGCCTTTGGTACCGCTTCTCGAGGAGACTGAATCGTATGTGGTCATAGATTTTCATGGCCCCCACATTTTGGAGAGGACGATGCAAGGTTACGGTGATCTTAAGTCGAATGTTCTCTGCAAATTAGATGCGATAAGGAAGGCGGATTTCTTCACTTGTGCGGGTGAATACCAGAGAAGATACTTCATCCCGTGGCTTTTGCTCGGTGGCGTTGAAGTGGAGGAGGAGATTCTCCGTTCGATACCAGTATCTATGTCCCCGAATCTTCCGAAGCATGATTTCAGGGAGGAGGTTACGTTCGTTTACGGTGGGGTCTTCCTTCCATGGCAGGATCCGAGTGTAGCGCTCTACGCAGTGATGAAGACGCTTGAACGATCTGGAAAGGGCAGATTGAAGATTTTCGGGGGTAAGCATCCTGTTCACACGATCTCTCACGGGATCTTCGACTCCTTAATGAAGGATCTTTCCCGCAGTGGGAGAGTTGAAATTCATCCTTTCTTGAGTCATGATGAGCTTCTTTCCGAGTACCTTCAAGCGCATGTGGCTGTGGACGCCATGAGGAAAAATTGGGAGAGAGAGTTGGCTTTTACCACTCGGACTGTGGAGTACCTGTGGTGCGGTCTCCCAGTCATATATAATGATTATTCAGAGCTCTCCGAGTACATAGCCAGGCATAAAGCAGGTTGGGCGTTAGACCCCTGCGATAGTAGTAAGATATCGGAGCTCGTTGAGAGTACCGTTGATTCACCCTCCATCTTAATGGAATATAGCAAGAACGCTCAGGAACTCGTCAAGAAGGAGTTTAATTGGGAAAAGACGATCCAGCCTCTCCACGATTTCTGTGAGAGGCCTAAGAAGAGAGAGAAGGGAGGGCTGGTATTCGAGGAGGTCCCAAGAACATCCTACATGAACCTTCTTCGCGTCAGCCTTCGCGTTTTGAGAGAAGAGGGGCTGATCGAGTTTGCCAGGAAAACTTCTGACTACCTACGGAGGAAGACGGGTTAAGCTATTTGCGATTCTTCTACTTGCCAAGGGTACGGCTCGGTGATCTGTCTAGATAGCACGTAGATGTCGACGATCAATTTCTGCCATGGTCCATGTAGCTGTCCTTGATCGAATGTTCTAGCGTGGACATAGTATGTGTTCAGGAAGGCTGCTTCTCGCTCTGAGATGTTAGGGGTTGAGTTTAAGATCATGTTGCCTATGTCAGATTCGCCTGTTACTATCACGAGGTAGTCGGGCGGGTTGCCTAGCTGCGAGAGGTATTCGAATAGGGAAGCATCAGCGGAGAGGGTGAACGGTGTGGTGTTCGGCGGCCGACCGACGACCCCTTTGTTAGAGTATATGTCGAACCAGTAAGCCATGTAAGGGTAGACGATCAGGACTGTTTGATTATCCTTCACACTGCTTTCTATGAATCTGCTCGCTTCCATGAGATTTACTGAGACATCCTGAGACCAAGTCTCTACGTAGACTAGTTGAGTAGTCGTGATCGAGAAGGCCATTAAAGTGACTAGTACAAGTCCCCGCAGCCTTACATCCTTAAGCTGAGCCAGAGAGACTGCGGCCAAGATGCAGTAGGCTGGGAAGGTTGCCATTACATGTCGTGCACCCAAGTAGGTTATCCTAGGTGTGAAGAGAAACAGTGTTGGGATCAATATCCAAATCGACAAGACCACTATCTGCTTGATGTTTGGGCTCCTAGGTTTTCTCACATGGGTTAGGACAGCGTGGAGGGAGATGATGACGATCGGCATGGACACAGAGACAATTATCCCTTTTGCTATCGTTGTTAAGAATCCCCAATGAAGCGGAAGAAAGCCTAGTTCAGGATCGAGGAGGGGGGACTCTGGAAGGATTCTGGTTCCTGCTGCAGTGAAATATCTGAATTGCCCTAGGAAGGTCTCCAACTTGAAGGAGACTGTGGCTGTCAGTAGGAGAGTTAGCGGCATCAGTAGGACTAGGCTCTTCCTGAGCACGCTTCCTCCACTGATCCCCCTGTGAAAGGACAGTATGAACGTTAACCCTAGGATAGGGATGAGAAAGAAGGCTGCTGAATACTTGGTCAGTAGGCTCAGATAGATCGAGACGCTGAGGAGGATTGGATAGCGCAGTTGCGTCCGAGTTGCGGTTAAAACAGCTAGATATATGCAGAGGATCAGGAAGAACATCGTGATGACATCTGTGAGCATTAAGCCTGTTTGAAAGGCGATAAACGGAGAGCATCCGAAGAGTAGACCTGCGTATGTGGCTTCTTCATCTTTGAACCATTCTCTCGCTAACTTGAAAATTAGGATAGTTGATGCGGAGAAGAAGAAGGCGTTCGCAGCCTGTATCACCAGCCTATGCTCGCCGAATAGGGAGTAGCATACTCCAAAGATCAAAGAAGGTAAGGGCAGACCCGTGGAGACTGGGAAGGCTGTGCCCCAGTCGCTTAGGAAGCTCGTGATGGATTTCTCGGCCAGATACTTTGCATGGTAATGCCAGAGAATTGCGTCTGGATTGTATTCAGGTATCCTCCAGGCAGATAGGCTGTTCATGTAGGCGAAGAGGAAGAGGAGGAGAAGCTTTTGCGTTTGGCTGATTCTGAGCTTGAGGCATGAGAGCGGAACTACGGCTAAGGTTGCTATTAGTAAGAGCGGGAAGCCTCTCGCGAAGTATTGTGGAAAAAAGGCGATTTGTCCAGTCCATTCGAAGTCTAAGCAGTTGCCGTTAAACCAGAAGATGTATCCGGACAGAAAGTAGGCGATTTGCAGAAGCATCATAGTCGCCAGTATGAATCCAAGTTTATCTTCAAAGAGTTTCCTCGCTTCTGCCATCAGGTGCTTAAATGAGTCGAAAGTCGCTGTCCTACGACTTGCTACCACTTTCTTAGGCCCTCAGTGAACCTATCTGTTGAGTTGGTTCGAACTTAAGGATAGCGCATTTCATATCGATGGTTATCGCTCGAAAATCTACTCTCAAGCCCTATGAGCCTAGAAACGTTTCAATCAGGCTGAGTATGGAGATAAAGAAAAGCGGAGTTTACTAGCTCCATTGTATTCCTATTGTCTCTTCGAAGCTGCCCCAGCCGACGATCCTCTGGCTTGTCATAATCGGTACGTCGCTGTCGACTATGACCGGTCCGTTGCAGACGCCGAGGCAGAATACGTAGTCCGCTCCTCCCGCAGGGATAGTGTACGACCCGTGGCTGGTTCCAGCTATCGTTACCGTTATATGGGCATCTGATGTTCCTGGATTGAGGAAGTGAATGTTGTCGATCTGCGTGTTCACCTTATCGTACCAGTTGAAGAACCATTTTGTGCTCATCAACTCAGTTGGGACACTGAACTCCTCCTTGAAGCCACTCCAGCCAACTATGCGCTGGGTACACCAGATCGACTGGTCGCTTACGACGCGGACTGGACCACCTATCAGGCCAGGGTAGTTGACGAAGCTCGCCTGCCCTGCGCCCAGCGTATAGCCGCCTCTGAGTACGCCTCCAATGTAGACTTCGATGTTGGCCGTTGAAGTGCCTAGGTTGATGAAGTGAATATTATCGATGCTCGCGCCCACCCGATCATACCAGTTGAACCAGTGCTCTTTGAAGCAATACCATGAAGGCATACCGACAATCTCATCGAAGTCGCTCCACCCCACGACCCGCTGTGTGGAGAAGATCGGTATGTCGCTCACGATTCGGACAGGTCCGCCGATCGTGTTCAGGTAGTATGTAAAGCCTCCTCCTCCCGAGGGTATAGAGATCGGGCAGTCCGGCATGAGCTGTCCTTCGATATATATGCTTAGATGGGCGGTTGATGTTGGGCTGGGGTTTAGGAAGTGTATTGCGTCCCAGTCTGCATACTTCATGTCGTACCAAGTGTAGTAGATCTCAGTGCTAGCCATATCGCCTGGAAGCCCTGGAACCTCTTTGAAGCTGTTCCAGCCTACAATTCGCTGCGTAGTCCATATCGGTTGACTGCTCGTTATATGTACCGGTCCACCTATGACGCCTGGATAGTTCTTGTAGACGGCTTCTCCGGCTGCTAATGTGAAGGAGTCTGCGACTAACGGTGATGATGCAGGACCGATTGTAAGTGAGACGGAGGCTGAGCTCCCGCTCGGATTGACGAAGTGTATGTTATCTATGTCAGCGCCGTAGTGTGTACCTTGCAACACAGCTCTGATCATATAGTCATATCCGGTCTTTAGGCTCCATGACACTCCATCGTAGGCCCAGCTTCGTCCGTCAGGGCTGCTTTGATCCACATGCAGTTTCGGGTACGAACTTGTCACCCACTCCACTCCAACATAAAAGTCTCCGGCAACGGTAATGCGATATGATCTAAGATCCAATTCGTACCAACCTGGGGAGCTAACCGTCTGGCTAATAGGAGTGACAATATTCCTACGGGCTGAATCCATGACCCGAACCTTGAATGATCCGCCTTCATGTATGCTAAATCGAGCTGCCTTGAGCATCGAAGAGACGCTGGATGTGAACCTAACTGCGCTAATAGGACCCTCAGTGGGATGGCCAATGATCGTCCACCAGACATAGCCCTCCTCACTTCCGTCATCATAGCCGATCTCTGAAGTAATAGGTCCTGTTAAATCGTACCATGTGAACCAGAATTCTGTATGTGGGTGGAAGAAAGGCGTTGAGGGCCCTGGCGGTGGAGGCGCACCGGAGATCGAGGCTGAATATTGGTAGCTTTTTCCGCCAGCTTGAGATTGGCTTGACGGAACTAGGATAACGCTGGTGTATGTGGTCCCGAAATCGTTTATCATCAAGGTTCCTTGCTGAGTTGTATCCAGAGGTATCTCTTCTAGAGTGTTTGATCCCGCTCCTGTCGCCTTGATCACTTCCACCTTGAATACGTTGGCATCGTCGCCGTCGAAGCCGAGTGTCAAGGTGCCGGTTCCACCAGTGAACCTAACGTAGTCCGCTGCCCAGTAGTTGACGTTCGTTGATCTGGAATAGGGGTAGGTGCTGTGGTCACTGTTGGGGGATAGCGAAGCCTCGATGTCGATGTTCATATATCCATAGTAGAATGGGCTGGGTCCGATCGATGTGTCGTCTATTCGATTGGCTACCGTCCATCTCGTGAACGCGGTTGAAAAAGTTGCGCCAGCTAGGTGGCTCTCGATGCCTGTTATTCCGTTTGCAGAATCTTGAACTATTGCTTTGATCGTCGACCCTCCACCGTATTTCTCATATAAGTACAACATGAATAGGTAGCTTGCTCCGTAGTGGGCTAATAGGGTTGAGCCGCTTCCACCCCAAGTCGTCAGTTGAACATCAGCATCGTTCGTGAAGGCGTTGACATGGCTCATAGGGTGGGTCGAGTAGCATAGGAATTCGGCCAAGTCCGCGCAGCCTTCATCTACCCAAGTCTCCTCATTGCTATCTTGATTCCAGTGGATCATGTGTTGAAACTCGTGAGCTATAGTGCCTTCGCATGTTGCTACGTTTCCAGGATTCAAGTCTATGTGAACGATTTCCTTCTCATTACTGTATCCACTGTAAGGAGGCGGCAGTGCGGAATTAGAGTATTCGTGTAGCGACCAGAAGTAGCCAGCGATGTAGTAGGGGTATGTGGGATCGTGATAGTTCTGGTCCCTTATGTTCATCAGAAGGATGAAGATTTTTGAATCGCCATCAACGTTGGGCTCGCTGCCGAATGCCGCTATGTCGGTCGGATATATCGTGTTGTCGAACTGGTTCATCACGTAATCCAAGTTGCTATCTGAGACGCTCTGCCCATCCTCAACAACAACATAGCAATGTGTACCGACTCTCTGAACCGTAGCAAGAAGGGAGTACATCGACTCATCAAACTCGTCAATCAACACATCCCCATCGTTATCTGCTCCATCCTCAGCGTACCAAGAGTCTTGAGCCCAAAACGAAATTGATTCACCAACTACGATGGGTTTGGCTGGCTCAAATTCTCCAAGCATGCTCAGCCTAGGCAGAGGAGCAGTTGCGAGGTTGAATTCATGGAAGTTTGGGGTCCCGCAGATAGCCGTTGGCGCGTCAATATCGATTGAATGCTCCTCAATTGGAATATTCAGTTCAGCGGCCGCAAGAGGCGGATAGGTTATAAGACCGATGCAAATTGCAAACGCCAGAAAAAGAATAAAAAGTCTTCTCAACTTTCTTCTCGTATGACTATTTCTTGGCGCTTTGATATATGCGTATTCGTATCTAGAAGTTTCTTCGATATGCGTCTTTGCAGGTTCGAATTTACCTCCTTGTTGTAAGTGAAGTTTCACTTGCCTTCTGCTTCAATAACAACATACCAGATTACGTCCATGTTTCTTTCAGTTCGGAAGGCCGGCGGCCTCAATCCCTCGCTCAGAAATCCCACGACCAACACTCTCGTCAGTCTTCTTGACTCTTGCATCCTTTCAAGTTCGGCTGCTTTATCGCCAAAAAGCCCGAATGAATTTCCCGAAGCATCTTCGATGGCCAGTTGAGTGAAAGGCTCATTTCCGGTCACATAAACATGACCGACAACCACGACCAGATTCCTGAAATACAAGTTGTACAGTACCGAGCCGAATATCGCGACTGCTAATATAGCCAGCAGCAACCTGGCATACCTAATTCGAGGCACCGCGTAGAATTCCCTCTGGATTTGCGTATATTCGGATTATCGCTGCGTTGAAAGGGAGGAATCTCACGAGTCTCTCGTCAAAGCGGCTGATTTTCTTCCTTAATCCTCGGCTGCTGATGTACGTCAGCCTTTGTGCACTGTATTCAGGAAACAATATTCCTAGGTTCACTGGGTCTCCTTTCGCGTTGACCGGGACGTGAAGATATGATAAGTGCACGTAGAGCATGTCGAGGATTGGTCCTAGTAGCCCCCAGTTGAACCTTTCGGTAATCTCGAAGCCATGCTCTCTCACTATCCTCTCTAGGCTACGTCTTGAAAAGAGGCGTTTATGTTCGTTTCTCCTCATTTTGATGCGAGCGAAGAATCGGTTGATAGGTTCGAGAGGACTGTATCCGTTTGGAACTTCAATTTCGACCGATCCCTGAGGCCTCAAGATTCTATGCATCTCTTTGAGTACGAGGCTGGGCCTGTCGATGTGTTCGATCAGGTGGTAGCATCCGATCTTTTCGAAAGTTTGGTTTCTGAATGGTAGGCATTGAGCGTCTGCTACAATTAGACCAATTTCTGGATCTCTCCTCTTCGCGACCTTCAAGTACCGTCTTTCGATGTCTACGCCCACGCTTTCCATTGTATCGTCTATGACTCGCTCAGCTATTCCGCAGCCTAAGTCTAAAAGTAAGCCCGACTTACTGGACATCTTCAGGTTTCCCTGAGTTCATGATTTTTCTCTTCATGAGTAGGACGAATAGAAAGGAGAGTAGTATCGTGGCGATCGGGCCGTTAGGGTATTCGGGTATGACTTGGGGTTGTGTCCATGGGCTCCATCCGTGTATGGTGCAGTGTGCTCTTACTCGGATTGTTGGGTAGCCTGTTAGCTCGCCGATGTAGTAGGTTACTGTGAAGGTTTCTGCTGTCGGCGGTTGCATAGCTGAGATTTGATGTGGGGTGCCGTCGATCTCCACTTCCACTAGGTCTACGTAGTGGTCTGCGCTGTAGCCTCCGAATGAGGGGTTCTGATGGTTTATCTGTATCTCTATAGACACTTTTCCGTCAGCTTCTAGGGTCGAGATGTCTAGGATGACTGGAACGTTTGCATGGACTTCGGCAGGAAACCTGCATATTGAGATTAAAAGGGAAAGAATTAGTAGATAGATCAGCGATAGGTCTCTTGAGTTTCGCATTCAAGCATCCCTTTCACTAGACGTGTCGCGATCTAAATGTTATAACACTTTTGAGGATAACGTATTTCATAGATGTCGTTCTATTTCGCCTACTTCGCGCGATTACTGTTACAGTTATCCATATATGCGGTATAATAGGGATTGTTGCTGAATGGTTTATGGAAGGGAAACGCCTTAAGTTCGTTTTCTGTCTATCTAAGAGCTATGAAGTTGTCGAGGCAGGCGGCGGACTGGTTTCTATGCTATGTCTCGATACATTATCTATTTTCGTCTTTCTTGGTTTGGGAGCCTGTCCATAGTGTGTTGAGGCTTCGTTTCGTCTATGGTGTGCTTCTCTCCTTCTTGCCCTCTATTCTGTTGGCTACAATCCTTACAGGCGGGATATTTTCTTGGACCGGACGGTATGCGAGAGCGTTGAAGAGCACGGTCGGGAGATGGTCTGGGCATTCGTCCGGTTCGCTGCGAATTCTCCTTTCAGAGGCATGGTTGAAAGATGGGCTGTCCTCGGTCTGTATATATTTCGCGTCTCTCTCGCTTCTCTTAACAAAGGTTTCGTTGATAGATAATCCGTCCAGTTACGATGAGCTTAATCATCTCGCGATAACGAAGGCTGTTGCTGACTCCGGTTTCAATGCTATCGGTCAGATCTTCTCAGCGCTCCCTTATCCTCCTTTCTTCTATGTGGCCATGAGTGCTCTCTTGAACCCTTTCGGGTTGACGCTTCTTACCGGGCGGATTGCTTCCTCAATCATATCTTCATTCGCTCCTGTCATCGTCTATCATTCGGCTAGGCTTATCATTCGAAGTCGGCCGTTCGCTCTAGCCGCGACCGTCGGATACATCCTCTCATCTTTCTTTCAGATCTTAGCGTTTCGATATATGCTCGACGGTATGACTACTCTCTGGCTTACTTTTTCCTTCCTATTCTTTTTGAAGGCTATGAGAGAGTCGAGCGTACGGCATTCGATTCTTTGCTCAATCTTCTTTCTCTTATGCGTGTTGACCTACTATCCGCCTGCGATATCGCTTGCGATAGGTTTTCTAGTGGCATACTTTTATGCGCGTAGGAAGGAGAATCACCGATATGTTTTTCTGCCGTTGCTTGTGGCAGTATTGGCTTTCATCATCGCGCTCACTTGTTTTTCAGGTCAATGGCCTCTCATCCTGAGGTTTATTCTCTTTGGAGAGAGGATTCACTCCGAGTATTTTCCGACATTTGCCTTCGATCTGGTGATTATTTTTGGATGGTCGCCTTACTTGGCTTTCATATTCGGTTTGAAGAGTCTAGCTCGCAGTGATGAGGATGAGATTCTTGTCCTTGGGGTCGTCTTGATCTTCTCGGCTTTCTCGACATCTTTGATGGGGATGCTCATTCGGAGAGCGGTCTCGGTTTACCCTATCTTTCTCATCTATGCGTTAGCCTATCTGGCGAGAGGCCGATCGAGAGTTGCTTTTGCTCTCGTTTGGCTGAACTCCTTTTGGTGGGGCCTTCTAAACTTGATTGCTTGACGTATCAACACTTCTCGGGTGTTCGTCAATCCTCAAGGCTTCTGGAAGTTAAGGATTTTCTCTTCGTGGCAAGGACGAATAGGATGGAGAGTACTGTAATGGCGATCGGACCATTTGTGTATTCAGGTATGACTTGGGGTTGGGACATTTCGCTCCAGCCGTGTATAGTTCGGGAACGCTGAGGGTTCATATTCAGAGCTTTGATGTTTCAATTTCCCGACCTTCGTCTTGATGAAGGCTTCGTAGACTTTGCATGGGAAGAATCTACAACTTACGCATAAGCATTTGCCGCTTGCTGCTCGGCTTCTCATCAGCCTTTCGAGTTCTCTCACTGAAAGCCCTTTCTTGGATATTAGCCTAGCCAGTCTGAGCTGATCCGATGCGTCCGCTATTGATGCTAGTTGCTCCGCGTGGCTTATGGTTATAGGTCCCCTGCCGGGAGGTCTTATCTTCTTGGCTATGATAGGGTTCAGTTTCTTGAGGATTCTTAGTCTGTCGGAGACGTAGTTGTCGCTCTTCCCAATCGAGTAGGCGATCTCTGTAATCGTCCAGCCTTTCTCGATTAGCGATTGGTAGCCTTTAGCTTCTTGGATTGGATCGATGAATATATTGCGTTGCAAGTTTTCTACGATCTGTGTTAGAAAGGATTCGTCTTGTGTGAACCTTTTGATGATCGCCGGGATCTTTCTCAATCCCAGCCTTATGCAGGCTTCCAGCCTGTGTAGGCCGAAGACTACTTCATAGCTCTTTCCTGCTGGTCTAACCATTATAGGTTGGAGCATGCCTTTGCTCTTGATTGAACTCATCAGGTCTCTGACTGTTTTCATATCCAGAGAACGCAGCCTGAAGCTGCTGGGTCTTATGAGCTTTATGTCGAGATTCCAAATCCTATCCAAAACTACTAGACCAACCTTGGAGAGTTTCGAGAAGGTTTCGAGATATTTATAGGAACGTGATCCAAAGATAAGAAACTTGTCTTTAGGATAGGTCTGCGAGGGTTCGATTCCCCACGTGGGGAAAGTCGCCTCTTCGCAATGTTCAACTCGCTCTATTGTTCGAAAAAGTACGTTGAAGGTTCATATCAGCGAGATTAGTTGTTCCCAACCCCTTTTCTCCGTAAGATAGTGCCCCCAGTCTCGATGTTTTTCTCCGCTCCAGCGCACATCCTGATCGATACATCCATTCACATATCTTTCCATGAATATTCTCAAGAATTCTAGCTCGCCTAGGCGATTCGACGTTCGAAATCCCTGTCTTCAAGTTTGCGTTTTTGAAACCGTTTTAGTCAAGGCGCAAGACTGAGCGTTCAAGCTGCTTGAAACTAGTGTGTCGTTTCTTTGTCAATGACCTTGCTACTTTCCTCATTGAATAATCGTTTCCTGAAGTGGTAGAGTATCTCCTCTTCAAGTTTTCTCTGTCTAGCATGCATGTCGGCCAACAAGCCTAGAACGGCTGTTAGAAATCCTATTGTTAGCAGAATACTCGAGACATTGATCAATGATGTGTATGGAGATGTCGCTCCAACGACAATCCATCGCAGGAAGACAAACAAGCCGAGCACAACGCCGGTTAGGAATAGCGATGATCCAATTGTTCCGAAGAATGCTAGAGGTCTGCTGTCTCTTATTGTTCTCAAGACAATCGACCCGGCGTGCAGACCGTAATAAGCACAGCTTCTAACGACGCGAGAACGTCTACGTTCATCATAAGATGCTTTCACAGGAACCTCCAAGATCCTTTGTTTCTTTCTGAGGAGGTCTATCAAGACCTCTTGAGTGTAAGTGTAGCTTCCGAACAAGGTTAACCTTAGAGCCGTTTCCCGCGAGTAAGCTCTAAAGCCGCATTGAGTGTCGGTCAGTTTTTCGCCGACAGCCCAGCTTACGATTTTCGTGAAGAACCTGTTTCCCAACAGTTTCCAAAAGGGCAGGGTCGGCTGTAGGTCTTTGCTCAAGAATCTTGAACCGACTACGAAATCAGCTCGTCTTTCAAGGATCGGTTGGACGAGGCGCGGGATGTCTTCGGGATCAAATTGTCCATCTCCGTCCATCGTTACAATAATGTCCGCGCCTGAAGTCAGAGCTTCTTTGAGGCCTGTCTGGAATGCTTCGCCTACGCCTCTATTCGTTTCGTGTTGGATTATTCTGTCAGCACCAGCCTGCTTGGCCACTTCAAACGTTCTATCGGTTGAGCCGTCATCAACCACCAAAATCTTTATGTCATCTACTCCTTCGATTTGTCGTGGTACGCTTTTCACTACGCAGCCGATTGCGTTCTCCTCGTTGTACGCGGGAACTACTACTGACAGCTTCAAATGGATTTCGCCTCGGGAATCTTCGGTTCTCGACATCGGTAGGCTTTGTATCGTCTATCAACTTCGATCGCCGCTGTTAACAAGGGCGTCTTCACTGGATCTGCTAGGTATCTAATATCTTTCGGTAAGCACTGGCCTTCTATGCCTTCCCTCGCCTCCAAGATATCTATGTTCCACTTCGTGTTGCACGCCATACGGACTT
>Ga0315312_1001901_pt1 | contig 15326 bp, 15 predicted proteins | sample TDP7_MG_FD_203629 | JGI IMG/M metagenome (GOLD analysis project Ga0315312, IMG submission 203629) | Freshwater sediment microbial communities from Lake Towuti, South Sulawesi, Indonesia - TDP7 | ecosystem: Environmental > Aquatic > Freshwater > Lake > Sediment | place: Indonesia: South Sulawesi... | reverse complement strand
GATACCCTGATGCCCACTATGATTATGCAAAACAAAGCCAATTTGTGAAAAAGTCAAGTGAACGCAAGCTGAATTCTTACAAGGGCTTATGAGAAAAAAATCGAATTGGACACTTGGTGAAAACGAACCCAAACAAAGCCAATTCTGATTACCCTTGTGTCTTTAAACTGGCTGGGTATAATCTCGTTCTGCGTAATAGTAACATAAGGGATTTTGATGGAGAGTATGTGAAATGGCAGATGCACCGAAAGCAAATGCAGTGGTAGGGCAGTCGGGCGGGCCGACGGCGGTGATAAATGAGTCTCTTGTCGGCGTAATTGAAGAAGCCAGCAAACATCCGGAGATCAAGAATCTCTACGGTGCGCTTAACGCCGTGGCTGGCATCGTTAAAAACCAGTTCATCGACTTAAAGAAGATACCGCTGGAGATATTGGAAAAGGTAGCCGCCTCACCGTGTTCGGCTCTTGGCTCCAGCAGGGATAAACCAGACGCTGAGTACTGCGCGAAGATTCTCGATGTTTTCAAAAAGCACGACGTACGATACTTTTTCTACATCGGCGGCAACGATTCAGCAAATACCCTTCATATCATCAACAAGATGGCTGACGATGTCGGCTTCGACTTGCGGGCGTTCCACATTCCCAAGACCATAGATAATGATTTGCTCGTTACCGACCATTGCCCCGGCTTCGGAAGCGCCGCGAAATTCGAGGCCTACGCCCTCATGGGCGACGACCTGGACAACCGCAGCCTGCCAGGCATAAAAATCGACGTGATTATGGGCAGGCACGCGGGCTTTCTGACCGCGGCCACCGCACTTGGCAGACAGAGAGATGACGATGGTCCTCACCTCGTATATGTACCCGAAAGAGGTGTTCTACTGGATAAGTTCCTCAGCGACGTAGAGCACGTATATAGGAAACTGGGCCGCTGTATTGTTGCAGTCAGCGAAGGTCTCTGTGATGCTGACGGCATAATCTGGGCCGAAAAGCTGGCCAAAGAAGGAGAAATCGATGCGCACGGAAATATACAACTGTCTGGAACAGGTGCCTTGGCTGACTTTTTAGCCGCTCAGGTAAAAGCCACGCTAAAAATCAAGCGGGTTCGCGCTGATACATTCGGGTATCTGCAGAGGAGCTTTCCAGGTCTGCAGTCAGACGTGGATGCTCGTGAAGCACGCTGGTGTGGACGGCACGCGGTTCAGTACGCCATGCAAGCAAGTAGCGGCTCGGTGGCAATAAGACGTCTGGCCAGCCCCTGCTTCCGCAGGGGCAAGCTTGTCCCCGCAACAGCGGGGAATTACGCTATTGAGCTATTTCGCACCGAGCTTAGCAGCGTCGCGGAGAAGACTAAATCTATGCCGGACGAGTTTATCAACGCCGATGGCAACGGCGTAACGGATGCGTTCGTGGAATATGCGCTGCCGCTGACAGGCGGCTTGCCCGAAACCCACTATCTGGGCAATTATCCGAGAATCTAAAAGTACCGGGTAAGCTCCATTCTATATTAAGGATATATCCGAGGATGATACGCAAAATTTCACTTATTTCAGCTTTGTTCTTTGTAGGGTGTGCTCCGCACACCAAAAAAGAAATGGTGGGCACAGCCCACCCTACTACTGGGCTTGCTGACCGTAGCGTGAAGGATTATGGAGCTGTTGGTTATGGCCAGGCTGACGATACTGACGCGATTGAAGCGGCTGTTCGTGCCGGCGCGGGCGTTGTGTACTTTCCGAAAGGTAACTTCCGTCTCACTCGCCCAATAATCGTGGACTTAAATGCCTGCGGCAAAATAACACTGGCTGGAGACGGAACGGCTTGTATTATCATGGCAGGAGCGGGGCCGGCATTCCATTTCCTGGGCACTCACGAAGGGACAGGCGACCCCGATAGCGTGCGCGACCAGGTCTGGCAGCGACAGCGCATGCCAATTATAACGGGCCTGGAAATACGCGGCGCTCACGCGGAATCGATAGGTGTGCGCCTGGAGAAAACGATGCAGGCCACACTTACTAATCTGCTTATCCGCCGATGCAAGATAGGCGTCCATCTTGTGCAGCGTAATCGCAATCTCCTAATCGACCACTGTCACATATATGACAATAGGCAAATCGGAATTGACTTCGACCATGTGAATCTGCACCAAACAATCATTAGTGACAGCCATATCAGCTACAACCCCGTGGCGGGAATCCGGTTGCTGGGTGGTGAAATGCGCAACTTCCAGATTGTAGGCAACGACATAGAGTATAACCACGATCCTAACAACGCAGGCTCGGCAGATATATTGATAGATATGAGCGCCGCTGGCAGCTCATTTCGAGAGGGGACAATCGTGGGCAATACTATCCAGGCTGAGCCGAGTCCTGGCGGAGCCAATATCCATTTTCTGGGCGGCAAGAATCTTAAAGTGGGCGGCCTTTTGACCATAACCGGCAACCTCATCGGCAGCCAGACTCACAATATCTATCTGGTTGACTGTCGGGGCGTCACCATCTCAGCAAACTCTATCTACAGCGCCGCAGAGCACAGTCTCTGGCTAGACAATTGCGCTAACATTGTGATAAGTGGCAATAGCATAGACTGGAACCCAGATCATAAGAAAAAGTACCTGGTGGACGGCATCTTGATAGAAAAGTGCCGGGGCGTCACGCTGGCCGACACCATTATTGAAAATGGCTTCCAGGGTTCTTCGGAAAGCGGCGGCGCCATCGATGTCAGAGCCAGCGAGGATGTGGCCATCTCAAACTGCCAGGTTCTGGACTTTATGCATCGCGGCATTACGTTGACCGATGGACTGCGCTGCCGTGTAACAGGTTGCTCGGTGATCGAGCGTCGTAGACCACCGGCGCCTGGAACGTCCATACAGGTAAAGAATGGCCGCGACAATCTTATTGCAGACAACATCATAAACCGGGGCGGTCTTTCTGTCGCCGAAGGGACGGCAACTGCCCGCGACAATCTGGAAATTACTTCGGAGAATTAGGATCGATTTTCGTAAACTGCGTCCACTTTGCTTCGATAAGTTCGCTGGGCTTTTTGTCACTGTGGATATAAAGCCCATAGCTAAGGCGCAGCGGTTTTTCTGGCGTGATTTCTCTTGGGCCATCGAATGTTAAAGATGCTCCCATCCAGCCATCGTTCCGCACATGAAAATAGGTCGGAAAGTTCGGGTTGTTTGGATGATCGAACAAAGTTATGCCTTGTATTTTGTCTTTTGTGATCGGGCCGGAATAATCGACCCATTTAGCCTTTTTCCAGAGGATCTCCTTTTCGTTGACGCCGCCTTCGGAGTTGCGAATCGTTCCGCCGCCGTCGTTGACGCCGATTGTTTTAGCCATCCGCACACCGATCACTCCGAAAGGCGTCTTTCCCAAGGTAATTTCCGTATTGGCCGCTTTGAATTCCAGATAAATTATCATAAGCCATTCGCGGTTATCCAACAGCAGGACTGTTATCTTGCGTGTCTCCAGAAGCAAGACTTTGCCCTGTTTGGTGAGCCATTCGTTTTCGGTAATCATCGAGGCAGATGCGTCCCCATCTTCAAATTTAACAATTCGCTTGTGGCGGACTTTTCCGTCGCCGGTGTCGCTCCAAAAATTAGTTCCAGCGATATCATTGTGGGAAATCCAGACCGAATTATGGTGGCTGTGCGACTCTGGATCGCGAGGGTGTCCCATCCGGGTAAGGGATAGCCTTGATGGCCCGATTACCGGAAACAAAAAAGGCCGATGAAGGTCTTGCCCGAAGTGGTAGCGCGTAATTTCGACGCCGTCGCGCTGGAATGATGCCTGATGATACGGCATCGGTATAACCTGCATCCGCGGAATAGACTTGGGCGCAGACAGCACATCCTGTGCCCAGACACTTGCCGCTGCCACAAGCAATAGAGTAAACACAGGAAAAACCCTTCGTTTTTTCATCAGTCAAACAGTGCCTCCACGAATTTATCGGGGTCGAATTCGGCGATATCTTCGGGCTTTTCGCCCAGGCCGACAAACTTTACCGGGATATTCAGTTGGTCTTTAATAGCGATAACGATTCCGCCGCGAGCGGTGCCATCCAGTTTAGCCAAAAATATGCCGGTAAGATTGATCACGTCGGTGAATATTTTGGCCTGGGCAATCGCGTTTTGGCCGGTCGTAGCGTCAAGAACCAGCAGCACCTCGTGAGGTGCGCCCGGGATTTTGCGGGCGGCGACATCGCGGATTTTTTTAAGCTGCTGCATTAAGTCCTTTTTGGTATGCAGCCGGCCGGCTGTGTCGAGAATCACAACGTCAACATTTCTGGCGGCAGCGGCCTCACAGGCATCGAAGGCCACTGCTGCGGGGTCGCCGCCGATTTGGTGCTTTACAATTTGCACGCCGATGCGTTCGGCCCAGATAGTCAGTTGCTCTATCGCCGCGGCGCGGAATGTATCGCAGGCGGCAACGATGACTTTTTTGCCGTTCTGACTTAGTATGTAACCTAATTTTGCGATGCTGGTGGTTTTGCCCGTGCCGTTGACTCCGGCGATCAGAATGACGGTCGGCCCGCTGTCAGCAAAACGCAACTGCCTATCCTGGGGCGGCCAGTAGCTTTTAATCTGCTCCTTAAGAAACGGCACGATTTGGTCGGTCGTGGCGATTTGCCTGCTGCGGTAAGCACACCTGAGCGATGATATGAGTTTCTCAGTCGTTTCTACGCCGATGTCATCGCTTAGTAGGGTCTGCTCAAGCTCCTCAAGCAGAGTTTCATCGATACTTCTACCCAGGCTCAGCACCGCTGAAAGTGAAGAACTGATCTTGTCGCGGGTTTTCCCTAATCGGTCTTTTATGTATTCTGCTGTTTTGGCAAAGATTCCCATAGCTTATTCATTTTTACATTTTTTGTTTTTTGCTGCAAGAACGATATTTTTCTTTGACAACGTGGGTCGGCCTGGTTAAATTCAGGATGTCGTTTTGCCCCACACCAAGAAGATGTGAGAGCAAACTCATTTGGTGGAGGTGGAGGCTTCGTATAGAGTATTACGCTGCTTTTTCGCACGATGCTCCGGCGCGCCGGGGCAAGACCCTTTGACATGGATGTTCCGATAGGCGATTATCCTTTGCACAGAGCACAGAATCATAAAGGAAGATGGTTTGGCGGCTCAAGAAGTTGAAAACATTTTCGCTGCTATATTGGACCGTGCGAAAGCGCTCGACCCGGCTAACGTCCGGAATTGGTTCGAGCGGTTGACGGTTCTGCATTTCGATGGCGGCTCGCTTGGTATCGGCTGTCCGGACGAAGCAACGGCTCAGTTTCTCCGCGACAACTGTAAAAGCAGTTTCACGCGGGCCGCTCAGCAGATAACTGGCCATCTGGTCACTGTTGGCTTCAGTGTTGACGCTGATGGAAAGACCACCTATCGCTGTCGGCACGGCGAGTCCGAACTTAAGCTCCACCCCGATTACACGTTTGATAATTTCGTAGTTGGGCCGAGCAACCGCCTGGCTCACGCCAGTTGTGTCGCCGTAAGTCAGTCGCCGGGCAACACCTATAACCCACTTTTCCTTTACGGCAGTTCAGGTCTGGGCAAGACCCATCTCTTGCACGCCGTCTGCCATCAGGCCAGGCAGAACTTCGATGGTGGGATAATTCAATTTCTCAGTTGCGAACAATTCGTCAACCGCTTTATAAGAGCCATCGAAGAGGGAAATTTAGCCGGCTTTCAGAGCCAATTTCGAACGGTTGATATGCTGGTCATCGACGATGTTCAGTTCTTGAGCGAACGTGAGCAGAGTCAGCAAGAGTTCTTCCACACGTTCAATGCCCTTTATAACAATGGCAAGCAGATCGTTCTCAGTGCTGACAGCCCACCCGCTGAAATACCCTCGCTTGAAGCGCGTCTGATCAGCAGATTCAACTGGGGCCTGGTCGCAAGGATCGACCCGCCGAGCTACGAGACGCGAGTTGCAATAGTGCAAAAGAAGGCTCACCTTCGAGGCCTGAGCATATCTGATGAAATAGCCCAATACATTGCTCGCAAGGTGCACGCAAACATCAGGGAGCTGGAAGGGGCTTTGACAACGATTTATGCCTTGTCTATCACTACCGGCCAACCGCTCAGCATCGAGCTGGCGAGAGATGCGCTGGAAGAGCAAATCCGATTAGCGGCTAGACTCATAAGCATCGCCGACATTACCGAAGCGGTAAGGGCGCACTTTGACATACGGCTCACAGATTTGCAAAGCAAGAAACGCAGCCAGAGCATAGCCTTGCCGCGTCAGATTTGCATGTATTTAGCGCGGACTCTGACCAAACATAGCCTGGACGAGATTGGTGGGCATCTGGGCGGCAGAGACCATACAACTGTAATGCACGCATGCAGCAAAATAAGTCAAGCCAAAGAATCCGACCCGAAAATGAAGGCCCTACTGGACGAATTGACCAGACAAATCACCCAAACCCCGCAGGCTTAGTACACGTTTAGGCAGGAAAAGACCATTTGTAATGGCCAATAAGCTGCCCTTAAAGTAATATAAGGGCATGAATGAGCGGCCAAAAGATGCAATCGCGCAAGCGTCGACGGATAAATCCGCCGTACGTCTGGCGGATAAATCTGTTCGGGCCGCTTTAATTGCGTCGGAAAACATACTATCTGATTATTCTACGTTCTTGGAGCACCTGTTGGTGGGATTAGCCGATGAGGCCGTACCAGCGGTTTTGGTCTGTCCGCCTCAGTGCGAGATCGATCCGGTGCCCTCCGGGTCGGCTGAGATTGTCAGGCACCCGGCTATTAACCTGCCGTTTCTGGCGCACCAAAACAGAAAATGGCTCGCTGAGCAGCTTTCAAAGTTCAAGCCCACTGTACTGCACTGCCTGTGCGAAAGTAAAGCAGGCCTGACAAAACAATTAGCTTGCCAATTGAACTTGCCGTATCTGCTGACGATAAATTCACTGCGTCGGCCAGGCACGCATCTTTCTATCTCGGCCAAGCATTGTGCGAGAATTATTGTGCCGGCTGAGAGCATTGCTGATGATGTTGCCAGGACTTATCCCCGCCTTGCAGGGCGGATTGAGCAGATAAATATAGGCACATTTGTGGAAGAAAGAATCAGGTGCTTTTCCCTTAGCCCCCGCCTCTGGGTTCCCGCGGAGCGGGGTCCCTCGGCGGGGGTACGCCGGCCACTGGCCGGGGCTAATAAAGATTCCCGGCTGGCCAGTATGGTCATCGCCTATCCTTTAGACAGTGTCGCTGATTTTGAGAACTTGTTCAACGCAGCAAGGCATCTGGCAATCGGCGGATACGAATTCGCGCTGGTGGTAATGGGAGCAGGCCGCGCGGAAAGCCAGCTCCGCAAATTGTTAGCCGCGCTGGACCTGCTGCAGATGGTCACGATTGTTCCGAGGTTAAAGCCCTGGCGTTCAGTTCTTTCAGCAGGTGACATTTTTATTCAGCCGCGTCCGAACTGGGCCTTCAATCCCTTGCTGCTGGAAGCAATGAGTTTGGGTTTGGCCATCGCGGCCTGTAAAGGCGGAGTTGATGATTTGATTATCGAGGATCGGACAGCTACTGTGTTTGATCCTGCTGATGAGCTTAGTATAAGAGGCAGTTTGCAACAGTTGTTTGATAAGCCGGAATTTGCACGCAAGCTGGCCGAGGGTGCTCAGAATTACGTGCGAGCAAATCACTCCGTCAGCAGCATGGTTTCGGCCACGCTGCAAGCATATCACCAGGCCCAACAATGGTTCGGCCAACTCGCCAATCGCAAATCGTAGATCGTTTTCAGTCCAGTAGGCCGTAGTCTTTCAATACACGCCTCAGGATAGCTTTTTTGTCCTCTTCCAAAGGCGTCAGCGGTAATCTTAGTTCTTCGGAGGACATATTCAGCATTGCCATCGCGGCCTTAATCGGTATGGGGTTTGTGGCTAGAGTCAGCATGCCTTTGCTCAGCGTGAATAGTTTTTTGTGCCATTTCAAAGCGGTGGTAAAATCACCTTCCAGAATGGCATCGGTCATTGCTTTGACATCAGCGGGGATGATGTTGGCCACTACACTTATGACGCCTTTGCCGCCAACCGAAGCCAGCGGCAGTGTAAGGGAGTCATCGCCTGAGATGATGGTTATGTCGCAAAGGCTGGCGATTTCGCTGGCCTGGTCCAGACTGCCGGACGCCTCTTTGATTGCAACGATGTTTTCGATTTTAGCCAGCCGGGCAACTGTCTGGGGAGTTAGACCAGCCCCGCATCGGCTGGGAATGTTATATAGCACCATCGGCAGATCAATTTCCTCAGATATAACTTTGAAATGCTGGTAGAACCCCTCCTGAGTAGGCTTGTTGTAATAGGGACAGACTTGCAGACTTGCGTCTGCGCCGACCTTTTTGGAGAATGTGGTTAGTTCGATAGCCTCAGCCGTGCTGTTTGAGCCTGCACCGGCAATAACAGGCACTTTCCCGCCCACCGTTTTGACTACTCTCTCGATTACCTTTTTGTGCTCTTCATGGCTCAAGGTTGGGCATTCACCTGTTGTGCCCACCGGCACTATTGCGTCGATGCCATTTTCTAATTGAAAATGGACCAGCTCATCCAGAGTCTGCCAGTCGATGTCACCATCACGGAAAGGGGTAACCAATGCCACCATAGCTCCTGTAAACATCTTCAGCCTCCTACTTATAAGTGCCTAAAGTGTAAGGTGCCTAAAGTGAGCTAAAGTGACCCCAAAGGGGTCATTCTGAGCGCAGCGAAGAATCTCTTTTTCATCGGCCAGATCCTTCGGCTTCGCATCAGGATGACACACAAGTGTCATTTTAGGCACTTTAGCCACTCCAAATTTTATCCGCCGTAGGCGGATTAAGTTCACTTTTACTCACTTTTATTTATCAGTTCTATCATTTCTTCAGTTGCCTGTTTTATGCCGACAAATATCGCTCTTGCGACGATGCTGTGGCCGATATTGAACTCGCACAGGCCGTTAATGCACGCGACCGGGCCGATGTTACGATACGTCAAGCCGTGACCTGCGTGAACGACCAGGCCACTTTCCTTTGCAAAGTCTTTTGCCATTGTCAGCTCTGCAAGTCTTTTCTCGACAGCTTTTCGTCCTCTGGCGTTGGCGTACATGCCGGTGTGAAGTTCGACCGCGTCGCAGCCAGCCTCTGCCAAGGCGATTATTTGCTCTTTCTCCGGTGCAATGAAAGTGCTCACGAGGATGCCTTTTTCGTGCATCCTTTTTACGACCTCCGCCAGACGGTTTTTTTGCTGCAGGCAATCCAAGCCGCCTTCGGTAGTCAGCTCAGCTCTTTTTTCGGGCACCAGCGTCACCTGGTCGGGCTTTATACGCTCGGCGATTTTTACTATCTCGTCTGCCATGCACATTTCAAGATTCAATTTGCAGACAACGGTTTCTTTCAGCAGCTTGACATCTCTGTCATTTATGTGTCGGCGGTCCTGGCGCAGATGAACGGTAATGCCGTTTGCCCCCGCTAACTGGCACTGCACCGCCGCCCAGACCGGGTCCGGCTCATCGGTCAGCCGGGCCTGCCTAATCGTCGCAACGTGATCGATATTGACGTTGAGCACCGCCATTTCTTTGCCTCCTTACTCGTCCCTTAGGGACTCGTCTCGGCGAAGGCCAAGCCGCATCCGGGCCAGCCTGCTGAATTATATCACTGAGACTACCTCTATCAAGCAAATTAAGCAGATAGAATGTTGTCGTACGGCCCCGTGAGAAAAGACCTTGGAAGAAATTACTTCGCCCTGGATTGTTTTCTCACGGGGTTCCAAACATTGGAATCCGCTAATATATTTATGGCAGTAAGCCGATATTTGTTGTGGTAGCCCCGACTTGTCGGGGTCGGTTCCTGACCAGTTATAATGTGAGGTGTAACCATGAAGTCCAAGTTCCTGTTCTTATGGGCGATGGCGCTACTTTGCGTGGCGATGCTGTTAGCCTCCTGTGAGAGCGTTACGGTGGGCTGGCCTCGGCAGGTCAAACACGGTCCACCTCCGCATGCTCCTGCCCATGGGTATCGCCACAAATACCAGGGTTTGGAGATGGTTTATGATTCGGGACGCAGCGTCTATGTTGTGATTGGCCTTCCCAGCCATTACTATTATGAAGGTCACTTTTACCGCTTCGAGCGTGCCCGCTGGGCAGTAAGCACTCAGATCGGTGGTCCGTGGCGTTCTGTGTCAGAGGAGTCGCTGCCTCCGGGTCTGCGAGCCAAAGAAAAGCCCAAGGGCCAGTCAAAAGAACCTCCTGGCCGTGCCCTCGGCACCCGAAACAGGTAGGATGGGCAGGTCTCCTGCCCATGCCGACTCAATTCAGCATGGGCAACGGCAGTTGCCCATCCTACGGCTACGGCGGCGGACGTATCTACAGGTGACCGTGTGCAGGTACTGTCCAGACGTATTACGCTCCCTGGGTGCGTTGGCCATGGCAATAAGGACTACCCCGGCGCATCACATAGCTGTCCTGCTCATAATCATGGTGAAGCTGTACAGAACCAGCAGGGCCAGAAACAGCAGAATGAGAAAGTAGATTACCCGCGGCAGCCAGCGGCAGAATTCGATAAATAATTGCTCGCCGGACTCTGCCATAGTGACGGCCAGGCGCTGGATTATGCTGTCCAGTTGGCCGGCCTCCTCGCCGATTCGCCATAGCTCCAAGAATTCTGCTGGCAGCTTGTGTGAAAAGCCTTCACAGACGAGCTTTCCAGCTTGTGCACTTTTAGCCCCGCCTTTGAGAAGATCAGCCATGACTGCATTACCGGTCGCCCCGGCTGCTATTTGCGCACACTGCGTGATCGGCAGGGCTGCCTTGTATAACATATCGAAGGCTCGACAATACCGGCTTAGGGCGATCTGACGAAGGGCCTGCCCTAATACCGGCATCCTGAGCTTCACAGCATCCAGCAGCCAGCGCAGCGAAGACCCTGGCGGTACCATGCGCAGCACGGCGTAGATTATGCCGAGTGTTCCATAGAGCAAAGCCAGGGTCCTCGCCTCCATAAATGCATACTCAGCCAGGCTGGTTCCTCCCAGAAACAAAGCTGGTAGCGGCCCTACGGCAATCGCGATATGTAAAATCACTAAGGGCAGCGTGAACCCGGAAATGAGGATATTTTTCAGACGCTGGCGGAACTCGTACCACTGTGACAAATACTTAAAAGACCCAGCGAGGTTTCCTGATATATCCGCAGCCTCAATAAGCGTCAGGTCCAAAGGTGCAAACACAGCCGGGTGCCGGGCCATTGCGTTTGCCAAGCTGTCGCCCGAAGAAATACGTTCGGCTACTGCGCCGAAGGCCTTTCGCAGTCGTCCCGTTGACGTCGACGCTGTGGTATTGAGTGATTTGATGATGGGCATGCCGGCCTCAAGCATAGTTGAAAGATTGTAATACGCTATTGAAAGTCCTTTGGTCATGCCCAATCTGTTTCATCCTCTTTGACTATGGCATGTATTCGAGCTTATGAGCTTGCAACAAATCGGCACCGGTGTGATTGTATCCAGGCTGACATGCAGAGCAAGGCAATTACTACTGAGCATTTTATTGCCAAATGCCTCGTGATACTTTACTATATCAAAGATTAAATCGGCGACTTACGATCTTCAATAATCAATTGTCAATGGATGGATGCTATGAAGCTAAGCTGGGCCAATCGGATGACAATACTTAGGATTCTTTTGGTACTTCCTTTTGTCATCTGCATGCTAAAAATAAATTCCCCTGAATTTAGCCAGGCAATGCGGAATCTAATCCGGTATGTTTCGTTCAGCATTTTTCTCGTTATGGCAGTTAGTGATGCTCTTGATGGGCATCTGGCTCGCAAAAATAGGCAGATTACCAAGCTCGGAGCATTTTTGGACCCGGTTGCTGACAAATTGCTTATCACTTCGGCGTGCTTGCTGCTATCGTCCCAGCGGGCAAGGGTGGGAGACGATTTTTTGCTGCCGCCGACCGTTGTAGTCCTTATCATCGGCAAAGACCTGTTTCTTATAATCGGCTTTGTCATTGTTTACTTTATCACTGCTCAACTGGTTGTTGCGCCGGTGTTGATCGGCAAGATTGCCAACGCCTTGCAGTTGGTGATGGTGGGGGCGGTTCTGCTTGCGCCTGAGATTTCACGTGCGGTTCCCGGCTGGATATGGTTTTTGCGAACCCTCTGGTGGTCAGCCGCCGGGGCCGCGATTCTGGCAACCCTTATTTACATTCGTAATGGAAGTCGCTATATTGAGCAGTATGAGCAGAGCCTGTAACCTCCTACTTTTAAGTGACTAAAGTGTAAAGTGCCTAAAGTGAGCTAAAGTGACCCCAAAGGGGTCATTCTGAGCGAAGCGAAGAATCTCGTCTTGTTTAGCCAGGTCCTTCGGCTCCGCCTCAGGATGGCACATGAGTGTCATTTTGAACATTTGAAATTTGAATTTTGTTATTGTTTCGGATTTCCCGGACGGCACGGGGCAACCGACATCCGGTAAAGACACCGGAGTTGTCGAATTTAGATATTAGGATTTTTTTACTAAATATGGCGATGCAATTTAGCGAAATACCCGAAGTCCTTGAGGAACTGCGACAGGGCCGAATGATTGTCCTGGTGGATGCTGAAGACCGCGAGAACGAAGGGGACTTGGTCTGCGCTGCCGAGAAAGTTGCACACGAAATTATCAATTTTATGGCCAAGTTCGGCCGAGGGCTTATCTGTCTGCCGCTTACGCCTGAGAAATGCGACAGCCTCGGTTTATACCCGCAGACGCTGGAGAATACCTCTCGGTTTGGCACGGCTTTTACCGTCAGCATTGACGCGGCTGAAGGTGTAACTACGGGCATCAGCGCCGCCGACCGGGCCAAGACAATTCAGGTTGCGATTGCCGATGGGGCAAAAGCCAGCGATCTTGTTCGGCCAGGCCATGTCTTTCCGCTGCGGGCACGCGATGGCGGCGTGCTGGTTCGGGCAGGCCAAACAGAAGGCTCGATAGATTTAGTACGCCTGGCAGGTCTAAAACCTGCCGCAGTCATCTGTGAGATTATGAACGAAGACGGCACAATGGCACGCGTGCCACAGCTACTGGAATTCTGCCAAAAGCACAGCCTTAAGATTGTCTCAATAGCCAAACTTATCGAGTACAGACTGCAGCGAGAAAGTCAAATCAAACGCATAGAGTGCGTCAATTTGCCCACCGACTACGGTGAGTTTACGCTCATTGCCTACCAGAGCATAAGTTCGCCTGAGCCGCACCTGGCACTGTGCAAAGGAGGGATAGGTCAGCTCGACCAGAGTGGCAAACTCATCGAACACAGTGAGCCGGTGCTGGTTAGGGTACATTCGGAGTGTATGACCGGCGATTTGTTTCATTCGCAACGGTGCGAATGTGGCTACCAGTTGATAACTGCCTTACAGAGGATCGAAAAGGAAGGTTGCGGTGCTTTGATCTATCTGCGGCAAGAGGGCAGAGGCATCGGCCTGCGAAACAAGCTTCGCGCATATAAGCTTCAAGAGCAGGGATTTGATACGGTCGATGCCAATCTGAGGCTGGGATTTGTGGCCGACCGGCGGGACTACGGAATTGGAGCGCAAATCTGTCGTGATCTGGGCTTGAGAAATATCAGGATACTGACCAACAATCCGAAGAAGGTCAGTCGGCTTGAAGTCTATGGCATAAAAATCGTCGAGCAGATACCGCTGCGAGCCGAGCCTGGAAAGCATAATGTTGACTATCTGCGAGCGAAGAAATATCGTCTCGGCCATCTGTTGGATGAGGACCTATAGTTTATGAGAGTTGTGTTAGCCATATCTGGTGTACTTTGCTGGGTGCTTATTTTGAGCCAGTCGGGCTGTGAGCAGGCCGCGGCAGTTGTTGAGTCACCGGCTAAGGTCGATGCCGGCCCGGTGTTTGGTGTTTACGCTGATTATGTCCCCGCCAAGGCTCGTATTACGCCGTTGAGCGAGGTTATTAGCGGGCCCGACGCTCGCAACGGCTCAAAAATAGTTGTTTATGTAAACCTTCTGGACTCGTTCGGCTCTCAAGTGAAATCCCCGGGCATCTTTCGGTTCGAGCTGTATGAATATGCCCAGCGTTCGGCTGAGCCAAAAGGCAGAAGACTGGTTATCTGGCCGGACATAGACCTGACCGGCGCCGCTGATAATAATAGGTACTGGCACGACTTTTTAAGAGCATACCAGTTCAATTTGCCGCTGGAGCTGCAGAGCGACCAAAGCCTCGTATTGCAAGTGACATTTCTGTCCGTGAGCGGCAAACGCCTTTCAGATGAACTCATTCTCAAACACACAAAATAGTTTTTACTTGCAAAACTTTCGGGTTTTTCTTGACAACAGAGTGTCTGACTTGGTATAAAATTAGTGAATTCAGATGGATGGAGGCTTACGCTCTGGCAATAAGAATAACTGTCACAGCCCCGCAAGCGAGGAACTGTTTGGCCCAGAGTGAGAACAGCGGATGTTCCGGCTTTATGTTAAAGAGCGTCTCGTTTTGAGGCTTAATTTCGAAGGAGGAATAGTATGTGGAAGAAAGCGGAGAAGTTGGTAATAATTTGCGCAGCGTTAGGACTGGTTATGTTAGTATTCGGCACTGCGCGGGCTAACTGGTCGGAGACCTTTGGCGGCAATGCCTTTGACCTGCCAACCTGGCAGTTCCATTGCGTTCCAGACATCGCCAAGACGTACAAGGGCACCATCAAGGATGGGCCTAACGACAATGACTACCTTGCTCTGGTCGAGACGACTTCCATTGGCGTCATGCCCCCAGGCTCGGCATTCGGCGGAGCCTTTGGCTCAAACGAAAATTTCACCGACGTCCGTGTTGGGGCCGTGGTTAATGTCGTCGGTGATGCTTCCCGAAATAACTACGTTTTGATAGGCAGGGGGGCTTACACGATTGAGGGTCCACCGACGAAACCCTATCCTGGCTTGTGGACAAATTGCTACGTACTGATCATCTACTGGGAAAATGGCCCCGCCAACCTCGTATTTGCAGTGCAGAAGGTGATTGACAACGACGCCAGTGACGTTATGGAACATCATACAACGGACTTCGCTGCTGCCATGCCAGGTTTGAATCATGCGCGGAGCTACTATGCCGAGCTGGATATTGTTGGTTCGGACCCCGTGTACGTTACGGGCAGCCTCTACGAGTACAAAGGTGGCCCGTTGGTGGCGAGAGCGCCAACTCTCATCGACACTAACGTAAAAGACCCTTGGGAAGAAGAGAGAGCAATTAACTACCCCGTGTTTGGAAGCGGCGTAAGTGGTATTTGTGCATACAATGGAGATCCTCAACCACCCGGCTACTATTGCACTTTTGACGATGTCTTCTCTATTTCAGATGGGTAATAGGCGGGATAAGAAA
>Ga0315312_1001900_pt1 | contig 15328 bp, 18 predicted proteins | sample TDP7_MG_FD_203629 | JGI IMG/M metagenome (GOLD analysis project Ga0315312, IMG submission 203629) | Freshwater sediment microbial communities from Lake Towuti, South Sulawesi, Indonesia - TDP7 | ecosystem: Environmental > Aquatic > Freshwater > Lake > Sediment | place: Indonesia: South Sulawesi... | reverse complement strand
TGCTAGTGTTTCGAATGTGTTGCGGGTCATTCATGAGCTGAATAATTTCTTCGATTTGTTTGTATCGTCCCATAGTTTACCTACCATCCTCTAACCGTACCATCAATTGAATTTTAAGCGGGGTCTTTTTGTTGACATTGGTGTTTTCGCCCTTGCGGAAATAGGCTACATGGTGATAACAAGCGAAACGTAAAAAGTTTTTGCTACAAACTTATGCGCGCGAACTGCTATGGTTCCTTTGTTATCAATGATTGTGGTGTCGAAGTCCTATCCAACAAAATGTAGACAAAAATAGGACGTAAGAACCCCCGTTAGTCTGAGTTTTAGGTGCCATCATCCTTTTAATTTCATAACAATCTAAAAATCAGTTAGTTAACCATTCTTAACCTTCATGTTAATAATGATTAAATTGATGTATTTCTTCTATTGTTTTTTAGGAATAACTAATAAAAGTTAAAATTTTTCATTCACCCATTTTTTAATATCATCAATTTCCTCAAAATCAAGAGGCTCGCTTTCGCTTTCACTTATTTCTACATCAAAATTTGGGTTTTCTACATCTAATCTTACTTCCCACTTACCATTAGGTTTTTTAATCATAACAAATGGTTTTGATAATTCTGCTATAATGCCATAGGTTATATCATTTGAAGAAATCGGATAATCCTCAAGTTTTTTTATAAATTCTTCTTTAGATAAAATCTCTTCTGATATCATCTCAGCCCCTTCATCTCCAAGTTCTTTGAAACATTCTATTCTTCTTTTGTTTTCTTCAATTTCTGGTTTCTGTTGCAATCTCCTTAAATTGCATATGGATTTCCAATTCTCTTCCCCAAAAAACCTTTTAATGATATCCTTAACTTTTTCTGTTGTCAAATCATCATCTTGTAGACTATAAGAATAAGTACCTTCTACTAAAATTGGGACATCTATTAACCAACTGTTTTCTTCAAATCTTATAAATTGAATTGTCTCTTCTTCCTCATTAATTAGTCCTATGAAATTACCATCTATTGTAGGAAGTTTATCTATTTCCGTTAAAACGAATTCTAAAGTAACTTCTTTAGGCGAATCTGCGCTAATACGCTCTTTATCATCATCTTTAAAAAATTTCAAATTAACATCACTGTAATACGATTACCTTATATCTATATTTAAATTTCTTGTTTGATAAGAGAGAGGTTTTGAGTATGACCTATAAATTTGAAAGATATAAAAAATGCTATAATCCAGACCATTTATTAGAAATAATTAAACGGGCTAAGAGACATCTAAATGCTCTTTACGAAAAATATCCAGAAACAAGACCATATGTACACCATCTTGCACATCATCTGTTTGGCTGTCTAATGCTCTTCGGCTTTGATAACACTGAAACTTGTAAAGAATTAGTGCAATTATATGACATCACTTTTTAGACCGCTTAATGGAAAAGGAACCTTAGCCCTTTGAGGTTTAATTAATCAAATTCTAAAGTAGATATGACATGGTCTGCATCACCAGAATATTGAACCTCAATATCAACGGTTTCGAAAGATTTGCCTACAATATTCCCCAAAGGTATCTCTCTGGTTTTGAGCAAAGCGTCGTTTGTATCATAAATTCTGACAGTTAGTGTGACATTATAAGCGGTTTGAGAACCCGAATTGAAAACACTTCCATAAAGGTCGATAGAAGCAGACAATGGATAGTTGTCTGTCCAATACTCTCCGACTAGGTGAAGTTGGGGTGCTTTAAGGTATCTTATTTCATTTTCAAGAGTAACAATTCTTGCATATAGCAAAACACTTGAAATAGCAAGTATAACAACAAGAACGGCAATTATGATTAAACTGACCTTTGCTTTCTCAGTTCCTTTCTTCTCAATTTCTGCCATTTTAGAATCCCAAACCGATAATTTATCCTTCTCTCGAAATAAGACTTATGGTGTATGTAGAGAATTAAGGGAAATATACCAAAGTCTAGGCAATTAGTTTTCAAAATACCAAAGGAACCATTGTATAAGATTTGATATTCTTCCTCTTGATAATGTGAGAATAATGCTCCTAAAAATTAGCTAGACTACATACTAGGGAAATAGGTAATTCAAATATAATTCATTAAGGTGAAGGTAAGATAAAATACTATAAAAAATACAAGTAAACCTAAAGAGATTGTAATAATACGCTCCCTTCTTCCTTTTCTCGTGTCTTCATCCAAGCCACTGACCATCATTCAAACCTCGGACTCACGTGTCCTTCAAAAGACAAAAGCATTATGAAACGGTAATGTATATTCGAAAAATGGATCAGGAAACTAGAGCAGTTATTTGTATCTTTGGCGTCTACGTTCTCTCTTGCGCTTTATTTTACGCGCCCGCTTTTTCTTCCACTTCGCTCGCAACGTGAACACCCTATAAGAATTCACGACAGAATAAAGGACGCAACTTTTAAGGTTTACTCGATGGTGGCATGGAGCTTCCTTATCTCCTCCTCGGTTTTCCCGAGCCTATGCATGAGCTCCACTATCAGGCTGTCTAGAAAAATCATGCAGTTGTTTTCGAACATAGTTCCCAGAGGGCTTAGAGGCTCCCGTTCACCCAGAATCTGCCTGGCCAGATAGTCCTCCTCCCGGGCCATCTTGGTTCGTCCGCCCACAATAACGATATGGTCAGCGATCTTTCCTAGGGGAGATTTAGGATGAGAGGTGACGGCCACAACGTTGGACCCGATCTCCTTTGCAGCCGAGCTTGCGGTCAAAACAAGCTTAGTGGTGCCTGAACCTGAAATGGCAATGAGTAAATCCTCCTTTGTGGCGGCTGGGGTAATGGTTTCCCCCAGGAAGTAGACGTTAAATCCAAGGTTCATGAGGCGTAGGGCGAAGGCTCGCGCCACAAAGCCGCTTCGGCCAATGCCGACCACAAAGATTTTCTTACTTTTGTCGTCTAAGATCATTTCGATCATTTTCTCCACTTGATCCATGTCAAGCTCGCTCATCGCCTTTTGGGCACCAGCTACGATTTCTTGTGCTGCTGCTTTTAACCATTTCAAGGTCTAGCGCACCACGAGGAGCAATACTTTTGTTTATGCGTTAAAATTTTTTGGTTATGCCTTGCCAAGTTGAAGTTGTTGAGGCGTTTTTTTGGCTGGGCGATAGGGGGCATCCAAGAATTTGGCTATCTTTTCAGCCGTTATCCTTCCGATGCCTTCCACCAAAGAAAGTTCGGACACGGAAGCGGAGAAAACCCTCCGAATGCTCCCAAACTTTTCGAGCATGCGACCGGCGAGCTTAGGCCCTATGCCGGGAAGACTAGAGACTAACATCATTTGCATTTTCTCTAGGGCTACTTTTTTGCGCATTTTTCGGACCAAGGGTCCCTTCGGCCTGGCAAAGCCCCTATGCTTTGTTATGGTGTAAATGAGGTTCGCGGTCTGCTTAGCATTGGCCGTAAAGAACACGTTTAGGCCATACTGGAAGGTTAAGGTGGTTAGGGCGCCCCAGAAAACTCGGGGTCTGGCCATACTCTCTGTGAAGGAGGATACGTCGCCCTCGACGATCAAAACTGGACGCTCATAGGCTTCGGAAAGACGATGAGCTTGGTCGAACAACCTTCCGGAATATAGGGATTTAAAGAAGTCCCTTCCTTCTTTTCGCTCAACGGCATATTCAGGTGAAATTAGGTAGTCGCCCACATCTAACATTCGATGTTCAACCTGTAAACCCAATGTTTTAAGCAGACTGGGAACCCCAGACGGCTTTTCACGTTCATCGACGATGACCCGAGTTTTAGCTGGCATGCTAATCACTCTTCAGAGGAAATATTAACGAAGACGCTCAAAAGCATTAAGCAATCTGATGATTAACAGTCCTAGATAATGGATTAATTTGGTAGCTTATGGAGGTAGGAAAATTGAGATTGAATTATTTCATGGCGGTGCGTTGGGCCACTGCATGTCGATGGCGACGATCTCCCTGAACGTGATTGGTCGTTGCTCGGGTGGGGCCAATATCCATTCTTGGTCTAGTTCTAGGAGTCTTTCCATTAGGTGGGATCGGCCAACTGAAAAACTTGTAACTGTTTGGAGTACATTTCCAAGATTGTCGGTTAGCACCAAATTTACGATTTCAATGGGCTTGCCTCGTGGATGCGATATGTCAGTTGAAAGCACCACCCATGTTGGAGTTAGGCCACCCCAAACCGTCGTGTTCCCTTGATAGATACCGTCATAGGTGTAAAAGGCAGCCGTTAAATTTGCGCCTGCACTGAACCAGTGATTCAAATCTAGGTGCATCTTATACAAGTTAACTAGGCTGGATTCAGCTAGATTTACTATCATCGTTTGGGTTGTGGTGTTCCAGTTTCCTTGGTTGTCGGTGACGTTTAGGGTTATGGTGTAGTTGCCGACGGCGGTGTAGGCATGTTCCACTGTTGGATCTGTCTCTGTAATGGTGATGCCGTCTCCAAAGTTCCATGTGTATTTGATGATGGGGAAGAAGTGGGTTCCGTTCCATTCAGGTATTGAGGCCGAAGCAATGAAGGTTACTGATTCGTTCACATGTGGTTTAAACGGCGTATGGGTGAATAAGGGCATGGGTCCGCAGAAATCTTTTATGTAGCCTATGAAGGCATCTCTTTCAATTCCGTGGTAGGTGACGTTTACGCCGTTTGTGAACTCGTACCTTGTTCCGACGTAGTCGTTTGTCGCTACGCGGTAGTATCCGCTGTTTTCGATCAGCTCCCCGCTTTCTAAGTACCACTGAGAGCCATTCTGATACGCTCCGGCCACGTATCCGTAGCCAAATTGGCTTTTTAAGTAGGAGCCTAGTAGGTCCATGGACATGAGTTTGTTTCCGAAGGGAAGCGCCTTATGGATTTGCCTTATCATTATGTCTCCTGCGGGTATGTAGTTTCTGATTCCGCCACTGTTCTCATAGCCGACTTCGGCCCATGTGCGTTCTTTGAAGGATTCGGCGACCATTTCTCCTAGTTCAGAGCCATAGAGGGCATGATCTGTGTAGTTTATTTTTACATCGACTATGGGCGATATTATGTTGTCGTAATATTGCACTGTTTCTTTTATTGTCTGGTTTTCTTCTAGGGAAGAATGCCTTACTTCAATTAGGCTGTATGAGAAGTTGTAGTTTTCAGGGTTTTGTGCATCGTATTCTAGGAGTATTTTGCCAACGTATTTTCCGTAGGCTCCGGCTTGAACGATTTTAGTATTCCCTATGGTTTGGGGCGTCCAAATGACTGAGTGGCTGTGCCCTCCGATTATGATGTCAATGCCTTCTACATTGTATGCAAGGGTTGCGTCGCTGCTTAGGCCGAGGTGGGTTAGTGCAATTACCAGGTCTGCTTGGTTTCCGATTTCGTTGACGCATTGTCTAACAGCAGTAATGTAGTCTGAAATTGTGACGCCAGCTGGTGGCGGGAAATATACGGTAGCCCCGATTATTCCGATTTTAATGCCGCCTATCTCTTTTATCGTGTAGGATTGGAAGGGTTTTGAGCCGTTTATTAGGACGTTGGCTGCTAGCATTGGGAACTTGGCGGCTGCCTTTAAGTCCATGAGATAATCATTTTCTATTGGGAAAACTCCGTAAGTGTAGTTACCGCCGTACCTGCCGAGGTCGTGGTTTCCCACGGTCATGGCATCATAGCCCATGGCGTTCATCACTTCGATGACGGACCTGCCGTAAAAGAGATCGCCTACGGGGTCGCCGTCTATGATGTCGCCTGCGTCTAGGAGGAGAACCCTGCCCGGATACTGTTCTCTCTCGTTTTCTATGATTGATGCTATGTAGGCGCTTCCGCCTATGTTTCCTTCAGGAGTTAAATGGCTGTGAAAGTCGTTTGTGTGTAATATGACGATGACACTGCTAGAGGTGGATTCTGTAGAGGCTTGACTGAAATATAGAAATGATGTGGCTGGTGCCGTCAGCAAAATTACTGTTAAGGCGGCCAGTAGAGCGCATTTGAAACGCTTGATTCTCATTGTCACGACACCTGCGCCGTGTGAACCACGGAAAAATTTTCTTTATAAAGGCACGCACAGAAGTGTACACGCGTGTACCTTTATGCCTTCTTGGAAAAAGATTGATTTCAACATTCTACCGTTATTTGGATTCAAATGTGTTAACGCTCCTTCCGATACTTGTGGTCACGACTTTATAATAACGTTTATGTAACAATGTTAAGTGGCATCTCTGAAGGTTAGAGGATGAGTTAGAGTTTTCCCTTTCTAACATACTAGTTACATAGATAAAGGCTTGGAGGTGAGTTTGAAGGTTGATGAGAATTATTTTGGACATCGAGAATATGTTCAGTGTTATTAGTTTCTTATCTCAGCTTTCGATAGCATCAATCACTTTCTGGAGCCTTGCTTCTAATTCTTTCCCAAAGTTCTCAACTTTCGTTTTTTGACGACTTCTGAATATGACTGTAATATTATATATCGAATCAGGCTTAATTATGTCTGGTTCAATTGTTATATCTAGCCATTCTTCCTGATTTGGTATCTTTCCCTCCGATGCCAATCTGAGACTATACATAGAGGTCTTATGTTCGAAAATATCACTTATATCTTTAAGGATACGAGTTTCACTAAATTCTTTGCTGATAGACTCGAGTGGATTTTTAACCGACTCAAACTTATATTCAGCTATAATTTCAAAAAAACGGCTTCTCTCTTCTATGTTTATTTTCAGGTTATCATTTATTATAGCTTTTAATTCATCGTAACATTTACTTGCAGAGTCATAGGACTTTGCTGTTACACCTAAAACTCCTCTATCTGAATTTCCGTCTATGACGGTTCCATTTTTTCGAGCTATTTCACCTCCAAAACCAATTCTCATTCTTGCTTTAGCGGGTGGAATTTGCGGTGGAGTAGCGTACCCAGCCTCTGTTAGAGCGTCAGCCAATTCTCTAGCATCTATAGGAAAAAGTACATCGTTAAGGCGCAAACTAAATCTGAAGCTTAAAGTCTGAAGTCTTCTTATAGGAGCAGGTGTTGTTTCATTTTCTTTTCTTTGAGACATAATTCTCACCAAATTACGCTGCAGAGGGAAGCGTTGCAGCTAGTGGCTCTTGAAGTGATTTAGATGTAAATTCGACTTGAAAGACGCTTGGTGCAAATGTTCCTGCGGCCTTTAAAAGCTTTGGTTTTTCTATCTCTTCAATTTTTATTCTTGGAAGCGATATACTTCCTATTGCAGATGAAATAACTTGCGTCCATTCTAGAGGAACATTATACATTTTGGCGAGATTTTTTGGGTTCTCTTCTCGAAGGTAAAGACTATTTATCAAGAATGGAATTGTTCTCAACAAGTGTTCAGGTTTAGTTGTGCTTAAAGGTTCAGGAGGAAGATCAATTCCAAACTTCAAGGCACTTTCTTCCAAGAACCTTAACATTGTATTTACTTCGTTATCGATTTCATCGGATATTAGACCGAAATGCTTCGTTCTAGCCTCCAAGAAGCTTAATAAAGCATTTCTAAACTCTTCAGTGCTTGTTTTCTGCACGGCTTCGGTGTACAAAGAAGAAAGATAAGTCATCAAGATGCTAACAGTCTTATCTTTACTCCTTCTAACAAGGAATCCTAAAGTCTTATTCGGGCTTGCTTCTATACATGCTCTGAGAATTTTCATCTTTGTTTTGAGTCTGACATCTTTCCTTTCGTTTAGTTTGTAAAGGGTTCTTCTCGTTAAACCACATTTTCGTGCTGTCTCTGTGAGTCTTTCAGCTTTAAGTAAAGAAGAAAGTAGGTATTTAGCGTCTTCCCTTGCTATCATGTCGGCATATTTCTTGGCCAGACTTTCGCTCATAGAGATTCCACCTGTATACTTCTGTATCCAAAAGCACTATATAAGCGCTTACTTAATAAATAGATATTTTGTGAATTCACAATATGGATTGTTCTAATGGGCGTCAATACACGCTAGAGGCTGAAAATCCACAGGTTCTCGGTAGTAAGTTAGACGAAGCGATGCTTGACATTCGTCAAAAATTGTTCCCAACGGCTCAATCACCCTGCAGAGGCGCAGTTATGTCAATTAGAACCCAAACACACTTGGGTATAGAAACTCGTCACATTTCTTCTGAGACAAAAATTATTGAATTGAGTGAACGTGATTGGTATTTAACCGTTCCCAGACGTTGGTACGATGCCAGGGGAATACAGAATTCTCTCTACGATAAAATCCTTTTGAAGCGCAGCAATTGGTGTCGTGAAACTATACTGCATGAGGCTTTGCATAGATTTTCCATCTTTAGTTCAGACTTTGATCTCAGAAGAAAATTTCCAGTTCTTGAAGATGGAATAACTGAATTTCTTGTAGGGTTCATTCTCTTTAAAAAATATCCACATTGTTATTCAAGCTGGATATCAAAATCGTTTAGGGAATGTTCTATGACATACCCAAGATCAGTAAGGCGTTTCTACGCATTTTGCAACTTTGTAAGTGTTAAAAGCTTAATTGCTCTATACTTCTGGCAACCAAGTAGAAGCTGGACCGCTGCTTGGTCTCAATTTCTCTTAGATATACGCAATTCAGGATACCCAGATTTCCGTGACGTAATAGAGTTATATTCGTGGGCGGAACCCACAGAATATTTTTTCGAGGAGTGTGAAGAAAAATTTGGCAACCAATTTAGACGCCTATATAGTTCAAGAATAGACTATAACACTCTAATCACTGATGAATATAAGACACATCAAAAAATCGCTCTAGGTGTCACTTGGTGAAGGCGATGGAGGCGTAGCCTACTACGGCGGAGTAGTCGCCTGTTATGTCTCCGCTTGTCTTGTAGCACAGTAATTGTGCCTTCTTAGCCCCTAACTCCTTCACGGCAGTGATGACAGCCATGGCAGGACCGTAACCGCACATGGATATGCCATAAGACTCCACCGTGGAATAGAGCCCCTCCTCATCCAACTTCAAAATGGCATCAATGGCCTTTCTGTCCTTTTGCTCAGCCCTCTTCTGGGGCTCATAATGAGTCATATCCGAAGAAGCAACAACAAGAGCATTCTTATTTAGCAAAGCTTTTGCAACTGCCGCCCCCACCTCACGACTGGACTCCAAATCCTGCATACCGAAACAAATGGGCACAAACCTAAAGGCCGAACCATACAAAAACTGAAGAAAAGGAAGCTGAAGCTCAATGGAATGCTCACGCCCATGAGCCGCCTCATCCACATCAACAATACGGGACCCACGCAAAATTTGATCAGCAACCTGAGCGTCAATTTCCACGTCTCCTAGAGGCGTGCGCCAAGCCCCCTCCCTCACCATAGCCAATGCACTTCCAAGCCTATAATGATTAGGCCCAAAAAGAACAACAACCTCAGGCCTCCCATCCACCGCCAAGCTATAATAAGCGTGGGCAGCCACAGGCCCAGAGTACACGTATCCTGCATGGGGACACATTAACCCAACTATCTTTCGGGGACCCTTCTCCACTACTTCAGGAACTTTACCAGGCCCAAGCCTGTGAGTGAAGAGCCCCTCTATCTGCGTCTTTAAGCCTTTCTCAGTGCCAGCGTACCATGAACCAGCAACGGAGGAATACCTGATCTTCAAGACCTATTCCTCCTGCTCATATTCCTCCTCTTTCACCAACTTTACCTCAAAGTCATCAATGGATAGGGATATATCTCCGTCTGGGGGTATTTCGCCCCTCTCCCTCATAACCTCTCTGGCAAGAAGCCAATAAATCACTGCTAATGCTCTTCTGCCCTTATTATTTGTTGGTATGGCCAAATCTACGTTGGTAAAATCATTGTCAGTACTGCAAAGCGCCACCACAGGAACGCCTATGCTGGAAGATTCCTTCACAGCCTGGGTGTCCGCCTGGGGATCAGAAACTACCAGGACCCCGGGTTCAATGTGCTTCGGATAAAGGGGATTAGAAAACAACCCCGGAATTAAACGCCCAACCAGTGGCGTCGCCCCAGTTACTTCACAGAACCTGCTTACCGGAGTCTTTCCATACAATCTCGCCGCCACCACCACAACTTTAGACGGCTCAAAACGGGCTAAAAACTTTGCAGCCACCCTTATTCGTTCATCGGTTTTTTTAACGTCTAAAACAAAAAGGCCATCAGGCCTCACACGATAAATAAAAGGACTTATATCCTTTGTTTTCATCCTCGTGCCAATGTGAATGCCAGCGGACAACATGGTGTCCTGATCCAGCAGGAGCGCTTCTCCCTCGGGAACCTCAGAAACTTCAGACGCTTCAGACACTTCTTCCTTCTTTTCCTCTTCCGACATAGCCCCACATCCTACAACGAAAGGACAGACATTTTAGCCCGATCTCCAAGGCTCTCCTCTATCCTAACGAGCTCATTGATTTTCGCCGCCCGCTCCCCTCCCACCACCCCAGTCTTAATGACTGGACAATAGAAAGCCACGGCTAGATGCGCCAAGTGAGCGTCAGTCGTTTCTCCGGATCGATGAGACATAATCGGAGTATAGCGGGCTTTTTTAGCCATTTCGGTTGTGTTCCAGGCGTCGGTGAGCGTCCCCACCTGGTTAAGTTTAACAATAATGGCGTTGGCAGCACCAGTGGTTATCCCGTGGGCCAGCCTCTCTCTGTTTGTGACGAACAAGTCGTCGCCGCATATGAGACAATTTCTAACCTTTCTCGTAAGATCCTTAAAGCCCTCGAAGTCTTCCTCATGGAAGGGATCCTCAACGTAAATGAGATCGTAATCCTTTATGAGACGCAACACAAAGTCAAGCTGCTCCCCAGCATCCCTTTTAACACCTTCTCTAGCATACGCGTAACAGCCTTCCTTAGGCTTCCACAAGGTAGAGGCCGCCACATCCAATCCAGCCCTACACTCAACTCCCGTCTCCCCCGAAACTTCTTTGCAAGCCCGGGCCACGATTTCCAAGGCTTCCTCGTTTTTTATATTGGGAGCCCATGCCCCCTCATCCCCCCTTCCACCAGTGAAGGTTGCATCCACCTTTTTTAGAAGGGAACAAACCCTTTGATGAACAAGGACATTTGCCTTCGCAGCGTCAGGAAAGGTGTCCGCCTTAATGGGAAGAGACAGAAACTCCTGCACGTCGGGCGCCTTCTCCGAGGCGTGTTTTCCTCCACCTAAAACGTTTCCGAGGGGATAGGGAAGTTTGCCTGCAAGGGATCCGGCGAGGTGCTGAAACAAGGGTATCCCATACGAGGAAGCGGCTGCTTCTGCCGTGGCTAGAGAAAGAGCGTAAGCAGTGTTCCCACCGATGTTTCTGAAGTCCTTGGTTCCATCGATTTCACGGAGGAGGAGGTCGATGGTTTCTTGTTCATCTGCGTTCATGCCAATTAATTCAGGAACAATCGTTTCCTCGACTTTTCTGATGGCCTGATCCACCCCTCCTTCAGGATAGGGAACTGCCTCAGCTTTGCCTCTGCTGGCGCCGGCTGGAGCGGAGGCCCGCCCAAACCCCGCTGTTGTTATTACGTCAACTTCAATTGTTTCTTCTCCGCGGCTGTTGAAGACTTTTCTGGCTGCAATGTCTTCGATAACGGTTGACATGCCCGCACTCCTCGCCTTAAAAGAGTTCCTCCTCTTCCTTTTCCGGAGCCTTCTCATAATACTTTAGGATTTCGTCAATGACTTCCACGTGAGATATAAGCATACGGCGACAACAATACCGGGTCACGCCTAAACTATCCAAAACCAAACCGGCATCCTCCCCTGCTTTAACCCTCCTCGCAAAGTTCTCCCACTTGTCGCCTATCAACTTGCCACAGCTGAAGCACCTAACAGGAACAATCATCTAACCACATCCGAATCTACCAATTTCCACATACATTTCTAGCCTTTTGACGCATGCTAAACTAATTAAGTTTTGCCTTCTGCAAACTTGTTTCCAACTAAGACAAGGGAAGACACAAAACAAGAGGCTTATGGCTAAAGCCACTTATCTGTACGACTTCTGATCTCTGGCCCTCGCCCCTGGACCGCCGAATTTTTTAGGCTCTTTTCTTCTCGAATCGCCAGCTATCATGGTTCGATCATAATCTATGAAGACGGTTCGGAGGTGAGCGCTCTTTGTCCATTTTAAAAGTGCCCTAGCGATGGCCATCCTAGCGGCTTCAGCCTGTCCCATAAAGCCTCCGCCAAATACTTTGACGTTAATATCGAGTTGATTCACTGTGTCGCCGGCTTGTAGAAGGGGTTCCACGATTTTGTCTCGGGCAATTTTTGGTTCGAAGATTTCGAGGGGCACATTGTTTACGCGGACTCTTCCCCTTCCTGGCTTGGCAGTCGCTCTGGCAATGGCAGTCTTCCTTTTCCCGCTGGTTAACAAGACCCGCTTAGGACCAGGCATTTCATTCACCCGCCTTAGACCATCCTATCTCCTTGGCAAGTTCTCCGAGGGTTATGTATGGACATTTTAGCTTCTCCGCCCGGGCGTTAACTATTGTTTGCGGTTCCTCGCCCTTAAATTCTTCTGGAAAACCGATGTAAACCCTAAGTCGCCTGTAGGCTTCTTGTCCCTTAGGCTTTTTTCTGGGAAGCATGCCCCTTATGGTTCGTCGGAGTATTCGGTCCGGCCTCCTAGGGTGATAAGGTCCCTTTCCTGGATGGCCCACCTCAAGGAAAGTTTTAGCCTCTTTGACCCTGCTTAGCCTCTTACCGGATATGACCGCCCCTTCCGCGTTTACAATTATGATTCTTTCCCCTTGAAGGAGACGTTTGGCTACGGTGCCTGCCATTCGACCAAGGATAAGTCCGGTCGCGTCAATTAGGGTTGTATGCTCAGTGGCAGCCATGAATTTCACCCAATGATTTTCACGTTTGTGCCCTTAGGATTTTTCTCCATGAGCTTAAGAATAGACAAGCATTTACCCCTAGCCTTTAGGATTTTTGATCGCGCCTGCTCAGAGAAGGCGAAGGCTGCCACGTTAAGGGGATGGTCGATGCTTCCTGCGCCTAAAACTTTTCCTGGAACCACCACGGTTTCTCCCTTCTTTGTGTGTCGGTTCAGTCGGCTCAAATTTACGGCCACGCGCCCCTTCCTTGAACGCGAAAGGCGGTCGGCTATGTCGCGCCATATCTTTGCTCCGCTTTCCCGGGAACCCTTCTTTAAGGTTCGGATAAGCATGATTAGCTCAGGATTGGTTGTTTCTTTGATGATTGGGCCCTCCTAGAGGCTCGTATTGCATACAAACTGGTTCTGGGATTTATAAATGTTGATCCCGGCTTGCGTAGAGGATGCGTATAAGAGGAGACTTACAATAAAAGTTTCTAATCTGCTTTGCTTTTTCTCTTTTTTAATTCACTGAAGAAGTCTTTGACCTTTTTGTCAAGGATATTAAGGGCTTCCATCATGATTCGTTCGGGTGGGAGAGCTCCTGTGGACTCGATATTAAAAATAAAGGCTTCCTGATCCCAAGCAAATTCTATGGCCGACGTATTCAGGGGGTAGGTTTTGGCGCATTTCTGGCAAAGGGCTAACTCTTTCCATCCTTGAGTTCCTCCCTTCTTACTTTCTGCTTTAATGAGAACCCTCTTCGGACCGGCTTTCAAGAGCTTGTTGCATCCATCGCAGTGGCTTTCACCAATTTTGATTGGAGGTAAATGCCTGTAGGCGCACACCGTGACTGGTTGCCACTTTGCGTGGGCCTTTCCCTTCCCCAATCGGGCGTAGGCCTCTAGCTTTATCTTTTGACCTGATACTAGCTTTACGATGGGAACTCGGTCGCTGATGGGCACTATGTCAGGGTTTTCTGGCTTTAGATCACCGGAATACACTGTTTTTATGTCGTTGGAAGCTTCAATTTCCAAAGTTAAAGATGCTCTGCAGAGGTTGCATCCGAACTCGCTCTTGCATGGACATTCTTCAGGGAGGTTGTAGGAATCCAGATCGGTTTTAATGGGGATTAGCCCAAGTCTGTGGGCAAGAATTTCATCTTGAAGCACTGAAGAGTTCTCGATGATAACCACATCATCTATAGCCATGGAAGGAACCTCGGCTAGGACGATTCTGCGCAGCACGTTCATGAAGGGCACGTTAACCCCCTGAACAAACAACTGCATGGCGACATCATTTTTCTCAGCGATCCGAATTTCCATCGCAATTAACCTCTCCTTCTTTTAATCTATACAAACATCGCCTTAGACCCTACGGCCCCTACGACCTCCTTTTCTCCTGGTTCCGTCATGTGGAACAGGCGTTACCTCTTCAATGCGGCCGATGCGGAGCCCAGCCCGGGCTAAGGCCCGTATGGCTGCCTGTGCCCCTGTGCCTGGGGTTCTGGGGCCGGCTCCTCCTGGAGCTCGAACCTTGATGTGGATGGCTGTTATTCCTCTGTCTTTGGCGATGGTGGCGATGTGGGCTGCTGCTCGCATGGCTGCGTAGGGCGATGATTCGAGGCGGTCCGCCTTAACAAACATGCCGCCGGAGGCCCTTGCAATGGTTTCGGCGCCGGAAATGTCGGTGATATTCACTATGGTGTTGTTGTAGGAGCTGTAGATGTGGACTACCCCCCACCTTTCACTCTTTTTGCTCATGTTTCTTCCTCCATGGTTTTCTTTAAGGTATTAACGGGTTTTTCGGCTGTGACAGCAAATTTTCTTAAGGGATGATCTGGATTTGACATTGGACTAGCAGCGGCATAGGCTATCTTTTCCTCCTCATCCTTCAAGACTAAATAGCTCGGAGAAGAAACCCCTCTCTCTCCAATGGCTATGTGTCCATGAATAATGAGCTGGCGGGCTTGGTGGGGTGACCTTGCTAAGCCCCTGCGGAAAACGATCGTTTGCAATCTACGTTCTAGAAGATCTTCCATCCTGAGGTCTAATACCTCGTCTAACTTGGCTGTTTCAGGCAGAATTCCGAGGCGGTGAAGTCGACTGATCAGCTGGTTTTCAAGTCTTCTTCGTTCTTCTATGGGCATGCCTAAAAGTGATCGAGCGATTTCTCGAAATCTGGAGAGCGTGGTTTTGTGGCGCCATAACTCCCTCTTGTTTCGAAGCCCATACTGGCCTATCATTGTGAGTTCCCCTTGCAGGGTGTCTGTTCGCCATGGAAACCTTGGGGTTTCAAACTTTCTTCGCTGTTTTTTTGGATCTCCCATTAACGGGTCACCCGCTCTCTCTTTAATTCCGCTCTCTTTACTCCTAAGGCCTTTTTGCTTCTGGCTGTTGTTTTTGTTCGTTGTCCCCGTACTTTCAATCCGTAAGCGTGGCGAAAGCCCCTCCAAGATTTAATTGTTTTCATCTCGTCTATGTCAGTTTTCACCTGAAGAACCAGGTCGGGACCTATAAGGTGGCGGTCCTTTCCTGTTTCCATGTCCTTTTGACGATTAAGGAGCCAACTAGGCAAACCGTATTT